>Ga0081539_10000743_pt1 | contig 65081 bp, 49 predicted proteins | sample TabmetS4T2R2_FD_71023 | JGI IMG/M metagenome (GOLD analysis project Ga0081539, IMG submission 71023) | Tabebuia heterophylla rhizosphere microbial communities from the University of Puerto Rico - S4T2R2 | ecosystem: Host-associated > Plants > Roots > Rhizosphere ...
TTGCCGAGCACACCCGCGGGCGACAAGGTCGCGCTGATGGTGTAGCTGCCGACGGTCTCACCGGCGTTGCGCGTGTAGTTCGCGACCACGCTGTCGGCAGCGAGGAAGCCATTCAGCGTGCCCGTAAAGGCGGGGTCCGCGGAGCCGTAGGTCTTGCTCGCGGCTGCGGGGCTGACGGACGCGGCCTTCTTCGCGATATCGAAGCTCGCCGTGTTGAAGGTGATGTCGTAGTTGCCGAGCACCCCCGCGGGCGACAAGGTCGCGCTGATGGTGTAGCTGCCGACGGTCTCACCGGCGTTGCGCGTGTAGCTCGCGACGACGGTATCCGCCGCCAGGAAGCCGTTCAGCGTGCCCGTGAAGGTGGGGTCTGCCGAACCGTAGGTCTTGCCCGCGGCAGCGGGGCTGACGGACGCGGCCTTCTTCGCGATGTCGAAGCTCGCCGTGTTGTAGGTGATGTCGTAGTTGCCGAGCACCCCCGCCGGCGACAAGGTCGCGCTGATGGTGTAGCTGCCGACGGTCTCACCGGCATTGCGCGTGTAGTTCGCGACCACGCTGTCGGCAGCGAGGAAGCCATTCAGCGTGCCCGTGAAGCTCGGATCCGCGGAGCCGTAGGTCTTGCTCGCGGCGGCCGGGCTCACCGAGGCCGTCTTCTTCGCGATGTCGAAGCTCGCCGTGTTGTAGGTGATGTCGTAGTTGCCGAGCACACCCGCGGGCGACAAGGTCGCGCTGATGGTGTAGCTGCCGACGGTCTCGCCCGCCGTGCGGCTGTAGCTCGCGACCACGCTGTCGGCGGCGAGGAAGCCGTTCAGCGTGCCCGTGAAGCTCGGATCCGCCGAGCCGTAGGTCTTGCCCGCGGCAGCGGGGCTCACCGAGGCCGCCTTCTTGGCGATATCGAAGCTGGCCGTGTTGTAGGTGATGTCGTAGTTGCCGAGCACGCCCGCGGGCGACAAGGTCGCGCTAATCGTGTAGCTGCCGACGGTCTCGCCCGCCGTGCGGCTGTAGCTCGCGACCACGCTGTCGGCGGCGAGGAAGCCATTCAGCGTGCCCGTGAAGGTGGGGTCTGCCGAACCGTAGGTCTTGCCCGCGGCAGCGGGACTCACCGAGGCGGCCTTCTTCGCGATGTCGAAGTTCGCCGTGTTGTAGGTGATGTCGTAGTTGCCGAGCACACCCGCGGGCGACAAGGTCGCGCTGATGGTGTAGCTGCCGACGGTCTCACCGGCGTTGCGCGTGTAGTTCGCGACCACGCTGTCGGCAGCGAGGAAGCCATTCAGCGTGCCCATGAAGGTGGGGTCCGCCGAACCGTAGGTCTTGCCCGCGGCCGCCGGTGTCACCGACGCACTCTTCTTACCGATCGCCAGAGTCGCGGCGACGAAGGTCAGGCTGTAGTTGGAGCCCGCCGTCAGCGTGCCCTGATTGATCGCGTAAGTCCCGACCGCCTCGCCGGCGTCGCGCGTAAGCGCACCTGTGACCGTGTCCCCGTTGACCAGCGTCCCACTCGTCACGTGATACGTGAGCGCCGGATCCGCGTCGCCGTAGGTCTTGTTCTTGGCGTCGGCCGAGATGGTGAGTGGTCTCGCCGTAATCGTGAAGTTAACAACACCGCTCAGCGCGAGCGTGTAATTGCTACCGGCCGACAACGTGCCCAAGGTAATCGCATAGCCACCGACGTTCTCACCCGGCGCGCGACTCAACCCGCCACTCAAGCTGTCGCCGGCTTGCAGCGCCGGGCTGACGGTATACGCGAAAGACGGGTCACTTGCGCCGTAGATCTTGCTCTGACCACTTGCCGGCGTAATGGTGATCGGCTTGGCAGTAATGGTGAAATTGACCGTTCCGCTGAGGCTCAACGTGTAGTTGTTCCCCGCCGACAGCGTCCCCAACGTGATGGGATAGCTGCCGACGTTTTCACCTGTCGCGCGGCTCAACGCGCCGCTGAAGCTGTCGCCAGGTTGCAGGGCCGGGCTGGCCGTATAAGTCAGCGTCGGATCGGTTGCTCCGTACACTTTTGCCTGACCGCTGGCCGGAGTGATTGTGATCGCCTTCGTGTTGACGCTTAGTATGGCGGCGCTCGTCGTCGCCGTTTTCGTCCCGTTACAGCTGTTGGTGAACACTGCACGGTACTGGTTGCCGCTCATCGCGACCGTTGGGTTGATCACGGTCAGCGTGCCGGCTGTTTCTCCAAGCAAATCGCTCCACGCGCCTCCCCCGTTCGTGCTCACTTGCCACTGAACCGTGGGCGCCGGTGTTCCTGTCGCGCTCGCTGTGAAGGAGACGCTCGACGTCCCGTACGTGACCGTCTGGTTCGATGGCTGTGTGGCGACTGCCGCGGCGGTGCAGGCGCTGGCATTGACGACAAACGGGTTGCTGGTTCCGCTCTGCGGGCCGGAGGGGTTCTTGACCGCGGTGATCGTGAACGTGCCGGCGTCGGAGATCGTGACGGTGTGAGTGGCGAGGATACCGTTGGTGAACGCAGCAGTGGTCCCGCCGCCTGACGACAGCGTTCCGGTCGAGCTGATCGACACCTTGTTGGACGTGCCGCTGAAGGAACTGACCGTGTTGCCGCCGGCGTCGACGGCGGTAACCTTGATATCGAACGGCGTACCGGCAGTCTGCGTCCCGATGTTTCCGCCGCCGCTGGCATCTGCCGCCGTCACCTTGAACGCGCTCAGCGCGCCGACATTCACGGTGATCGACGAACTTGCGGGGCCACTGGTTGTTCCGTCGGAGACCGTAATCGTCGTCGTCTCCGCTTTGTTCAGTGTCGTGCTCAAGGCCGTGGCTTCGCCGCTGGCGAACGTCACGGCGGTCGTGAACGACGCCGGCGCCGTAGGTCCGCTATAACTCAACGTCTTGGCACCGCTGTATGAGGTCACGCGGTTGAAGAACTGGTCGGTAGCCGTGATCTTCGAGATATTGAAGGACACGCCCGCCGTCTGCGCGCTGAGGGTGCCGGAATTGCCGCTGGTGGCGACGGTGGCGCCGTCGGTGAACGTCTGATTCGGCAGCGTCACGACCAGTTTGGCGACCGCACCGGGCGCCTGCGAGAGTGCGGCAAAAGGAGTGACGCCGTCCACCATCCCTGCAATCGTCGACGTCGACGCTGCGGATCGGACGACGTTCCCGGAGGCAGGCACGTTGGCTCCGTCCAGCGCCACAACCTGGATGCCTTTGATCGCGAGGCTGTTAATCTGCGTGACCCCGGTAACGGTAAAGTTGACCGTCACCGACGTGGCGGAGACAGTAGTGCTGTTGACGGTGAGCTCGTTGCCTCCACTTCCCGACTCTTTCTTCGATGTTGCCGTCCCGGCTCCCGCATTGAATTGCCAACCGCTCGGCGGCGCCAGAACGAGCGTCTTCGACGTCTGAACCTGGAAATCTGTTGATGCGTTTTCGAGAATGACGATGTCGCCGAGCGTCGTGTACTGAGGTGTTGGGGAGTTCGCTGCAAGGTCGGCGGAGATGTTGGTTCCGCCGCTCGCAGCCGTCACCGTCACATTGTCAGTGAAGGTAATCTGCGCGCGTGACTTCGAATCGTACGCCGTCACATAAAACCGAACGCCGAGATCGTGTAACTCGGGTGACCACTGATCCCAAAAAATGTTGCCTTCGCTGTCTGCCGTGACGATCAACCGATAGTCCTCATGAACCGCCGGATCTTCCTGGAAGACCAGCGCGACCTCCTCGCCTGGCTGCCATCCTGATCCGGTAATGACGGCCTTCTGCCCAGGCGCGTAGTCCCCTTTGTCCGTCTTGATAGTCGCAAATCGGTATTGTTCCGAATCCGCCGATCCGCCACCGGCAACGAACGCATACCCCTCGAGGCCGGCCCCGCCAACCGCACGCGAACGCGGCGTCGTCATGGCCGCCGTCGGCGCGAAATAGCCCATGCCATACGAATACGGATCGGGAAATTGTGCCGGGAGAAAGAGGTCGGTGGTCGCGACTTGGTTGCCGCCCGCGCGCCCGCCCGCGATCAAGACGCTGTTGTTGTGGGGAAGAAGAACCGCCGTGTGACCGTTGCGCGCGATGCTCAGTCGTGTATCGGTCGCGTAGAACAGGCCGCTGTCCGGCGCGTACAGCTCGGCGGTGTCAAGGTCGGACGTGCCGTTGTTGCCGCCCGCGATCAGTACGCGATTGTCGATTAGTGTGGTTGCGGACGGACGCAGACGCGGACCACCCACCATGTGCATCGCGACGGGTACCGAAGACGCCACCGCCTCTGCGATTGACACGATTTCGCCGTCATCCATGACAGTGCCGTCGCTGCTCGCGCCGCCGACGATCAGCACGCTGCCATCGGCCAGGGCTGCGGCCGCGTGTCCCGTGCGCGGCGCGCTCAATGAGCCGGCAAGCACGGCGGCCGTGCTCGCCATGAACGGAGGCGCCAGGAGTTCAACATCCGCGCTTGCGGTATTGTCGTTCAGCGTTCCGCCGATGACGACGACGCGACCGTCGGGCAGCGCGCTCGCCGTGTGACCGCGTCTCGCGGCAATCAAGTGGCCCGCGGCGGTATATGTCCCGCTCGCCGGATCGAAGATGAGGACGGAGTCCGTCGGCGTGCCGTCTTCCAGCGCACCGCCGGCAATGATGGTGCGTCCGTCGGGCAGCGTCGCAGATGCGGCGCTCGTGCGCGCGCTCGGCACGGATATCTGGCCCGCCCACGTACCAACGGGCTGCGGTGGTTCCGCACGCAACAACAGTCCCGCCGCAACGACACCTGCAATCAGGGACGTTATGAAACCAGCTCTCCGTGCTGAATACCGTGTCAAGGTTCTCTCCTTCGATGCCGCTGCGTACGCGCTGCCCTGACCAGTGCCTCTGATCGGACGTTCCCGGTTGTCGAGAAATGCAGACGCGGTCCACAGGGCAATCGAAGTGCCCTGACGTGGGGTTGTCGCGCGTGCACGCGACTACGCCGATCTGCTGCAGCTTTGAAGGAGAGCGCGGCGATCAGGTCTTCCTGCTGTGGATCTTTCTTCTTCGCATACCCTGATGAAGGTGTAGATCAGGAACGGTGTATCGCGCGGCGATCGAATCGCAGCACGATTGCCCGGGTCAGGCGCACAAAATGCGCAGCAGCGTGCTGTTGCGAGGCGAAATGGAAGGATGTCGGCTTCGCACGGCTGATTCCCCAGTCAGCGCGCGTTGATGTGAGTTGTCTCGAATCGGTTCACCGAGTGGCGGACGCAATCTGCTCGGACCCGCCAAGTGGGCTAAAACGGGTCACTGCGATCGGTTGAACCCAACGACCCCATCGCCTGCGCGACGTAGTCCATGATCTCCGCATCGAGGCCCGTTCGGCGCTGAACCGACGGTTCCGCCGTCATCATTCGGCCGGCACTCGATGCGATGTCCCACCGGCCGTTCGTGCGCGGCTCCGTACGTGTCCTTGTGGGCGATTGAAAGCGAAGAGCGTCCGGATTGGGTTGGCTGGTGGGTCATTTGTGGCGATCTTCCGACCGACTACGTCTCCGCCGCCGACATCAAGCATCCCCGCGACGCTCTCAGAACGTTCGGGACGCAGTGGCGCGAGCAGGCACGGCTGATGGCGACTGGCGAACGGCCCGACGACATCTATATCGGCGATCCGGAAGCGTGGTCTTCACTTGCGCCGTTGCTCGAAGCGCGAGCCGCGCTTCTGTTGATGTTTGCGGACGACGACGCCGTCTGGGAAGATGCCTGATCGCTGGTCGCGATTGAGGCCTGGGCTAGGATCCACCTCGTGGATCCGGACCTGCTCGACCGATACTTCCCATTCCTCTTTGGCTTCGCATTGCTGTGGGTCGTCGGCTTGAACCTGGCTTCGATCGCCTATCGCCGCGCTCAGGGAAGACCGATCATTCTCCGGACGCCTCCCGGAGCCGCGTTTGTCGAGACTGCCGTGTTTGGCCACTCGAACCGCACGTGGTACACGAAACTCAGAGGAGCTCGGCGGTGTCTGGTTGTTGCGGTCGATAGCGGTCGCCTGATCATCCATCCGCAGTTCCCGTTCAACTTGATGTTCATGGGCGAGATGTACGGCGTCGAGCACGACGTCGGCGTCGATGTCGTGACACAGGTCGAATGGGATCGAACCGGGAAGACAAACCGTATCGACCTTCGGTTTCGTGGTTCAGGCGGCTCGAGTGAACACCTGACGCTCTATTTGCGCGAACCGGGTGCCTTCGTCCGAGCGTTGGCATCCAACGGATGGCGATGATCCCACGATCGCTCAACACATGATTGCAAGAGTCTGGCGTGGCGTTGCGAAGAGGGAACAGGCCGACGCGTACGTGCGCCATCTGCAGGACGACGCGTTTCCATCGCTCGAGAGGATCCACGGGTTCGTCGGCGCGGCGATCTGGCGCAGAGACGTCGGCGTAGGCGTCGAGTTCATGGTCGTGACGCACTGGAAATCGATCGACGCGATCAGCGCGTTCGCCGGCGAACCGGTCGACACAGCCGTGGTCCCGCCAGAAGTCCGTGCCATGATGCTGACGTACGACGAGAAGGTCGCGCACTATGACGTGGCGGATGGGACGCAGCGATAGCGGCCGATCATCGACGCCAGAGACGGATCATGGTCGACGCAGCGCTTCCCAAAATCGAATTACACCTGCACATCGATTGCACGCTCAGTTACGACGGCGTGCGGCGGCTGCGGCCGTCCGTCACGCTCGACGAATACCGTCGCGACTACATCGCCCCCGTTCCATGCGCGAATCTCGCCGAGTTCCTGGCGCGGGTGCCGAACGTGCTTGCGCTGCTGCAGACGCGCGAGGCACTTGGCGTGATGGTGGAAGACGTGTTCGATCAGCTTGCCGCGGACGGGGTGATCTACGCGGAACTGCGGTTTGCGCCGCTGCTGCACACCGCGGCTGGCCTCTCGCCCGAGGATATTGTCGACACTGTCGATGCCGCCGTGGACACCATGGTGCGCCGGACAGGCATCGAGGCGCGCATCATCCTGTGTACGTTGCGACACTTCTCCGAGAGCGACGGCCTGACGACTGCAGCATTGGTTCGCGATTTTCGCCATCGTCGCGTCGTCGCGCTGGATCTGGCCGGCGATGAAGCGGGCTGTCCGCTGCAGCCGCACATCGCCGCGTATCGCTATGCTCACGAGCACGGTCTGCGGACGACGGCGCATGCGGGTGAAGCGCGTGGTCCGGAGAGCGTGTGGGAAACGCTGCAGGAGCTGGCGCCCGAACGCATCGGCCACGGAATCAGAAGCATCGAGGATCCGGCGCTGGTCGAGCATCTGCGCCGCACGGGGATTCACCTCGAGGTCTGTCCCTCGTGTAATGTGCAGCTGGTCGAATCGATCGACTCGTGGCCCGATCATCCACTCGAGCGTCTGCGTGCCGCCGGCGTCTCGGTCAACATCAACACCGACACCCGCGCGATGATGGCGATCACATTGACGGAGGAGTACGCACGCGCCCGCGAGCACTTCGGATGGACGACCGAGCTCCTGCTGGAAAGCAACTGTGCGGCACTTCGACATGCCTTCGTCGACGACGAGACGAAAGCAACGTTGATGGCCCGTCTGACGGACACATGGGCCGCCAGCACCTGATCATCGACGCCGACGACACGCTGTGGGAGAACAACGTCTACTTCGAGCGCGCGTTCGACGAGTTCGTCGACTTCCTGGCGCATTCGACGCTCTCGCCAGAGCAGGTGCGCGACGTGCTGGACGAGATCGAGCGCGTGAATGCAAGAACTCACGGGTATGGCTCGATGAACTTCGGCCGCAACCTGGCGCAGTGTTACGAAGGGCTGGCAGAACGACAGATCGAGCCGAACGATCTCTCGACGGTCATGAGCCTTGCCGAGCGAATCCTGGAGCAGCCGATCGAGATCATCGCCGACGTTCCCGAGACGCTGGCCTCGCTGGCCGAGCGGCACGAGCTGACGCTGTTCACGAAAGGGCACGCCGAGGAACAGCGCCTGAAGATCGAGCGCTCAGGCCTGGGCCGCTTCTTTTCGCATACGGCAATCGTTCATGAGAAGGACGCGCCGGCGTATCGTGCGCTGGTGTCGGAACGCCGGATGGATCCGTCGCAGTCGTGGATGATCGGCAACAGTCCGCGATCCGATATCAATCCGGCACTCGAAGCGGGGCTCAATGCCGTCTTCGTGCCGCATGCGCAGACATGGGTGCTCGAACGAGAGGACATTCGGCCCGGTGAGGGGCGACTGATCACCGTGTCCCGCTTCGCGGAGCTGTTGGACCATTTCTAGCCCGCTCGCGATACGTCACTCCTGCCGCAACGCCTCGGTCGGTTGAACGCGCAGCGCGCGGTGTGCCGGTGCGGCGCAGGCGAGCACGCCCACCGCCATCATGATGACCGACATGATCGCCAACGCGAGAAGCAGATCCGGGGTCATGGCACCGGCGCGCCACGCGACGAACAGGACGATGCCGTTGCCGGCGATGATGCCGCCGCCGAGCTGACGGCCGGCACGAGCGAAAACGGTACGCAGCACGCCCCCGGGGTTGGCGCCGAGCGTGATGCGGATGCCGATCTCGCGGGTGCGACGCGCGACGGCGACGGCCATGAGCGCGTACAGGCTCGCCGCCGAGAAGACGACCGCCACGAACAGAACGCTGCCGAAGACGACGCTGCCGTCGATCAAACGCGCGTGTTCCTGTGCGACGATGTCGTGGAGGGTGACGATATCCCGGAGCTGCAGACCGACATCAACCTGCCGCGCAAGGGGAGCGATCCCTCCTCGTAGTTGCCCCGCAGGCGAGCCGGAGGTGCACCGTCCTGCTCCATTTCCACAGGCACCCACTCCGGGGACATCGTCGGCAGGCGATCGCCGAACGTCACGCGCGTCACACCAGGCTCTTCACGCAACCGGCCCGCGAATTGTTCGTATGCGAGCGCTCGGCGTGCGGCGATCTCCACATCGTCCGGCACATCAGGCTCCCCGGCGAGCGCTTCGTTATCTATACCGAGACGGAAGGTCAGGTAACGCTCCGCCGGGAAGTCCGCCCACCTCGATTGGTCGCCCAGGACGTTGCTGGCGATTCCCGCCGCGGCGGGCAGGCATAGCAGCGCGAACGCGACCTGCGCGCCCACGATGAACGACCAGATGCCGCCGAACCCCATCGTCCCGCCGGTGCTCGTGATCCCTTGCAGTCCCCGCTGGACCGACACTCGGGTGGCCTTCAATGCCGGCATCAGGCCGATCAGTGCGGCGGCGACGAGCGCGAGCAGCAGCGCATAGGCAACGGTGACAGGCTCGAGTTTCAGATCCACCCAGAACGGCAGGGTGTCCCCAGTGATCTGACTTGCCCGGGCCCAGGCATAGCGCACGGTCGCCTGGGCCACGACGATGCCGAGCAGGGTGGCAGCGAGGGTCAGCACGAGTGATTCGGTGACGATCTGCGCGACCACGCGCGCACGGCTCGCGCCCAGTGCGTGGCGGACGACCATCTCCGCTTCGCGCATGGCGATGCGCGCGAAGACCAGCGTCGCGACGTTCGCGGAGACCGCCGCCAGGATCAGCAGGACGATCGCGTGGATCAGCCAATCTTCCAGCCGCAGCGGATCACCCGGCGTGCGTCCGGCGAATGCGCGAATACGCGTGCGCAGCTGCGCGTGCGTCGTCGGCTGGTCGGCGGCCACGCGTGCCGAGACGACGCCGAGCTCCACCGCGGCGTCCTGCCACGTCGCTCCGTCGGCGAGGCGGCCGAACACCTGCACCGCCGGACCCTCCCGCGGCGCCGCGTCCTGGACCGGCAATGGTACCCATGCCTGCTGATCGTGCGGGAAGCCGAAGCGCCGTGGCATCACGCCCACCACGGTCCGAGGCGCGCGGCCTACGGTCACGACGCGGCCGATGATCGCCGGATCGCGTAGGAACTGTCTCTGCCAGACGTCGTAACCGAGGACGACGACGGGCTCTGCACCCGGCATTTCGTCCGTCGGCTGGAGCGGCCTGCCGAGCAGCGGCGGCACGCGGGTCAGCGGAAACGCCGACGCCGTGATCTCGGCCACGCGCAGACGCTCGACGCGGCCGTCGCCCGTGAGCAGCGTGCGCTCGCTCACGCGCGCGGCGCCGAGTTCGACCACCGTCTTGAGAGACCGCCGCCAGATCGCAAAATCGTGGACCACCCGCGGCTCTACGCGTGACGCCACCGCGTCCTGCGTCTCGAGGCGCACGATGCGGCCGCCTTCATCGAAGGGCAGCCGTTTGTACAGGAGCTCGTCGGCGATCTCGATGCCGACCACCCCAATCGCGATGGCCGCCGCAAGCGCGAGGCCGCCGATGATCGTGAGCGCGGGATGCTTCACCAGCATGCGCGCGCCGAGCTTCCAGTCGAGCCAGGAGACCGCCGTCATTGCGTGGAATGATCGCCCTGCGCGCAGGGCTTTGTCTTCACCGGGCGATGAGCATTCAGTGAGATTCCGGTGAGCGGGCACGGGCCATCCGGCGAGCCGACGATAGATGCCCGGACGTCAGGCCAGCCTGCCTGGCCTGCACAACGCCCCCATTGCCTCGGCCACGTACTCCATGATCGCGGCGTCGAGCCCGGTTCGATGTTGAACCGCCGCCTCAGCCTTCATCATCCGGCCGGCGCTCGACGCGATGTCCCACCGGCCGTTGGTGAATTCGTCGAGCAGCGATTGCCACTCCTCGGCCAGCGCCAGCACGCGCGGGTGATTCGGTGGTGTGCCGCTGGTCATCTCCGATCGGACCTCGCCGATGAGCCGCGGCCATCGCGCTTCGACCTCGCGAATGCGTTCGGGGCCGAGTTGCGCGGCCCGCTCGCGCAGCGCCCCGCGCTGTTCGTCGTCGAAATAGCGCTCGAAGGTGTGTACCGCTTCGATCATCGCGAGCGCGTCATCGGCCTTCTGGTACTCATGTGCGCGCAACTGGGTGACCGTCGCGTCGAGTCTGGTGCGAAGCTTCGTGGCTTCGTCGATGCGCGACTGCACCTCCGCTGCCTGCCGTTCGACCAGCGACACGATCGTGTTCGCGTCCGAGTCGAGGGCAACGGCGATATCGGTGAGCGGCATGCCAAGGCCGCGCAGCAGGACGATGCGCTCCAGCCTGAGGATGTCGGCGTCCGAGTACAAACGATAACCGCCATCGGTGCGGCCGGAAGGCGACAGCAGCCCAATCTGGTCGTAGTGATGCAGCGTGCGCACGGTCAGTCCCGTCCGCTTGGCCAGCGCGCCGATGGTCAGATCCGCCATGACGGGCATCCTAAACGCTGACGCCGCGTCACGGTCAAGCGCGAAAATGTGGCCGTCGTCCCGTCAGGAGATATGATGCGCGCACACGATGCACGGGGTAGTTCAGATCGGGATTGCCATCACGGCGGTGCTCGCGCTGTGGACCGCGTCGCAGCTGGTGCCCGCTTCGCGCGCCGTTTCTGTCACCGTCGGGGCGATGCCCGTGCCGCTGAATCCGCAGGATCTCTCACAGAGCACGGTCGGCGAGTTCGCATATGCAGGCGGTATTGCGCTCAGAGCGCGCCAGACGGACCACCTGCACGGCCTGTCCGACCTCGAAGTGACCGACTCGAACCGGCTCGTCGCGGTCGGTGACGACGGGATCTTCTTCGAGGCCCAGCTGGCATTCGACAGCGGCCAGCGACTGACCGGCGTGACGGACGCGACGATCACCGTCCTCACCGGCGAAGACGGGAAGCCACTGCTGGCGAAGGCCGACACGGACGCCGAGGGACTGGCGATTCTGCCGAGCGGGGACCGGCTCGTGAGCTTCGAACGTCATGACCGCATCCTGCTGTACCCGGCAACTGGTGTCCCGCCGCGTCGCGTGCCCGCCCCGGAGACGTCGTTTCCGTCGAACGGTGGGATGGAAGCCCTTGCCGTCGATCACGACGCCGGTCCCGATGCCTACGTCGTCGGCGGCGAGATCACTGGCGACACGTGGGCGTGTCGCGTATCCGCTCGCTGCGCCGCCGCAGCGCGGATCGACAAGCCGCGGGAATTCGGGCTCGTCTCGATGAAGCGACTGCACGGACTCGACGCGGTCTATCTGCTGCGCGCCTTCGATCCGCAGCGGGGCAGCCGCATCTCCCTGCAGGTGTTTCGCTCCGGCCAGATGGTCGGCCGCATGGATCTCGCCCGGCCATTGACGGTCGACAATTTCGAAGGCGTGGCGGCTGTACGGCGGCGCGACGGCGCCGTCCGGTTTTATCTTTTGTCCGATGACAACGGCGGCTTGCCCGATCCCAACGGCGGTGACCCACAACGCACGCTGCTGGTCGCGTTCGATTGGACACCACGATAACGAGCAGACGCTACATGCGTTTGGAGTTGGAGGTTGGGAATTGGCGGGGTTTAAGGGACTCGCTGATCGAAGGTGATTACCGCATCGAGCAGCATCTCGCCGATGCGGCCGAAGAACGCCGGATCAATCTTGTCCGCGGTATCGGTCGGCGCATGATAGTCGGGGTGATCCTCGACTCCGAAGTAGACGAACGGTACTCCTGCCTGATGGAATACTCCGTGGTCGGACTGCAGGGTCCAGTCATCCGTGCTGCGCTGAAGCGGCGGCGGACTATCGTGCCCGAATTGAATCTTGATCTGCGTACGTGACTGGATGTCGGCGAGGATCGGCTTCAACGGCGGGTAATGGTACGTGCCTGCCGCGAAGATTTCGCCGCGGTCGTTGCGCGAGACCATGTCGAAATTGACGTCGAGTGCGATCGAGGACAGCGGCATCGGCGGCATCCGCACGAACGTCTTGGCTCCCTGAAAACCGACCTCCTCGCCATCGAAGGCGGCAAACACGATCGTGTGACGAGGTGGCTGTCCGTGCAGGTACCGCGCGCACTCGAGAAGCGCGGCAACGCCCGAGGCGTTGTCGTCGGCGCCCGGATAGACCTTGCCGTTCCGAATACCCACGTGATCGTAATGAGCGCTCACGACGATGGCGCGGCGAGACACCTCGCGCCCGGGGATGGTTCCGACGACATTGGCTGCGTCGTCGACTCGAACCGGCGGCGACCCTCTTCGTGCACCCGGCGTAACGCTGGTGAAGCCGAATGGCTGGTAGTAGCTGCGCACGTCGGTCGAGTCGAGACCAGCGGGCGCGAGACCGATCTCTGCAAAGGCGTTGCGGATGTACTGGCGGGCCATCCGACCGCCTGCGGTGCCGGTACGACGACCTTCCATCGCCGGAGACGAGAGCGCCCTGACCGTCGTCATCAAACGTGTGACATCGATCCGCGCCGGTCTCTGGGCGGAAAGGGTGGCGATCGCGATCGTCGCCGTCGCAGTGATGGAGAGAAGGAGGCGGCTGGGCCGCATCCACTCAGAGTACTACGCGACTTGAGCCGGCGACAGCGCGAGCGGGAGTCGGATGAAGAAGGTGGTTCCCTTGCCGACTTCGGTTTCGAACCAGATCTCGCCGCCGTGCTTCTTGACGATCGCGGTGTGTGCGAGTGCCAGTCCCTGCCCGGTGCCTCGACCGACTTCTTTGGTCGTGAAGAACGGCTCGAACACGCGCGAGCGGACGTTTTCGGGAATGCCGGTGCCGGTATCGCTGACGCGTATCTCCACGGCTTCGCCGGCGTTGTGCGTGGACACCGTGATGAGGCCGCGCGATTCGCCGCGCTCGCGCACGGCATCGTTCACAGCGTGCGCCGCGTTGATGAGGAGATTCAGGAGCACCTGATTGATCTCGTTCGGCAGGCACGGCACGAACGGCAGATTGGGCTCGAGCTCGACCTTGGTGTCGGCGACGTATTTCAGCTCGTTGCGGGCCACCGTCACGGTGGTCTGGATCGCGCGGTTCAGATCGACGGCGACCTTGGTCTTGGTTCCCGGGTGCGAGAAGTCCTTCATCGCCTGGACGATCTGCGACACCCGCTGCACACCCTCGAGACTCTGTGTGATTGACGAGGGAATCTCGTCGGCGAGATAGGACAGATCCGCTCGTTCGGCCAGCTGCACGAGCTTTTCGAGCGCGCCCGCAGGATCGCCGTCGTGTCCGCCACGAGCGATTTCGACGATGGCCTCCAGCAGCGGCGACATGCCGGCGAAGGAATCCTGCAGGAACCGGATGTTGTCGCCGACGTATTGCAGCGGCGTGTTGATTTCGTGCGCGATGCCGGCGGCGAGCTGGCCGATGCCTTCGAGCTTCTGCGCCTGGCGGAGCTGTTCTTCCAGGATGTGGCGTTCGGTGGCTTCCGCGCCGAGGAGCACGAACCCGTCACGCCGCCCGGGTCCCCGCTGCATCGTCGTCACGGTGAGGTCGACCAGACGGCGACGACCATCGCGGTCGATGAATGGAACCTTGTCGAGACGTACCGGCGTGGGCTGCTGCAGCGCACGCGTCACGAGCTCGGGGGCCGCCCACTCGATGCCGCATTCCATGAGCGGCTGACCAATGACTTCCGCGGGCTTGGGTCCGAATGTTTCCTGTGCCGCCGAGTTCCATCGCGTGACGCGACCGGTCGCGTCGATGCCGATCAGAATCGATGAAATCGCGCCGAACAGCCGTTCGGTCTCGGCGGTGATCTCGACGAGCCGCACGCCGCTCTGCAGGCGGGCGCGCAGTTCTTCGGGGTCGAACGGTTTGACCAGGTAATTGTCAGCCCCGGCGTCGAGGCCGAAGATCATGTCGTCCTTGCTCTCGCGCGCCGTCAGCAACACCAGGTACATGTTGGCAAAGATCGGATGGCGGCGAATACGGCGGCACAGCTCGAGGCCGTCGATGCCCGGCATCATCCAGTCGAGAATCGCCAGCGGCGGGTTGTGCTCGTTGACGATGTCCCACGCGGCCGATCCGTCATTGGCAACCAGGACTTCGAAGCCCCAATGGGTGAGCTTCCGCGACAGGATCGTCGTCGAGGTCCGATCGTCGTCTGCAATCAGAACGCGCATGTGTTCCCCGTTTCCGGTGCGGCGATGGTCTCGCGAAATGCCTCGACAAGTGATGTCATCTCCGAATCGAGCTGCTGCCAGGCCGCTTCACACTGGACGCGATCGAACGAGCCGCTCGCGCCGAGATGTTCGAGCGCTCGCGCGGCCTCTGCGACCGCGGATCCCGACAGGTTGGCCGCTGAACCCTTCAGTGAATGCGCGCTCATGCGCAGTTGCTCGATATCGCCCTTGTCGAGCGCGGTGCGAATCGCGGTCATCTGTGCCGGACAATCCTCGAGGAAGATCGCGACCAGATCCGACAGCAGCGCCTCGTCGCCCCCGATGCGGCGCAGCAGCGCCGCACGGTCGAACGTGGTCGTCGCGCGTGGCGGTGCCGGAGCGACCACGGGAACGTCCGTGGATTCGACCATCGCGAACAGCGCCGGCGGATCGATCGGCTTGGAGAGATACGCATCCATACCGGCGGCGAGACAGCGTTCGCGGTCGCCGGACATGGCGTGCGCGGTCATGGCGATGATGCGCACGTGAGTGCCGCTCGTGCGCTCGCGTTCGCGGATCGCGGCGGTGGCTTCGAATCCCGACATCTCCGGCATCTGGACGTCCATCAGAATCATGTCGAAGGGTTCGCGCTCGTAGGCCTCGAACGCCTCGCGCCCGTTGGTCGCCTCGATGACCTCGTGACCGCGGCGCGTCAACAGCTCGCGCGCGACGACGCGATTGACCTTGTTGTCGTCGGCCAGCAGCAGCTTGCGGCGGACCTGCGCAGATTTGGCCGGTGCCGTCAGGTTCGGCGCGCCCGGCGCGGGGCGTCCAAGCACGCTGGCGATCGCCACCTGGAGATCGCGCTGCGCCACCGGTTTGGTCAGATACGCCGCGATGCCGAGATCGCGACAGCGTCCCACGTCGCCATACTGGCCCGCGGAGCTCAACATGATGATCGTCGTGTTCGACAGCTGCGGCCGCAGACGCGAGATCTCTCCGGCGACGGCGAATCCGTCGATGTCGGGCATGTTGGCGTCGAGCAGCACGACGTCGATGCGCGAGCCGGAACGCGCGGCGTCGGCCATGGCGGTAATCGCCGCCTGACCGCCGTCCACGACGGTGGCGCGCATGTCCCATCGGGCGCACTGCTCACGCAGCACTCGCCGGTTCACCTCGTTGTCGTCGACGATGAGCACGTGCAGGCCCTGCAGCGCCACGTCGGCTTCGTGCGCGGCCGGTGCCTCGACCTCCGGCACGTCGAGCGTGAAATGGAATTCGCTGCCGACACCGGGTTCGCTTTCCACCCACATCCGGCCGTGCATCAGTTGCACGAGCGTCGACGAGATCGTCAGGCCGAGGCCGGTTCCGCCGAAGCGGCGCGTCGTCGATCCGTCGGCCTGGCGGAACGCTTCGAAAATCGTGTCGTGCTTCTCGCGCGCGATGCCGATGCCCGTGTCGACGACGACGAAGTGCAAGCGGACCTGGTCGCCGCGGCGTCCTTCCTGCTTGACCTGCAGGAGCACGTGACCGTGTTCGGTGAACTTGATCGCGTTCCCAATCAGATTGACGAGGATCTGCCGCAGACGCACCGAGTCGCCGCTGACGGCGATGGGCACGTCGGGCGCGATGTCGGTGATGAGCTCGAGCCCCTTCTGGTCCGCGCGCAACGCCAGCGGCTTGACCGCGTCGCTCAGGAGGTGCCGCACCACGAAGGGCGCCTGTTCCAGTTCCAGTTTGCGCGACTCGATCTTGGAGAAGTCGAGCACGTCGTTCAGGATCGACAGCAGCGATTTCGCCGACGACTTGACGGTCGACAGCCATTCGCGCTGGACCGGTGTGAGCGGGGAGTCGAGCGCCAGCTCCGTCATCCCGAGGATGCCGTTCATCGGCGTGCGGATCTCGTGGCTCATGTTGGCGAGGAACTCGCTCTTGGCGCGATTGGCTTCCATCGCCTTGTCGCGCGCCGTGACGAGATCTTCGTTGACGGCGGTGAGCTCGGCGGTGCGCGCCGCGACGGTGGCCTCGAGATCTTCCTGGTAGCGCAACAGCTTCCGGTCGCGTGCCTCGATCTCCGAGAGCATCTCGTTGAAACCGTCGACCAGCTCGCCGATCTCGTCTCTGCCCACGGCTTCCGCCCGCAGGTCGTAGCGACGATCGGTGGTCACGGCTCGCGTGATCCCGGCGAGCTTCACGATGGGCTGCGAGATCACGCGTTGCGCGCGGCTGCCGATGGCGGCGGCCAGCAGCAGCGTCACCAGCAGCACGATCGCGTTCACGCGCAGGTAGCGCCAGGCTCCGTCCCAGAGCTCGTCGAGGTCCGATTCGATGTACACGGAGCCGAGCTGCTCGCCGGTGAGGATGATCGGGCTGGCGAGAAACAGCCGATCCAATGTGGCGCCGTGCGCCTCCTGCCCGTGGTGCACGGCCGCGAGCAGGCGCGCGCTCACCTCCGGCGGCATCTTCTCCGTCTTCGCGCCGCGGTCGTAGGTCGCGAATTCTTTCCCGCCGTGGAGGACCAGCCGAGCGCGGACGACGTGCGGGTTGGCGGCAGCGGCCTTGACCATCTCCGCGCCGGTCTTCTCGTCACGAAACGTGATCGCCGCGGTGCTGTTGCTGGCGACGACGTCGGAGAGCATGCGCAGCTCGCGGACCATGCGTCCATACGAGCTGGTGGCGTCGAACACGAACAGCACGATCCCGGCGAGCACGAGTGCCGTACCTGTCGTGAGCACGCTGATCGCGTTCAGCTTCCGGGCGATCGAGAGATCGGCGAAGTGCTTGGTCATCGTTGTCCCGTTTTCACCAGCCTGGCGAGGCCGAGCAATTTGGCGCTGACCTGCAGCCGCTTCTCCTGCGCGGAATCGGTGTTCAATGCGAACGTCATCCGCCCGTTCTCGTGAATCAGCTGCGCCACGCCGCCGCGCTCGGCGAAGTGATCCGCATCGCTGACCGTCAGTACCGCGCCGCCAGTCAGCGTCTGCGCCAGGCGCAGCGACCGCACGGCATCGAGTCCACCCACGTAGAGCACGTGACAGGCGCCGTCGAGCACCTCGGTTCCCAGTCGCCGGACGTTCACGGCGTGCCCGTCGATGGCGCGGTCCTTCACCAGCGTCTCGAGCGCCTGCGCCACCGCCGGATCGCCGGCGACGCAGACCAGCAGCGGCGACCCGCCGTGCAGATCGTCGGCCGGCCAGGTCACGAACCGGGCGAAGTTGAAGAGGAACGCCGCTTTCACGTCCGCTTCGGCCGCCGTCTGCGCCTGCGCGTCCACCGTGCTGCCCATCAACGCGGGCACCAGTGCGAGCAGGAGGGCGCGATGCCATCGCGCCAGGGAATGCCGTGCCATTTACCGGACCGTCACCACTAGAACCGCCATTTGAGCTGCATGTGCGCGCTGCGAGGGATCTCGGTTGTCGCGTACCCCTCTTCGATGCCACCCCATTCGCGATGCGTGCGCTGCTGCAGGTTCTCGCCTGCGAGCACGAGCGACGCACGTCGCGTCATCGGAACCTCGAACCGCGCATCGACACGCGTGTAAGCCGGCACGTCGAGTTCGGCGATCCGGCCCACGCGATGCACCGACGTGCTGAATTCCGCGCGTGGCGACAGCAGCAGCGCCCATTGCCCGTGCCACTGGTCGTGCGGCGCGTTGCCGTTGGTGTGCGCCAAATCCAATGCGTTGCTCGCCGGCGACAGGTGCGGCGTAACGTCGAATCGTGAGTACCACGCGTCGACCTGCCACCGTGTCGTCGGCATCCATCTCGCTGTCACTTCGACGCCGCGCGTTCGGGCGTCGAGCAGGTTGTCGAACTGCAACGGCAGAAAGAGGTGAGGCCCTCCGTACTCGACTTCGAATCGCGGCGCGCGTGCTTCGGCGGTCGTGAGGCCGTCGTAGTCGCCGAAGAAGCCGGCTGTGTCGAGCGTCAGCGAGGAACCCAACTCGATTCGATATCCCGCCTCGATGCTGTTCAGGCGTTCCGGCTGGGCGTCGGGATTGCCGACGAGCGCGACCAGCAAGGGCAAGCCGGTGGGCGTCGGCGCCACCTCGAGATTGATCCGCAGATCGCGGTCATTACCGGTCGGGGTCCGGACGGCGCGCGAGGCGGCGGCCCACACATGCTGCCGGCCCGGCACGACCTTCCACAGCGCGCGCACCGTCGGCTCCAGTTCCCAACCGCTTTCGTCGTCGCGTTCGACCTTCCCCCCGACGGTCGCGGTGAAACGTGATCCGAGCGCGATTTCATCCTGCGCGAAGAGGTTCGTGAGCGCCCGCTGCCGGACGTTCGGCGTCATCGTGTAGAAGAACGAATTGGTGGCCGAGATCGCCGAGTGGCGATAGCCGCCGCCGATGAGCACGTCGTGACGGCCCGCGGCGGGTGCGTGGTAACTGAGGTCGACGTCGTAGGTATCGACGTTGTCGTGTGCCACTCCGGCGTCGCCGCGTCGCCAGCGACTCGCGAACGACTGTAGTTGAAACGATCCGCCGTTCTCCGTTGACCGCCGCCACAACCCGAGGATGTGCGAGTTGTTGACGTTGCCGTCGCCGCCAGTGAACATGGGGGTGTGGAGACCGGGAAGAATCGTTGCGAGCGGGTGGATGTCGTCCGTGTGCCACGTGCCGGTGAGGGTGATGGCGTCGCGATTCTGCGACCAGTCCGTCCGCACACCATGCACCAGACTGGTCCAGTTGTCGCCGGCGTCCCTGCCCTGGAGCAGCGTGTCGCCATGCGACGACCACTGTGAGTACGCGCGAAACGCGAGCGCACCGCGGCTCGCTCCGTAGCGGATTGATCCGTTGCCGTTGTCCAGTGTGCCGGTCCCGACCGTGGCGAGCCCACCGGACGTCGCCGACGCGTTCTTGGTGACGACGTTGATCACGCCATTGACGGCGTTGGCGCCCCACACGGCGCCGCCCGGTCCACGGATGATCTCGATGCGATCGACGTCTTCGAGCAGCACGTCCTGGGCGTCCCACATGACTCCCGAGAACAGCGGGTGATAGACGGTCCGACCATCGATCAACACGAGCAGCTTGTTGGCCCACGGGCCGGCGAATCCGCGGATGCTGACCGCCCACTTCACCGAGTTGATGCGCGAGACCTGCACGCCGGGCGCGAGGCGCAGCGCCTCGGGAAGCGTCGTCACGCCGGAACGGCGGATGTCGTCCGCCGTGATGACATACACGGCGCCGGTGACGTTGATGACGCTTTCCTCCTTGCGTTCGGCCGACACGACCTGCATCTTCATCAGGTCCTCGAGGCCGACCAGCGCCAGATCTGCCGGCGCTTCCCGCGTCTGTGCTTCTGCGCAGACGGGCAGCGTCAGAAGCAGAAGCAGGCAGGCGCGGGCAAATCGATGCATCTCAGTCCGACCCTTGTCCGGTTCGAAGGCTCAGCGTTCGCGCCAGCCGTAGCCGCAAATGGCCAGGCGCGGGCCGCTTGAGTCCGCTGTTGTAATCGACGGTGGACACAGGCCCTTGAGAAACGCGCGGACGAATTGGGACAGGAGCCTTCCCGGCAGGTTCGACCCGTTCGTCGTCGCCGCATTCGGGTTCATACAGCTCGCGCCAGATGTCGCACCGGGATGCGCGTCCTAACGATTCGAAGAACGCCGTATCCAGAGTGCCGGCGGAGCTCACCGGTTCGGGTGCCTTCCTGGCGAGCGTATCCGCTGCATGGACCAGGGCCAGCGGTCCGAACTCGAGCACGCCAGCGTCGGAGGGCCGGTGATGAAACGCGACGGCGAGGCGGATCGGGTCGGGTAGACCCCACAGGCCCAACAGGTATGCGCCGACCTCGGCATGCGTACAGCCAAGCGCCTCCTGTTCGGCCTCGACCAGCGTGCGCTTATCGGCAATCGCGTTCTGCAGCACTTCGGCGTATCGATCCGGGAGACACGACGCGAGGATGATCCGGCCCACGTCGTGAAGGATGCCGGCCGTCATCGCCTCGCTCGCTGCAGTCTGCGGGATCCCCTCGACGGCGGCGATCGCTTTGGTGAAGCGGCTCACTGTGAGGCTGTGCTGCCACATCGTGGTCAGGTGAAAGCGCTTCATCGCCGCTTCGTTCAAGCGCGAGAAGACATGCGCAGACAGCATCAATGTCCGCACGAGATCCAGACCCAGGAGTTGCACCGCCTCCGCGGCCGTCGTGATCTGTCCGTGGATGCCGAAGTACGCAGAGTTCACCAGCTGCAGGACCTTGGCGGTCATCGCGGCGTCGCGCTCGATCACCTCCCCGATCTTGTGAATCGATGCGCGGTCGGAGCGGATCACCTCGACGAGCTCGACATACACGTTGGGAACGCTCGGAATGTCATGGAGCTGCGCCACGAGCGCTTCGAGCGATGCATTCGACAACGCGCGTCGCAGGCCGACCGTCTGTCGCAGCTTGGCCTTGATCGTCTCGGCATCACATGGCTTCGACAGGTACTGATGCGCGGGACCGATACTGCGCAGAATCGATTCCTGATTCGCCTGCCCGGACAGAACGATGCGGATGACGTGCGGGTAGAGACGGCTGACCTCGTCGAGCAGCGATGCGCCGTCCATCCCCGGCATCCGCATGTCGGTCACGATGACGTCGTGTGGTTCGCGCTCGAGCGCGTTCAGCGCGTCTTCGGCGCTGCCGCAGAAGCGCAACTCCCAGCCCGGGTCCATCGAGCGCAGCATTCGCCGAAGCCCGGAGAGCACGTTCGGCTCATCGTCGACGAACAGGACCCGAGTCACGAGGCCACTCCCAGTACAGGGGGCACAGTCTTTGTGTTCATGATCTCGATCTCCGAGGGAATCGAGCCCACACGCGCGAAGTTCTGGAGTCGGGCGAGCAGAGGTGCGGTGATCTCCTGGTCCTGTCGCGCGAGCATCAGTCCGGTGAGCGTCCGCACCGAGTTCGCGACCGTCATGCCCAGGGTCAGGTCGGCGACGGCCACGCGTGCCGTCGTCGTTCTCGGCAGCGTGTCGGCGGCGCGCCCGAGCGCCGTCAGGACGGCGGCGTCGAATTCCTTCGGCCGTGTCCGCATGTCCGCGATCGCGTCGCTTTCCGACAACCCTCCCGCGACGAGACGTTCCAGCTCGGTGGCGGCGTGGAGGATCGCTCCGCCGATCTCGGCGGGATCGCGCATCGCCACGGGCTGCGCGGCGCGCGCGGCGTCGATCGGTTCGTGCTGCCGCGCGATCATCCACGCCACCGCCTCGAGCCTGGGGATGTTCGACAGCAACTCGTGCGCGAATGCGGCGTGGACTTCGTACCGCTGACGGTCCGCGTCGCTCAGTTCACCGCCGCCGTAGACGGCGGACAACAGCTCCGGTGGCAATCCGATGCAGCCTAGCTGCGAGAGCATGGCCGCCATGTCGTACTGCCAGGCATCGGCGAGTCGCAGGCGCGTGGTGACGCGCTGGACATGCTCGCGAATGCGCAACGTATAGGTGAACGCGACCGGATTGATCGCGCTCAGGACCTCGGTCAGCACGCGGACGACTCCGCTGAGCGTCTTCTCGAGCAGATCGCGCTCCCCGCGCATCAACCGGTACTGCTGAATGCCGTCGGAGACCGCCTTGGCGACGGCCGGCGCCGGGCACGGCTTGGCAAGGAATCGAAAGATGTGTCCGTCGTTCACGGCGGCCACCGCCGTGCGGATATCGCCATCGCCGGTCAGGACAATCCGGATCGTGTCGGGATACGTCTCGCGGATACGCGCCAGCAGCGAATCACCGGCCATCCCGGGCATGCGCATGTCGACGACGCAGACGGCGTACGACGTGTCGCGCATGCGATCGAGCGCTTCGTATCCGTTCAGCGCGTAAGTGACGTTGAACTGCCGCAGCGTTCGTCGATGCGCGGCGAGCACGTTCGGATCGTCGTCGACGACGAGCACTGCCTCCATGGAACGGGATGTCCTCTCGTGTTTCAGGTGCGCCGAGCCAGCGCGCCTGATCTGAAATCGGCGAGTCCGGATGGCTGGTTGAATCGCCGAGTACGTCGGCTGGGGCCGCCGCCTCGGACGAGCAGAGTGGCCCCGCAAGCGGCGGCGCTACTACAGGCAGTTATCGGTCGAACTGTTCAATCCAACAATCGAAACGGGGAACTTTTGGGCTGGCCTGGGTCGGCTAAGGTTCGGACCGTACCTGTCGATAACCTTTGTGACTCACAGCAGACACAGATGTCACATCTCGACACGCCCGGTCGTGGCTCGGATGGCGGGAGCTCCATTGCAGCGGTCGTCGGCGATCCGACACCTGCGAGCTCTGTGGGCGCACAGGTGGCGGACCTTCTGGTGCAGGCGGGGCATCTGGCGGAGGATCAGCTCAAGATCGCGAAGCGAATTCACGCCAAGGTCAAGGCCACGCGCACCCTGACGTCGGTGCTGCTGGAAAAGAAGTCGATCACCCAGCAACACCTTCGTGACGTCCTGCGGACCGGGAAAGTTCGAGCTCCGCTCGGGGACGTGCTCGTGGAGCTCGGACTCCTCGTCGCCGAGGAGCTGAAACTGGCGCTGGCGATGCAGCGGGAGAAGCCGTCCGCGTCTCTCGAGGAAGTCCTCATCGAGAACCACTTCGTCAGCGAGTACGAGCTGATGGATATCGTGGCGAGCCAGCTCGGTCTTGCCAGTCCTCCGCTCGACTCCGCGCAGTTCGATCCCGTGCTCCTGAAGAAAGCGCCGTTCCCCGTTTACAAGACGCAGTCGTTTCTTCCGCTGCGCAAAGACGGCGCCAGTGTGGTCGTCGTGTTCGCCGAGCCGACCAACGTCGCGCATGTGGAGGCCGCGCGCAAGTACTTCGGCCGCGATCTGACCGTTGCGCTGGCGACTCGGAAGATGCTGCGGGCCGCGATCGGGCGCGCCGAGCGCGAGATCGCGGCGGCTGCCGCCGCGGCGCAGAATCCCGAACAGGGCGCCGTGGCGCTGGTGAATCGCATCCTCGACGAAGCGCTGACGCACCGCGCCAGCGATATCCACTTCGAGCCGGCGGCGGGGAAGATGCGGGTACGGTTCCGGCAGGACGGCGTCATGGTGCCGCATCTGGATATTCCATCCGAGCAGGCGCCCAACGTCGTGAGCCGCGTCAAGGTGATGGCGGGCGCGGACATTGCCGAGCGCCGGCGGCACCAGGACGGACGCATCCAGTTCGAGAGCTCGCGCGGAACCGTCGATATTCGCGTGTCGATCTACGTCACGGTCAACGGCGAGAAGATTGTCATGCGGCTGCTCAACAACCGCGGGACGCTCCTGGCAGTCAAGGAGATCGGGATGGCGCCGCGCATGCTGGAGCTGTTCCAGCGCGACGCGCTCGACGTCCCGAGCGGCGTCGTCATGGTTACCGGCCCGACGGGATCGGGAAAAACGACGACGCTCTATGCGGCCGTCAACTACTTGAACGACGCGAAGACATCGATCATCACCGCCGAGGACCCTGTCGAGTATCTGATCGACGGGATCTCGCAGTGTTCGATCAACGCCAAGATCAATCTCGGCTACGACGAGACGCTCAAGCACATCGTCCGGCAGGACCCCGACGTGATCGTGATCGGGGAGGTGCGTGACCAGTTCTCCGCCGAAGTGGCGATCAATGCCGCCCTGACGGGACACAAGGTCATCACCACGTTCCACACCGAAGACTCGATCGGCGCCCTGATCCGGCTGCTGAACATGAACATCGAGGCGTTCCTCATCTCGTCGACCGTGGCGAGCGTCGTCGCGCAGCGGCTGCTGCGCCGCGTCTGCTCCGGCTGCGCCGAGAATCACGAGTTGACGCCGCACGAGCTCGCTCGCCTCGGCTACGCGCCTGTCGCCGCGAAGGGATTGATGTTCAAGCGCGGACGCGGCTGCGCGTCGTGCCGTCACGTCGGCTACAAGGGGCGCGTCGCCGTGTTCGAGATCCTCGTGCTCAACGAGCTCGTGCGCGAGGCCGTGCTGTCGCGCAAGACCGCCCATGAGATCCGCCGCGTCTGCATCGAGGGCAGCGGGCTGGTCACGCTGCTCGAAGACGGAATCGCCAAGGCCGCCGCCGGGCTGACGTCCTTCGAAGAAATCCTGCGGCAGCTGCCGCGCCTGTCCAAGCCGCGGCCCGTTGCCGAATTATGCCGTTTGTTAGGAGTCACTGAATGACGAACGCTCCTCTTGCCGCCGCCTCCGACCTGCTCCCACCGTCCGCGGTGCCGCCGCAGGGGTCTCTGCTCGACCAGGCTCTCGAGTTCGCCGAAGCCCGCAACATCACGCTGCCCGTCTTCAGCGACGTTGCCCTCCGCGTGCAGAAGGCCGCCAACGACGAAAGCTACGACATCGCGGCCATCGAGAAGGGGATCGAGTCGGATCCGGCTTTGGTGGCCGAAGTGCTGCGCGCATCGAACACGGCGTTTTTCGCGGGTCTGTCGCAGATCTCGAGCATCAAGGCGGCCGTGCTGCGCCTCGGTCTCAAGCGCATGGCCAACCTCGTGTTCCTGGCCACCGAGAAGAACCGCTATACCGCGAAGAATCCGCGCATTTCGCAGTTGATGAATACCCTGTGGCGGCATTCCGCGGCCTGCGCCTGCGGGTCGGAATGGATCGCGCGCAAGGTCCGGTACCCGCAGTTCAGCGAAACGGTCTTCATTGCGGCGCTCGTGCACGACATCGGCAAGCTGTATCTGCTGCGCGTGCTGGACCAGATGACGGCCGAGGGGAAGGCCGAGGCCGTGTCCCCGGAGCTGATCGTCGAAGTCATCGATCGTGCGCATGCCCAGGTGGGGTTCACGCTGCTCGCGTCGTGGAATCTGCCCGAGGTCTACCAGACGATCGTCCGCGACCATCACGCCGAGATCGCGGATCCAGCCAATGTGCCACTGCAGATCGTGCGCCTCGCCAACTACGCGTGCACGAAAGTCGGGGCGAGTCTGCATCCGGACGCCTCGCTCGACCTGAGCGCGCTGCCCGAAACGATCGTGCTCGGGCTCGGCGACGTGGCGATCGCCGAGCTCGAGATCCTGCTCGAGGATCTGGAAGCGAAGGTGGCGTAAGTCGGTGCGACCGTCGTCAACGTTTCACGATGACGACATTGCCGCTGAAGGAGCGGATGGACAGCAGCGCCCCGCCGTCGCCGATCGAGCCGCGGATCGTCCGGTTCAGCCGCGGACCGCGGCCGCCCGTGAAGCCGTTGCCGATCCCCCCACCGCGCAAGGTCAGCGGAAAGTCGGAGCGCACGTCGCCGCTGAACGTGCTCGCTTCGAGGTCGAAGGCGACGTTGCCGACGGGGGCGATCCGCACGTTGCCGGAATGTGACGTCATGTCATAGCGTCCGCTGCGCGCCAGGCGGCCGCCGTATTCGATATTGCCGCTGATCGTCTTCAGTGCGACTCGTTCCGACTGCGTGTCGGTGAATCGCATATCACCGCTCACCGACTCGAACTCGAGGCTGCGTGCCTTCACGTTGCGCACCGTCAGGCTGCCGCTGGCAGTGTTCGCGGCGATGTCATCGCCATCGACGTCGCTCAGCTCGATGTTGCCGGAGAGCGATTTGAGCGCGCGCACACGAGTGACCGACGCAGCCGTCACGTCTCCGCTGATCGATTCCGCGCGCAGCTCGCCGCGCACGTTGCTGACCCGGACAGTACCGGAGACGGTCTTGACGTCGACATTCGCTCCGCTGGGCAGTGCCACCGTGTAGTCGACCACGGCGCTCACGTTGCGCCGTGACGGCAGCTCCGTTCGCACCTCGACGAATCCGCTGCGCTCGACCACCTGGATGTCAATGGCGCGGAGAAGTGCGCGGGCCTCGTTCTCGTTCTGGCGCCGCACTCGTTTGACCGCCTGGATCCGCACGTCGTCGCCGCCGCCGCCGGTGATCGAGATGTCGCCGGCGATGTTGGACAGCTCGAAGCTGCCGGAGCGCCCGAGGCGAACGGTCCTGGAAAATGTATCGGTGAACTCGGGCCCGGAGAAGCGACGCTGCCGGTCGATCTGACGCTGGAACTCGCGGCCCTGCCGTTCCACCGCCTCACGCACGCGCTCGATGAGGCCGGTCTGCTGCATCACCGCCTGCAGCTGGACCTCGATCTGCTGCTGCAGCTCGCCGAGATCGACGTCGACGTGGATGTCCTGCGCTGCCGCCGGCATGCTGAACAGCGCGACAGAAGCAACGGTGACAAGTGTGCTGACTCTCATGGCTCGTTCATTCCGGACACGATGCGCGCGGCGCCGTCCTGATTGCCTTTGCGCATTTCGTTGATGAGCGCGATCGTTTCCTGCAACAGGGCCACCTTGCTGCGCAGCGCCTCGAACAGGCTTTGCTGCGCCAGATCGCTGCTCGGTTCCTTCTGCAGCGCGTCACGACTCTCGCCGATCGCCTGGTCGACCACGGCGAGGTTCTGGTCGACCACCGCGGCGACCGGCGTATCGAGCGTCGTCCGTTCGGTCTTCGCAATTTGCTCGAGCGATGCGATCACGCTCGTGTAGCGCTGCTCGGCGTCCTGCATCTGCTCGTCGACGGGTGCGAGCGCGGCGACCACGTCCGAGGTGTTGCGCGACGGCGTGAGGGTGACGCGTTCGCCGGTCGAGACGCTGCGCCATGACACCCACACCCCGCCTGCCAGCACCAGCACCAGCGCCGCGGCGGAGAGCGCGGGTTGCCACGAGATCGCTCCAAAGGAAAACAACCGGCGAATCGGCCGCCGGCGAGTGTCGGCTTCGATGGCGGCGCCGATCCGCGACCACAGGTGCGCAGGCGGGATCTGTGGTTCGAGCGACCGTGTTGCGTCGCGCAGCGTTCGCACGTCTTCGACGAGTGCGTGGCACGATCGACAGTGCCGCACATGCGCCTCGACTCGCGCGACCGCGGCCGCATCGAGCGTCCCGTCGACGTAGTCGCCGATATCCAGTTCGAGATCCTGACACGTCATCGTGTGTAACCAGCGGACCGCCGGGTGCCCGCGCCGACAGCGGCCTCGGCACCGGTGAGCATCGCGCGCAGCTTCATGCGCGCCTTGTGCACCTGCGACTTCGAGGTCCCCTCGGACACGCCAAGCAGCTTCGCCACCTCGTTGTGCTCGAACCCCTCGACGTCGTGCAGGATGAACGCGGCCCGGCATCCATCCGGCAGCCGCGCGATCGCCCGCTCGAGGTCGAGGCGGCTGATCGCGGTCGGCACGGCCGGGATGACGGCGGCCGGCTCGCGTGCGCCCTCGGCATCGAGGGAGTCGCTCGAACGGGCCATCCGCGCCTGCCGTCCGCGCAGGAAATCCAGGCAGTGGTTGACCGCGAGCCGATAGAGCCAGGTTCCGAGGCTCGACTCGCCCTTGAAACTGCCAAGCTTTCGATGCGCCTGCAGGAACACCTCCTGCAGCAGGTCCTCGGCCTCGTGCTGGACTCCCGCCATCCGGTAGACCAGGTTGTACAAACGTCCTGCATGCGAACGATACAGCTCCTCGAACGCCGCCGCATCGCCCTGCCGGCAGCGTTGCGCCAGTTCAAGGTCCGCCGTTCTCACATGTGCTCTGAAGGCTTAGACGGGCGCGCGCTGTCCACGAGTTGCCGCAGATGTGTGACATCTCCAGGGATCAGGAATCGGGTGTCAGGATTCAGGGCTGGGCCAGGACACAGGAAACGCGGAGTCAGCGTTGATTCCTGATCCCGGATTCCTGATTCCTCTTTGATCGCCCTTGCCAGCGGACGGATTCGAAATCGCGTAGCCGGGTACGCGTGACCTGGTGGCCTTCGGCGCGCAGGAGTTCACGTTTCAACTGCAGGTCGGTGTAGCCGCCGAGGGCGCCGCCCGAGGCGATGACCCGGTGACACGGGATGGACGGATCGCCGCACTCGCGCATGATTGAACCCACGGCGCGCCAGGCGCGCGGCGAGCCGGCGAGCTCGGCGATGTCGCCGTACGTCGCGACGCGGCCGGGCGGAATGCGCCGTACGGTGGAGATCACTCGACGTGTGAACTCGGATCGCGCGGGAGGAGCTCCCGCGCGCCGCGAGATGAGCCGGTCAGCGTCCAAGAAAACCTTGGTATCAGTCTACAGAACGGTGAGCGGATCGAGCTCGACGGTGTCGGGGTCGATCGATTCGACCACGGCGCGCGGAAATTCACCGCGCCCGTCGCGCTCCCAGGTGTTGGCGAGAATGGGCGATTCGAGCGGATCGCCGAACGTATCGAACAGCACCTTGACCTGTGGTCGGAAGGGATCGTCGGGGTGCTCCGCGGTGACCACGGCGACCTCTTCGGTGTTCAGCCGGACGATGGTTCCGATGGGGAAGAGTCCCATCAGATTGACGAACTGCCGGAGCAGGACGCGGTTGAACTGCGGATTGTCCTTCTGCGCCATGATCGCTCGAATGCGTGTCGTGGCAAGCCCCTCGCGGTACGGGCGGTTGCTGCGCAGCGCGTCGAATACGTCCGCGATGCTGACGACCATCGTGCACAGATTCAGTTTGCGGTGGCCGACGTTTTCCGGGTATCCGCTGAGATCCTGTTTGAGATGGTGCTCGAAGGCGACGATCGGCGCCAGCGCCGGCGTTTCCGGCGTACGCCGCAGGATGTGCGCGCCGTCGATGACGTGCTGTTTCATCTGCTTGAACTCGTCGGCGGTCAGCGCTCCCGGCTTGTTCAGCACCTCGAGCGGCGTGTTGACCTTGCCGATGTCGTGCATCAGCGCGGCGAAGCCGAACTCGCGCATCATCGATCCATCCAGGTTGAGCGCACGTGCCTGCGCCATGCTCAGCGCGGCGACGTTCACCATGTGCGTGAACGTGTAGTTGTCGTATTTCTTCAGCGCGGTCAACGCCATCAGCGACGTGCGGTCCTGGCTGACGATCGACGCCAGGCTGTCGATGATCTTGCGCGCAGTGCGCGGGTCGGGCTTGTCTCCGGCCTTGGCCTGATCCCACAGCGATTCGGCGGACGTCACAGCGGTGCTGTACAGCCGTCGCGCCGCCTCCATCCCGACATCGTCGTTCGCCGTGTCGTCGATCGCCAGCTTGCCGATCACGATGTGACGAACCTCGTGCTTCGCCAGGCGGTCGGTGAGTGATGTTTTCGACCGCCGGTCGGCGAGCTCGGTGACGAACGCATGGAGCTCGGTCGACGTCATGCCGCGATGGAACGTGATCTTCTCGATCTCGCGGTCGCGCAGGCCGCGCACGAAGCCCGTCAGCGAGGCCGATCCTTTCATCAGCCTGGTGTCGTTGACGACCACGTCATCGCCGACGAAGCCGACGACGACCGACGACGCGTGTGCCAGAAAAGCGTTGCAGGCCGCGTAGAGACGCGCCACCGATCCCAGAACGAGCGGATGCTGCGCGGCGTACAGTTCGGAGCCGCGCATCGCGGCCGCGAGACGTCGGACGAGCTCTTCGCGGGTCACCCTCTCACCTCGCCGATGGCTTTCCTGAGCACGCGGTCACCGCGTCGTCGTGCTTCGTCCAGCGCCGCAGTGGCCGCGTCCGTATTCATCGCCACGAGCGCCTGGACGGCCGCGCGTTTGAATGCGCGCGCCGTGGCCCGACGGAACCATCGTGTCCTGCGCATGACGGTGGCGACACCGTTCACGGCGCGGTCATCCGCGAACTGTGCGACGGCGCTCAGCATGTCGAGCACGAGGATCCGATCCTCGCCAAAGGGGTCGCTCTCGGAGAGGAGCTGATCCAGCATCGGGACCACACGGCTGTCGCGTTCGGCGACGAGCGCTTCCATGACGGCGAGGCGTCGCCCGCCGGTTGCGGCACGAAGTACCGTCTGCAGCGCGCGAGCGGCCGATGGGTCTTTGATTCCAGCCAACCCGGACACCGCTGCGCGAAGCACCCGTGGCTCGGTCTTACGCAACAACGTCTGCAGCGCGGGCACCGCGTCGGCGCTCCTGGTCGCGGCAAGCGCGCTCGCGGCGTGGCGCTGCACGAACCATCGGTCGTTGTCCACGAGCGTGGCCACGGCGGGAACCGCGCTGCCTCCGAACCACTGCACGAGATCGCGCGCCCGCCGCGACGCCGTCGTTTCATCTTCGGTGTGAAAAGACGGCAACAGCGCATGCACCGCGGTCGGCCCGATCAGCTCACAGCATTCGGTGAACAAGGCGAGCGTCGGCTCATCGAAATCGCCCAGGAGCGCCGCGGCTTCACGCAGAGCCATCGATTCGCCGCACGTGGTCAGCGCGGCGCGAGCCGCCGCCGGCGCCACACCGGTCGAGGCGCGCTCGCGCAATTCGCGCAGCGCTCCACGTGCCAGGTCGAAGTCACCGGCCAGGAGCAGATCCTCGACCAGCCCCAGGACATCCTGCACGAGTGCTTCCGCGTACTCGGGTCTGTCCTCGATGCGCAGCAGATCCGTGACGAGTGTCACGGACAGCGCGCGCACGCTGTCGTGCCCCAGTGTTTCCAGCCACTGCGGGAGCTCCGCCGGCATGTCGCGTCCGGCGAGCATCTGGCCACGACCACCCACGCCCTCGAGTGCCACGCGATACGCCTCGGAGACGTAAGGCGTTTCGTCGTAGCTCAAAAGGAGCGTTTCCATCGACGACCAGACAGTGCGGAACTGGCTCGACGTGCCGAAGCCCTGCTCGTCGAGCAGCGATCGAGTCTTCGCGAGGACTCGCTGCTTCCGTTGCTGATCGGGAGCGAGCGTGTCGAAGACCTGCGCCAGGCGGACGGTCGCTTTGCCGTCGCGTCCGAGCGCCGTCGCCAGCAGTTCCGCCACCTTGTCGTCATCGAACGCCGCAGCGATGCGGGAGATGAGCCCCTCGTCATTGCCCGCGCCGCCTTCCTCCGTCTGCATCAGTTGCACGACGACGTGCGGGTCGAGCGTCGCGGCGGCCGCGACGATGCGCTGCATGACATCGGGAACACGTTCCGGCTCGTTCACCGTGACGATGCCGGCCATGTGCCGGAACACCGCCAGCACTGTTGCCGCCTGCGTGGTGATGAGCGGCGAGCCATCGAGATTGCGCTGCGGCTCGATCACGTCTGCCGCCAGCGAGCGAATATCGGCGGCACTGCGCGAGATGGCGAGCAGCCGCTCCTGCTGCTCTTCGTTGAACGCCGCTTCGCCGCGGGCGATCGTGTTCACCAGCGAACGCCACACGTCGTCCTTTCGTGACCGCGGCGCCTCGACGTTCCGGTCTTCGAGGATCTTTTCGTAATCGATCTGCTCGAGCGCAACAGTCGCGTGATGCTGTGTCGCCCAGACGACCGCGGGTCCGCCAGCGGCGCGGACATCCTCCGGTGCGGCACAGAGAAGGGTCAGCAGCGAGGCGGCCGTTGATTCGGTGATCTCGCCGACGAACGAGATCTGGAGGATGTCGTGGTCGTGCAGAAGGCGGGCGGCATCGGCGACCGGTTGATCGGACGGAAGTGGTTGTCCGCCCAACATCAACGTCGACGGCGTGACCCCAAAAGCAATCACCGAGCCCGCGGCGGCATCGCGGATCGCATCGACCAGGCGTCGAACGGCGGCGACCACGCTCGGATGCTCAGGCGGGTAGAGTCCCCAGACGCGGATCGCCGCCGTCAGCGCGCGGGCCAGCGCGACGGATTGACGGGAGAGATCGGCTGCTAGGGCAATTGACTGAGTCATGCGACTGCGGAATCCGCGCGCTTCTGCACACTGGATCCTCGCGATCTTGTAATCGGCAGCTGGAGCTGAGCTTTAGGGCCCTTATACTTGAGCCTGCCCCCGCACGTCCCGCCTCCCTGGGGCTTCGGACGAGGCAGGACTCAGGACACCCTGGATGGCCATTCGTTTCGTTGACGTCATCGCCCGGAAGCGCGACGGGCAGCCGCTTTCCCGGGGGGAAATAGACTTCTTCGTGAGCGGCGCTACGGATGGCCGCATCCCCGATTACCAATCCTCCGCGCTCCTCATGGCCATCGTGCTAAGGGGAATGACCGATGAGGAAACGGCCTGGCTGACCGACGCCATGGTGCGGTCGGGAGAGCGGGTCGACCTGTCTGACATTCCCGGCGTGAAAGTGGGGAAGCACAGTACCGGCGGGGTGGGCGACAAGGTCTCGATCATCCTGTCTCCGCTGGCGGCATCGTGCGGGGTGACGGTGCCGAAGATGTCGGGTCGCGGCCTCGGTCACACCGGCGGGACGCTCGACAAGCTCGAATCAATTCCCGGCTACCGCATCGACCTCACGATCGACGAGTTCAAGGGCGTGCTGCGACAGGTCGGGGCCAGCATCATCGGACAGACGTCGTCGCTCGCGCCGGCGGACAAGACGCTCTACGCGCTGCGCGATGTGACGGCGACGATCGAGAGTATCCCGCTGATTTCCGCGTCGATCATGAGCAAGAAGATCGCCGAGGGGAGCAATGCCGTCCTGCTCGACGTCAAGTGCGGCGACGGGGCGTTCATGAAGGACACGTCGCAGGCGCGCGCGCTTGCGGCGTCGATGGTGTCCATCGGCACGCACGCGGGGGTGCTCACCGAAGCCTTCATCACCGACATGGATGCGCCGCTCGGGCGTGCGATCGGTAATTCGGTGGAGATCATCGAGTGTCTGGACGCATTGAAAGGCAAAGGACCGATCGACCTCGCTGACGTGATCGTCCGGTTCGCGGCGCGCATGGTCGTGATGGCCGGAGTCGAGGCGGACCATCGCGCGGCGATGCGTCGCGTCGAGGAGGCGCTCCACTCGGGTCGCGCGCTCGAGACCTTCCGCCGCATGGTCGAAGCCCAGGGTGGCGATCCGCGGATTGTCGATGACTACTCGCGGCTGCCGCTCGCGCCGGACGTGGAGATCGTGCGCGCGCCACGCGATGGGTATGTGGCGGCGATGAGGGCCGAGGCGCTGGGACGTGCGAGCAACGTGCTCGGCGCTGGCCGAGCGAAGGTCGGCGAACCGGTCGATCATGGAGTGGGCGTCGTGACGGCGGTGTCGCGCGGCGATCGCGTCAGTGCGGGTGATCCGCTGCTCGAGTTGCGGCACCGCAACGGCCGCGGGCTGGAGGTCGCGATCAAACTCTGTCGCTCGGCGATCCGCCTCGCCGACGGTCCGCCCACGCGTCGCGACAAGGTCCTCGGCGAGGTGCGCTGAGCCTCAGGCGTGTCCGGTGCTCTCGGCGAGCGGCATCATGCTGCGATCCGAGCGGTACTTGAAGACGAACGGGAAGACGATCCCGAGAGCGAGGGCGTACGCGGCGAAGGTGAACCAGATCGTCTGCCAGTCCTTCACACCATTGTTCGTGAAGTGATCGACGACCCAGCCACTCGCCATTCCGCCGAAGAAGGCGCCCAGGCCATTGGTCATGATCATGAACAGCCCCTGTGCGCTCGCCCGGATATCCGGCTTCACTTCGCGATCGACGAAGAGCGAGCCGGAGATGTTGAAGAAGTCGAAGGCCATCCCGTAGACGATCATCGACAGCACGAGCATCCACAGTCGACCGGCCGGATCCCCGACGGCGAACAGGCCGAACCGGAACACCCACGCGAACATGCTGAGCAGCATCACGATCTTGATGCCGAAGCGATGGAGGAAGAACGGGATCGTCAGGATGAAGAGCGTCTCGGAGATCTGCGAGATCGACAGCAGCAGATTCGGATGTTCGACACCGAACGTACCCGGGTAGGCGGTCTTGAAGTCGTCGAGGAACGCACCGCCAAACGCGTTGGTAATCTGCAGCGCTGCGCCGAGCATCATCGCGAAGATGAAGAACACGAGCATCTGCCGCTCGCGGAACAGCGCGAACGCGTCGAGGCCGAGCGCCGATGCCAGTCCACGCTTCGCCGCCGATCGAACCGGCGGGCATTTCGGCAAGGTAAACGCGTAGGCGCCGAGCACGAGCGCGGCTCCCGCGCCGATATAGAGCTGCTGGTTGCTTTTCGTCCAGCCGGCGAAGTCGACGGTCCACATCGCAACGATGAAGCCAATCGTCCCCCAGACCCGGATCGGGGGGAACCTCTTGACGACGTCGAAGCCAGCCTGAGTGAGGACCTTGAATGACACCGTGTTGTTGAGCGCGATGGTCGGCATGTAGACCAGCACGGCCAGCAGCATGATGAAGTACAGCTGCGCGAAGTCTGTGACCGTCGATGCCCACAGCAGGAGCGCTCCGCCAATCAGGTGACACACACCGTACAGGCGTTCCGCGTTCATCCAGCGATCGGCGACAATCCCGAGCACGCCGGGCATGAACAGCGACGCCACGCCCATCGTCGCGTAGATGCTGCCCACTTCGCCGCCCGTGAAACCGAGCGTGACGATCATGTACGCGCCGAGCGAGATCAGCCACGAACCCCAGACGAAGAACTGCAGGAAGTTCATGACCGTGAGGCGGGCCTGGATGCTCATGTACGCGGGACGATATCAGGGTACCACGCGTACCGCACCAGCAAACCGCATATGATTCAAGGACGCGTGACCACATTCGAGCAGGTCGAAGACGCCGCGGCGGCGGTGCGTGCGCGCTGTGGCGCGCTGCCGCAGACCGCGATCGTCCTCGGGTCGGGTCTCGGCGACTTCGCTGACACGTTGCTCGATGCGATTGCGACGCCCTACGGCGAGCTCCCGCATTGGCCCGCCTCACAGGTCGTCGGACACGCAGGCCGCCTGGTGATCGGGAACGCCGGCCGGCACCGCATCGCTGCCCTCGCCGGCCGCGTGCACTTCTATGAAGGGCACGACCTTGCGACCGTGGTGTTTGCCATTCGGGTCATGGGGCGACTTGGCGTGCGGCAGGTGATCCTCACCAACGCAGCCGGCGGCGTCAACACCGGGTTTGCCCAGGGTGCACTGATGGTGATCGACGATCACATCAATCTGCTTGGCAGCAATCCCCTCGTCGGTCCGAACGACGAGCGGTTCGGCGCGCGCTTTCCGGACATGAGCGAGGTCTATTCAGCGCGCCTCCGCGGAATCGCCGATGCAGCGGCGCACGAATGTGGCATCGCGATCGCGCACGGCGTGTACGTGGCGCTGCATGGCCCCAGTTACGAGACGCCGGCGGAAATTCGCTACCTGCGCACGATTGGCGCCGATGCCGTCGGCATGTCGACCGTGCCGGAAGCGATTGCCGCGCGGCACATGGGGCTCGAGGTGCTGGGGATCTCGTGCATCACGAACATGGCGGCCGGGGTGTTGCCACAACCGATCAACCATGAAGACGTGCTCGAAACCACACGCCGGGTTCGCGGGGACTTCATTGCGCTCCTGGAGGGGGTTGTCGCAAAACTGTAGTTCCAGGTTTCTGGTTCCAGGTTCCGAGTTCCACTGTTCCTGGTTCCAGTTCGTACTTCCTGGTTCCTGGTTCCTGGTTCCGGGTTCCGGGTTCCGGGTTCCGGGTTCCGGGTGCCAGGTTCCGGGTTCCAGGTTCCACGTTCCAGGTTCCACGTTCCAGGTTCCAGGAATCATCAACGCTGCCAGCTGGAACTCGGAACGGCGACGTCGGGAACTTGGAACCCTGAACTGCGGAACCTTCGAACGCTGAACCGCGAGAACTTGGAACGCTGAACTGCGGGAACCTGGAACCCGGAACTGCGGGAACCTGGAACCCGGAACTCGGAACATGGAACAACACGTTCGCGAACTGATTAGTGCCGCGCGCAAAGGCCGCCGTCGCGCGGTCGCGCCGTATTCGAACTTCAAGGTTGGCGCGGCGCTCGAGACAGCCGACGGGACGATTGTGACCGGCTGCAACATCGAGAACGCCACGTACGGATTGACGCTCTGCGCTGAGCGTGTCGCGATGTTCAAAGCCCTGTCCGAGGGGCATCGGAAGTTTCGTCGCATCGCGGTGGTCGCCGACACGGACGCGCCGACGCCGCCCTGTGGTCCGTGCCGCCAGATCCTCTGGGAGTTCGGCGGCGATCTCGAAATCGTTCTTGCCGACCTGCGGCGTGAAACGGGACGGTATCGTTTGGCCGACCTGCTTCCGCTTCCCTTCGACGCGCGTCTCCTTAAATAATCGAACACATGCCTGCACCCTTGGATACGCTCAACGGCGTTCAATTGCGACCGATCGTCGACATCGCCACATCGGCGGGAGTCCTCCCGTCCGAGCTCGAACAGTACGGTGAACATCGCGGCAAAGTTCGGCTCTCGGTCCTCGACCGCCTGCAGAGCGCGCCTGATGGAAAACTGGTCATCGTCACGGCCGTCACGCCGACGAAAGCCGGCGAGGGCAAGACCACGACGAGCATTTCGTTGACCCAGGGCCTCGGCAAACGAGGCCGCAAAGTCATGTTGTGCCTGCGCGAGCCGTCGATGGGCCCGGTGTTCGGCATCAAGGGCGGCGGCACCGGTGGCGGCAAAGCCCTCGTCGTGCCGATGGAGGAGATCAACCTCCTGTTCAACGGCGATTTTCCTGCCGTAGCGGCGGCGCACAACCTGCTCGCGGCAGCGATTGACGCCTCGATCTACAACGGCAACCTACTTCGCATCGATCCCGTCAGCGTCTCGTGGCCGCGCACCGTTGACATGAACGACCGCCAGCTGCGCTACATGGTGAGCGGGCTTGGCGGGAAGGGGCACGGCGTGCCTCGCGAGGGCGGGTTCATCATCACCGCCGCGTCGGAAATCATGGCGGTGCTCGCGCTCGCCACCGACCTCACGGATCTCCGTGCCCGCGTGGGGCGCATCGTGGTCGCGTCGAATGTCGAGGGGAATCCGGTCACCGCCGAGGACCTGAAGGCGGCCGGAGCCATGACGGCGATTTTGAAGGATGCGATCAAGCCGAATCTCGTGCAGACGATGGAAGGACAGCCGGCGCTGGTGCACGCGGGCCCGTTCGGTAACATCGCGCACGGCGCGAATTCGATCATCGCGGATCGCGTGGCGTTGAAGCTCGCGGATTATGTGGTGACCGAAGCCGGGTTCGCCAGCGATCTCGGATTCCAGAAGTTCTGCGACATCGTCTGTCGCATCGGTCGTTTTACGCCGAGCGCCGCGGTGCTCGTCACGACCGTCCGCTCAACGAAGTTGCACGGCGGTCGACTGTTCAAGGATCTGGGCCAGGAGGATCTCGATGCGGTGCGGCGCGGCATCGACAACCTGGCAGCGCACATCGCCATCGTTCGGCGGTATCACCTGCCGTGTGTCGTTGCGGTCAACAGCTTTCCGACCGATACGAAAGCGGAGATTGCGCTGTTGAAAGAGCTTGCGACTCAGGCGGGCGCGGACACCGTGGTCGTGCACGAGGGGTTCGCGCGCGGCGGCGACGGCGCGACGGATCTCGCTGACGCCGTCGTCACTGCCTGCGAGAAGCCAAACAGCTTCTCGTGCCTCACACCCGATGGCACTCCCGTGGTCCAGCAGATCGAAGCGATCGCCACGCAGTTGTACGGCGCGGCCGGAATCGACATGCAGATCGGCGCGGTGAAGGACTTGCAGCGCGTCGAGCAGCAGGGGCTCGGCACGGCGCCGGTGTGCATGGCGAAAACGCAAAACTCGCTGTCACACGATCCGGCGTTGTTGAATCGCCCGACGGGATTCATCCTGCCGATTCGCAGTCTGGTCCCCAGCGTCGGCGCCGGCTTCGTCGTCGCGCTGTGCGGCGACATCACGCGCATGCCCGGTCTGGGGAAGACGCCCGCGTTCCAGCACATCGACATCGATGAGCAGGGGAATCCGGTGGGAATGTTCTGAGGGCAGTAGGCAGTGGGCAGTAGGCAGTAGGCAGCAGGCAGCAGGCAGCAGGCAGCAGGCAGAAGGCAGCAGGCAGCGGGCAGAAGGCAGAAGGCAGCAGGCAGAAGGCAGCAGGCAGAAGGCAGAAGGCAGAAGACAGGAAAGACAGGAAGACAGAACGGGACGGAGGACAGATGGCTATTCGAAACTATACCGATCTGATCGCCTGGCAGAAGGCCATGAGTCTCACTGTGTCGGTTTATAACGCCACAAACGTAATGCCTCGGGAAGAACAATTCGGACTGACGTCGCAGATGCGTCGCGCTGCCGTCTCGATTCCCTCAAACATTGCCGAGGGGCAGGGCCGTGCCTCGCAACCGGCATTTCTGAATCATCTGTCGATCGCACATGGCTCGTTGCGCGAACTGGAAACACAGCTGATTTTGTCGGAGCGACTCGCATTCCTGAGTTCGGCGGCGGTTCGCACCGTTTTGAACGAAGCGGCGGAAGTCGGACGGCTGATAAACGGCCTATCGAATTCGATCGAAACTCGAGCCTGAAGAGCGTTTTTTACTGCCAGCTGCCTACTGCCTACTGCCTACTGCCTACTGCCTACTGCCTACTGCCTACTGCCTACTGCCTACTGCCTACTGCCTACTGCCTACTGCCGTCTGCCTTCTGCCGTCTGCCCGCTGCCTACTGCCCGCTGTCTGTGCGTCAGCGAGCGAGCCACTTGCTATCATCCAGAGATGCTCCCCACCATTGAATGGCGAGACGACGCCGTAGTCATGATCGACCAGCGGAAGCTGCCGGCTTCCGAGGTCTACGTCAATTGCAAGACGGCGGCGGAGGTGGCCAAGGCGATCAAGACGATGGTGATTCGCGGCGCGCCGGCGATTGGTGTGGCGGCGGCGATGGGGATTGCGCTCGGGATGCGCCGGAGCAACGCAACGGGGACCAAGCAGTTCACCACGGAGTTTCAGCGTACGTGCGATCTGATGGCTGGGACGCGACCCACGGCCGTGAATCTGTTCTGGGCCATCGATCGAATGAAACAGACGTTCGCGGAAGCAGCGCAGGGCGGTTCATCGGTCGAGGAGTTGAAGCAGCGGCTCGAATCGGAAGCGCGCACAATTCACGACGAAGACGTCGAGAGCTGCCGGACGATGGGCGCGCATGGTGCGGCGCTCGTTCCAGACAACGCGCGCATACTCACGCACTGCAACGCCGGTGCATTGGCGACAGCCGGGTACGGAACCGCTCTCGGCGTGATTCGCGCCGCGGCCGAGAACGGCAAGCGGGTCGCCGTGCTGGCCGATGAAACGCGCCCCTTTCTGCAGGGCGCGCGGCTCACCGCATGGGAGCTGTTGAAGGACGGGATCGAGACCACGGTCATCACCGACAACATGGCCGGCACGATGATGCGTCTCGGCAACGTCGACCTCGTCGTCGTCGGGGCCGACCGTATTGCCGCGAATGGTGATGTGGCGAACAAGGTCGGCACATACGGCGTCGCCATCCTCGCGAAGGAACACGCCATTCCGTTCTACGTGGCGGCGCCGCTCTCGACCATCGACCTCGCGACCCCGGACGGAAGCGGCATCCCGATCGAGGAGCGGCCCGAGCGAGAGGTGACGCATGTCGGCACGTCCCGCATCACGCCGGAGGGCGCGCACATCCGCAATCCAGCGTTCGACGTCACACCCGCGAAGTACGTCTCGGCGATCATCACAGAGCGTGGTATTGCGCGCCCGCCCTATGCGGAGTCGCTTGCGCAACTTGCAGGATTCAGGGGTCAGGAATCAGGATTCAGGGCTGGGCCAGGATTCAGCGCCGAGGAATCAGCGTGATTCCCGCATTCCTGATTCCTCGCCCAGCCCTGAATCCAGACTCCTGATACCTGGTTCCTGCCATGCTCATGCTGGGCATCGAAACGTCCTGCGATGAAACGGCGGCCGCGCTGGTCGAAGAGACGGGCGATCCGCAGCGTCCCTGGCGTATCCGCTCGAACGTTGTTGCCTCGCAGGTCGACATCCATCGCGAGTGGGGTGGTGTGGTCCCGGAGTTGTCGGCGCGCCAGCACGTGCGCGACATCTGCGGTGTCGTTGAGCGCGCGCTGGCAGACGGTGGTGGCGCGTACGACGCCATCGCCGTGACACAGGGCCCGGGACTCGTCGGTTCGCTGCTGATTGGTGTCGCGTTTGCGAAGTCGCTCGCCTGGTCGCGCGCAGTCCCGCTGATCTCGGTCCATCACCTCGCTGGACACATCGAATCGCTCGTGCTGGAAGGCGGCGAGATGCCGCTGCCGGCGATCGTGCTCGTCGTGTCTGGTGGCCACACGAGCCTGTATCGGATCGCGGAACGGGGCGGCTACGAGCTTCTCGGTCGCACTCGAGACGACGCAGCGGGCGAGGCGTATGACAAGGTCGCGAAGCTGCTCGGCCTTGGCTACCCGGGCGGACCGGCGATCGATCGACTCGCAGCGGAGGGCAACGATCGCGCCGTGCCGTTTCCGAAGACTCGCCTCACGCATGCCGACCGCAACGCACCGCATCTGCCGGGTGACCGCGACTTCAGCTTCAGCGGTCTGAAGACGTCTGTGCTCCGGCATGTGACCGTGCTTCGCGCGGAGCGAGGGATCCCGGCCGATCAGCCATTGCCCGAGCGGGAGATACGGGACATCTGCGCCAGCTTCCAGCGGGTCGTCGTCGAGACGCTGCTCGATCGCCTGTTCGATGCGGCGCGCTGGCACGGTGCGCGCAGCGTCGGGATTGCCGGCGGGGTCTCGGCGAACCGCCGGTTGCGCGCCGACGCGCTGGTGCGAGGGACGGCGCGCGAGTTGCCCGTCTTCATTCCATCGCTCGCGCTTTCGACGGACAATGCGGCCATGATTGCAGCAGCCGGCTTGCGCCGTTATCGTGCCGGAAAACGGGCGAGTTGGGACCTCAACGCAGAGGCGGCGCTGGTGTTATAGCGCACCGCCTTTCCAGGTTCCAGGTTCCGAGTTCCACGTTCGACGAACCTTGAACCTTGAACCGTGAACCGGGAACCTGGAACCGGGGAACCTGGAACCGGGGAACCGGGAAACCGGGGAACCGGGGAACCGGGAACCTGGAACATGGAACCAGGAACATGACGTATACCGAGTACCTTTGGTTCAACACCAACAAGCGGCAGGAGTTCATCCGCATCACCGACGAGGTCGCCGAGATCGTGGCCAAGAGCGGCGTGCGCGAAGGGATGGTGCTCGTCTCGGCCATGCATATCACGGCCGCGGTCTACGTCAACGATTGGGAGACCGGGTTGATCCACGATTTCCAGGTCTGGCTCGAGAAGCTCGCGCCGGCGGGATTGGACTATCGACATCATCAAACCGGCGAGGACAATGCCGACGCGCATTTGAAGCGCACGCTGATGGGCCACCAGATCATTCTCCCGATCACCGCGGGCAAGCTTGATCTCGGTCCGTGGGAACAGGTCTTTTACGCGGAGTTCGATGGACAGCGCCGCAAGCGGGTTGTCGTGAAGGTGATGGGCGAGGCGTGAGCGACCGCCGCTACCCCGATCGTCCGTTTGTGGGTGTGGGTGCCGTGATCGTCGACGATGGACATGTCCTGCTGGTAAAGCGCGGCCGCGAACCGCTGGCCGGGCAGTGGAGCCTGCCAGGTGGCGCGGTGGAGGTCGGCGAGACGTTGGAAGAGTGTCTCGTGCGAGAGCTTCGCGAGGAGACGGGACTCGACGTCGAGGTCGGCCCGGTCATCGAGGTGTTCGATCGCATCACGCGCGATGCCGGCGGACGCGTCGAGTATCACTTCGTGCTGGTCGACTATCTGTGCTGGCCGATTGGTGGAGAGCTGCGTGCCGCGTCTGACGTGGACGATGCGAGGTATGTCGCGCCGGAGGCGTTGGGCGGCTTTTCGTTGACGACCAAGGCGCTTCAGGTCATCGAGCGCGCATTGGAGCTCGCGCGGGAGGCACCCAGAGCGGTCCGATGACAAGAGACGAGGCATGGCAGCTGTTGACCGAGTGGACGCAGGGCGACAGCCTGCGCAAGCACGCGCTCGCCGTGGAAGCCGCGGTGCGAGGATACGCGCGGCTGTTTGGCGAGGACGAGGAGGGCTGGGGGATCGTGGCGCTGCTCCACGACTTCGACTACGAACGGTACCCCACGCTCGACCAGCATCCGTTCCGCGGCTGTGAGGAACTCCAGCGTCGCGGCTATCCCGACTGGGTGACGCGCGCGATCCTCTCGCACGCGGAGTACTCCGGCGTGCCGCGCGAGTCGATGCTCGAGAAGACGCTGTTCGCCTGCGACGAGATGGCAGGGTTCGTGACCGCCGCGTCGCTGGTCCGTCCGTCACGCAGCGTGCTCGACTTGGAAGCGAGCTCCGTGTTGAAGCGCATGAAGGACAAGGCTTTCGCGCGTGCAGTCTCGCGCGAGGACCTGCGGAAGGGCGCCGACGAGCTGGGCATCCCGCTGCAGGAGCACGTCGACAACGTCATTCGCTTCATGCGCGAACAGGCAGACGCGTTAGGGCTCCGCGGAACCCTATGAACGTCGTGACCCTCGATCGCGTCAGCGTCCGCTACGGGAAGCAATTCGCGCTGCGCGATGTCACGGCGGTCTTTCCCGGCGGTGCGGTCGGACTGCTCGGGCCCAACGGGGCGGGTAAAAGCACGATGCTCAGGGCGCTGCTCGGGTTCGTGGCACCGGAGCAGGGCCACATGCGCGTCCTCGATCTCGACGTGAAGCGATCGCCGCTGCCGATTCGCGCTCGTATCGGATACATGCCGGAGAGCGACACACACATCCCCGGCATGAACGCCGTGACGTTCGTCGCGTACTGCGCGGAGCTCTCCGGATTGCCGCGCCAGGACGCGATGCAACGCGCGCACGAGGTCCTGTTCTACGTGGGCCTCGGCGAAGCGCGCTACCGCAACCTCGAGACCTACTCGACCGGCATGAAGCAGCGCATCAAGCTGGCGCAGGCGCTGGTACACGATCCCGATCTGCTGTTTCTCGACGAGCCGACCAACGGCATGGATCCTCGCGGTCGCGACGAGATGATCACGCTCATCCGCGACATCGCTCACAACAAGGGGCTGAACCTGATTCTCTCCTCACATCTGTTGCCGGACGTCGAGCAGACCTGCGATCACGTCGTCGTCCTCGACAAGGGCCGTGTTGCCGCCCAGGGGCCGATCCCCGCGTTGAGGGGCCAGGGCGCGCACATGTTCGAGCTGCGTGTGAAAGGCGATCGGCACCCGTTCGTCGCCGCGCTCGAAGCGGCTGGCATCCACTGCGAGGGCGACGGCGAGGAGGCGATGCGCGTCGTCGTTCCCGAGGATCGCGACGCGCACGATCTGTTTCAACTCGCCGCACAGCATCGCGTGCAGATTCGCCATCTGCGGCCCAGCCTGCGCACGCTCGAAGACGTGTTCGCGCAGGCGGTGGACGAAGCGTGAGTACCGAGTCGCTCATTCACGACCAGGGATACCGGCGATACGGCGGCCGCCGGCACACGACTGGGGGGGCGTGGATGGTCATTGCGCGGAACCACATTCGCGCGACCGTCCGCCAGCGCCGCATCCTCGCACTGCTGGTGTTTTCGTGGGTGCCGTTTGTCGTGCGTGCGGTCCAGATCTACGTCGCGTCGGGCTTCCAGCAGGCGCGGTTCCTGGCGGCGACGCCGCAGACCTTTCGCGAATTCCTGGTGCAACAGTCCATCTTCGTGTTCCTCGTCTCGATGGCGCTGGGTGGATTGATTGCCGACGACCGGCGCGCCAACGCCCTGCAGCTTTATCTGTCGAAGCCGCTCACACGCATCGAGTACATCGGTGGCAAGCTGGTCGTGCTGCTGCTGTTCCTGCTGGGAATCACGCTGATTCCGGCGCTGCTGCTCCTGCTTCTGCAGACGATGTTCAGCGGCAGCTTCGCATTCGTGAGCGAGAACCTGTTTCTGCTGCCGGCGATCGTGCTGTTCTCACTGGTGCAGTCGCTGCTCTCCGCGTTCGCCCTGCTTGCTCTGTCGTCCCTCACCGGCAGCCGCCGATTCGTGGCTGCGATGTATGCGGGGATCGTCTTTTTCACGTCGGCGCTCGTGCAGATCCTGCGGCTGATGACGGGAAGTCGCGCGTGGGCGTGGCTGTCGCCGCGCGATGTGCTCGACGTGCTGGCGACGGCGGTGTTTCGCGGCACGGCCCCGCCGTCTATTCCCGTTTCCGTCGCGCTGCTCGTGCTCGTCGCGATCATTGCGGCGTCGGTCGCGATCCTCGAACGGCGCGTGCGCGCCGTGGAAGTGATTGGCTGAGGGTCGGCGGCCAATGATCATCCACACCGAGCGCCTCTCGAAGTGGTACGGCCAGGTGTCCGGCCTCAACGATGTGACCGTGACCATCCCGGCCGGCATCACCGGCCTGCTCGGGCCGAACGGTGCAGGCAAGTCGACGTTCATGAAGCTGGTCACGGGGCAGCTGCGACCGAGCAAGGGCGCGGTGCGCGTACTCGACGAGCCGATCTGGGGCAATCCTGGACTGTACCTGCGGATCGGATTCTGTCCGGAACAGGACGCGTTCTACGACCGGATGACCGGATTGGAGTGGGTTGCCGCGCTGATCCGGCTCAACGGCCACTCTGCTGACGCGTCGACGGCCGCGGCGAAGCGAGCACTGGAGGCGGTCGATCTGCTCGACGCGGCAGACAAGAAGATCGGCGCCTACAGCAAGGGCATGCGGCAGCGGGTGAAGCTGGCGCAGGCGATCGCTCACGACCCCGAGCTGCTGATTCTGGACGAGCCGCTGAGCGGGATGGATCCGATCATGCGGCGACGGACGATTCGTCAGATCAAGGACTGGGCACGCGCAGGAAAGAGCGTGCTCGTCTCGAGCCATATCCTGCACGAAGTCGAGGCGATGACCTCGAACATCCTCCTGATCAACAACGGCCGCATCGTCGCCGAAGGCGATGTGCATCGCATCCGCGATCTGATCGACGAGCATCCGCACACCGTCTACATCCGCGCACAGGATCCGCGCGCCGTCGCGCGCACGGTGCTCGCGCAGGATGGCGTGATCAGTCTGCGGTTCGAAGCGAGCGCCGTGATCGTGGAAACGGCGCGGCCGGATGCCTTCTACACCATGCTGACCGACATTGCCGCCAGCGGCGAGGCGGGCCGCATCGACGAGGTGACGTCTCCTGACGACAACCTGCAGGCGGTCTTCCGCTATCTGGTGAAACAGTGATGGGTTTGCTGCGCGGCGCGGCCCGTGTGTTCGACCTGTCGCTCGGTCAGCTCCTCTGGTCGCGCCGGACGATCTTCATGGCGCTCGTGCTGGCCGTCCCGGTGATCATCGGGATCGTCGAACGCCTGCTGATTGTCAGCGGGATCTCCGCACTCCGCGTCAATGATGTGCGCGTGGGTGGCCCGACCATCTTCGGTCTGATCATCTGGCTGGTCCTCCGGGTCATCGTGCCGATTCTCGGTGTCTTCTATGGAACGGCCCTGATCGCGGACGAAGTGGACGATAAAACGATTACCTATCTCTTCACTCGTCCGGTTCGACGTGGCGCCGTGCTTCTGGGCAAGTACCTCGCCTATCTCGTCTCGACGGTATTGGTTGTCCTGCCGACCGTCGTCATCGTCTATTTCCTGGTCGTACCGTTTCGCGAGATTCCGGGCACGTTCCGGTCGCTGATGATCGATGTCGGCCTTCTCGCGCTCGGTCTGGCCGCCTACGGTGCGGTGTTTGCGCTGGTTGGCGCGCTGCTGCGAAAGCCGGTCGTCGTCGGCCTGGTCTTCGCATTCGGGTGGGAACAGGCGGCGATGCTGATGCCCGGATATCTCAGCCGGGTGACGATCGCATATTACCTGCAGGCCCTGGTGCCGCATGCCATTCCGTCGCAAGAGGGGGTCTCCGTCCTCCTTCAGGCACTGATTGGCAAGGTTCCAGAGCCCGCGACATGCCTCACCGCACTTGTCGTAGCGACCGTCGTCGCCCTGGTGCTTGGGTGTCGCGTGGTCGAGCGCCGCGAATACGTGCTGGAGCAGTGAGCTAGTTGGTGGTTGGTGGTCGGTCGTTGGTGGTTGCTGGAAAGCCCAGGCTTGCCAAGAACCACCACCCACCACCCACCATCGAGCGACGGGCCGGGAACTCCACAGGCGCCCGGACCCGTATAATCATCGGGAGTTCTCACATGATCAAGCGCACGCGTGTCTTTCTCGGGATCGCCTGCGGAGTGCTGATTGTCGGTCTCGGGACGGGGCTGGCAACGGCCTACGTCGGTGGATTCCAGAATCTTCTCATCCTTGGAAGTGACGGCCCCGACGAGCTCGCCTACGTTCCGCAGGACGCGCGGATGGTCGCATACGCGAACATGCGCGAAATCATGAGCTCGCAGCTACGCCAGAAGCTTCGCGAGCTTCAGACCACCTCACCGGACACGTCGCAACGTCGGTTTCAGGACGAAACCGGCATCGACATCGAAAACGACATCGACTACGTGGTCGCATCCTCGGTCGGCGCCCAGAGCGGCACGCAGGAGGATCGTCCCCTGATGCTGGCTCGCGGCCGGTTCGACGCGGCACGGATCGAGAGTCTCATCCAGGAACACGGCGGAGTCGTCGAGGAATATGCGGGAAAACGGGTGCTGACGCAGACAGAGAAGCAGTTCAGCGTCGCGTTCGTCGAGCCGACCCTCGTCGCTGTGGGAAGTCCCGAGGCGATTCACCGCGCGATCGATACGAAGGGATCAGCGGCGAATGTCAGAGGCAATGCAGACGTGATGCGCCTGCTGCGTGACGTCGACAACGGCACCGCGTGGGCCGTTGCGCGTTTCGATGCAATCGGTCCGCGCTGGTCTGGTGCGCTTCCGTCACAGCTTCCTCCAATCAACTGGGTCGCCATGACCGGCCATATCGATGGTGGCGTTCGCGGGACGATGCACGCCGAGACGCGTGACGAGGCGTCCGCACAGAATCTGCAAGACGTGATTCGAGGCATGATGGCGCTCGCGCGCCTGCAGGTCGCGCAGCACGCCGAGTTCGCGGCGCTTGTCGATTCGCTCGAGCTCAGTGGTCACGAGAAAACCGTCACGCTCGGCTTTTCCGTACCCGCCGAAGTCGTCGACAGCCTTTTCTTGAAACGTGCGGCGCGGCCCGCGCGCGCCTCTCCTCCCGGGAAGCAACAGGAGCAGGCTCCTCCGTCGACGCCAGCGCTCTAAGGCGTCGGCTCCTTCGTCCCGCGTAAACATCCACGCCTCCCCGGGCGTAACAACGTCATCCGCCTTCGCGCTTCGCGCGACGGCGGGCGAGTGCCGCTTACTCCGGGGTGCGCCATGGCTGATCTAGTGTTTTTCTACGGCACGCTGATGACGCCGTTCAACCGGACGGCGCGCGCGCAGATCGACCAGTACCTCGAATTCCGAGGTTCCGGAACGATTTCTGCCGCACTGTTCGACTTGGGGATCTACCCGGCCGCGGTGCCCACGTCCGATGCGCGCGTTCGCGGCGAGATCTACGAAATGCTGTGTCCGGCAACGGTACTCAGGACATTGGACGAGCTGGAGGGATATCGCCCCTCTGATCCCGAAACAAGCCTGTATACGCGAGCGCTGACGCCCGTGACCACCGATGATGGCGACCTCGTCGACGCGTGGGCCTACTTCTACAATGCACCGCTCGGTCGGGCGGAGCGCATTCCCTCGGGCGATTACCTGGAATATCTGCGGGTGAGATAGGTATCTGGAATCAGTCCTGAATCCCGATTCCTTTCAGGCTGTTAGTTCATTCGCGGCTCCGGCCGAGCCGTGAACAGATTGTCATCCTCTTCCGCCAGCTGCGAGATCGCCGCATCGAAACTTTCCTGGTCGTACTCGGACGTGTAGGTCAAAACGGGAATTGTCTTCGTTTCCGGGTCCAGTTTGAGCATCGTGAGCAGCTGGAACCCATCGAGCTGGTCGAGGCGCGTGCACAGGATCACCAGATTCGGGAGGACTTTCTTCACCTGCGAGTAGGCGCGGTCGGCCGATTCCACGAACACCATGTCGTACCGTCCGGCGTCGAGGACGGTTTCCAGCATGCCGAGCACCTCGGTATTCCCGTTTACCACGACCACCTTCTGAATGGGCGCGGCCGCGGTTTGGGTCGTGTCAGCCATCATAGGATCCGTCCTTCTGCGCCCGAGTAATTCAGGATTCGTGCCACGGAGTGATGTCGGCGGATATACGGACTTTTGACGATTTGCCGTCACGGTTCCTGCCTGTCCACACAAACCGGCGGCAAGCCGGCATCTCGGCCGCAGCCAGGTTGCTCACGCGGACGCGATGCGGCACTCTGTGCACGTGATGCCCACGCGCCAGCCGAGCGACGCCCCCGTCTTTCACAACTTCATCGATGGACGCTGGATTCCGGCGCAGTCCGGTGCGGTGTTCGAGAATCGCAACCCTGCGGAGAGCGACGATCTCATCGGGCTGTTTCAACAGTCATCGCCGCGCGACGCTGAGGCGGCGATCGATGCTGCTCGTCGCGCGTTCGGCTCGTGGCGTCTCGTGCCGGCGCCGCGCCGCGCGGAAATGCTCTTCACGGCCGCCCGCCTGATCGCGGAGCGCAAGGAGGCGCTGGCGCGTGACATGACACGCGAGATGGGCAAAGTGCTCGAAGAGACGCGCGGCGACGTCCAGGAAGCGATCGACATGACGTTCTTCATGGCGGGAGAAGGACGTCGGCAATACGGACAGACGGTGCCGTCGGAGCTGCGCGACAAGTTCGCGATGTCGGTCCGCCAGCCACTGGGTGTCTGTTCGATCATCACGCCCTGGAATTTTCCGATGGCGATTCCGTCGTGGAAGATCGCGCCGGCGCTCGTCTATGGCAACACCGTCGTGTTCAAGCCTGCCACGTTGACGCCGCTGTCGGCTGTCAACTTCGTCAAGATTCTCGAAGAAGCGGGCATCCCTCCGGGCGTCGTGAATCTCGTCACTGGTGGCCCGGATGTCGGCACCGTCCTCGCCACCCATGACGACGTGCGCGTCGTGTCGTTCACCGGATCGACCCAGGTTGGCCGAACCGTCAATCAGCACGCGGCATCCGGATTCAAGAAGGTCCACCTCGAGATGGGCGGCAAGAACGTCGTGATGGTCATGGACGACGCGCAGCTCGAGCTGGCAGTCGAGGGCTGCCTATGGGGCGGCTTCGGCACGACGGGTCAGCGCTGCACGGCGGCCAGCCGCGTCGTCGTGCACGAGAAGGTGTACGACACTTTCGTCAGCGGTTCGCCGCCCGTGCGCAGGCCCTCGAGGTCGGAGACGGTCTCGATTCACGTACGCAGATGGGCCCGTTGGTCAGCGAATCGCAGCTCGAGACGGTCATGAAGTACGTCGACATCGGCCGCAGCGAGGGCGCGAGACTCGTGACCGGCGGCCGGCGCCTCGAGGACGGTGCATACGCGCGAGGGTGGTTTCACGAGCCGACGATCTTCGCTGACGTACAGCCATCGATGCGCATCGCGCAGGAAGAGATTTTCGGCCCTGTCGTCTCGGTGATGCGATGCCGCTCGCTCGAGGAGGCAATCGCGATCGGCAATGATGTGGCCTACGGCTTGTCGGCCTCGATCTATACCCGCGACATCAACAGCGCCTTCACGGCGATGCGCGATTTGTACACTGGCATCTTCTACGTGAACGCGCCGACCATCGGTGCCGAAGTGCATCTGCCCTTCGGCGGAACGAAAGCGACGGGCAACGGACACCGCGAGGCAGGCACGGCGGCGCTCGACGTGTTCTCGGAATGGAAGTCGATCTATGTCGACTTCAGTGGACGGCTACAAAGAGCGCAAATAGATACGTGAAGGAATCGGGATTCAGGTATCAGGATTCAGGGCTGGGCCTGGGATCAGATCATCAGGATTCAGGCTCGGGACCTGATTCGTGGCAACCTGAATCCAGGCCCAGCCCTGAATCCTGATACCTGACCCCTGAATCCCTCCAGGATTCAGAATCGGAAGCCCAGCGCCGCCCGAATCGTGCGGCCGCCGTTGTTGCCGCCGGACCACTGCGGATACGCGGGGATGTTCGTCAACTTGCTGCCGTTGGAAACGGTATTTCCTGTCGCCGTACCGAAGGCCGCGCCGTTGGTAAACGTGGTCGGGATCCCAAAGGCGTCTCTCGGGCCGGAGTTGTTGGCGGCGATGGTCGTGTTCCAGGCGATCAGCTTCTGGTTGTTGAAGACGTTGTACGTGTCGAAACGCACCCAGGGACGCAGCGTCTTGAACACCGGCACGTTGTACTGCACCGACGTATCGAGCAGGCCGTACCCCTTGAAGTGCTCCGAGCCGCGTTCGCTGTAGAACACGTCATAGGTGGCAGGCTCATCGACATAGCCAGCGGTTTCCACAATCGCGATTTGTGTCGCGTTTGGTCCCACGTTGGGCCGGACAAGACTATAGGTACGCCCCGAATCGACTCGCCACAGACCGGACAGCGACACGTCGCCGAAGTGCCCCATGCTCAGGTCGTAGATCGTCCAGGCACGGAGCCGGTGACGTTGGAAATTGGCGAGATGACCCTCCGGATAGTACCGGTTTGCCGGCAACGCCTCCGGATAATCGCCGATCGCCGACCGCGCGGCCGGCGAGTTCGTGCCCTCGCCCTCGAAGTTGCCGTCGTTCTCGAGCTGCAGCGTATAGTTCGCGTTCGCGCCCCACCGGCTGGTGAGTCTGTAGCGGGTCTGGAACACGAGTCCCTGATACCGGCGCCATGGGATGTCGCTGTTTCGATAGAGGATGTTGGAGACGGTTCCGGCGGCAATGCCTTGCAGCACCACGTCGCTCGTCCCGGTCGTGCGGTCGATGATGTCTTCGATGATGTTCGTCGTCTTGCGGAACACATAGCCCGCTTCGGCGTAGCCCTTTCCCCCGGCGAGATTCAGACCATACGACGCGGTGACCTCGTGCGTCAGCGGTGACTTCGTGTTCTGGTCGACCTGGATGTTCGCGAGCGGCACCGACACGAAGGTCGTGTTCGCGGGAGCGAAGGGATAGTTGGCGAGATTGAACCCCGGGGCGAAGTTCACGCCCTGTCCCGCAGGGCCGACGTAATTGACGTCGATTTCGGACGGTTGACCTACAGGGCTGTTGCCGGCGTAGTTTTCGCTGTAGCGGCCCGAGTACTGGGCATAGGTCACGTGTGCGATGTGGGCGCCATCGCCGCGCACGTCGTAACTCATGCCAAGCCGCGGAACCAGACGCGGTTTCGTGTTGATGCTCACGAGGTCGCCGGTCGATTTGATCTTGACCTGCTCGAAGCGCACGCCCAGGTCCAGCGACATGTGGCGTCCCGCCGCCCAGTGATCCTGGACGTATGCGGAGTTGGTGTCGACGTTCTTCACGGCGCCGCGAACGGCGGGGAAGAACCACACCTGCGATTCGCCGGGAACGAACGTGGGAATCACGCGTCCGTTCGAATCGAGGATCGGGCTGCCGGCGGCATCGGTCAGGAATTCCGAGATGAACACGTACGAAGTGGACGACTGCGAGTTGCCGCCCGTCTGCTGACTGCGGAAGAACTCGTAGCCGATCTTGGTGTCGTGACGTCCGCGCCCCGTCCAGAACGTCGTCAGGTTCGCGGTGCCCTGATAGTTGTTGCGCTGTTCTCCGTCAGTCGCATCGAAATACGGCGCGTTGTACAAGCAGACGCAGCTCAATGCCAGGAACGGAGAGTCGTGAATGTCGGTGCTCGTGCCTCCGCTGTTCACGAACTCGTACTTGCGCTGGGAGACCTGCGCCTCCACCAGCGACCTGCCGACGATGCCCTTGTAGTTGGTGACCCAGTAATGATTCGGATAGGAGATGTCGGTCACGCTGCGCGGGTCCATCAGGAAGTCGCGGACACCCGAATCGTTCGTCACGGTACGTGGATCGTTCAGGAAATCGAACTGCAATGTGTGATTGGGAACGACAGTGCCAGTGAATTTCAACTCGCCGCGGCGGTTCGTGTCCTTCTGCACGAGCTGAATGCCGGTTTCCTTGAGGGTGCGCGGGTCTTCGATGCCGGCGAGACGGCCCGATCCGAAAAACCAGAGCCGGTCGCGCACGATCGGGCCGCCAACGGTCGCTTCCTGCGTGTGCTGCAGCGTGTCCGGTTTGGTGGTTCCGCGGCTGACCTCGAAGGGCGTCTCCGTCGTCCATGCCGGGTTCCTGAAATTCAGCCGGTAGCTGCCTTCGAATCGATTGCTCCCACTCTTGGTCACGGCGTTGACGACGCCGCCGCTGAACCGGCCGAACTCTGCGGAGATGCCTGAGCTGAGCACCTGCGTTTCCTGGATCGCGTCCTCGATGAACAGGTTCTGCGGCTGCGCGAACAGGTTGTCGACGATGTCGACGCCGTTGATCATGAAGACATTGTCGAACGAGAAAGCGCCGTTGATGGCGATCACGCCGGGATTCGGCGTGTTCTCGGTGACGCCGGGCGCGAGCGTCGAGATGCCGAGAATGTCGCGCGGCGTGGCCAGCGCATCGATCTCATCGTGCGTCAGGTTCCCGCTGATCGTCGGTGTGGCGATCGGACCGGGGGTTTCGGCGACGACGCGCACGCTTTCGGTCACTCCGGCTGGTTGGATCCTCACGTTCTGATCCACGGTCAAGCCGAGCAGCACCGTCGTCTGCTGCATGATCGTCTGGAAGTTTGCCAGCTCGTATGTGACTTCGTACGCGCCCGGCGGCAGCGCCGCAAGCGTGTAATTGCCGGCCGTGTCGGTGATCGTCGACCGCGTGCCTTGAATGACAGGAGACGCGGCGGTGACGGTGACTCCGGGAACCGGGCGTTGGTCAGTGTCTACGACTGTTCCGCGGATGGTGCCGGTCTGCACCCCTTGCGCGGCGGCACGAGTCGTCAGCGTGAACGACACAAGCAGAAGCGTGATGGCGGCGCACAGAATGCGCGGAGACGGGTAAGGCATCATGGCGTGGCAGGAAACCAAAAGGCACGCCGGGATGGAAACGACGAGGACTGCCCCTCATGCGATCGGGCTCGTGTCGCTCAAAGCGCGAATTCGCGCCATGAATGATGCTGTTTCTCGCCGCGCGTGGGATCGTTGCCGCGTCGCGCTTCGGGTGGAAAGTTCAATTCGTTGAATTACATCCCGTATTTCTTGGAGGCGAGGCTCAAAAGAAAAGGGGGCCCGAAGCCCCCTCTCTTATTTTTCGTCTGCGCCGATTAGAACGAATACTTCACGAGGAAGTAGCCTGAGGTGCCAGCGTTGAACAGATCCTCCTTGCCGTACATCGGATCGAACGGCCCTGCCGGATCGGTCAACCGGGAGATCATCGTCCGGTAGTCGTAGCCTTTGGCGAGGTCGACCCCCGAGAGATCGATTTCCGCCGACGCACGCTGCCGGTTCAGATAGTTCCAGGAGTGACGCGCCGTCTTCTGGTTGAAGACGTTGAGCACATTCAGCTCGAAGCGCACGCGCTGGCTGGTGCGCAACCGTACTTCGTGGGCGAGCAGCAGGTCCGTCTGCGACAGGACGGGCGTCCGGCCCATGTCGCCGCGGCCGTTGACGAACACCTCAATCCCGTTCAAGGTATCCACGTACGTCGTCAGTGGCGTGCCGCTCATCACGAAGAAATTGGCACCGATCTGGGTGCCAAACGGGAACGAGTACGCGCCGTACGCCTTCACCTGATGCGGACGATCGGTGGGGAGCAGGCCGCGAACGTCGAGATTTCCGCGCGCGTCCCACATCCACTCGTCGAGGTCCCATGCGCGGTTCGCGCTGCCGCCCGGACGGAAGTTCGAACCCGTCTGCTGCTGGTCGTTTGCATAGATACCAGCGGGGCTGGCGGGCGTGCGGATTTCGTCGGAGCTCTGAATGCCACCATAGTTGCCATACAGACGGCTCCAGACGTAGCTGGTGCTGACGAACCAGTTCTGCGCGAACCGGCGGTTGTACTCGAACTGCACCGCGTCGTACTGCCGGTTGGCCTTCGGCACCTTGAACGGGGCAGTTCTTCCGGAGATCAGCGCATCGGTCGCCGTGCCCTCACCTGGGTTCGCATAGAGGTACACCTCGTCACCGTTGACGAGCAACCCGATGTCCTCGATCGTTCGAATGAGGTTGTTGTGAACGTAGTTCACCGTGAACGTGGAGGTCCGGCCAATCTGATACTCAGCGCCGGCGCTGAAGCTGTCCTGGCTCATCGGCTTGATTTCCGGATCGACCGATTCGAAGTTCGGCACGCGGCGATCGCGGAATCCGCTGGCGCTGCCCCACAGGTCGCGGCCCGGCAGGTTAGTCAGACTGAGGTTGAACACCTGCGACGGATCATCGAGCGTGCGGTAGTACACCTTCCAGATATCGCCGCCGAACGAGCCGCGGGACAGCTCGTACTTCGTCCAGTCGTAGTACCTTCCGTAACTTCCGAATAGCTTGACCTTGCCGTCGCCGAACAGGTCGTAGGCGGCGCCAAGGCGCGGCGCGATCTTGTCGGCGAAGCCGAACTCGATCGCGTTCTTCTGGATGTCGGGACGGAACGACGGAATCTTCTCGTTCTCGGTGCGGATACCGAGATTCAGCGTGAGGTTGCCGACGGTCCATTGATCCTGCGCGTAGATGTTCGCGATGTTCGCCGAGGCCTCACCGACCGTGCCGAGGTTATCGACGGTGTAGTAGCCGAACGCGCCGCGGCCCGAGCCGACGCCGGGCACGCTGCTCGTGAAGGTCGAGTTCCAGAAGACCTCAACACGTCCGCCTGGATACGCCTTGTCGACGTTGTTCACGTTGTGACGTACGCCGGCACCCACCTTCAGGGTGTGGAACCCGCCGGCGCTGAACGCGGCGTTGTACGCGGTCTGGAAGTACGTCTGCTCGGTGGTGTCGAAGTTCGTGATCTGCACGGCCAGCGTGTTCTGGAAGTTCACCGCGCCTTGGAGATTCGCGGGCACGCCTGCCAACCCGATCGAGCTGGTCCGGTAGCGAACCGGTGTCGTGTTCGGGACACCCGTGTCCTTGTAGCTGTCGTAGAAATGGCCCGCCTGCACGGTCAGGAACGACGAGTTCGTCAGATTCAGATCGACGTTGCCCGTGAAGTTCCGCTGGCGGATCTCGTAGCCGCTGGTCTTGTTTGATTCGTTGCTCGCGGCCGTGCTGGGGAGGAACTCGGAACCAAACCCCGTGTACCGCAGCAACGTGCCGGTGGAATCGGTCGGCGTCAGCAGCGCCCCGAAATAGGCGTTGGCGCGACGGCTGGCGTAATTGACCTTGCCGTACGCGTTCATGATCGTCTGCTCGTTCTTGATCTCGCCGGGTTCGGTGCCGTTGCTGAATTTGTAATGGTTTGTCCGGCGTACGAATCGTGGCGACACCGAGCCGAAGAAGAAGAGGCGGTCGCGCATGATGGGACCGCCCACCGACCCGCCGATTTCATTGCGGTTGTCGGGCTGTTTCGGCTCCTGGAAATACCCGGTCGCGATCTCGTCGATTGGCGACAGCACGAGACGCTTGACGGGCGCGGCGCTCAGTTTGCTCCCGAGGTAGTAATAGTGGCCTTCGCCGTGGAAGACATTGCCGCCGCTCTTGGTGACGGCGCTGATCACGCCACCGAGCGCGCCGCCGTATTCGGCGGGGATGCCGACGGTCTTGACCTGCACTTCCTGTAGGTACTCGAAGACGGCGTTCTGCCGCGACTCACCGTGCAGCAAACTGTTGGTGGCGACGCCGTCAACGGTGAACTGGTTTTCCGAGCCGCTGGCGCCGTTCACCTGGATGCCGCCTTCGAGCTCGCCTTGTGTCACGGACGGGGCGCTGACCGCCACCGACTGGAAGCTTCGGCCTTTGGGGATGCGATCGAACTCTTCCGCCGTGACGTTGTGTGCGACGAGCGTGCTGCGGGTATCGACAAGCGGCGTGGCTTCGCCGGTCACCTGCACGGTCTCGGTCACGCCGCCGACGCGCATCTGGGCGTCGACATCGAACGATCGTCCAAGCAGGACCTGGACGTCGGCGCGCTCGACCGGCGCGAAACCGGTCAACTCGAATTTCACACTGTATCGACCGGGAGTCAGGTCGGCGGCAATGTACTGACCATTGCTGTCGGTGACGAACGTCCTGACCGCACCGGTCTGAACATTGGTCATCGTCACAGTCACGCCAGGAACAGCGGCACCCTGTTGGTCGGTCGCCCGGCCTTGTAGGGTGCCGAATCGCTCCTGCGCGGTTGCGAGGCCGGTCATGGCCAGCGCAAATGCCACGAGCAAGGCACTTATGCGTGCGTACATCAGTTATCTCCTTCGGGTAGCGTTGTTTGGTGGAGTGGAAGACGGGAAGGTGAGAGAGGACTTCCGTGGCGAGAGAGAAAGCGCCAGGTCAGCCGTTCTATGCGAGGCCGATAGCTGCCGCCTTCCGACGCTGGGATGTGAGGACGCGATCCTCGTTCACGAACAACGCAAGCCGTGAATAACAGTCCCGCCACAGTTTCTTGCAACGCGCAAGCAGGCGTACCCGCTTCGCGTTGGAACGAGCGTCGCCGCGCCCGACGGCGCGGCGACGCACACCTCTTCGACTAGAAGAGGAATTTCAGCGTGAAATAGCCCTGCGTTCCGGAATCGAAGATGTCTTCCATCCCGTAGCGCGGGTCATACGCATTGTTCAGCCGTCCATCGGGCGTCGCCGCCAGCAGGGCGCGATAGTCGTACCCCTTTGACAAGTCGACGCGCGACAGGTCGAGCGCGGATGCCGGCCGCGTGCGCACGTCAGGGCTCGTGCGGTTCAGCCACACCCACTTGTACCGTGCAACCTTGCGGTTGAAGACGTTGAGCACGTTCATCTCGGCGCGCAGCCGCTTGTTGCCACCGATATGCAGTTCGTGCGACGCGAGCAAATCGGTACGGAGCAGCGCAGGTGTCCGTCCCATGTCGCCGCGGCCTTCGGGGAACACGCGCGTGCCGTTGGTCGTCGTGATGTAGGTCGTCAACGGCGTGCCGCTGCCACCGTAGAAGTTCGCGGCGAGCGTCGTCCCGAACGGCATCACGTATCCGCCATAAAGCTTCACGACGTGCGGCCGATCGGTTGCCAGACGACCGCGCGGGTCGAGGCCGCCGTGCGAATCCCACAGCTGCTCGTCGATGTCCCAGTCGCGATTGGCATTGCCGCCGGGCCGCGCGATCGAGGAGTTGGCCTGCTGCGCCGTCGTGGATCCGAAGCCGCTCGAGGGAGGCGTGATTTCGTCCGACGAACCGATCCCGGAGTAATTGCCATACAGGCGGCTGATCACGTAGCTGGCGCTCCAGAAGTAGTTGTTCGCCAGCCGCCGGTTGTAGGTGAACTCCACTGCGTCGTACTGCCGCTTCGGCTTGGGCAGCGGCTGACCGATCGGCGTTGCACCGGAGGGCGCCTGAATCTTCGACAGTCCCTCGCCGGGGTTGCCGATGACGTACGCCTCGTTGCCGCTCGCATCCAACGCGCCGATGTCCTCGATGGTGCGAATGAGGTTGTTGTGCACGTAGTGGACGCCGAGCACCGCATTGCCACCCAGCTGCTGTTCGCCGCCGGCGCTGAAGCTGTCCTGCGACATCGGCTTCAGGTCCGGGTCCGTCGAGTCGAAGTTCGGTACGCGTCGGTCGCGGAAGCCGCCCGGCGTGGTCCACAGATCGCGGCCCGGCTTGTTCGCGAGGCTCAGGCTGCCGATGTCGAGCGTGTCGAGCGATCGGTAATAGATCTGCCACACGTCGCCACCGTAGGAGCCGCGCGCCAGCTCGTACTTGGTCCAGTCGTAATACCGGCCGTAGCTGCCGAACACCTTCAGGCGGCCGTCACCGTGCACGTCGTAGGCGGCGCCGATGCGTGGCGCCAGCTTGTCGCCGAAGCCGAACTCGATCGCATTCTCGAGGATCTCCGGGCGGAACGACGGGATGATTTCCCGCTCGGTGCGCAGCCCGGCGTTCACCGTGAGCTTCGACCCGACCGTCCACTGATCCTGAACGTAGAGCGAGGTGATATCACCGCCGGCCTTGCCCTGCGTGCCGTTGTTGTCGACTTCGTAGTACCCGTACGTGCCGCGTCCGCGGTTCCCCTGGAACACGAAGTCCTGACCCCACCAGAGGTACACGTACGAGCCGCCGTTGTACGCCTTGTTGACGTCGTTGACCGTGTGCTGGAGGCCGAACCCGGCCTTGATCGTGTGGATGCCGGCGCCGGTGAGCGTCTGGTTGTAATCGACGTTGGCGAAGCTGCGCTGCGTCTTGTCGAAAACGTTCAACAGGATCCGCTGCACGTTCTGCGTGCCGATCGGTCCCTGCAGGCTCGCCGGAATGCCGAGCGCCGCCGTGGCCGGAGCCTGATACGTGTAGCTGATCGTGTCCGGAACGCCCGTGTCCTTGTAGTTGTCGTAGAAGTAGCCGCCGCGCACCTGCAGCAGTGACGTTCCGCTGAGCGTGATGTCGACGCTGCCCGACGTGTTGATCTGATCCTGCTCGAAGCCGCGATTGATGTTGACGTCGTTGCTCGCCTTTGAGCTGGAAATGAAGTTGACGCCCGGTCCCTGGTACGGCGGAGGGTTGCCGGTCGATCGCGTTGGCGTGTAGAGCAGCGAACCGGACGCGACCATCCGCGACCGCGAGTACGTCAGCTTGCCGAACGCCTGCGTGTAGGTCTGATCCTGCTTCAGCGTCCCTGGCTCGGTGCCGTTGCTGAACAGGTAATCCTTCGACACGCGGCGGAATCGGGGCGAGTACGACCCGAAGAAGAAGAAGCGGTCTTTCACGATCGGCCCACCGATCGAGCCGCCCACTTCGTTCTGGAGATCCTTGTTCTCGGTGTCCTGAACGTAGCGGACCGTGCGTTCGTCGGTCGGATCGAGGTTGAGCCGCTTCGGCGGACCGGCGCTGAGCGGGCTCCCGAGGAAGAAGTAGTGACCCTCGCCGCGCAGCGTGTTGCCGCCGCTCTTGGTCACCGCGCTGATGACGCCGCCGAGCGCGCCGCCGTATTCCGCGGTGATGCCCGTCGTCTTGACCTGCACTTCCTGCAGGTATTCGAAGACCGTGTCCTGACGCGAGCGGCCGTTGATCAGCGAGTTGGTGACGACGCCGTCGACGGTGAACGCGTTTTCAGCGGCGCTGGCGCCGTTGACCTGAAAGCCGCCCTCGATCTCGCCCGAGTTCACCGACGGCGCGGTCAGCGCGATCGACTGGAACGTTCGCCCCTTCGGCAGACGCTCGAACTCCTCGGCGCTGACGTTGTGCGCGATCAAGGTGCTGCGCGTGTCGACCAGTGGTGAGGCCTCGCCGGTCACCTGCACGACCTCAGTGAGGGTGCCGACCTTCAGTTGCGTGTTGATATCGAATGTGCGACCCAACTGCACGGTCACGTCGCTCTGTTCGACCTTGGCGAAGCCGCTGAGCTCGAATACCACGTTGTAGCGGCCGGGATTGAGGTCGTTGGCAAACCATTGGCCGTTGCTGTCCGTCACAAAGGTACGGACCGCGCCGGACTCGATGTTGGTCACACTAACGGTGACACCGGGGACCGACGCACCTTGCTGGTCGGTGATGCGCCCCTGAAGGGTACCGAATCGCTCTTGCGCGGACGCGAGGCCGGTCACGGCCAATGCGAGCGCGATGAGCACGGCACATGTGCGTGCATACATCGATTGTTTCTCCTGAAAGCGGTGAGGGTATGTGCTAGTGGTGCTAGCTCGATTAGGGCCCTACAGGGAAACCCCGTACCACGTCATCGCTTCAGGCAAGTCACAGGATTTTCAATAATTTCGGCGTTCCGACGACGTCGAGAACCCGGGAAAATCCATGAACACCGGGATTGAAACCAAATTCATGGATTCAGTCTCCCGTTAATGCAACGATAAACGCTATCACAGGTCGTTCTGTGCAGGATAGAACCTTGATGCGCAGGCGATCAGGGTGCAGTGATGAACCCATGCCATTTATGGCAGCGCAAATGCCAGAAGCTGATCCGTAGCCACCGTGGCTAAGTATTGCTTGCCGTTCTTCCCGCGGTAGGTGATCGGGTTCGCATTCACTGCGGACTCGAGCAGCGTTGACCACACCTCTTTGCCGGTTCGTGCGTCGAACACCCTGAATCGGCGGTCATTGGTCGCGCCGACCGCGACCACTCCGCCCGCAGTGACGAGCGGTCCGGCGCTCCCGCTGGATCCGGTCAGCTGTTTCTCTTTTGGCAGGGCATCGGTGAGCCCCAGCGGCACCTGCCACGCGATCTCTCCGGTATTCGCGTTGATCGCCACCAGTTGCGCCCACGGCGGACGCGTGCACGGCAGCGTCACGGTGCGACCATCGGCCGTTTTCATCGGCGCGCTGAAGGAGAAGTAGGGGCCCGGACCATCAACGCTCGCGCGATCGAATGGCTGCGTCGATCCTTCGGTGCCGCGACCGTAGTTGCCACCCGGTTTCTTCGCTTCGACCCATCCCACCAGCGACCCGTCGTGCGCGTTGACGTAGGCGAACCCGCTTTGCGGGTCCGCGGCCGCGCCACCCCAGTTCACGCCGCCCGTTCCGCCCGGTAGTTGAATCGTGCTTTTCGGTACGGTGCCTTCGTCGTGAAAGGCGAACGGCGTGAACGGACCTGCGTTGACGAACCCGCCACTGCGATCCCACAGCGCCTGGCAGGCAGCAACATGGTCCGCGGCGGTATCTTCCGCGCGCACCATGTCGCGTTCCTTGTTGAATTCGGTACGCGACAACGGGCGCGCGGGCTTCACAGGAAACGGCTGCGTCGCCGCATACCATTCGCCCGGCACATCACCCTTGGGGACGGGCCGTTCTTCCACGCCGAAAATCGGCGTGCCGGTCTCACGATCGAGGATGAACACGTACCCGGTCTTGCCGACGAACAGCAGCGCCGGAATTCTGCGACCACTCTGGTTGATGTCCAGCAGCGTCGGCGGGTTCGACATGTCCGAATCCCACACGTCGTGATGGACCGTCTGGAAGTGCCAGCGATACTTCCCACTCTCCGCATCGACCGCGACGATCGAGTTCGCGAACAGGTTGTTGCCTGGTCGATCCCCGCCCCAGTAATTCGCCGCGGGTCCGGCCACCGGCATATACAACGTCCCGCGCTCTTCATCGATCGTCATCGTCCAGGTCCACACGTTGACGCCGGAGCGGTTGCGCCATCCATCGATCCAGGAATCGTGACCCGGCTCGCCAGGCAGCGGCACCGTGTGGAATTCCCACACCTTCTTTCCGGTGCGAACATCGAACGCCCGTGTATCGCCCGGAAGGCCCATCGGCAGCTCGCCGGTCGTCGCACCGAGAATCGCCAGGTTCTTGTAGATCACCGGCACGCCATTCCACGGCACGCCGATATCGACGACACCACCGCGCCCGAACGTGGTGACCGGCTGTCCCGTCACGGCATCGAGGGCGACGAGACGCGCTCCGGCAGTGAACAGAATGCGCGGTGACACGCCCTGTGCTCCAGACCAGTACGCGACCCCGCGCGCCGTCGTTGCACCGCCCGCGGGCAAGGTGTAGCGCCAGATTTCTTTGCCGGTGTCGCCGTCGACCGCGAGCACGCGGTTGCCCGCCGCAGGCAGAAACAGCACGCCGTTGATGGCGATCGGTGTTGCCTCCGGATTGCTGACGACCGGTCCGGCCGCAAATGGATCGGCGGCAGGCCCCGGTCCGCCGCCGCGCGCGGCCGCAGGGCCGGCTCCGCGTGCGCGACCGTCCGCCGCGCCTTCGGCTTCCTGCGCGACCGCGGGTCCACCGCCCCGTCGTCCGGCGGGACGCGCCAACCGCAGCGCCCAGGCCTGCGTCAGACGTGCCGCGTTCGTGGTGGTGATCTCCGTGAGCGGTGAAAACTTGTTGCCACGAAGATCGCGCCCATACATCCGCCAGTCGCCCGCGCCTCCGTCGTTCGATTTCGCGGGACCGCTCGGCGGGCCGAATTGCGCTGCGAGCGTAGCGATGAGCATCGCGATCAATGCGGCGACAGTCGAGGTGCGAATCATCCCCATCGCGTTGGAGTGTACCGCGAACGTCGTTCGGCTGGTTCGATGGTTCGAACGTTCGAAACGTTCAGCGTTCGCAACGTTCGAAGCGTTCGATTGATACGAAAACGTGTTGAACGATCCGAACGACCCGAACGACTCGAACGACCGAACGACTAGAATCGAGCTCGTGAGGATTGCTGTTATTCCCGGCGACGGTATCGGACCGGAAGTGATCGCCGAAGCGGTGAAGATCCTCGATGCGGTCGGCGGATGTGAAGGGCATCAGCTGCCGTGGAGCGCCGACCATTACCTGTCGACGGGTGAGACTGTTCCTCCCGGCGGGTACGACCTTCTCCGATCGTTCGATGCTGTCCTGGTCGGTGCGGTCGGCGATCCGCGAGTGCCCGACAATCGTCACGCGCGCGACATCCTGCTCGGCACGCGAGTCGAGCTCGATCTCTATGTGAACTATCGGCCAGTGCGCCTGCTCGATGATCGGTTGTGTCCGCTGAAAGGGCGCACTCGTACCGACGTCAACTTCGTCGTCTTCCGCGAGAACACCGAAGGCATTTACGCAGGTGTGGGCGGCCGATTCAAACCGGACACCGAGGACGAGGTCGCGATTCAGGAGGAAGTGAACACCTACAAGGGTGTGCATCGCATCATCAGCTACGCGTTCGAGTTTGCGCGCGCGCACGGGCTGCGCCGCGTCTGCATGAGCGATAAGAGCAACGCGATGCAGCAGGGACATGCCATCTGGCAGCGTGTCTTCAGATCCCTCGGCCGCGACTATCCGGACATCGAATCGTCGCACCTCTATATCGACGCGCTCGCGATGTTTCTGGTGCAGAACCCGGGGCAATTCGACGTGATCGTGACCAACAACCTGTTCGGCGACATCATCACGGATATCGGCGGCGCGTTGCAGGGCGGCTTGGGGATCGCGGCCTCAGCGAACATCCATCCCGGAAAGACGTCGATGTTCGAACCCGTACACGGATCGGCGCCACCGTTGGCTGGCAAGAACGTGGCGAATCCGATTGGCGCGATCCTCTCGGCGGCGCTCATGCTCGAGACAGGCGGTCGCCGCGACGATGCCGCTAGGATCGAAGCCGCAGTGGAAGCCGCGGTTCATGCGAACGAAGTGACGCGCGACATCGGCGGGACGCTCAGTACTGACGAAGCCGGCGATGCGATCCTGCGGCGGCTTCGCTGATAAATCCCAAATTCCAAATCCCAAGCCCCAAAGCCCAAAGCCCCAAAGCCCAGAGCCCACAGCCCAGAGCCCAGAGCCCAGAGCCCAGAGCCCAGAGCCCAGAGCCCAGAGCCCAGAGCCCAGAGCCCAGAGACTAAAGACGAAAGACCAGAGACTAAAGACGAAAGACCAGAGACATGAAAACCGATCCAGTGTTCATCTTCGGCGGCGCGCGGACACCGATGACCGAATACGTCGGCGTGTTGAAGGACGTGTCCGCTCTCGAGCTCGGTGCGATTGCTGCTCGTGGCGCCTTCGAGAAGAGCGGCGTCAAACCCGAGTGGATCGACGATGTGGTGTTCGGGAACGTGCTGCAGACCAGCGCCGACGCGTTGTACGGCGCGCGGCATGTCGCGCTGAAGGCTGGCGTGCCGATCGAAGTGCCGGCGCTCACGGTCAATCGTCTGTGCGGTTCCGGCATTCAGGCGGCGATCTCCGGTGCGCAGCACATTCAGCTCGGCGAAGCGTCGCTCGTCCTTACCGGCGGCATCGAGAGCATGAGCCAGGCGCCGCACGTCATCCGCGGTCTGCGTTCCGGACTGAAATTCGGGCAAGGCAAGCTCGAGGACTCGCTCTACGAGTGCCTGCTCGACACGATGTGCGGCCTCTACATGGCGCAGACGGCTGAACGATGCGCGGCGCGCTACGAGATCTCACGACAGGACCAGGATGCGTACGCCGTGCGCAGTCAGCAATGTGCGACCGATGCGTGGGAGGCCGGACGATTGGCGAAAGAAGTCGTTCCCGTCGAAATCAAAACGCGCAAGGGCGTGACGAACGTCGCGCGCGACGATCATCTGCGGCCCGGCACGACGATTGACGATCTCGCCCGCCTGCCAGTTGCCTTTTCAAAGAATGGCGGCACCGTGACCGCGGGCAACGCCAGCGGCATCGTCGACGGAGGCGCCGCGCTCATTCTTGGCTCCGCCGACGCCGCCGAGTCGCGCGGTCTCACCCCGCTTGCGCGACTGGCTGGTTGGGCGGCGGTGGGCGTCGACCCCAGTCTCATGGGCATGGGTCCCGCGCCGGCGATCCGAACGCTTCTCGAGAAGTCCAAGCTCTCGCTTGCCGATATCGATCTCTCCGAGATCAACGAGGCATTCGCTGCGCAGTATCTGTCGGTGGAAAAGGAACTCGGCCTCGATCGCGAGCGCGTGAACGTGAACGGCGGCGCGATCGCGCTCGGCCATCCGCTCGGCATGAGCGGGACGCGCCAGCTGCTGACACTGACGCTGGAACTCCGCCGCCGAGGCGCGCGTCGCGGCATCGCTGCGGCGTGTATTGGTGGGGGCCAGGGGATCGCGGCGTTGGTGGAAGTGGCCTGAATGCTCTCGCCTGATCGCTAGACCAGCCCTGACTCCTGAATCCTGAGTCCTGATTCCTTCTCGAGCGGCTCTCTCCACACCCGCGCCCCCGTCGAGCGGAACGGGCCTTCATAGACGTTCCCGCGATCACCGAGCCACTCCCTGACATGCGCAGCGAGTCGAACGGCGGCGTCGTCGC
>Ga0081539_10000744_pt1 | contig 64979 bp, 54 predicted proteins | sample TabmetS4T2R2_FD_71023 | JGI IMG/M metagenome (GOLD analysis project Ga0081539, IMG submission 71023) | Tabebuia heterophylla rhizosphere microbial communities from the University of Puerto Rico - S4T2R2 | ecosystem: Host-associated > Plants > Roots > Rhizosphere ...
CTACACGCTTCTGGCGGTACTCGTCAGCATGCCGATCGTAGTTAGCCTTCGCTTGACAGGCGCGGCTGCAATAGCGCCGTTTCTTCACTCCTTCGAATGTTTTCCCACAAACGAGGCACTTTTTCTCTTCTTGGCTATCAGCGTTTACCTCGGCACGCGTTGCACGGTGCTGTTCCACAGACTTGAGGGAGCTCGCCTGGCCTGTATCCGTTTCCTCTTGTTTAGCGCACTAAGCTACTCCTTCTCCTGCAATACTCGCTTAATCTCGCGAAACTCTTCGAGGCTCATTTTCCCGGCACGAAATTCTCGCTCTGCGTTGCGCAGCTGTGTATCCGTCTCAGAAGTAGGGTTTTGCGCGGTCCATTGAGGAGGAGCAGGAACACCGGGTGTGATGAACCCCGGCGTGGTCGATGGCGGAGGTAAAGAGGAATTTGATACTTTAATAGCATTAGACACTGCTTGTGACCCGTACCCTTGGGCTCGGAGGGACAAAGCGTTCTGGTGCGCTTGCATTGTACGTTCAGGAGAACTCGGATGCGTCGAAAAAAAATCAGCAGTGAGTGTCTGAGGCAATCGTATGGCCATGCGTTCAAATACCCGAGTTGCTGCTTCTGGATCATAACCCGCATAGGCAACATATTGCTGGCCTAGGGAATCAGCTTCAAGTTCTTGAGCTTGATTGAAGTGGTTGACGATGCCACTACCCAGTTGTTGTACTGCCCGTCCTGCCCCCATTCCTGGGGCTGCGACCTCTACAGCTACGGCAGCAACTGTTGATAGGAGATTCCCAGCAAGATTGCTCTTATAATGTCCTTTTACTACGTGAGCTATCTCGTGCCCTAAAACCGCAGCCAATTCATCGTCAGATTCAAGAAACTGGAGCATCCCATAGGTGATGACGATACCGCCATTCGGGTATGCAAAGGCGTTGATCTTCTCTGCGTTGCGATCAACGGTAAATGTAGAATCGCCTGCTCCTACTGTCCGCGTGGTAAGGAATCGCCCAATACGATCTACGCGCGCCTGCTGTTGTTGAAAATAAGCATCGCTCAGCGCGGCAAGGCGCATACGCTCCGCTTCATAGCCTGGATGGGACGAAGCACAACTGCATATAAGCAGCGTCACGAGTGTGACCAGCAGACGCTGGGACTGCATGCCCCCTCCTTCTGTCTATCGGTCTATCTGTTTGTGACATAACGGATAGACCGAAAAACTAATTATATGTGAGTCTGGTGTATGAGATATAATCAGTCGGCCCTTCATCTGTCAGAGCCTTTAGCGTCACTTGCCATCGTTTGCCCAGACCATCAATCACAATCTCATATGCTTCGCCAGTTTGGTCGGCCAATAATAAAATTGCGGCAATCCCCATCTCAACCATTTCCGCAATGTCCCAGTCCGTAGGTAGTGGATGTTGCATGTAGATTATCCCCCTCCATATGGGAGATTTTCGTATAATCCGATGGAAAATTTCAAGGCCCAAATTTCATCGGAGTTTGGGCTACAGCTTCTTTATATCCCCCCATAGTATTTTTCTGCTCCATTTTTCCGTGGTGGAAAAGATTTCTCAGTTGTATAAGTTCGCTCATTGCGTTCGTTGTCTCACTTAATCTGCATCGTCGGCATCGGAATGAAAGCCAGCGGGCATTGATGGCTGCGCGAATTGCGAACCTTGAACAAGGGAATAATCAGCATACGCCAATTGGCGGGACCTCACAGGAAGACGCAGCGGAGTTGTTGAACGTCGGCACTCGCAGCGTTCAACGTGCCAAGCAAGTCCTTGGCCACGGCAGTGAGACGCTCGTAAAAGCGGTCGAAAAAAGGAGGCCTTGCTGTATCTACCGTGGCGAATTTGGCCGAACTTGAAGACGAAGAGCAAGAAGAAATCCTCGCTAGAGGTGAGGCGGAGATCCTTCGGAGGGTGAAGGCGCACCGTGTAGGATCTTAAACGCGACCGTCCCTCCCTCCTTGGTAGTTTCGATGCGCTGTAAATGCAGAAGGGAAAGCCGTAGATATGAGCTATCCCTTTCATTGGTACGCCTCACTTCCTGCCTACTTCTCTCTTCGCCTTCCGGTAGCTTCTCATCCGGCTTTCCCGGTACGCTTCCGGGTTGCGATGGTAGGCGGCCTTTTGCACACAGGCACGGGAACAATACTGTTTATTTTTCGGTCCCTTAAAAGAAGTTCCACACTGGACGCATTTCTTTTCAACAAGTGGAATATGCCGCTCCAAGGTAACTTGAATAATCTTCACATCTGGTGATTTTTTCACGTGCTGTCTCCTCTTGTTCAGAGTAAGCAGAAAAACTCTTGATGTCAAGCCTATTTACAAACAGGCTTGACATAAACGTAAACACTGATTATAATAAGTCTAGAAAGACAACAGGAGGCACCACGATGTAACCACCACGCACGCAGACGGAGCTGGACGCCACACGCTGAAGGGGAAGCTGGGGGGAGCCCGGGGACTCTAGAGGAGAGACGGAGGCAGCCAAACAATCTAACAAACTCTAACCATAGAAGGAGGACAACCTATGATCGCAACATCGATTCTGGCAAACGTCGATAACGACCGATTACAACGCGGCGTCGAAGGACTGACGGCCGGGGCCTACCGCATCAGCCTCACACGGCTCACCGAGCAGGAAATCAGCGCGTACGTGACCAATGGCGACACCAAGACCTATTCGGTCACGCTCACGGAAGGGAAGGCGTTCTGTGGCTGTGGAGACTCAATGTTCAGGGGTAAGACTTGCAAACACTCTGTAGCTCTGGCACTGCATGTGATTCGCATGCCGCAGGCAGCTATGAAGCCGGAAACGGAAAGAAAGGAGGCGGCACCGAATGACCATATGATTCACGTTATGAGCGGGACCGAGAAGCCGGCGAACTTGAGGTTAGCGCGAGTTCGGCGACACGCGTAAGGCAGAGGGCTTACGAGACTGACCCTCCCGTAAGCCCCGGGGTTTCCTTGTGGAGACGCGGAAACCCCTTGTTTGTATCACTTCTTCCTCACACGAAAAAGGAGACCTGTATGCCTAAGACACTAACGGTTGATGAACTGATTGTAGGTGACGCCTCTGGCCAACATCTTCGCTTCACAAGCAACGAGTTGTACGCGCACGACAAAAACGGGAGACCCCGGATCCACTTGATGATTGAAAACGGCGGCTCTCCGTACTTTGCCCTGCACGATGGCAACGGGAATGCCAGAATCGCCCTGGGGGTCGACGTTGATGGCTCGACGTATCTCACGCTGTATGACGGAAATCACACGCCACGCCTGGAGCTCAAGCTCGATCCTGATGATTCAACGCCGAGTTTTACCGTGTCCGATTCGGCTGGCCAGCCGTTGTTTATTCTGGGCCTGGATCACACCGGCAAGATTGCACTGGCTATCCCTGGGGACAATCACGACCTCGTGCCATGGGTGCCGCCGTTTGAGATTGTGGCGTAAGACGACTGACGCGGGGACGTAGCCCCGCGTCACACCACGGAGAGGAACGTATGAAAAAAGCACCGAAGAAAACACAGCAGATCGATACGGTCTTAACCTGTAGAACAAAAGCCAATGCCTGGGGCAAAGATGAGGATAAAGAGACCAGAGAGGCGCTGTTCAACTACTTGCTCATGCGCGCCCGCTGCCAACGTAAGGGAGATATCTCCCTTGTGAGTCACGTGAACGCGGCGTTGGAACTCTACGCCCATGCCGCAAAGAGAGTCCACCCCCCGTACTTCACACTTGGGGTCAGCCTGAGCGGCACCGAAGCAGCCCAATGAATCCAAACCACGGTCGGGGATCCTCCCCGCCTTCCCTGGCTCACGAAGGGGACGTACAAGTCAATTCACAACATTCCAGTGAAGAAAGGAGAACGAATGGATAGCCGTCAGAATCAACCACATCATTCAAGGAAGGAGGGAGACGCGTGACCATCAGCAGTCAACCCACTAACCCACACAGGAGGTGAGCATGTCCGTCAAAGTCAAACACCACAAAGGTGCCTGGTGGCTCTTCATCGACCACCACGGCAAGCGCAAGGCCAAGAAGATCGGTACCAGCAAGCGTGCAGCAGAAACTGCCGCGGAGAAGATCCAAGCAAAGATTGCACTCGGACAGTTCATGATAAAAGAGGAAACGAAACAGCGGCCCTTTGAGACGTACTATCGCACCTGGTTGGAGACCTACGCGCGTACCCACTGCAAGGAATCTACCGCGGACCGGTATCAGCGGACCTTTCGATTATGGCTCTGTCCCCATTTCGGCCAAAAGGACATTGCTACTATTTCGCGAGAGGACGTAAAGAACCTCGTGTACGGCATGCTGAGTAAGGGCAAGAGTCACAACACGGTCAAGGCGACGCTTACGCCGCTCATCGAGATGTTCAACCATGCCGTCGATGATGGCCATGTGACCGTGAATCCCGCCACGCGTATTATGAAGCGTGTTCACGGAGAAGACACCAGGCGGAAAGGAAAGGCTGACTTTCTCACGCGTGAAGAACTCGGCGTGCTCTTGCGCACGTGCCAGGAACAGTTCCCGGACTATTACCCCTTCGTCTCGCTCCTGGCGCGCACAGGCCTTCGTCTCGGTGAAGCGACGGCGTTGCAATGGGGCGACATCGACTTTCACGGGCGGTTTATCGACGTGAACCGTGCCTTTAGCTGGAAGCGTCTCTCCACCCCCAAGAACGGAAAGCCACGACGTGTGGACATGAGTCAGCAACTGGCCACGACCTTGAAAGCACTGCTCGTTGATCGCAAAAAAGAAACACTTCGTCGCGGGTGGGGAGAGGTTCCGGCCTGGATGTTTGTGACCGAAGAGGGAACTCCGTATAACCGCGGGAATTTTCGGTGGCGGATTTGGTATAAACTCCTTGATGCGGCTGGCTTACGACGGGTACGGATTCACGATCTCCGCCACACCTTCGCTAGCTTGTTAATCCAGAATGGCGAATCGCTAGCCTACGTCAGGGAGCAGATGGGACATCACAGCATCCAGCTCACCGTGGATACCTATGGCCACCTCCTCCCCGGTGGAAATAAAGCCGCCGTCGACCGGCTGGACGGGCTCGAACAGACAACCATCCGCAACCCAGACGCAACCAATGAAGGGAACACTGTTTCACGCAATCGGGGAAGTGCGTAACGATACACGAGAAAGCATCACATGTGGACTTCAGGAATCTGAATTTCATACATTAAGCCAAACTTCATGCGACAGTCCTCCTGTTATTTTTTCTGCATGTCGAGAAAACTGGGAAACCCGGTGTGAGCAGACACACCGCCATCAACCACGATTGCCTCGCCAGTGATAAATGAGGATTCATCAGAGGCAAGAAAAAAGACTGTGTTGGCAATTTCTTCTGGTTCGCCCATGCGTCCAAGCGGATGCACAGACGCTTGCAGCCGACGAAACTCATCTTCACGTCCTGGGCCAAGAATCTGCGCGACGCGGGTGTTGATTGCTCCTGGACACACACAATTCACCCGAATACCATACCGTGCATTTTCGATCGCTGCGGACCGCGTGAGGTTGATTACCCCAGCTTTGGCTGCGTTATATGATGACAAACCATAGTCACCAGCAGTGCCAGAAACTGATGCGGTATTGATGATTACGCCGTTGCCTTGTTTACGCATAATTGGCAAGCAATACTTCATACCAAGAAACGTACTGGTGAGTGTTACGGCGATTACCCGGTTCCAACTCTCGATCGAGGTTTCTTCGAGCGACGAAACATCCGCCGCACCGGCATTATTGAACATAATATCGAGTCGGCCATAGGTGTCGAGCGCGAGCTTAATCGTTGTCTGCACGCCCTCAGGGTCCGAAGCATCCATTTTGATGCAGACTGCTTTCCCGCCATTCTTCTTAATTCCAGCAGTCACTTCTTCTGCACGTTTGCCACTCAGATCGGCTATCACGACTGCCGCATCTTCTTGAGTAAATCGCCGTGCTGTCGCAGCACCAATACCAGAGCCACCAGCAGTGACAATCGCTACTTTGCCGTTGAATTTTCCTGCCATAGTTCTCTCCGTAAGATAAGGTGTTAGGTATTAGGGATAAGAAGACGGGGATAAAGCAAAAACCGCTATTGTTGTTTCTTAGCCTTTCGTTTTTGGCCGCATTTTTGGCCTTAAACCCAGCACCCAGCACCAAACACCTAGCCCCTAATCTTGTCCGCTCGGCCAGTAGTCCAATGCCCCCAGACCTTCCAGTGCCAGTCCATAGCCAAGGTTATCGAGCATCAGCCGCTTGATCTGCTGGACCATCGCTACTCGTGCATAACGCACTGTGAGGGGTGGCTTCTTCACGATTTGTTCTGCCAACTCCCATGCACGGGCAAGTAGTTTGTCTGGTGGCAGCACCTCGCTGACCACGCCGAGAGTAAGCGCTTCCTGGGCTGACAATTTCTGACCGGTCAAGAGAAAATATCGCCCACGGTTGGCACCTAATACTAGGGGCCACACTACGTGCACTCCATCACCGGGCACTAACCCTCCAGGAAAGTGCGGCGCGTCCTGAAAAACCGCCGTTTCCGAGGCCAACACGATGTCACAGAGCACGGCTAGCTCGGCATGAATAATCGCTGGTCCGTTGACTGCTGCGATCATTGGCACTTCGATATCGAGGAGATTCATCAGTAGCCGCTTTGCATCATAGTAAATATGGTCCCAGGAGCGTGGCGTGATCTTGCCTAAACTGCCCATCTCAAATTCGGCGATAAACTTATCTGCAGTGCCCGTCATGATCACCGCTCGATTCTCTGGGTCCGCGCCAATGTCCTGAAAACAATAACCAAGCTCCTCGTGCGGCGTCGCTCCCCATTGCAGCGTTTTGCCGTCGGTATGGAGTTGCATCTGTAAAATGCCATTGCGCCGTTCCATGCGGATGGTTTTGTATTTGTTCACGTAGTTTTCAAGTTTGACCATAGTGCACCCTCCTTTTGTGAAGAGTTAAAGCACCCTCAATGCCGCAAGGCAAGAGTTGACCGCCTAGAGGCTAGGGGTTGGCGTAAGGAAAAAAGAGGAAGAGATAAGGTAATGGGAAAAAGCTTTATTGATGTGGCTGGTTAATCACGACCGGTGAAAATCTAAGAGTCTTATTAATCTGGGCTCCGACCTCTTGGGCAGAATGGATAGTAGGGAATGGCCCTAGCACGATGCGGTGCCAGACTGGCTTCGTGCCGACGGACTGTGCGACGATCGGCTGATACCCTTTCGCGCGTAAAAGTTGTACTACTTTCTGGGCTTCAATAGCGGTACGTAAAGCCGCGACCTGAAGACGATAGCCTTCGTCTTGCATCCCAGCGGACGCGGTTATCGTGTTGACTGCCGCATTCGGTGTTTTCTTTGCACTGGTAGAGGCGCTTGTCGGGGGCACATCGAAAGTCGAAGAATCGAGCTGAGCAACAGTTCGTACAAATGGTAGATTTTCTTTCTTAGAAACAGATGCCGAGGCTGGAACCTGAGGTGGAGGCAGGTGGTCTGTACTTGGCGGGGCTGAAGGAACAGACGTAGTTGAAGGATAGGTTGGTAACGCGGGTAGATCCGGAACCTTGTCTGCCAGATTGCGACCGAGATCATCAATGGCACGCACCATCTGGGCATCTGACAGATTGTTAAAGGTTCTTACGACATCCGGGACGAGCGCCAACGGCGAGAGCGGCAGGCCTGCAGAGCGAAACTTAGTGGCATAACCATCTTTCACTAATGTCTGCCCGGTCTTGGCGTCAACTAAAAGAATGTTGCCTGCAAGCGTGAGCTGAGAATACAACGCTAGATACAGACGACTTGCTTGGGTCACTTCCCCGTAGATAAGGGCGTTACAGCCTAACATCTTTCCCAAATCTTGAGCGGAGGTGGTCTGCCACTCTGGTCCCAAGGTCTCAAGCTGTGAATCAATCTCGTGTAATTCGGTATCGACAAAATGTTTGATACTCAAATGGCCGGCAAAACTCTGACGTACTTGGTTTGCAACTCTAGGAGCTTCGGCCTTATCGGCAAAGGGAAGTACACATACTCGTTTGGCAGTAGTACGATCTGCTTGGCTCCAGGCGATGAAGCGAGGAGTAGGAACTGTTGGTGTGGTTTGTGAACACGCAGAAATGGAGATAGAGAAACTCAGTACACCTGCGCACCATACAACTCCTCTACCCATCGGTCCCCCCTGCGCCCTAAATTGCGCTCTCTACCTCTCACCCTACTCTCTCTTTGTACACGAAATTTTGCGCGGAAGAAACCTGGCGGTGAGATTTTACGAAACCTTGTAATTGAACGGCAGCCATAAGCAACAAGGGGAATCCTTGGCACAACCATGAAAATTACGCTACAGTGCACGCAGCATGCACTAGAGTAAGGAGGGTACTCCTATGCAATATGATCTGTTGATTAAGAATGGTTTTCTCGTTGATGGTGCTGGTATGCCTGGCTATTATGCCGATCTTGCGGTTGCCGATGGCAAGATCGCAGCAATGGGGAAAGTCGATGGACAAGCACAGGAAGTTATTGACGCTCGTGGCCTTATTGTTGCGCCAGGTTTTATCGACGTCCATACACATTATGATGCACAACTTTTTTGGGACCCATGGGCGACACCGAGCTGCTGGCATGGCTTTACTAGCGTATTCATGACTAACTGTGGGTTTGGTCTTGCCCCATGCAAACCACAAGATCGAGACTACATCACACGCATGCTCGTCAAAGTCGAAGCCATGCCGCTAGAAAGCCTGAAGGCTGGAGTACCGTGGAACTGGGAGAGCTATGGAGAGTATCTCAACGCACTTGACCGCCGGTTGGGCGTGAATGTGATGGCCTTAGCGCCACACTCAACGATTCGCTATCACGTGATGGGTGATGAGGCCCGCAAACGCGAAGCCACGGCTCATGAAATCCAAAAGATGCAAGCGGTGGTTGCTGATTGTGTCAAAGCCGGAGCATTTGGCTTTTCTTCCTCATATGGCCCTGTCCACTTTGACGGAGAAGGTACGCCTGTGCCAAGCCGCTTTGCCGCCCAAGATGAAACCGTCGCCTTAGCGCGGACGTTAAAAGAGTTTCATCGCGGAACTGTTTGTGTGATTCCCCCTGGGATTCCGAAAGTTGGACCGCGTGACATGGAGTATATGACGCGACTGTCACGGGAGAGCGGGCGACCAGTACTGTGGAATTTATTGTCGCAAACCTGGGATGCACCTGACCACTGGAGTCAGGTGCTTGACTGGACGGCGGACGCATTCCGCGAAGGTGCACGCATCCATCCGCTCGCGTTGTGTGAACGGTTTGATTTGACCTTCACGTTGCGAGGTGCAGTGTTTGAAGACTTGCCAGCCTGGAAGGCAGCGAGCACAGGACCTCGCAGTCAGAAAATTGCGAACCTCTCCAACCCGGAGATTCGCGCAGCGATGCAGCGTGACCTCGATGATCCCACACCTAAAGTCTTCTCCAAGCGCATGCAAGACGTGTTTGTCAGTGCGGTACGTGATGATCAGCATAAAGAGTTAGTCGGGAAAAATTTGGTCGAGATCGGGCGGCTGCAAGGCAAGACTCCACTTGTCGCGATGCTTGATTTAGCGGTGGCCGAGAATCTGGAGACGCAGTTCTTGATTCGCGGCTTTCAGAATGGCGACGAGAATGCGGTGCGTGGATTAACGACCAACCCATATGTCGTCACCGGCGGTTCGGACGGTGGCGCGCACATCGCCTTTCTCTGCCAAGTCACCTATTCAAGCTTCCTGCTGAGTCACTGGGTGCGAGAGAAAAAAGCTCTGTCGTTAGAACAAGCAGTGTGTAAACTGACCTTTGAACCGGCGCGCCTGTTGGGAATTCCGCAGCGCGGCCTCCTGAAAGACGGGATGGCCGCCGATCTCACGATTTTTGATCCAGATAAAGTCCAAGCAAAAAACAAAGAGTTTGTCAGCGATCTCCCTGGTGGTGCGTCGCGCTTGGTCGCTCGGGCAGATGGCTACCGCTATACTGTCGTTAACGGTCAGATCGTACAACGTGACGGAGAACTGACCGGAACGTGCTCTGGGCGGGTGTTGCGAAGCTACGAGAACTAGGGGAAAGCAGTCAGCGATCAGCGGTCAGCTTTGTAGCGAAGAAAAGTGCGGGCTGAGAGCTGAAAGCTGATGGCTGAGAGCTTTATGTTGAAACATACTTTCCAACATCTCCACGGCATCGGAGAGAAAACCGAAAGACGGATCTGGGCGGCGGGAATCACAACCTGGGAAGAGTTTCTGAACTCTCCTTCCCAGGCTCCGCTTGCCCAATGGCAAAGAGACTTAGGATGCCGTGAACTAGAACAATCTCTCTATGCTCTTGAACGCCGTGATGCACACTACTTCACCGAGAAACTTTCGGGTGCACTGCACTGGCGATTATTCCCTGAGTTTGCCCAGCGTGTTGCATATCTTGATATTGAGACGACGGGTGCGGCTGCTGGTGTCTCTCACCTCACTGTTGTTGGGGTGTATGATGGCAGCTCCCCCCGTGTGTATATCCGTGGCGAGAATCTCAGTCGCTTTGCCTTTGAGATCGATGAGTTTACCATGCTTGTCACCTACAATGGCAAGCTCTTTGATCTACCATTTTTGCGACAGGAGCTGGGCATTCCCCTCGCGCAGGCACATATCGATCTGCGGTATCCGTTGGCGGCCTTAGGGTATAAAGGCGGACTAAAGAAGATTGAACGCACGCTGGGGCTAGAACGTGAGGGGCCTGTTGCCTTTCTTGATGGTTGGTGTGCGGTTCTCTTGTGGCAGTATCATCAACAAGGAGTACCAAGAGCGCTTGAGACCTTACTGCGTTACAATCTCGAAGACGTTATTCATCTCCCTGCGTTATTAGCGTGTATCTACAATTCGCGTATTGAGCAATTACCCTTCTCTTTGCCAGTCGTTGAACTTTCTCCTCCTCCGTTGATTCCCTTTCAGTTCGATGAAGCGTTAATTCTCCGCACCCTGGCGGAAACTGGCCGGGCTATCACTATTACACTTGAAGAAGAGGAAGTGGGCGGCGGAACGGAGAGTGACTCGCCAAAGAGAATTGCTGAAGGCTGACTCCCTCACAGATTGACTATGCGGGGGAGTTCGCTTTCGTGATTGGCAAAGGGAAAAAGGATATTTCGTATTGTTCATTTATCAAAGGAGATTGCCTTCTTTGCGTGCCCATGCATGACTACCTAATGTGGCCTCTCCTCGATTTTCCGGAAGTCCATCACTGACGAGAAACGCTTGCTCATGAGAGGCAGAAGATTCATTGCCAATAAACTGAACGGTAGCACTGTTATTTATCACTCTGCCAGTCGTGACTCCGCCTGCACCTTGGACTACTACCGCGGGTACATTCCCAGTACAAGAATTCCACGCCAGCACAGCCGCGAGGGAGTTTCCCTCGGTCGCAACCCCATCCACACCGATAGCGCCAACGAGCCGTATGGCGCTCTTCCCACAATCAGAGATCTGATTATGCGTAATAGTAAGATGGTTCGCGTTGTTCTGCGCTTCTCCGACCGCGCCCTGAGCAAGTATACCGATGGGGCTGCCGGAAATGGTGTTCCGGTGGACAGCAGCATGAACGACTGTCTCGTGTGGTACTCCGGTTCCCAAGGGAAATGCGCCGATCACACTAAGCCCAAACTGTTTGTTATTACGTAGGGTGTTGTCGGTGACAGTCAGGCGCAAGTGGTTCCGCGGTGGTCCGAATGATCCAGCAAACAGTAAGCCTCCACGTTCGCTGTCCTCGATAGTATTACGCTGTACGAGAGCTTCAAACGACACGTCCTCAGGTTCAGAGAAAAAGCAGATAAAGGCCAGTCCATCGGCAAAACACCCGCGCATCACATTGTCGGAGATGATAATGTGGTTGCGTTGACCAGCACGAGCTTCTGCAAAGATATGATGCCCTTGTCGTGCACCAACGCCACGCGGTAAGGAAGGCTCGAAACGTTTACGCCCGTTCGAGAAGAATTCACAGTGAGTAACAATCGCTCCGGCGACGCCACACAGATATATGCCGTGATCGCCATGTTGACTGATGATACAATGATGAATGGTAGCAGACACGCCCGGCGGAACGGCGATCCCATGCCCGCCGCCCTGGCTAACGGTCAGGTTGCTAATCGACGAATGGTCACTGAGAGTGACGACTGATAAATTAGTACAGATGGGATTGAACGACGGGGCAAATTGTCCCCCGCCATCGACGCAACATGACTCCGTTGCTGCACCGATCACTGTGACTCCGTTTGGAATGACGAGCGGCAGGCGTTCTCCAGTCCGGGTTGGTGAATAGAGACCGGGCTGGACCAGTACAACGTCATCGGCTTGGGCGAGTGTGAGTGCGTGAGTGAGAGATGACGCTTCAGCTTGAGGGTCAGTCGGATGAACAATAATAGTGCGCATAATCCTCTTCTTTGCAGAAAACGGCAGAAAAAGCAAAAAAAGGCCCGAATGAAAGGTCATTCGGGCCAGGGCTCAAGACGGGCGGGGTTCCCACAACTCCGGACGTCTCTACGCGTCAGGCAGCCTACCGAAGTCCGCTTTAGGGGTCAAGACCTTTTCTCACAAAAAGAGAAATTCTCTGGAAAAACTGGGACAGCGTTTGCAAAAAAGTAGAACATTCTGCTAATTCCTTGCCCTCCGTTTCAACAACATCATTTTAAGTCGATAAACCGTCCGCCCGGTAAGGAGTTTTTTTCAAAAAATCTTTTCCCAAATACTATTTTTCTCTTGACGAATTCGCAGTTGTTTGTTAGAAAGCGGTTTGGAAGTGAGATCCGCCTAGGGCTCGTTCACCGTAGTAAGGGGTTCCCTAACCACGACAGGCGCTAGGTACACGGTATGGGAAGGGTCGTAGGCTCCCAACCACCGGCAGCCTGAATACTCAGGAGGTTCACTATGGCAGCAAAGAAAGCCGCGAAGAAGCCGGCGAAAAAAGCCACGAAAAAGAAATAACGGAGTTTCACTTCTAGTTACTCCTTAGGCGGAGGACTCAACGGAAAAGGCCCTGGACTTCAGGGCCTTTTCTTTTTTCTTCGCTGCCGCTATAGGAGCGTGATTATGGCAAGTGACCCTACAGAGAAACTCCCACGTATTAAAGTGTCGAGTGCGTACCCTGGTGAGTGGTATATCGTAGAAGTCGATGGCGGCGATGGCGCGGTGTTAATGGAACTTCGGCGTCCGGTTGGAGAAGAGTCCTCAGATGCCTTTCACCTCGAAATCAAAACGCCCATTCAACGATTCGATGTGAAGAGCGCTAAGACGAGCGGGGCCGCTCATACGCATGAGGGTGTTGAATCGGTGCACCTCACGTTTGCGAGCCCGACAGTAACCTGGCCAGACTTTGTTCGTTGTATTCAGGCCATCGCCAGCATTTTTGACGAGCTACCCACAACTCCGCTGGATCGAGAGAAAGTCCGCGAGCACTTTTTCAAGAACAGGAAGTAGCGAAAGCCGCGGACGCAGTGCTTATTCAGCAGCGTGGCCTTTCTGAGTGCGGACCGTGACATCGTCGCGCCGTGTTTCGACGCGGACGCTGCGGTAGCGGTCGGGCGGTAACGAAGAGCGATAGCCCAGCGTGTATTGTTGACGCAACTCACGGGAAATGGCCTGTACGGCACTATCGAGCACCGCACTACTCCCCATGACATCAGCAGGATTCAACAGAAAATGCTCCCCACCAGTTTCGCCACTGATCTGACGCAGGGTGTGTGAGTCCACTCGATCGTCTCCCATTCCGCCACCAACCACGGCGAAGGGGCCAATCATGATCGTAGGTCCCCCAATGCCACCGCCACCCTGGGGATTGCCAATCCCAATGGTATAGAGAAGCACCCCAGAGCGTTTCGCGGCATTGATCACTTGACCTAGCGACGCAAAACTCCCCGTATCAATTCCGTCTGTAACTACGATCAGTGCCTTTTTCTGATTTTGTCCGGTTTTGACACGACGGAGACCATCGAGAATAGCATCATACAGAGCAGTTCCGCCCATGGGTCGTAGCAAGGAAACCGCCTGCATCAGCAGAGTCCGGCTGTCCGTAAAGTCTTGCAACAGTGACGGTTGTTGGTTGAACTCAGAGAGAAACACTTCGTCTTGTGCCCGGATGGAATCGATAAAGCGGCGTAGAGCTTGGCGTGCGCGATCAATCTTATTTTTCATGCTGCCACTGGTATCAACAATAAGCCCCAAACTCACCGGTTCACTATCCCCGGTGTTAAAGTAAGTAATCTCTTGTGGAACTCCATCTTCGTATAAAGTGAAGTCGTCGCGTTGCAAACCCGGAATATAGCCACCTTGAGGATTCGTCACGGTAACAGTGACAGACTGCGGAGCACGAGGCGTTTCATTTTGGCGTCGTGGTGGAAGCTCCGGCTGTGAGCGTGGCGGAATTTCTGCCTGTCGCTGTGGAGGTTCAATGGATTCTTGTTGGGGGTGAGACGGAATCTCTAACACCTGCTTCCCAGACGGTGTTGGTTTCTGCGGAGTCGGAAACGGGGTACTTTGCTGAGATGGGGGAGCTGGTCGCTGCCCTTGCCAACTATCGTCAGTTCGTGATCCTTGCCAACCTTCGCGTGACGAACGGTACTGGGCAAAAAGATTACTTGCCCCGAGCAAAATAAGGAGCGTTGCCACCAGCACACTGGTCAGTCTGTTCGTGCCCATGACGGTATCCTCCTATAAGGGAGATTAGACTCTTCTGCTTACAGGAACAAGCCAGTGTCACAAAAGACTCGTTTTCTACCTGGTTCTTGACCCATTGTGCGCTTCCCTACTATGACGATGCCCGCGATAGAGGAAACTGCATGATCATTACACACCATGACATCACCCCTACGATTCACTCCAGTGCGTACATTCAGCAGAGCGCGCAGGTTATTGGCGACGTTCATATTGGCGAGGAATCAAGCGTCTGGTTCAACGCCGTCGTGCGTGGTGATGTCTGTTATATCCGCATCGGCGCACGCGTGAATATCCAAGATAATGCTACGATCCATGTTTTCAGCGGTGGCATTCCGACGATTCTTGGCGATGGAGTGTCGATCGCGCATAACGTTGTAGCCCATGCCTGCACCATTGGTGACTTCACCTTAGTTGGTATGGGAGCAATTGTCCTTGATGGAGCCGAGATTGGCAAAGAGTGTTTAATTGGCGCTGGTGCCGTCGTCTCACCGCGCAGCAAAATCCCGCCGCGTTCCCTCGTCCTGGGCAGTCCAGCCAAAGTTATGCGTCCACTCAAGCCCGAAGAACTTGCCACGCTCCATCGCACGGCAGAGAACTATGTCCGATTTGCGCGTGAGTATATTGAGCAAAAGATACCATAGCACGAAGAGCCAGAGCGCAGGAGAATTGAAGGGTCATTTACGGTGCCGTCACACGTAATCGCGCAATCTTTTCTCGTATCTGCGCAGCATCTGGAGCGTTAGGGGCAAGCAACAAGTAATAGGCATAGGTCTCGACCGCCTGCGGGACATCGCCTTGTTCTTCCAACGCCTGCCCAAGATTACGAAGCGCAGCAGAAAACTTAGGATCAAATTGCAGGGCCATATGAAACGAGCCAATCGCTTGCTCGAGATCACCAGATGTGCGGAAGGCTACTCCGAGGGCATTGCATGCTTCGGCATGATTTGGCTTAAGTCGGAGTGTGGCGAGAAATTCGCTGACCGCCCCTTTCGCGTCTTGCTTTGCTAAGAGGTCTTGTCCGCGTTGAAAATGTGCTTTGACCGTTCCTCCGGCTGGCGTCGGGAACGTCCCCTTGTTGACGGCTTCACTCAAGAGTGCTGCCTCAGGAGCACTGGGAGACGCGGCAAGGTAACGTTTGTAAGCTTCGCTAGCCCCAGCTTTGTCTCCTTTTTGTTCAAGCACATTACCGAGGTTGTAGTTCGAGATGGGGTTGAGTTGTGCAGCTGCGCGAAATGCGGTCACTGCACCGTCAATATCGCCTTGCTCGTATAGTGCGAGTCCCAAACCGTGCGCAGCATCGATACGTTCTGGGGCGAGGCGCAGGGCAGTCTGAAACGTTGGAATCGCCGCTCCAAGGTTGCCTTTGAAGTAATACGCCATTCCCAACGTTGCGTGAGCCTCAGCATGACGAGGATCAAGCCGAGTGGCGACGGTCAGAGTCTGGATTGCCTCGTCCCATCTTCCTTCACTGAGCAACGCAGCCCCTTGCCGCACCTGTTCGTCTGCGATGTGTGGAATGGGATCGGCAGCAAAAAGTAGAGCACAAGACAGCCCGAAAGTGACCCACAGGAACACTAGGACCGAGCAGCGTTGCTTTGGCTGCTTGATTTTCGCTGCGAATCGTACGACTTCCAGCAACACGACAAACCTCAGTGACGGGACCTGACGATCACGGGCGTTGAGCAGATGAGGATTGACGAAGAGGAAAGATGAGCAGCGCACCGGCGACGAAACCACCAACGTGCGCCCACCAGGCAACGCCGCCATGCATCTGCCCGGAAGTTGCCACTACGCCACTGAGTAATTGGCCAAGAAACCATAACGCCAGGAATACGACGGCTGGAATGGTGACAAGCTGTATAAAAATAAAGACCGGTAGGATCGTGAGAATTCGCGCGTGAGGATAAAGCACGAAGTATCCGCCCATGACTCCGGCGATCGCGCCACTCGCTCCGATGACTGGCATGCCGGATGTACGCTCAGTGATATAATGGAGATAAACCGCGGCAAGGCCACTCACAAGATAGTAGAAAAAGAAACGAACCTTTCCTAAGCGGTCTTCGACGTTGTCACCAAAGATCCACAGAGTCCACATGTTTCCGACGAGGTGAAACCAGCCGCCGTGAAGGAACATTGAGGTGAACATCGGGCCAAAGCGCGCTAGGAAATTGAATGGTTCTGTGACAGAGGTATGGAAATACACAGCAGGAACGAACCCATAATGCAGCACGAAACGTTCTTCCCGCGGTCCTAGATTGAGTTGATAGAGAAACACAAGAGTATTGAAAACAATCAATCCTAAGGTAACGACTGGGAAAGAGCTCGACGGAATTGTATCGCGTAAGGGAATCATAGCAGCGTCGCTACTATAGCCCCCCCCTGAGTTAGGGTAAAGGGAAGTGGTATGGCCGCAGAGAGGGAAGAAGCATGTTGGACAAAAGTGCGTTCTCGCTTTTTTACGGAGCCAGGGACTTGTCGGTTTTTTTCTGCTATGCTCTTCTTGCGACTTGGGCTTAGCGATGTTTTCTATTACTTCTCCAGCTTCCCTTCTTACAACGGTTCTTAGTGTCGTCTTCTGCATTGCCGCGGCAGCCATTGGAGTGTATTTGGTGCGGCTTCTCGTCGCCGCGTTTTCTCAATCATTTGGCGGAGTCTTTGAACGTGCCGCATTTCAGCGCTGTGGTACGCGTTGCGCTCGCGGCGATAAGTTGCTCGAAAAAGGTGATCATGCCGGTGCGATGCAAGTGTTCGCGGAGGCCTTCTTTCTTCGGCCAGTCCGTCGTGATCCTGACCTACTGTCTGATGTTGCCAACTATCACACCGGGCTGCTCAGTCGCCTCCTGACTATTGCTGACGAGTTGGGGAAAGGACATGCGCGGTTGTTGTCATTAGCTCGAACTGATCGTCTCCTCTCTGAACGCTTAGGAATTCAACTCGACTATTTTCGTGCCACCAAGCGCGAAGATCACGAACGATTACGTGACATCGAGCGCCGTTTGCGTGAAAATCAGACGCAGGTACGCACAGCGATTACGCGGCTCATTGAAGAGATTCGCTCGTCCGAAGAAAAGGTCATGTACCACTAACAGTCAACAAACAGTCCAGAGTCTCTTAATTCGGAGTCAGAATTAGGAGTTCGGAGTTGGGGAGGGAACGAGCATGTTTAACGTTGACGCTGTCCGAGCGGACTTCCCTGGCGCAACCCAACAAGTCTACCTCAATACTGCTGGTGTCGGATTACCGCCTCGCACTGCTCTGGATGCCGTGCACCGCGTAACAACCCTCCTTGGGCAAGGGCCGGCGGAGATGGGATACAAAGCTTACTACCGGGCTATTGGCGAATCGTCAGTCAAAGCTCGTGAAGAAGCTGCCCGCCTGCTCAATGTCACATCTGGAGAGGTTGCCTTTATTGATGATACGACGATGGGGCTGAACATCGCTCTAGCCGCAATTCCATTCACTGAAGGCGACAATATCGTTCTTTGCGACCTCGAATACCCACAGGTGGCTGTCAGCGCCTCGCATTCCCGGCAGCACCATTGTCTAGAGACTCGTGTAGTACAGCATCGTGACGGTATCGTCACGGTCGATGATTACGTCAAGCTCATCGACAAACGGACACGGGTACTGCTCGTAAGTTCAGTGCAGTGGATTAACGGGTTACGCATGGACCTGGCGGCATTCTCCCAACTTGCTCAGGAGCGTGGTTGTTTTCTCGTGGTGGATGCCATTCAGCAACTTGGCGCGATTCCCCTTGATCTTTCCGTGCTCCAGGTCGATTTTCTCGCTGCGGGGGCGCAGAAATGGCTCAATGCACCGTTCGGCACTGGGCTTCTCTACGTCCGTCAAGAGGCGCAAGCGACAACGACGCCCAGCCTTGCACACGGGCTCTTCGCTTTTGCCGAACCTGCAGGTGGGTGGGTGCGCTATCTCGGAGACCCGCAGCTTACGCCATTTCTCTCATTACCGCTCGCACCAGATGCGCGGCGGTTCGAAATCCACGGCATGCCGAAGACCATCGGTACGGCGGGTTTGGCGGAATCGCTCGGGTACGTGAACCGTCTTGACCGGCATGCCGTTGCCGAGCATATCGTCACAGTTGGTGACTATCTTATTGACGAGTTGAAGCGACGTAATATTAAAGTGTGGACGCCCCCGGCCCATCAGCTGCGTTCGGGCATTGTCACCTGCGCACCGTTCCCTGACGCCGAACGCATTCACCAACTGACACAAGCGCTTGAAGCACATCGTATTTATCCTACCGTACGGTACTGCTCTGGAGTGGGAGGACTGCGCATTTCGATTCACTACTACACGAGTCGCGAAGACCTGGAAACGTTGCTTGCGGCGATGGACGGCATTATGAAAGGCTTGTGACTCGTAAAGCGTAATACGTGAAAAGAATGGAGAATACAGAATGCAGAAAGAAGGACAAAAAGTTCCTATGGTTAAGCCCATATTTTCCCACTGCATTCTGTATTCTAACTTCTGAATTCTTTTTGTTTCTCGCTCTTTTTACTATGTCCTCTCATCATATCAAAGCCATTTTCTTCGATGCTGCTGGAACGTTGTTCACGGTCAATGGGTCAGTGGGCGACATCTACGCACGGATTGCCCGTGAGCACGGGAAAGGCGTTTCGGTCAAAGATCTTGAAGCCGGCTTCCGATGGTGCTTTTCTGAGGCACCACCAATGGCGTTTCCAGGTGCATCGCTGGACCACATTCTTGGCCTAGAAAAAAAATGGTGGCGCGATGTGGTACGAAGCGTATTTGCTCCACTTGGACCATTCCCGCGTTTTGCTGAATATTTCGACGCGCTCTTTGCGTATTTTGCACAGACTGAAGCGTGGCAGTTGTACCCGGAAACGGTTGATACTCTTATCGCTCTTCGCGATCAAGAATACAAACTCGGAGTGATCTCCAACTTCGACTCACGACTGTTCGGGCTGCTCGATGGATTCAGAATTTCTGAGTTTTTTGATCCGATCGTCATCTCGACGCGGGTCGGCGCTGCCAAACCGGCAGTGGAAATCTTTGCCCAAGCGTTATCCCAGGTCGGACTCCGAGCTGAAGAGGCACTCCACGTCGGCGATAGTTTGCCAGCCGACATCGCTGGAGCGTACGCTGCCGGACTCCTGCCGGTTCTGATTGATCGACGAGGAACTGAGAAAGAAGCTGCACATTACCGCCGCATCCGCAGTCTTGGTGAGTTATTGACGTGAGGCCAACTCTCCGAGTAGCATCTGCGTTTCTTGCAAATCTGTCGTCGCGCTCTCTTCCGTAAATCAACGAGCAACCTCGGCAAACGTACGTAACTGAAGGAGGACCGTATGGCCAAACGTATTGTGATTATTCCTGGTGATGACGCCGCGCCAGAAGCGATGGCTCCTACTGTCGATATTCTCAAAGGCTTCAATCTGGACATCACCTGGATAGAATTCCCCAATGGTGAAGAAGGAGTAAAAAAGTACGGTTCACGCCAAGCATTCGATCAAGCGTTGCGTGAAGCGATTGATCAATCTGACACGACTTTATTCGGCTCAACCAATGGAACTACAGGCGGGATCAATCATTTGCGCTGGGGTAAACGCACGTTTGCTAATGTCCGTCCAGCACGCTGGCGACCAGGATTTCGTAGCCCCCTCAAGAATCCCGATGGTATTGACTTTGCCATCGTTCGAGAAAACCTCGAAGACCTCTATATGGGAGTCGAAGGCGATTTACGCGCGCTTTCGTCACTACAAGTGAATAGTTGGCTCACCCGCAAACCGCTCGATACGACACCAACGGGAAAGTTCGCCGTCAAGGTGATCACTGAGGAAGGTACGCGCCGCGTCGTTCGCTTCGCTTGTGAACTCGCCCACAAACGTAAAACCCAGGGTGGCAGAGGTCTTGTGACCTGTACAAGCAAATACAACATGCTGCGCGAAAGTGACGGGTTGTTCCGCCGCGTTGCCGAAGAAACAGCGAAAGCCTATCCCGATATTCGCTACAACCAGTATATTGTCGATGATCTTGCCCGCCGCATTGTTGCTAGTCCGCAGGAGTTTGATGTTGTGGTCATGCCCAATCTCTACGGCGATATTCTCTCCGATGCTGCCGCAGGCACAATTGGCGGACTCGGTCTTGCCCCAAGTGGCTGCTATGGCGAGACCTACGCCTACTTCGAGTCGATCCACGGCACCGCACCAGACATCGCAGGTCGTAACATCATCAACCCCACGGCCACGTTACTGTCCGCAGTGATGATGCTGGACTACGTCGGGTACACCGACGCGGCCACACGGCTCGATCGCGCGGTCTCGCAGGTGTATGCCGAGGGAAAGACATTGACCACGGATCAAGGCGGATCAACGTCAACCACGGCGTTCTGTGCGGCAGTACGAGAATGTCTGGGAAAGAACCGCTAAGAAAGAAATAACCAGGGATGGGACGAATGCCTATCCCTGTGCCTTGCTGCGGGCCTTGGTGATCACCACCACGTCCTGACCATTCACCCGAACCATCCGACGATCAGATGTATTTTGCTGAGGGGTTTTGCGGGTACGAGTTTCCCGCCATTGTTTCAGTTGCTTCACGAGTTCGTTTTCGCTCACAGGTCTCCTCCGGTCGGTCGCTCTGACCGCCTTGTTGTTATGCGTCAATAAACGCTTCTAAACTCTTGGCCCGAGATGGATTGCGTAGCTTCCGCAGGGCTTTGGCTTCGATTTGGCGGATGCGTTCACGTGTGACGGCGAAGCGTTGTCCGACCTCTTCCAATGTATAATCGGTCTTTTCGTCGATCCCAAACCGCATCCGTAAGATTTGCTCTTCACGGGGCGTGAGAGTCGCAAGCACCTTACGAGTTTGCTCTTCTAGACTCAGGGCCATGGCTGCGTCCGCCGGGGACAATGTTTGCCGGTCCTCGACAAAGTCTCCAAGCGAACTCTCTTCATCATCACCAATCGGTGTTTCGAGCGACACCGGTTCTTTTACGATCTTGAGGACCTTGCGTACTTTATCGGCAGGAACTTCCATTTGTGTAGCAATTTCTTCCGGGGAGGGCTCGCGGCCTAATTGCTGCACAAGATACCGTGAGGTACGTAGAACCTTGTTGATTGTTTCAATCATATGTACGGGGATACGAATCGTCCGCGCTTGATCGGCAATAGCGCGGCTCACTGACTGTCGGATCCACCATGTGGCGTAGGTCGAGAATTTATATCCCCGCTGGTATTCAAATTTCTCTACCGCACGCATTAGACCGATATTACCTTCCTGGATCAAATCTAAGAAGCCGAGACCGCGATTGACGTAGCGTTTGGCAATACTCACAACCAAACGGAGATTGGCCTCAATTAAACGGCGCTTGCCTTCCTGGGCTTGGTATTCACCACGGGCAATAATTGTCAGCGACCGACGCAGGTCTTCGTAACTCGTGCCAAGTTCTTCTTCGATCCTCGTAATTTCCTTACGGACATCCTGAATCACGTTACTGGCATCAACCATCCGTTGTGACTGAATCTTCCCGAGTTCAGTAGCGAGGCTTGTAGCCCGACGCCCTCCAGCCTTCAGTGTCCGTGCCAACGCGATAATGTCGGGAGCTTTGCGTCGAAAGTGCTCCTCTTGATCCTGAATCAGCCGGTGCTGGCGGGCGAGGGAAAAGCCAAATTCTTTGAGTTTTTCGGTAATGGTCGTGATATGGCGACGACCTAACGGGAGGCCGCTCAGTGCAGCTTCGACTTTACGACGAATGTCGACGAGCTTCTTGCCCGCTTTTTCTTTGTCTTTTAGCGTCAACCGTTTGTGCAAATGGGCTTCGGCAACTTCCCATTCACGGGCGAACCGTTTGAGCGGAACCATGCGGCTCAAGAACAGCTCGATTCGGTGGTCTTCTTTCTCTTCTGTATTTTCAGTCGCTTCTTCTTCTTCATCACCAAAAATATGTCGAGCTTCAACTTCCCCCTGTTTCAAGCGGTCGCCGAGAGAAAGCACATAGCGCAACGCCAAAGGCACGGAAAAGACTTCTCGACGAACCTGCGTTTCTCCTGCTTCAATCTCTTTGGCAATGGCAACTTCTTCCTCGCGACTCAGCAAGGGGATATTGCCCATTTCTTGCAAATACATACGAACAGGATCAGAAGTATCACCTATCGTGGGTTCTTCTGGAGTTGCGACCTCTTCTTCCCATTCTTCCTCTTCCCGTTTGGGCAGCTCGATGCCCAACGCGCCCTCGTCGTCCATCACATCAACAGGCTCAATATCCATTTCTTCAAAAATGGATATCACCCCATCGATTTCCTCTGTCGAGGAGCCATTCGCAGATAAGGGATGGGCAGTATCTGGAGCGTTCAGTAACCCTTTTTCAGCGGAACGCGGAACCGCCTCGATTCGTTTTTCTTTCCCTTTTTTCATAAAAGGCTATGCCCTCTCGCGCACTACGGACGTGCATGGGTAAAGGTTCCCTCTCCCCTCTTTTTTTGTAGAGAGAAGAAGGGGGTACAACTGTGGCCAGAAGCATTCGTATGCAAGCGTTTTACTGTATGGTTCGGGGGAGGTTCTTTCCAGCGACACTCTTTCGCACGGAGAACGAGAACCACCACCAATTTTAGGTATGAGACAGAGAACAGTCAAGAGAGCCTACAAACATTCTCCTACCACGGTATAGGAGTAATTGAGTTGTCTTCGGGACTATCCCTACACCTCTCGTCTTTGCTTCTGGAGCGGAAATCGGCATTTTTGCCTTTTTCTTGATTAGTTTTGCTTCTCTGTCCCCTCAACCAAGGGTTCCTTTTACGGCTTTGGCCGCACCAATTGCGGTCGCGTACTCTGCATAGGGCGGAACGATGACATTTTCCCCACGACGCGGCTGCATGGCTTCAAAGCGGTCACGAAGCGATTTCACTCGTGTCAGTTTCCCTGTGAGGACAATCTCGTGGTGTTGGCGTGCACGAGCAGCCATCAGACTGAGCGTAAATGTCACTTCAGCTACCATATTCACCAAGGCTAATGCCTTGTCCGCCTGAGTTGGGTCAGACCGGACTTTCCCGAAATTACTTGCCGTTGCTGCTGCTGGAACAATACCGACCGGTCCCCCGGCAATGTCTCCTACGGTTAAATCTACCCGGCTTAAATCCCCGTGCATCGCCAGTTGTTCAAGTGTATCAAGACGCGACACACCGAGCAGGTGACGGGCAAGCCCCAACAACGTTCCCCCTCCAACTCCGGTCCCGCCAACGTGCTCGATATTCTCATGACGAACTGAGACCAGTGCCGTACCAGTTCCCAAAGAAACCACTAACGCTTCAACCTTTTCCGCTAATGTACTCCCACCGACACCAATCGCAGTAATCTCGGAAACGTTTATCACCGGCACACCGAAGAGCTGATCCTGCAAACAGCGCGCACCACCTCCGCTAGCAGCGATCGCACGAATGTTCGATAAATTCCCCCCTGCCGTGCTCAGGAGCTTTCCCAACGCTCCAGCGGCGGCAGCCAGCGGATCCCCGGTCTCAATCGTCACAACAACAATTTCATCTCCATCTAACAACACCGCATCTGTCGTTGAACCACCAATGTCGATGCCAACAATCATTGCTGTCCCCTTATCACCGAGAGTCAGCTCCTAACAAGTCTCGTCGATACACTGCGATTTGCTGCTTGCGCTCAGGGCTATAGTCCTGCCATTTTTTTTCTGTAACTTCGTCAGGAGCAACGCGACGAAATCCATGTCGCTCGAAGAGCCGCTGGGCCCCCTCCTGGGTCGTGCACGCAAAAATGTAGGTGAAGTGTTGCTGCCGCCCTTCAGCAACCATCTGCTTAACTAAGCGCCCACCGATCCCTTCCCCCTGGTAGCGGGTGATAGTAGAAAGACCAACAATTTCCGCCGCACATGCCTCTGGATACGGCAACAAGGCACAGAAGCCAGCAAGCTCACCAGGCGCGGCTCCGACTCTAGCCCCATAACCATGCAATAATAACAAGGTGGTTTCATGCGGAGATCGTGGTTTCAGATATCCTTCGCGCTCTCCCCGTTGGAGGAGTTGCTCGACCTCGCGAAAATCATCAATGCCTAATTTTTCTACCTGGCAATAGTCAGTCAGGGTGAATAGTGTTCCATCCCCTTCATAGGTAAATAATTCACGTCCAAGTCCAGTCAGCGGACAGAGAGTGACCGAGGAAGTTCCACCTTCCAACACTTTGCAGATCGCCTCCAACAACGAACGACGGGGCTCTAGACCAGCCCATTCAGCTTCACCGGGGCGCAACAGCTCGCGTAACACGGCACCAGTCATAAACGAGAGGGATCTTCCGCCTGTAGCTATCCCGCCAGCGGGATCGATAAATACCACCTTGTAGACGCGCAAACTGACCGCAATACGCTGCGCCGCAGTTACGAGAGGGACAGCCGCTCCAGCAGGCCAGAGACTGACACAGACTTCGCTCCCGCGTAAGACAGTCCAGATCGGTAATAGCAAGTCGTCGTCAGCACCATCGATAGGTAAAACAACAAGTGATGGAGAAGTCACTTTCGCAACGCGGACCAGGTACTTATACAATGCTCGCACCCGGCGTTGCTCACTTTCTGTGCCGGCAGTGTCAATAAGAAAGAGCAATTGTGTCTCGTTTTTCAACAGGGTCTCAAACACTTCCAGTGCCGCAGTGATATCCGTTTCAGATTCCAGATCTGCGGCACGCATAACAAACAGTAAGCTCTTCTCGTGGAATTCGTCGAGATAGAAGTCCTTCTCAGCAAATGACAAGGTAGAAATTTTTCTTCGCCTCATTGCGCTGTGCCACCGAGAGGGGGGGATTGGGCCAGTTCCATTGCAAGGGAGTGGCGGTCTTCGTCTCGCCAAGGGAATGTCATAACTTGACCGGAAAGAACATCGACGGCAGCAAGCTCTTGTACTGGTCGTCCAGTCAAACGGCCAAGCACAAACGCGTGGAGAAACAGTGGAGTTTTACTCACCTCAGGTATCGACTGCGCGTGGGTAGAAGAAAGAGTATCAAGAAGAAAGTATCCAACCACCCAGACATCATCAACGATGAACGCAAGGTCAATCGTTCCACTCCACAGCCTGCCCTGGTGATGTAGCGTAAACGGAAGCCCAGCCCAACGCTCCTGTGCTTCTGCCGCACGAGCAAAGAAACTGGAAGCGCGCAGGCGGACAAGCGCTTGCTCAAGCTGGTGTTGCTCCGCTTCTGTCCTGCCAACAGCTCTGGCGATCGCACTCTCACTTTTCTCCGGATGCACAAACATTTCTTGCATTGATTTCCACAGGGCGGTCCGTAGTGCCAAGGTAAAAGGAGTGTCTTCTCTTCGTTCAACGTCAGTAACAGGCATTGGTCGCGGAAGGTCTCCGGGAACTGACATCACATCTCGTGCAGTGTACTTAGAGCCCTTTCCTATAATGGCGCGCCGCTCAGCCTCCCAACGTTCATAGGCACGCAATGCTACAGCATGTGGCAGCACCTTTGTAATGATCGGAGTTGGTGGAAACGGCGGCAACATTTGTTCGATATGCGCAAGATTAATGTGATAGGTATACACGTGCTCAGCTCCGATTACAGAAAATGATGAAGCGCTCCCTGACCCACATGTATCGCCGTCGTTGTGTGCTGTCTGTTCACCACGATCACTAGTCTCTTGTTCAATGAGTGGCCAAACCGGCATCAGAAGGTGGTCACGAACGCGCGCCGCTGCTACGTAGCGTAACCGCCACTCTTCTGCTACCTCACGCTCCTGCTCGCGTGACTCCGCCTTCTGCCACCCTCGCGTAGTACATGTCAAGGTCTGGGGACCAACACGCAACTCTAATGTTCCGCCGAGGCGTTCGACAATGCCGGTTTTGCCGGTTCGCCCACGAGCCGGACGATCAGCCATATCAGCGAGGATGACCACCGGAAACTCAAGTCCCTTGGCTTTGTGGACGGTCAGCAGCCGCACGGTATTATCGTCTTCTTCAGTAAGAACGGCTTCCTCTTCTTCACCAGCTATATCCTGTTGAGCAAGAAAACGATTGAAGGCTGCTAGCGTTTGTACACCGCTCGGCACTAGCGCTTGGGCGAGGTCAATCAGTTTGAGCAGGTTCGCAACACGCTGTGCCCCATGTGGGCGCAAAGCAAAGAGAGGAATCAAATGGGTGGAATTGTATAACCTATATAACAATGCTGCCGGACTCAGCTCTGCCGCATCTGTATATAGTGCACAGAGGGTCGTGAAGGCAGTCACAAATCGATCAGCTGAGGGAAGTTTGCTAGGCACTGAAGGATGAAACGCATCAAACTTGCCGCCTTCACTCACAAACTGAGTGAGTTCTTCATCGCTGAAACCGAACAGACTTGAGCGTAACACAGCAACGAGCAGAGATGGATCGGTCGGTCGTTCTACTGCTAGGAGCAACACCCGGAGGTCTTCAATCTCGTGCCGACTGGCATACCGTCGGCCACCGAGTACTCGATACGGGATACCCGCGTTGGCAAACGCCTCTTCATAGGCTTCCATGGCGCGATAGGTGCGAAAGAGAACAGCTATATCACGATACTCTTTTGCCGTATCTCCCCACACCGTCAGTGAACCATAGGTCACTGCGTGTTTTAGCATTGCAGCAATCGTTCGCGCTTCAGCACGACGCAGATCGTCGCGAGTCGGACGGGCAGACAATAGTGCTGCAGGGATCGGTACGGCAATGAGTTCCCGTCCGGTTACTTCCCTCCGAGTCGCCGCCAAGGGTTGGTACGTCGGTTGATCACTCGCAGTTTCAACAAAAGCCGAAGCAAACGTCTCGTTCATCCAATCGAGCACCGGAGCACGGGTGCGAAAGTTGTCCGCTAGGATGAGTATTTCTCCCTGTCGTGCGATGGCCGTGCGAACTTGCGAGTACACGTCCAGATCCGCACGCCGAAAACGATAGATCGATTGCTGAGGGTCACCAACCAGAAACAACTTGCCAGGCCGCAGGGACACATTCATCCATTCAGAGGCACGCGGCTCTTGTTCCGCAAGGAAAAACACGATCTCTGCCTGTAAGGGATCGGTATCTTGAAACTCATCAACCAGGAGACAGTCGAACCGGCGTTGAAAATAGCGCCGGACGTCAAGATTGGTCTTGAGCAGATCTCTTGTCATCAACAGCAGATCGACAAAATCGAGCCGACTCTGCTCGCGTTTCTTGTCGTTATATGCCAGTAGGTATCCTTCCAGCCACTGTACCAAGCCAAGAGAGAGATTATGAAACCAGTCTGTCCGAGCCGTAGTGTATAACTCAGCCACTTGCTGCAATAAGGTTCGCACGCCGTCGAGAGTCGTAGAAGGCCGCCAATTAGTCTTGCTGCCGATGGTCGCGCCGGTGACAATTTCACGCGGCTCATGCAAAACAAATTGTTCCCATAATACTGCCTCGTTCCCTTTCGGGACGAGCATTTCCAAGCGCTGAATATGAGTCATGGCACGATCGGTCTCAGTGCGACACGCAGATTTCTGCTCGCTGAGCCGAGCGAGGAGTTGAGGAACCTGGGCGGGCAGTTCAGCAAAGGGCGCCGGCACTGGCGTAGGGAGCATCGTCAAACAGTCTCGCTGTTCCAGAACAAAGTCACGTAAGGTCTCAATATGAGCGAAGCTCACGCCCGCTCGTAGTGCGTGTTTGAGCACAGTCGGGCTGCGATTCATCTCTTCGGCCAACCATTCTCGCCATACCGCAGTTTGGATAAGTCGGGCCTCGAATTGACTTAAGGTTGAAAACTGGGGACCAACACGGGCTTCGACCGGACGTTCGCGAAGCAGTGCAGCACAGAATGCGTGGACAGTTGTGATCTGCGCGCGTTCGAGTTGCCAGCGCGCATTGCGTAAATTCCCTCGCTCCTCGTCAGTCAACGGTCCCGCTAAGGCCAGTTCTAGTTCGGTCCGTAGCCGGACACGAACCTCTGTAGCTGCCCTTTCACTAAAAGTAATGGCAGCAAGGCGCTCTACGCGGCTCCGCCCACTGCGCAATACGGCCAACAGGCGAGAGAGCAGCACGGTAGTTTTTCCCGCTCCTGCTCCAGCCTCGACTAAAAACGTCGTCGCAAACTCGGTGGCAGCACGCCGCCGGGCTTCGTCATCAGCACGAATGTTGTCACTCATGGTGTGTTTCTCACATGATGGAGAAACGCGAGGCGCGCGTCGTCATGTTTTCGCGAGGCACGCCGTTCTGCCTGTGCACCACAAATCAGCGGGAACGGACACGGGCGGCACGAGTCTGGCATAGGGGGAAAGCATCCGGAGCGAATACCATGGGTAATCGCTCCGACTACTGTTTTGAGCACCTTCAGGTCTTCTGACCACGTCTCAGGAGAAAACGTTGCCGTTTTCTCCTTGCGCACGTGTGACTGGACCGTAACGTATTCAGCTCCCGCCCAGTCTAAATCTGGTCGCAGAAGACGCGCAGCAAAAAGATACAACGGCAGTTGTAACGCTGTTCCGCCAGCGAAACGTCCGCGGACTGGTTTGCCACTTTTGTAGTCGAGAATGCGAGCGCGTTGTCCGTCGGAGGTGACATCAATGCGATCGATACGACCATGAAGAAAAACCGCAGTAGCCTCATCTCCGACAAAAGACACAAGTTGTGCAGGAAAGAACGGATTCTCCAGGCTCACCTCTTCACGCCCGAAGGGCGTCTCAAAGTTCGCAGGAACAAACGTATCACTGCGTTCGGCTTCCCACTGCAGCAGAAACAGCAGCTGCATACGTATATGCTCCTGTTCTAATTCCCACAGAAATGGGAGACCTGTGGCTTTCGTTTGGGCAAAGGTCTTACAGTGCGTATCGGCTACTTCCATCAGTAACTGCCGGAGAGATTCCTGCTCCTCCATCCTAACAGGCAGGCGCTGTTCACGTTGCAAACGCGAGAAGAAATCGTGCAGAATCGTATGGAGCAAAAGCCCACGGTGACGAGGGCGAATCGTCAAGAGTTGCTCCGGGTCGTCTTGCGCCGCAAGCCCCAAAACCGACGTAAGGAAATAGCGAAACGGACAACGAGCATATGTTTCCAAGGCACTCACCGACAGCAACAGCCGCTCAGGAAACAGATGCGTGTTCAGATTCGTTATAGCCGCTTCGGCTGTGAGTACACCATCGTATACCGTCAGAAAGGGAACATCCCAGCGTTGATGGACAGCAGCGAGCGCCGAGGAAAAAAATGGCGCCGTCGTGGGCAAGTATCCCAGTGCTGTCGGGTTGCCAGTTTCCTGGGCGCGCGTAACACTCGCCCAGTGAAACTCGATCGCGTCAAGAGCTGTTGACGGCGGATCGTTCCATAAGGGCGACAGTGGGACGTGCACACTCCAATCTTTCAACTCCGCTAGCGACACAGGTTGTCCACTCAACGCCTCCACAACTCGGAGTAGGTAGACGGAGGGAACTTGCATGCGTCCACTTGCTTGATCGTGACGAGCATAGGTGAGGACTAGGTACTCAGTTGCACTCTGCACCGCTAAGGCAAAGGCCAGGCGATCCTCTTCAAGGACACGGTTTCGTTGCCGCAAATCGCAGAGCAACACTTCACTGAGATGCTGACGCTCATTATCGAAAAGCAGGGGGTCCTGGTGTACGGTCTGCGGGAATTGTCCCTCCACCATTCCAGGAATAATTACCGCGCGAAATTGCATGCCCTGTGCGGAGGCGAGGTCACCAACAAACACTTTGTCGGTCGGTTCGTCGGTCGCACTCACTGCGGGAGTCGTAGCCAAGGTATCGGTGACAATTCTCCCCCACTCACGAAGAGAAACCGTGTTATCCAACAAATTAAGCTGTTCCAGCCATGCGAACACTGCTGCCACTTGATCGCTATACTGCGACGGCGCAACATAGCGAGACAACAGCGCACGCACGTAGACACCCCAGCCATTCCAGCTGTTGAGACGGGGGAGGTGTTCGGTGTCAGCAAGAAAGTCACTCATGAAATGAATAAAAGCATCGAGCACCTGCTGATCTATACATTCGTGCGGACGTGTCTCGATATCGTCCGGCTCATCGCGAGTTTTGAGTTGAACCAAGCGCGTACGCCATTCTTGAGCCCCTCTGACAATCCCTGCTTCCTGCGATAACACGTCCCATCGCGCAAGTTGAGCGTACGGCGCTGCTACGCCCAGAAGCTCAGGGAAAGGCGGACGAGCAACGCTAAGAAATTCCAGTACACGCGCGCGGGAGTAATCCTCAGCCAGCATCTGCCAGAGTAGTGTCACACTTTGACCGGCTCGCGTCCGAAGCAGTGAGAGGCCTTTGGTAAAAGAACATGGGACACCAAGGGCCGTCAGGGTTTCGTAGAACACAGGTCCGTAGGTACCGAGATGCGGGGCGAATATGGCAACTTCATTGAAGCGGAACCTATGTTCCCGAACGAACGTAAAAATGACCCGCGCGATCTCCCGCACTTCACGGCTGACCGTAGGCGCAGACAGCAATAACACTGAGTGATCACATTTGAGGCGTTCTTCATCATTGGTTACAAAAGCAACTGGCTCAAACAATCGGGATTGCAGTTGTCTCAACCTCGTCTGCGCTGTGCTCTCGGCACTTAACACCGTACGGTGAAAGCCAAGGCTCATCAGCCATCCGAGCGACGCCGTCGCAGTCTCATAGGCCGCCCCTTCACGCCAGGGAAAGAAGACCAGGGCGTCGCGAGCGTGCACAGCCATTTCGATAACACACTGTTGGAGAGGGGAGAAATCGCTAAAGCCATAGAGCAACAGTGGATTTGTCTCAGGCTGTTCTTTGAGCACAGAAGCAGCGCGTTGCAAAATATCTGCATCATCATACAAGTCTCGCTCAGCAAGGAACCCTGTATAGCTTGTATACAACTCTTGTAAGCTCTCGATGCGTTGGCGATAGACTCCAGTGGGCCGCGCTTGATCAAGAAAAGTCCGTAACCCTTGTGGCGTGATGCGCGCCTGCTTGACTTCGTGCAGTGTTGTCACCACATGACGAAGAAAGCCAGGCTGAGCCGCCAGTGCAGAAAAGTAGTTGTGTGAACCCGCTTCGGTCAGCAGTTTCTTAATCACTAATAGTGCAGACAAAGAAGAGAGCAATTGCCTGCCTTCCTCCGCTAGAGATCGCGCTGCACGCTCTTTAGCAAATTCACCCAAGGTGAGGATATGAAGGCCAAGGTACCCATTCCCTGCTTTTGCCACGGCTCGCCCCACACGTGTCGCTAGAAATTCATGCGGTACGAGCATGGTCACCGGTAGCAGCGGATCAGTCGCCTTGAGGGCATGGACCGCAGTCACCATTGCCTTCTGTAAGACGGAGAAGGAGTCACTCACAAACAGGCGCTGTTGCGGCATACCTTTGTGCCTAAAGGTTTCTCAGGTCGTTGGCAAGAACCTCGCAAGTCTCAATTCCACAACTTTCCCATAACTTTCCCACAACTTCTTACTCGTTTCACGCGTCTTCTCCGTACATGACACCGATCCTGCAAGGAGTACGCACGATGAACAGCATAATTCGCGCGCCGCCTCCGATCATCAGCAAAACCGGCTTGGAATAACGACAGTCTAGTACACACCTAACAACACAATCCACAGTAAGGAGTATACGATCATGAAACGCACATCATTTATGGAATTTCGTCGCTGGCTGCTCACTAGCGTGCTTACATTGAGCACCATCGCTACGGTGAATACCCCAGGGTTCGCGCAAATCGTTCCTGGAGACCCTGATCACCTAAAGTGCTATGAGGTCCTGCAGGACCAAAATCCTCCAGGCGAGCACGAAGTAGATCTGGTCAATAAATTTGGGCTGGAACCTAACTGCCATATCGCCAACAAGGCGCGCTTCTTCTGTACGCCGGTCTCGAAGTTTATCGCCGGTGGCAATGGCGACGACCCTCGGGGTGTAGAGTTAGATACCGATTTCACCTGTTACCGAGTCGAGTGCCCTGACAACCCGATCAGAGAACTAGCCATCGACGACCAATTCGGTGACCGTCACATCCGCATCAAAGACGCACGGATGTTGTGTACGCCAACGATACTGGAAGGAGTAGTGGACTAAACCATCAATACCAGAGCACCCCGTAGAGTGCTCTGGCCTTCCTTACCGCCGGGAACGATTTGTCTCCATTCTCCCCTTTGCGGGGAATAGGAGAACTAAGCCTGGAAACACTGAACACTGTAAACAATCTCACAAACAGAGGAGAAAAACCATGAAAGTAGTGAATATATTGAGATCCGCTGGAGCTCTTGCTCGTACACGGTGGTGGAACCACAACCGAGGCGACGATGTCTTAAGGGGGCTACCGCACTGGTGGAGAAAAAAGAGCATTGCAGGCACAGCACGGTGTGCGACACTGGTTGGTCTGAGTGTGTTGGTGGCCGCGTTGTGTCTGCAGCCATCACTGGCAGTCGCCGTCAAGGACGTGCCGTATGGCGAGGACGGCTCGCCACCCGACAATGAAGCTCAGGCCGACACAGACGCGTTCAACGACGCAATCTTAGAAGGGAACGTGGAAGACCTGGGAGTGTGGTACCACGTGAAGTTCTGTGGCTGGTATCGACTGTCCTTTGCCGACGACATGGCCAGCTTACCGACGGGATCCGCACCATACGACTACTGGACAACTAACAACGATCAGCGGGCTCGCGGGGCCAAGATCAAGCTGATACGCAACTCTGATCGGGCGGTTGTACACGAAGCGTTCACGCCTTGGACCGGCAACGACATCGGATGTACACCCTCGCTTACTCTAAACTCGGCGGAATCCTACGAGGTTCGTATTTATTCGACCGCCAGCGTGAATGACAATACGATCACCGTGAAGAAAGACGATGTAAACAAAGCCGTGTACTACTCCGTTGCCCGGTCTGCCTTTACGCCCACAGCATCGAGCACGATTGACGTATATACCGGGACCCATGCGGCGTGGAATATTGCCGGCGCTGCAGGCTGGGCGATGTCACGCCGTAACGGCGGGCTCAATGGCGAAACGTTCGTGCTGTACGATCAGGCTTGCCCTGGTGGCACAAGCAATTGTTTGTCTGGTGGCAATAACTATATCGTCACCAATACCAGCAAATTTGTCATCGTGCACGAACTGGGACACACGCTTGTATACAAGGCCAACGGTGGTGTCTCGGCGAATAGCAGCACAGGGCTTACGAACAGTACCTGTCCCAATGTGGGTGGCACGCACGATTTCAATTCGCTCGAGTGGCAAAGCGGTGCCGCCCACGAAGGCTTCGCCAGCTACTATGCGGCGGTGGCGTGGAATAAAACTCAAGAGTCGAATTGTACCTATGTGCTACACCACTGGAACGACTGGAATCTCGATGGCGTCGACAACGATACCAGAGTGTTCTCCTGTGAAGGCGCAGTTCCTGGCGAGAGTGATGCCGAAGACTACGCCGGCCAGTTCTGTGGTGCGGCTTCCAACCAGGGCTCACAACTCGACTGGATGCGTTTTTTCTGGGATCTCGACAACAAAGAGGGGTTAAACACCACGGACATCGTCGACCTATGGGTCGCTTCATCACCGGATACGTGGACCGCGACCGGCGTCGGTTCGGGCGCCGGGTTTCCGAGCTTTGAACTCGAGGCCGCCGCTGACCGACTCGGCTTTGGAACAGCTTGGAACAATCAGGAATCCAACGGTTCACTTCGCTGAAACCTGACCAAAGAGAAGTAGGGTGGGGCACGCCTCACCCTACATGACTGAAGCGGGGAAAACGCCGCGTTTTCAGGCTACGAAGATCATGAGGCAATAAGAGACGAAAACTGCATTAGCGAGGTACGGATTATTTAACGTCTGGTGACTCCGAGCGCCACGTGGAGTAGAGGCTCTTCGCTAGCAACACTCGGCTACAGAGCGCTTCGGCAAGTGAAGAACTCCACACGTGTCTTTCTGAATAACGATCTCAGCATTCGTTGCTTAGACGGCACCCGTCCAATCATTTACGTCGACAAGGCAGTTGGTGCGCCGTCGAACAAGTGGATTTTCTCTATGACCGGCGGTGGCTCGTGTAACGCTCACGACAGCAACGGGGATGGGGTCTTTGATGATGCCCAAGGATGCCTCGACACGTACGTCGACCCAAAAGAATACGGTGAGATGGAGACCGCTTCCGAGCCGCCGATGAAGACTTTGGAGGGTATCAATCGCCCTGGCGCACTACGAAACCCGGTCTTCGCTGGCTATAACCGCGTGCGCGTCCAGAAGTGCAGTTACGATCGCTACAACGGTCGTGCCGCGTACGAAGCCGCAGGCGGCTACTTCCCACGAAACCAGCCCGACTGGTGCGATTGTCGATTTTTACCTGTACCAGCAAGGCTACCTGATTATGGAAGAAGCGTTAGCAGCCCTGCAGAGCGGTCTCACCTACACCACGTGGACTGTCAGCAGTGTTGGGGGCACCAGGCGCGTTGTTGAGGGACAGGAGTCACTCCCGCCGCTGGCCGACGCCGAGATGGTCCTCTTTATCGGTCACTCTGGCTGGGCCCATGGACTCTTTCGCAATATCGACTACTTCGCGAAGTCACTCGCAGACATCCCCGGATTCGCGGGTGATGTCCGCGTGTCTTCGACGCCAACTTCCTTGAGTCGATCGAGAACGAAGCCGCATTTGCCACTGATGCTTCCGGCAATCCGTTGGGCGGTGACACGTACAGCAACATCTGGTCGGGTGAGACGATAGGGAACGGGGTACCTTTCTCTTACGACGGCGCGACGTTCTACACGACCAGCCATCTTGTCGAGCAATACAATAGCTGGAATGCGGTCTTTGACACCTCGTGTGTGGATGTCCATACCGCGACCGGAGACGACTGGAAGTGTCGTGACCGCATGCACGTCCTTTTTAACCACGTCAGCACCCCCTTCTTCATCCGCGAGGATTTCAGTGATCCGAATCCGGAGCACACGGACGGAGAGGCAGGGCACCCGGTCGACTGGGCAGATGAAAGTAGCTGGACCAACTCCGCTTCCTGTCCAACGGGTCACAATCCGTGTCCTCCGGTGTTTAGCATTCCAGACGAACACCGCCCTCGCATCACCAAACAGTTTCAAACCCTTCTCGATGGTTCGCTGCCGCGGTCGGAACTCGCCACTGGTGCAGACCCGAGTTTAAACAGCATCGGTCTCTTCCCCACCTGGTTCGCATGGATGCCGAATTGTGGTGTTCACGTCGGAGCCTACGCGGATACGCCGTTCTTCGATACGACGATGACGTATTTGACCTACACATACTCCATGGACATGTTCCTCCGTGACTTTGTCAGCGTCGGGCGGACTAACCTACGAGGGTGGAACGTCGATGGCTGGAGCGACGGCGCAGGGAACCTAACGACAACGACGGCATGTCAGTAGTTTCATAAATCTTAAGAGGAACTGCGAGCATTACACTAGGCAGAGACGACCAGGGAGTTTGTACCGCAATGCATATCCCACAACTTTCCCACAACTCTCCCACAACTTCCTAGGTGTTTTCAGCGTCTTCTACATCCATGACATTCATCCTGCAGGACATGTCACAGTTAACCACGAAAGGAAAGTCGACTATGGCAACAAGCATTACTGAACATTATTTTGAGTTTGGCGGAATGAAATATTTCCGTGAAAATGCACATAACGTGGAAATGGCGTCCTACGGCGAAAAAAAGGACCCGATCGGTCCCAAAGCGTATCTAGACGTGCAAAATAAAGTCCAATCAGAGTATCTCGCAAGTCGCGTCAAGTTTAACACCCGTACTACCATTAATTGGAACGAGACAACCAGGGTCGAGGTCGAAGCAGAAGGAGTCTTCAAGTTCTTCAGCCTTGGCAAGGAGGTAGCAATAAACGGCACCTATGAGAAAGCTAAGGACGCGAAGCTCGAACTTGTCAGCTTTGCCATTGACGAGGGGCCGCTCAAGACCATGCTCAATAAGGAGGCCAGTGGTGCACGCAACTACCTCGCCGACGAGGGCAATGACGGACGTGTCGTCTCTGAGGTCTAGATTGTGATGGACGCCGAATTAGCAGACCACTTCACCACTTACGGTTCAATCTCGACATCGGTTCAGGCTGCTGGCAGTAGTTTGAACGTCACCGTCTCAGGTGGAAAGCATGGCTCACAGACGGTCACGCTCTCGAGGGGCACGACCTTCGCGTACAAACTCCACAAGGTAAAGGATTGGAACAAAGGCAAGACGCAGATTGAGAACTTAGAGGCCGACTACAAGGGGTGGCAGTGAATGAAAAGAGGCTGGATGAAGAAGAACATGCGCTCAGAATGTTCATTCTTATATGCGGCCTCATATTGCGTTCCACCCTATCCACGTTCGCTAGGTTCTAATATCCCAATCTTTCATGGTCCGATGTAGTCGAAATTGGGCGACCACCGGTCGCCCTCACCTTAACTATACTCCTCAATCGTTACTCGCTCGCCAAACTCTCGCGCCAATCGCTCACGAAGACGGAAGATACAGGAATAAACAGAGTTTGTTGTTGTGTTGAGTAGTCGAGCGATGTCCTTATACGAAGTAGTGAGTTTGTACGTACGCAGTCCCTCGACTAGTCGTTCACGCTGGCCAATACGTTTAGCCAGGGTGCGTTCCAAGGTCAGTTTCTGAGTCAGAAGCCTTTCGGTGGCAAAAATATTTTCCACAGTGGAAAGAGAACGCAGCTTCTCATTGATGTCGTGCAGCTCTTTTTGTCGCAAGACTATCCATCCCCATACTGAATCCAGTTCGTCACACAGATGGGCAACCTTCTCATCTCTTCGTTTAAGATTGTCTTGTACCTCAGCCAGTAGCATCAGAGTATCGTGCACAGTGCGCCCAGCGACCTTTGCCAGCAAACAGATATCTTCAGGCATCAAGTGATATTCCACCAATGATAACAGCTTGAGATATAACTGTTCCTCTGGAGCAAGAGCATGCAAGGTTTTATGGGTTATCTCCATCACTACTTCATCGCTGCTCGTTACGTCGACAGCAACTGATTCAGGGAGAATGTCTTCCAGGGTCGTGCTTCCGTCGTCTGAATCGCCGATTGGGGTGTGTAATGATATCGTCTCGATTCCTTTATGGGTCCGTTGCCATTCGATAAATAAATTTTTCAAGACGAAATAGGACAGAAAGGTACGAAACTGAATACGGTTGCGGCCGGCAAAGGCTTTGAGGCGAGTAAAGATGCGGCCCTGGTCGAAGATATAGAGGTAAAAATCGCCGGCGTCTTCAATTGGGATGCCATAAATTTTCACCGGAAAGTTGTAGATATCCTCGCCGTATTTTTCCTGGAAGTGGCGTCGCGCGGCTGTATCCCCTGCAGCACACGCAGTGAGAATTCCAGAGATGTCTGTGTTATCCTGACGCATGAGCGATTAGTCTCCACTCCTCAGATATAGCAAATTCTGCGCCAACGGTAATTCTTTACTTGAGCAGAGCTTGCGCCTCGCACAGGTCGGCAGTGTCAAATCCTTCAGTGAACCAGTTGTAAACTTTAGATAACATTGAGTGTGCTTCGTGCTGCGAGCCCTGCTGTTGCCACAGGCGAGCAAGACTGATGGTGGCACGCAGTTCCAAGGACTTCGCCTGTTGTCGTTGGGCAATGTCAATAGCTTTCCGAAAATACCCCTCCGCCTCCTGCCTCACCCCCTTTGGGGCTTGAGGTTTGAGACTTGGGGCTTGGTGGGGAGGTGAACTAGCCTCTAGCCCCACGCCTCTAGTCTCTTTTTGATTTTTGCCTTTTAATTTTTGCTTTTCCTCTTCCGACTCCAGACCCCGGACGCCGGACTGTAAGACCAATTCCCCCTTCAGTCGATATAATTCCGCCTCAAACGTCCGTTCCCCGGTCTGTTCAGCGGCAGTAACTGCATCGGTGAGTGCTTGCAGCGCAGATTCGACTTGATCGGTTTTGCTATAGGCCTCAGCCAGCAATAGTCGATAGGAAACCTCTCCGATCCCCACTCCTCCCGCTTGCTGTTGTTTCAGTCCGGCCTGCATGAGCGCAATGCCTTCGTCACCCTTGCCTAGCATGACCAACGCCCATCCCTGCAGTACCATTCCCATGGTCAGCAAATGTACAAAGCCACACTCTTGAGCAAATGTGCGCGCTACTTCAGCATGGTGCGCCACCGCTGGAAAATCGCGACAACCAGCGTTGAGCGTCGCGGCTAAGTTTGATGCCAGTGCTCGACTGTAAGGAAACACGGTCTCCCGCGCCACTGCTAACGCCTGACGGCTCCGCTCTCGCGCTTGGTCTGGGTAGCCTATTATCCACAACAGGACCGCTAGATGCGCAAGACTGCCGGCTCGTGGGTCTTGCCCCGTCAGAAAAACTTTCGGTTGCGGGAGTTGCGGATTGTACAAGGCGAAACTTTGTTCAAGATGTGGACGAGCGGAGTCGAACTCTCCGAGATGAAATAAAGGCGTGCCAAGCCCCAGGTGCGCCTCCGCTGCGAGTGCAGACATTCCCGAGCGCTGGACAAACTCCAGAAACTCCTGTGCCGCTGCACATGCAGCGTGCAGCTCGCCACGTCTAAGGTGAAAATTACGCAATCCCCACAATGCAGCAAAGCGTTGCGGTGAGTCCCCAACGACACGGCTCAAATCACGAATCTGCCTATACGCCTGCTCGACCTCTGGCGCAGCAAAACCGCGGGTGTGCATTAGTGACAAACTCAAACCGACTTGCAATGCCAGCTCTTGCTGTGTTCGCTCCGATGACTCCGGGAAGTGCGATAGCAGCGCAATCCCTTTATTCAGATGATCAATGGCTTCTTGATAAGCGTAGGTCCACATCGCCTGCCGCGCCGCTTGTCCAATGTACTGTACCGCACGGCGAAAATCGCGCCCCTGCTCAAAATGGACACCAAGTTCCACCGCCACTTCATCGAGTCGGCTTTGATATGCTCGTTCGAGGCGTTCAGCAATCCGTAAGTGCACTCCTACGCGTCGGCCTGGCGGCACCCGTTCATATAAAACGTTTTGGTAAAGAGCGTGAGTGAAGCGATAACACGTAGTAAACGTGCCGTCTGGCCACTCGGCAGTTCCGACTACCTGCAGGAACTGGCCTCTCTGCGCTAAGTGCGCACATTGCATTTCGATCACATCATTGCCTTGCTCCAATCCTGCCACGACAGTTGCGGCAGAGAACTCGATTCCCGCCACGCTCGCAGCGGTTAATACCTCTCGTTCTTCAGCGCTCAATTGTTCGGCGTGATGCACGATCAAGTGACGCAAACTTTCAGGGACGCCAATCGCTCTCCCCTCCAGCAGATGCTGCACGCGCTCATCGGCCTCGCCAGCAATCACTCCTTGTTGTTCCAGGTAGTCAGTGACATTCACCATAAATAGCGGATTGCCCTCGCTGTGGTGGTGGACAAGCTGTCCTATGCCAGCAGGCAACGTTCGGTCAGCGAATCGCTGAGCAAGATAATTCTCAACTGCCTCAGCCGACAAGAAACTGGGAGTGATTTCATGGTAATGGTTAGATTGTTGAAATTGCACACGCAGCCTTTTCAACGGATGCTCGCTCCCAAGAGTTTCAAGAGATCGAGAGGTGCCAAGCACAAGCAACCGCGCAGGCTCAGGACGGGCAGCAATAACTGCAAGCAACTCCAACGTCGAATAATCACTCCACTGCAAGTCTTCGAGACAGAGAATAAACGGACGTTCCACAGCGAGAGCTTCGAGTGCCTCAGCCATTTCGCGTAGCATGCGGTCACGCGTTGCGCCGCCGACCTGGCGCTGGAGGGTTTCACGTTCTGCATCGCTGAGTAACGCAGGCATATATACTAGCCAGGTTGGGGCATAGCGGTGGAGCAACTTCATCGTCTCGTCTTTTTCAGCGCCTCGGCAGAGCCGACCAAATGCTTCTAGCACCGGCATATACGGTTCTCCTGGGCCGTATTGTTCGATGCACTGTCCGTGAGCGAAGCTCACGGGTGAGGCTAGGGGTTTGAGACTAGAGGCTTGTGGAGAGGGGACTAGTCTCCAGCCTCCAGCCTCTAGTCTCTGCTGAAAGGCGTCGACGAGGGCGGTTTTCCCAATCCCTGCTTCTCCGGTCACAAAAACGATCTGACGCTCGCCCCCACATGCCCGAGCAAACCACTGGTGAAGTTGTGCGAGTTCGGGGTCACGATCTACAAGACAAGTTATCAGTTGTCGGTTGTCAGTTGTCGGTTGGAGACTCCTTGTCCTTGCCTGGTCTGTACTGAGAACTGAGAACCGAGAGCTGAGAGCTGGAGGGGCAGTGTTGAGCGGGGCAATGAACCGATACCCTCGTCGGTGTACCGTCTCGATGTACTGCGGTGACTTGGCATCATCTTCCAAGGCTTTCCGTAACTCTTTGATACATGAGGTCAACGTACTGTGACTAACAATCGTATCCGCCCATACTGCACGTAATAATTCACGTTTGGATACTAACTGACTCGGACGATGGACCAAATGGCATAAGACTGCGAAAGCTTTCCCCGTGAGCCGCACGACCTGCTGGTCCCGCCACAGTTGCTCGTTTTGGGGATCTAATCGATAAGCACCAAAGTGCAGAACTTCCTCTTGTGGTTGTGCTTGCAGGGCGTGCTCTGCAGCCGGGAAGTCTGTTCGCGTTTTTGTCATGCTGACATTCCTCCCTTTTTGTAATGACTTTTTGATCGCGTACCCAACCGCATCGGTACTTATAAAAGAGAAAAATCGCAGTCTAGAGTAACAGGGAAAGAAGACTCTCGCAGCCTCAGAGGTTCACTGATAAGAAATACCTGCATGGACTTGATTGAGATCTACCTTCGCATCCAACGAACGGATATAGCGTTGCTCAAGTTTGTCGTCGAGTCATATGAAGGGATTGGTATTGTTCGCACCATCGATCGAAAAAAAGCGACGGTCGCAATTTTAGCGATGCCTGATTTTGTGGATCACATGTGGAGAGTACTGGAATCCCTGCGCGAAGAGATCGAGTGGTACGAGATCCCAGCACCGACAGAACAGGATGACTGGCTGATGGAAGAAGTGAAGGCTGAAGGCTGAAAACTCCAGGCTACAGGCCATAGGCTGAAGGCCAAAGGGGAAGACGGGGCGACCCTAAAGCCTTCAGCCTCTAGCCTGTGACCTTTTTACTCCCCTTTATCCATTTATCCTTCTTCTTTTTTGCCGAACATGTACGCCACGCCGATGCTCACAACATACAACAACAGCAACGGACCAGCGAGTAAGAGCTGGGAAGCGACATCCGGGCCAGGCGTGAGAACTGCGGCAACGATAAAAATCACAATGACTGAGTAGCGAAAGAAGTCAATAAGTGTACGGTGAGTAATCAAACCGACACGCGCAAAAAAGAACGTTAGCACTGGTAACTCAAAGGTAACACCAAACGCGAGCAACATGCGGGAGGTGAAACTAAAATACTCGCTGATACGGAGTGTCGCTTGCACTCCGATCGTTTTGTATTCCTCAAGGAAGAACGCGTATGCCACCGGCAAAACTACTTGGTAACAGAATCCTGCACCGAGAAGAAAAAAGAAGCTGGCAAACAAGACGAAAGGAATCACATAGCGTTTCTCGTTTTGGTATAACCCCGGCGCGACGAACTGCCAGAGTTGATAAAAGACGAGCGGGCTCGCGGCAAAAATAGCGGCAATAAATGCGACTTTGAGCTTGGCGAAAAATGCCTCTGCCGGCGCGAGACCCACAACTGGTGGTGGGTTAGGAAGTTGGTGTAAAGGCTGAAGGAGGAACGCAAACAAGGTTGTGACAAACGCATAGCTCGGCACAAAGGCAATGGCGATCGCGAGTAGCGACTTCACAAGTCGCCATCGCAGTTCTTCAAGATGGCCCAAGAGCGGCATCGTACGGTCGTCAGGGGCCATCTTACGAAGACTCTCCTGTAGGCGGCTCCTTTTTGCTTTGTGCGATGGTAAAGTCTGGTGGCCTCAGAGTAGGCTCAGCACTACGCTCCGTAGACGGGGTTGTTGATTGCGCTTCTTCAACGTGTGCGGTTCCCGGCTTTTCTTCTTGGGTTGCGCGCTCGGCTTGGCGAATTTCTTCTTCTAACATGGACTTGGCGTTATTGAATTCAGCCGAGATTTCGTCCGTCGCCTTACGAAATTCCCCTAGTGCTTTGCCAAGAAATTTGGCTACCTCTGGAAGCTGCTTCGGCCCCAAGATCACCAGGGCTACAAGGAAGATCACAACTAATTCTGGTATGCCAACGCCAAACATAATTGCTGTTTCGGCTACGGTAGTATAATCGACGTACAGACGCAAGTTGAGAGCGCAAGAGGCCGGGAGATTATATGTTACGCACAGGTATCGTTTTGGATTCCCGTTATCAAGATCACAACCCTGGTCGTAATCATCCAGAGCGACCAGCACGTATTGCGGCGCTGCTCGATCCTGTTGAAAAAATGCAGCGTGTAGGATTGCGGCACATGATTCCTCGACTCGCAACACCAAAAGAAGTCGCCCTGATTCACGATATGGCTCACGTAAGTCGGGTGGCAGCTACGGCTGAGCAAGAGCGGTTCTCCTTTGATGCTGATACTCCAGTCTCCGCACAATCCTATGCCACTGCGTTATTAGCGACCGGTGGACTCCTCACCCTGCTTGATGCTGTCATGGAGCGAGAGATTGACAACGGCTTTGCCCTCGTTCGTCCACCAGGACATCACGCTGAGCGTAATCGCGCGATGGGCTTTTGTCTCTTCAATAGTGCGGCTGTTGGTGCGCAATATTTGCGCGAACGATTTGGCTTGAAGCACGTGTTGGTGATGGATTGGGATGTCCATCATGGGAACGGGACCCAGCACAGTTTCTATGATGACCCTGGAGTGCTGTACGTCTCTACCCATCAGTATCCGTACTATCCAGGGACAGGAGCCCTCGATGAAGTCGGACGCGGCCAAGGTGAAGGCTACACACTCAATCTACCGCTCTCAGCCGGTTGCGGCGATACAGAATATCAAGAAGTCTTCGAGTTTATTATTGATCCAATTTGTCGTCAGTTCGATCCCGAATTTGTCGTGATCTCCGCCGGGTTTGATGCGCATGTGCGTGACCCGCTCGGTGGCATGCAAGTGACCGAAACCGGATTCGGCACAATGGCGCGGATGCTTTTGCACATTGCACAAGACCACGCTCAGGGACGCTGTGTGGCACTGCTTGAGGGCGGCTACGACCTCGAAGGGCTACAAAAATCAGTGCTCCAGGTCATTGACGAGCTCGGCGGTGAAAATATCACAGATAGTGCTCCCCAGTATACACCCCGTGGCATCACCTCACCGGTACGAAAGGTGCATGATCGCTATTGGGAATTGCCGAAGGTGTAGTATCAACGTCGAACAATGAGGCCCCTTAACCGGCTCTACATCAAACCACATGAAGATTCGCACACGTCTCGACCCCTCTGCTCCTCTGTAGTGTGCGCTATGCGCACGAACGGCGGCGAGGAGAGCATCGTGCGCAGCGCACGCTACTGTAGAACCTCATAGTGTCCGGTGCTCACCTTCCGTAGTAACAGTACCGGTGCCAACCGCTTGTGGTCTAATTTAGTAGCCATCCTGCGCTGGCCTCCGGTTGCTCTCCGCACCGGAGGGAGGAGCGCCAACACTCGCTCCGACGTCGGTACCAAAACCTGTTCTTGGTGTAGCATCCATATCATCCTCTGTGAGACCGTCGTTTTCAGGCTGCGCCTCTGATTCAATCGATTCCCCATCGGATGGTACCGGCTGCTCGTCAAGAGGTTCCCTATTTCTCATGACCTCTGATGATGGAATTATCACTTCAGGTGATATCGACGGCGCCGGAACGACGATGGGTTCGGGGGGTGGCGGGCGCGGAGCTTCAATCCCAATAGGTGAAGGTGCGTTGGCACCTGCGACTTCAACTATTGGTGCTGGCGGTTGCGGCAACTGTGGTTCAGTGCCACTGGCAAAGATCTCCAGAATCACGTGCGAGGAAGTCGCTGTCGCACGTTTTCCTGTTGCAGGGTTGATATGAGCAAAGGTCATCCCGTCCGGCATTGGGAAGTCATCGACCGGACGGTCTGCTAACGCCTCTTTCATAAAATCAGTCCAAATGGGCGCAGCCACCTTTCCCCCGGTCTCCCCTGAACCCAATGGCCGTTTCTCATCGAAGCCAACCCACACTCCGGCTAACATTTCCGGGGTGTAGCCGACGAACCAGGCATCTGAATAGTCATTCGTGGTCCCAGTTTTTCCCGCAGCCGGACGCTCCAGTTTCAAGGCGGCAGTACCAGTTCCTCGTTCGACCACACTTTTCAGCATGCTTGTCACTAGATACGCGGTTTCTGGAGAAATGACGGGAGTCCGCTTGAACGTCGCTTCACTTACCAAGGCACCATGACTATCTGTGATCTTGGCAATAAAAATCGGATCAAACAGAGTCCCACCAGTCGCAAACACACCATACGCGCGGAGCAGTTCTAGCAGCGAGACTTCCCCAGCACCCAGCGCAACAGAGAGATTCGGGGTGAGCGGAGTCGTAATCCCCAACTTCGCTGCATACGATAAGAGGTAGGGAATCCCGATGTTATCGGCAATCCGTACTGTCGGCACATTACGAGAAAAGGTCAGGGCTTCGCGCAGACGGATAGGCCCACGATAGGTATGATCGGCGTTCGCCGGCGACCAGCGCCGCCCGCGACCGTCACGAAAACTCACTGGTGCATCTTTTACGATTGAGGCCGTCGTATAGCCATGATCCAGCGCCGCTGCATATACAACAGGTTTGAATACCGAGCCGGGCTGCCGCTTTGATTGGGTAGCGCGATTATATTGGCTACGGTTGAAATCATATCCGCCAACCATCGCCTTTACCTGACCAGTAGTCAGGTCGACTGCCAATAAGCCACCATCCAAGTGGTTGCCATTCTTTTGCCGACAAATCCCCTCTCGTTTGCAGAGCGTGTCGATTCCATGCCGAAAGGTTTTCTCCGCGATCCGCTGCAAGTTCAGGTCTACCGTGGTAAAGACTTCCAAGCCGAGTTTCTCCGGCGCATCTGCACCGTAGCGGCGTTCGATGATTTGCCGCACATGTTCAACGTAGTACGGCGCAAGACCGGTGTACGACGGTGGTGGCTGCTGGGACGGAACAACTTGTTCTTGCCAGGCGGTCATCCCTTGCGCATAGGAGACGTATCGTTCCTCCATCATCCGTTCGAGCACATAGCGTTGGCGTTGTTTTGCACCTTCGAGATTCTTGAATGGATCGTAGACGCTCGGCGCAGGGGCAAGACCGGCGATCATAGCAATTTCTGGGAGCGTTAAGTCATTGACACTTTTGTTGAAATACTCGCGCGCGGCAGCCTCCACGCCGTACGCACCACTGCCGAGATAAATCTGATTGAGGTAGAGTTCTAAAATCTGTTCTTTGTTTAGCTTGCGCTCCAAACGGAGGGCGAGAATCATTTCTTGGATCTTGCGGCGATAGCTGCGTTCCGGTGTTAGCACGATGGTCTTCACAATTTGTTGGGTAATGGTACTTCCCCCTTGCACCGTCTTCCCTTCATTCCAATTGGTCAAAAAGGCACGGGTGATCGCCGAAAAATTCACTCCCCAATGTTGGTAAAAATCCTTATCCTCTGCGGCAATAAATGCGCGCTGGAGTAAGATCGGAATCTTGCCCAACTCCAACGGATAGCGTTTCTGCAAGTAGAATTCACCGAGCAAGGTCGCATTATCGCCAGCATACACGCGAGTCACCGCTGGCGGCGCATAGCTAGCCAGTCTCTCAATTGCCGGCAGTTCGCCGGTGAGGTCCTGATAAAACACCCAGGCGGCAAAGGCCGCACCAAGCAAAGTTACCAGGACAAGGAAGTGAAATAAAAACCAGAAGAAGCGCCGCGCACGTCCGCGAGACGGCGCTGTGGGAGAGACCGACGAATTTTCCTTAGCCATGGAACAACACGTAAGGAACGCTCATACCCCTGAGGAGCGAATACCCACTGTCAAAAGTGCGTTCTTTACAGACTTCTCCTTCTTCTTGATACAAAGGTAGTGCTAACGACGCATTGTAGCGACTCTTGAGGGCACATCCAAGGGAGCACACCGTATCCCCTCAAAGGTCGAAAGCTCACTGCACTTCCTGGAGGAATTGGCGCACAGCGCGATTGAATTCGTCAGGACGCTCAAAATATGCCGAGTGACCGGCCTGAGCAATGGCCACAAACCGCGCGTGGGGTATCTGCTCGGTAATACTTTTCATTGCCGCCGGAGGAGCCAGGACATCTTCATCGCCAACGATCAACAGTGTCGGAATTGTGTGCTCCACGATGGGCTTCACATTGTGCTTCAGACTAAAGAGCATAGGAACTAGATTCGGGGCAACATGCGTATTAAGTGCCGAGATTTGCTGATAAAGGAAACAGAGAGCAGGCTCGCGTTCGGGAAAGCTTTTCGCATACGCATTGGTCAGAATTTGTTTGAGGTTTCCTTGTGAACGCTCACGAATATGGACGTGCGATTTCGCCGCTGCAGCCGTCTCAATCCCGCCAGTCGTATCGCAGAGAATCAGCGCACTAGTGCGTTCCGGATGCGCGGCAGCAAAACCACACACGGTCCAACCACCCATCGATTGCCCTGCCACTATGGCCTTGTCAAGGTCAAGATGATCGAGAAGCGCAGTCAAGTCCTCGACAAACGCATTCGCTCCAGGGCCGTTCGGCAGATCGCGCGACTGACCAAAGCTACGATGATCAAACGTAATGACTGTGTAGCGTGAGGCAAAAGCAGGAACCTGCTGCCACCAGCTGAGATGACTGCCACCGCCACCATGCGCAAAGACCAGCGCTGGTCCACTCCCGTGAGTTTCGTAGTAGAGTTCGATTCCGTTAATTTTTGCAAAAGGCATACGTTTTCCTCCTTTGCAGCTTATAGTAGTTAGTAGTCAGTTCACGTACTTGGCTGACAGCTAACTACTGATTGCTTGCCTTTCTGCCATAATCTCCGCATTTGATGCGACTACACGCTCAGCTTTGAGTTTGGCGATATCAACCACAGAATAACCCAGAAGATTATGTAGCACTACGTCGGTGTGTTCCCCGAGCAGCGGCCCAGGTGCAGCCACCTCCCCTGGTGTCGCAGACAGTTTTATTGGTGGACCATCGAGAATAACGTCCTCTCCTTCAGGAGTTTTGCCGTGTGCCCAGTAGCCACGCGCGCGCAGTTGCGGGTCATGAGCCATATCTTCGGCGTTGGCAACGACACCGGCTGGAACCCTTGCTTGTTGGAGTAACGTCATGACCTCTTCGACAGTATGCCGTGCAGTCCACTCTTCGACGTAGCGGTCTAAACCCTCTTGATGTTGGATTCGTGAGGCGAGCGTGGCGAAACGTAGGTCGCGTGTCCACGCCGGGTTTCCTAATACTCGACAAAAGGCACTCCATTCGTCTTCCGTAAAAACGGTAATAGCGCACCAGCGATCCTCACCATCACAGCGATACACGCCATGCGGTGCCGCAGGCGCTTCCTGCGAACGGTTGCCAAAGGGAGCACTCTTTGTTTGATTCACGAGAATATCGAGCAACGACGGACCGACTACACTTGTTATAGTCTCAAACTGTGACAAATCGACAAACTGTCCTTGTCCCGTGCGTCGGCGGTACCACAACGCCATCAACACGGCTAACGCGCCGCTATATCCGCCGGCCATATCTGCATACGAATAGCCCCAACCGGCAGGTTCTTTATCTTCATGTCGCATCAGCACCGTATAACCAGAGAGAGCCTGTAGCGTGGGACCATAGCTAACGTAGTCTTTCTGCGGACCGGTGTGACCAAAGCCGGACATGCTCACCGCAATAATATCAGGTTTGATCTGTTTGAGGCTTTCGTAATCCATACCCCAGTTGCGCATGACGCGGGCACTGAAGTTGTCGATCACCACATCGGAGAGTTTGACGAGTTGCTGGGCGATTTCACGCCCGCGTGGGTCTGACATGTTGATGACCGTGCTCTGCTTGCCACGAAAAAGATTGCCAGTGAATCCGCCGCGACGAGAACCCAGGTCGAGCGAATCTCGTCGCTCGATCTTAATTACCTCAGCTCCTTGATCGGCGAGAATACGTGTGGCCACTGGACCGGCAACGACCCAGGTAAAATCAAGAATGCGAATGCCCTCTAAGGCACGGCGGGATGTTGCTTTCATATGTCCACTCTACCGTAGCGTGCGCCATGCGCACGAATGGCGGCAAAGGGGAATCGTGCGCGCAGCGCACGCTACACTGATTGTGTTTTCATGTTGGCCGTTCGTTGTTCATCATTCGGCGTTCATCGTTCATCATTCTTCCATCAGCCGTGCTGCAATCTCCTGATAGCGCGCCGCAGCCTGCGCAATAATCTCAGGCGGCAGATGTGGCGCTGGCGGCCTGCGGTTCCATCCCAGCGAGATCAGATAATTACGAATGATCTGCTTGTCGTAGCTCTCTTGCGCAGCGCCTGGTTGGTACACGTCTGCCCGCCAGAACCGCGAGGAATCAGGGGTAAACGCTTCATCGATTAGCAGCACTTGGCCGTCACGCATGCCGAATTCAAATTTAGTGTCAGCGAGAAAGAAGCCTTTGGTTTCAGCAAATGCATGCGCGGCACGATACAGCGCAAGACTGAGATCGCGGACTTGGGCAGCAAGCGGAGCACCAATCAATCGCTCGACTTCAGAGAATGGAATGTTTTCATCATGCGCGCCGGCTTCAGCTTTCGTCGAAGGCGTAAAGATGGGCTCAGGCAGACGCTCGCTCTCTCGCAATCCTTTTGGCAGCTGAATGCCGCACACCGTACCACTGGCGCGATACTCTTGCCATCCGGAGCCAGCAAGGTAGCCACGCACAATACACTCCACTGGAAGCGGTTGGGCTTTCTTCACCAGCATCGAGCGACCATCGAGCATATCGCGATACGAACGAAACAGAACCGGAAATTCCTGCACGTTCGTTGCTACGAGGTGATTCGGCACAATGTGTGACAGATAGTTAAACCAGAAACGTGAGACTTGCGTCAATACTCTACCTTTATGAGGAATGCCATCAGGCAGGACGACATCAAATGCCGAGACCCGATCAGTCGCCACGATCAGCAGCGCATCCTCTAGTTCATAGATGTCTCGCACCTTCCCGCGCCGTGGTGAAGGTAATCCGTCGATGTTAGTCGTGAGAACGATAGACTCATTCATAACGTTTGCTCTCCGTACACTTTCTTCGCAACCTAGTCCTCAAACGGAGAGGACTTTAGTGTGGGTATTATACCGACCCACAACGAATCTGTCAGGGTGAGAGGTGTGAGTTGTTGCAGAAATAGTTTCTCCTTGCTCCAACGAAAGTAAAAGAGTAGAGAATTCAGAGAGATTCTCCGATATCCGTTGAAAGATTCGCCCATGACATACGATGAAGTACTCGCTCAAGTAGTAGAGTTACTCCAACGCGATAAACGCGTTGCCTATCGTGCGTTGAAGCGCCGTTTCGGGCTTGATGATGAGTACGTGGACGACCTCAAGGCCGACCTAATCAAAGCTAAACGGCTGGCGATGGATGAGGATGGCGAGGTGCTCGTGTGGGTAGGAGATTCGCCCGTTTCAAGTTCGACGTTTCAGGTTTCAAGTTCTCCACTGTCACCTCCACAAATTTCGGACGCCGGACCTCGGACGCCGGACACGGGACGGTCTTCGGCGGAGCGCCGCCAACTCACCGTGATGTTCTGTGACTTGGTGGGTTCGACCGCGTTGTCCACTCAGCTCGATCCCGAAGAGTTACGCGAGGTCATCCAGGCCTACCAGCAAACCTGCGTCACGGTCCTCAGCCGCTTCGAGGGCTATGTCGGCCAGTACCTCGGCGATGGACTGCTCGTCTACTTTGGCTATCCCGCCGCGCACGAAGACGAGGCCGCCCGCGCAGTCCGCTCTGGCCTTGGTATCGTTGCTGCCATCGAGGCGCTGGTGCTCCCGCCGCACTGCCATCTGCCCCAGCCGCTGCAGGTGCGGGTGGGCATTCACACGGGGCTGGTCGTCATCGGCGAGATGGGCAGCGGGGAGTATCGCGCGGCCCATTCGATCGTCGGCGAGACGCCCAACATTGCCGCACGGCTGCAAGACAAGGCGCTACCCAACAGTGTGGTCATCAGTCCGAGCACCGCGCGACTGGTCGAGGGCTTGTTTGAGGTTCAGGAGCTGGGGCCACAGCTGCTCAAAGGTCTCCCCATGCCGTTGACCGTATACCGGGTACTACGCGAGAGTGAAGTACAGAGCCGCTTTGAGGTAGCGGTACGCAGTGGGCTTACGCAGTTGGTGGGAAGAGAGGAAGAACTGCGGCTCCTACGGCGGCATTGGGAGCGAGCCAAAGCGGGTGAAGGCCAGGTGGTGTTGCTCAGTGGTGAGGCCGGTATCGGCAAGTCACGCTTGGTGCAAGAACTCAAAGACCAGGTGGTGAAAGAAGGGGCGACATGGATCGAGTTTCGCTGTTCGCCTTATCATCAGAACAGTGCGCTGTATCCGGTGCTTGAGCACGTGCAACGCGTGCTGCAGTTTGCGCGGGACGACACGCCTGCGGACAGGCTACACAAGTTGGAAGCCGGGGTACGACGCATTGTTTCTTTCCAATCAGAATCGATACCACTCCTGGCGGCGTTATTGTCGTTACCGCGTCCTGAAGGCTACCCACCGCTGCATCTGACGCCTGAGCGGCAGAAGCAGAAGACACAGGAAATCCTCGTGGGCTGGCTCATAGCAGAGGCCGAGCAGGGGGCAGTCTATAGTGCTTGGGAAGACCTACACTGGGCAGACCCCTCTACGCTGGAACTGCTCTCACTCTTCCTTGATCAAGTGCCGACCGCGCGGCTGTTAGCGCTGCTAACCTTTCGCCCGGAGTTTTCCCCGCCCTGGGGAAACCGGGCATACCTCAGCCAGATGACCCTAGGCCGGTTAGATCGTACGCAGGTGGGAGAGATGGTGGAACGAGTGGCGGGCGCTAAAGGATTGTCGGCAGAAATGATCCAGCAGGTCATTGCCAAGACTGATGGCGTACCATTGTTTGTCGAAGAGCTGACGAAATCAGTCTTAGAATCTGTAGAGTCCGTCGGGACACAGAGCCGTGCCTCCCTGCATCCGCTGGCGATTCCCGCGACGTTACAGGATGCGCTGATGGCGCGGCTGGATCGTTTGTCCACCGTACGCGAAGTCGCCCAGCTCGGCGCTGCCTTGGGGCGCGAGTTTTCGTACGACTTAATCCATGCGGTTTCACCGCTTGATGAAGCAAACTTGCGGCAAGCGCTGGCCAAGCTGGTAGAAGCCGAACTGGTCTATCAGCGAGGGCTACCGCCGCAGGTGCACTATGTCTTCAAACATTCCTTAGTACAGGATACAGCGTATCAATCCTTGCTCAAGAGTACCCGCCAGCACTATCACCAGCAGATAGCTCAGGTATTGGTGAGTCACTTTCCTGATACTGTAGCAACCCAACCAGAGCTGGTAGCCCATCACTACACGGAAGCTGGACTGGGAGAGCACGCTATCCCTTACTGGCAACGAGCGGGAGAGCGAGCAGTTCAGTTGCCCGCTTATGCTGAAGCGGTACGTTTCTACCATCAAGCCTTGCAAGCTCTGGAGCATCAGGAGCCCGTTGACGAGACGCAACGCTGTACGCTCTTGTTGGCATTGGGGGAAGCACAGTTGAAGGCGGGCGAACTCGCGGAAGCCCAGGACACCTTGCTGCGCGGCGCTGACATTGCCCGGTCACTGAGGACAACAGAAAGCTTCGTCAGTGCGGCGCTGGGGCTCGGAAGGTTGACAGAGCAGGTCGGTCTTGCCGCGGCCCCGGCGGTGCAGCTCCTTGAAGAAGCATTACAAGGATTCGGGGAGGAAGACAGTCTCCTTAAGGCAAAAATTCTCGGTGGACTTGCCCGGATATTAGGCAATACAAATGACCACTACCGAGCAAAAGCCTATGCCCAGCAGGCGGTAGACATGGGCCGACGTTTTGACGACCCGGAGGTGTTGGCCGACAACCTTCAAGGGTTGCTCCACGTCCTCCAAGGACCGGAACACACTCAACAGCGCCTGGATTACGCCAGCGAAATGCTACACTTGGCCGAGTCGGCGAATGATAAACGACCGCGGCTCGACGCACACTACTGGCGTGTGCTTTGCCTACTCGAGTTGGGCGATATGTCGGCCACAAACGCCGAGATCGATACGTACACCCGCCTGGTAGAAGAGAGGCAGCAACCCTTCGAACTGTGCCTCGCCGCGGGGTTTCGAGTTATGCGTGCCCTTATGGAAGGCCGCTTTGAGGACGGGCAGCGTTTAGCTCAGGAAGCCCTCGCCATCGGCCAGCGTTTGCAAACAGAAAATGCCGCTGGTATCTTTGGCCTGCAGATATTTACCCTGCGCCGCGAGCAGGGCCGCCTCAAGGAACTCGCACCCGTCGTCCGTTACTTCGTTCAACAACACACCGCAGCTGGCTCTTGGCGTCCCGCCCTGGCACTGATCTACAGCGAACTTGGACTTACGCAAGAGACGCAGGCGGAGTTTGACCATCTAGCGCAGCATGACTTCATTGATATTCCCCGCGATGCTCTGTGGATGGCGAGCATCACCTATCTGGTGGACGTGTGCATCTTCTTGAGCGACAAGGCGCGCGCCACCACCTTATACCAACTGCTGCTGCCCTATGCTGGGCGCACGGTCGTCGTGGGCGCTGCCGCAGCTTGCTACGGCGCTGTCTCCCGCTACCTGGGAGCATTAGCCACCACCCTAGAGCGGTGGGATGAAGCAGTGCAGCACTTCGAGGATGCACTGGCCATGAATGCGCGCATGGAGGCCTGGCCCTGGCTGGCGCACGCACAGTATCAGTACGCCACGATGCTGCTGGCGCGGGACCAAGTCGGCGATGGTGAGAAGGCCAGAGAGCTGCTCACAGCGGCACTACTCACAGCTAGTGAACTTGGGATGCACGCCCTGGAGGAGCGGATTACCTCGACACAGGAGTAGCGTGCGCTGCGCGCACGAAGAGCCATGCCGCGTAGCGTGCGCTGTGCGCACGAACTGTCTGTGCAGTTCCACTCGTGCGCTGTGCGCACGCTACACGAACTGCTTATACTGCAAGTTCGTGCTACGGCATTCAGAGGCAAGTGTACAAGCGCGCTGTAGGTACGAACCCCCTACGGGTACGCTCATTGCGGCTCCCCGTAGTCATCATCCGCGGTTGCATTTGCCTCCTCACTCTCCGCCCACTCCACCGGACACAATCCTTGTCTGACGTACCGATGAAAACTCGAATAGGGCCAGTCTTTCACCCGGCTCACATACCCGTGTTTCACTGGATTCCAGTGAATATACTCCCCATGCTTGATGAAATCCTGCTCATCACGAATCTGATGTTCCCAAAAGCGACGTTGCCACAGCCCCAACTCTCGACATTGTTGACGAGAGCAGGTTGTTGGCTGTTCAATCAAATGCCGGGTCGCTTGGCTCACCAGCCGTTTGAGGATGTTCCAGCGCAGGGCATAGTTGGCATCGCCAGGCGGAAGAGTCCAGGTACAGTGCAAATGATCCGGGAGGAGGATGAAAGCATCAATCGTAAACGGATGCTCCGCTTTGACTTGCGTAAAGGCATTTTTCAAGGCTAAGTAAAATGGCACGTCGGTTAACACCTTCCGACGCCGGTTGGTGTTAGCCGTAAAGAAGTACGTGGCTCCGGGTACGATCGCACGCCGGAAGGTTGCCATAGGTTCGTTCTTACTGCTTCGTGCGCATAGCGCACGCTACGGCGTCTGGGAAGATGTGTAACCGGGAGTTTTAACCCCTGGTCTATATCGGGACGACTACTCATTTCCTCTCCTGTCAAGCCTGTCCTGCCTGCGCCAGTGCCGCAGGCACAGGTGAGCTTGTCGAAGGAGAGAGGGCAAGGGTGAGGTTGTTTGCACCCCCGGCGTAAATCAGGATGACCTCTGCTACGCGAACGCCTCTGGTCGCAGCTCACTATCGACTTCGATAATCACATCCGCCGGGATGTTCAGCCGTCGTGCCGCCTCGCGGATCGCCTCAGCGTTGGGCGCTTCATATAGGCAGTAGGTTTTCTTCTTGTCGGCGCTGAGAAACGAAAACAGCCACTGCACACCCACGTCCGTATTGACCTGCTTAACTGCAGTCGCACCATCGCGAGTTAGTTCTAATTGCTCGGCGAAATTTCGCTCAATCATGAAACGTGGCATAACCCCCTCCTTATCTCTGTGTTTGAAACGTATAGAGGCACATACCACTTTGAGCGGCCTCTGTCTGTAGGTTCTGGCTCTTAGATAAGCCTAAACGGGAAACTTATTCCATCAGGCAGCCTTCTTCGTCCGAGTAGGACGGATCAGTACTTCGGCAGGAATCCCCAGTTTCTCATGCAAGCGGCGGATCATGTTCATCGACAGTCCGCGACGTCGGTTCAGTACCTCAGCCACTCTCGTACGACTCCCTAGTATTCCCTCCAAGTCTTTGCGCGTCAGCCCTTGTTGCTCCATCCGAAACTTGATCGCTTCGATTGGGTCCGGTGGGTCCATCGGATAGTGCTCGTTCTCGTAGGCATCCACAAGTGTCGCCAAGATGTCGAGACGGTCACCTTGCGGAGTGCCAATACGTGCTCCCCAGAGACGCTCAATCTCTGTAAGGGCTGCATCATAGTCCACTTCGTTTCTAATCGGTTTAAGCGCTTTCATACTCGACCTCTGTGACATCAATCCTGTCATAGTCTTTGTGTGTACCAATCCATTTGATCCAGACAATTCCCTTCTCAAAATCGACCGACACAACCAGCCGGTAATCGTTACCCTTGATATTGAAGACGATACGGTCGGCTGTCACGATACTAGCCGTCGCGTACAGACGCTTCACCTCCGCTGTACTACACCGTGCTTTGCGCACCTCATCGAACCAGGCATCAAGGGCAGCCTTCAGCGCCGCCTGGTCTTTGTAGCCCGCTCGGGACTTGACGAACTCACGTAGCGTCCGACGGGCGATGATCCGCATAAGGGAACACTACTACGTACCCATTTTGGGCACAGGAGATATACTACACACGCAAGGGGGTTGCATCATTCATCATGTTCGCTTGTCGCGGAAAGCGTAGAGGAGTAGAAAGAAAAAACACTAAGCAAGCTAAGTGGTGAAAGAAGAAACCCCACATGACCTTTGATGAAGTCCTGATGCAAGTACGCGAGCTGTTAGAACGCGAAGGGCGCGTCTCATATCGAGCGCTGAAGCGACGGTTCAGTCTCGACGATGACTACCTGGAGGACATCAAGGACGAACTCATCAAAGCTAAACAACTAGCCAGAGATGAAGACGGTGCCGTGCTGGTCTGGGTTGGAGAAGGGAAAAAGGCGAAAGGGGGAAAAGGCGAAACGGGAAAAGACTTCGGACCTCGGGCGCCGGACGCCGGACGGTCTTCGGCGGAACGCCGCCAACTCACCGTTATGTTCTGTGACTTGGTCGGCTCGACGGCGTTGTCTACGCAGCTCGATCCCGAAGAACTCCGCGAAGTCGTGCAGGGCTATCAGCACGCCAGTGGCGAGGTCATTAGCCGCTATGACGGGCACGTCGCGCAGTATCTCGGCGATGGCTTACTCGTCTACTTCGGCTATCCGCTGGCTCACGAAGATGATGCCCAGCGCGCGGTACGAACGGGCTTGGGAATCATTGAGGCACTTCAATTGTTGTCCTCTCGCCACAAGATCCCCTCTTCCCGTCAGGGAGAGAGACAGGGTGAGGTCCGTCTGCAAGTCCGCATCGGTATTCACACCGGCTTAGTGGTCATCGGGGAGATGGGCAGCGGAGTCAAGCGCGAACTGCTGGCCATGGGCGAGACACCCAATATCGCGGCTCGGGTCCAGGGCGAAGCGGAACCCAATACAGTTGCCATCAGTGCCGCCACTTATCGTCTCGTGCAAGGCTTATTCGAGTGCCAGGATCTGGGCCCTCACACACTTAAGGGCATCGCAACTCCGCTATCGTTGTATCGGATTGTCGGTGAGAGCGGCGCACAGAGCCGCTTTGAGGCGGCGGTACGCACGGGGCTTACACCGTTAGTGGGTCGCGACGAGGAAGTACGACTGCTGCAGCGGCATTGGGAGCGAGCAAAAACTGGCGAAGGCCAGGTGGTATTGCTTAGTGGCGAGGCTGGTATTGGCAAGTCACGTTTGCTGCAAGAGTTGAAAGACCATGTTATACGGGAGGGGGCGACGCGGATCGAGTTGCGCTGCTCGCCTTACTATCAAAACAGCGCGGTGTATCCCATCATCGAGCATTTGCAACGGCTGTTGCAGTTTGCACGGGACGATACGCCGACAGAAAGGCTGCACAAGCTGGAAGTAGGAGTAAGGCACGCCATGCCTCTACAGCCAGAGGCCGTTCCGCTGTCGGCCGCCTTGTTGTCGTTACCGCATCCCGAAGGCTCTCCTCCGTTAAATCTGACCCCCGAGCGGCAAAAGCAGAAGACGCAAGAAGTCTTAGTCGGCTGGCTGGTAGCGGAAGCTGAGCAGGGTGCAGTTTATAGTGCCTGGGAAGATTTGCACTGGGCCGATCCCTCGACGCTGGAACTGCTCTCCCTCTTTCTGGAGCAAGTACCGACCGCGCGGCTGTTGGTGCTGCTGACCTTTCGGCCCGAGTTCACTCCACCGTGGGGCAGCCGGTCGTACTTGAGCCAGATGACCCTGAGCCGGTTAGATCGCACGCAAGTCGGCGAGATGGTGGAGCGCGTAGCAGGTAACAAGGGATTGTCGGCAGAGATGATCCAGCAGGTCATCGCCAAGACGGATGGGGTACCGCTCTTTGTTGAAGAGTTAACCAAGAGTGTGATGGAAGCTGTAGGAGTCCATGGCCGTGCAGCTCTCCACGCACTGGCGATTCCTGCCACCTTGCAAGATGCACTGATGGCACGGCTGGATCGCTTATCGACCGTGCGTGAAGTGGCCCAGCTCGGTGCGGCTTTGGGGCGTGAGTTCCCCTATGAGCTGATCCGCGCCGTCTCGCCGCTCGATGAGCCGAGTTTACAGCAGGCCTTGGCGAAGCTGGTGGAAGCCGAGCTGCTGTATCAGCGAGGGCTACCGCCGCAGGTACGCTATGTCTTCAAGCATGCCTTAGTGCAAGATACAGCCTATCAATCCTTGCTCAAGAGTACGCGTCAGCAATATCACAGTCAGATCGCCCAAGTTCTGGTGGGACACTTCCCTGACACAGTGGCAACCCAACCAGAGCTAGTGGCTCATCACTACACAGAAGCCGGACTTAATGAGCAAGCAATCCCGTACTGGCAACGGGCGGGAGAGCGCGCGGTCCACTTGCCAGCCTATGCTGAAGCAGTACGGTTTTACCATCTGGCCCTTGAGGCATTGGAGCGGCAGGCAGTTATAGACGAGACACACCGCTGCACGCTCTTGTTGGCGTTGGGTGAAGCACAACGGCTGGTGGGCGAATACCTTGCGGCCCAGGAAACGTTGCTCCACACGACCGATATTGCCCGAGCGTTAGGGGCGACAGAGTTTTTTACCCGTGCGGCGCTAGAACTCGAAATGGTAACATGGCGGGTCGGCGTGCTTGCAACCCCGGTGGTGCGCCTGCTCGAGGAAGCGTTCCAAAGACTTGGAGGGGAAGACAGTCTGTTCACGGCAAAAATTCTAAGCGGGTTGTCTCGATCTCTGCGGGGCTCAGGTGACCTGCGACAAGCGCTAACCTACGCCCAGCAGGCGGTAGATATGGCTCGACGTCTGGACAACCCAGAGCTTATTGCCGCCAACCTTCAGGGAATGATTTATGCCCTCCAGGAGCCAAGCCACGTGCAACAACGCCTGGCCTACGCCACCGAAGCGTTGCAGCTTGCCGAGGTAGCAAACGCGAAAGAGCCTTTAGGCGAAGCACGCTACTGGCGCGTGCTTTGTTTGATCGAGATCGGAGACATATCGGCTACGGACGCAGAGATCGACGCGCACGCCCTCGTAGGGGAAGCGCTGCAGCAATCCTTATATTTCCACATTAGCAAGGGGTTTCGAGCCATGCGGGCTTTGATGCAGGGTCGCTTTGCCGACAGCGAGCGCCTGGCCCAGGAAGCCTTCGCCATCGGTCAGCACCTGCAAACGGAAAACGCGGCTGGTGTCTTTGGATTGCAGATGTTTACCTTGCGCCGCGAGCAGGGCCGCCTTAAGGAACTCGAACCGGTTGTGCGGTATTTCGTCCAACAACACACCGTGGCTGGGGCTTGGCGCCCCGGGTTGGCACTAATCTACAGCGAACTCGGGCGCAAGGAAGAAGCACGGACAGAGTTTGAGCATCTGGCGCAGCAGGACTTCACCGACTTTCCTGTCGATGCTCTGTGGACGGCGAGCCTAACCTATCTTGCCGACGTGTGCACGTTCCTGGGAGACAAGGTGCGTGCTGCTACCTTATATAAGCTTTTGCTGCCCTATGCTGGACGCACGGTCGTCATTGGCGCGGCTGCGGCCTGCTACGGCGCCGTCTCCCGCTACTTGGGGGCATTAGCTACTACTCTCGAACGCTGGGACGAAGCGGAGCGGCACTTCGAGGATGCGCTGGCCATGAATGCCCGCATGGAGGCGTGGCCTTGGCTGGCGCATACACAGTATCAGTACGCGACCATGCTGCTAGCTCGCGATCAGCCTGGCGATGACGAGAAAGCTAGAGGACTGCTTCAGGCGGCGCTACTCACAGCGCGTGAACTCGGTATGCGCGCGCTGGAGGAGCGGATCACTGCACGAGCTGAGTAGCGTGTACTATGCGCACGCTACGAAACTTTCATAATCTTGAGCCTAACCGCGGGCATTCTTTTGAGGCGCTGGTTCTGCGGATCGACCTCTATGCCCACAGACTCGAGGGCGGTCACGCCCAGGATGGGCTCAGTATCCGCGTCGCCAAATATGATCGTTCCTCCTACAAACTCTCCCATGAACTCAATCTGGCCTATTGTGATATCCATTTTGATTTCACTGCCATCAACGAGTTCATACGTCCGTTGACCTTTTGGTTTGAGGCCGATGGCCTCAAGATGCTGCCTAGGCACGAGGCAATCGATAGCTCCAGTATCGACCAGAAACAGTCCGTCCCATGCCCTCTCTAGATCGGCAGGGTTTCTAATAGTTACCGTAACTTGAGTGATTCCCATAACGATCTCGGCATTGGGAGAGTACTTACGACGCGAACGCCTCCGGCCGCAGCTCACTATCGACTTCGATAATCACATCCGCCGGGATGTTCAGCCGTCGTGCCGCCTCGCGGATCGCCTCAGCGTTGGGTGCTTCGTACAGGCAGTAGGTCTTCTTCTTATCAGCGCTCAGAAACGAGAATAGCCACTGCACGCCCGCGTCCGTATTCACCTGCGTGATCCCCTTTACCGCATCGCGGTTGAGTTCTACTTGCTCGGCGAAATTTCGTTCGATAATAAAACGTGGCATAGACTCCTCCTTGTCTTGGTGGTTGGAAAATGTCTAGAAAATGTCTATAGTTAGTCAGTTTAATTTTGAGGAGCTCAAGTTCGTCATGCCCGCGTAGGCGGGCATCCAGGATCTTCAAGCAGGAGCCTGTGGTTATGCCTCCTGGATTCCCGCTCCCCAGTAGAGACTGGGGACAGGTCCCCTAGAGGACCGGGGACAAGTTTCGCGGGAATGACGTTTCCCAGCTATTCATACTTTCTTGTCTGACTACTAGGAACACATAGCACAGTAGGGTGCTATTGTCTGTAGCAAGGAAGGCCGTTGTCAGATAAAGAGGAAAGCATGGCAGCAGAGGTTTCTATTACTACAGAACATATCGAATAGTCCATCTTCCTCATCCGTGGCCACAAAGTTATGCTGGACGAAGACTTGGCAGAGCTTCACGAAATTGAAACAAAGAACCTCGTGAAAGCGGTCAAACGTAATATCGAGCGGTTCCCTGTTCATTTCATGTTTCAGTTGACATTTGAAGAGTTTACACGTTTGAGGTTCCAAATTGGAACCTCAAAGGGACGGGGTGGTCGTCGCACGCCGCCGTACACATTTACTGAGCAAGGGGTAGTCTTCGATGCGATCCGCAAGTTAATGAAACCGCAAGAGCCCAAGCGTCACCGTATCGGGTTTTATCAAGAAGACAAGAAACAACCGTAAAAAGGAAGCTGCCAATGACCTTCGATGAAGTCCTAACGCAAGTGCGGGAGCTGCTAGAACGCGAAGGGCGGATCGCTTACCGCATCCTGAAGCGGCGGTTCGAACTCACTGACGACGACCTAGAAGATCTCAAGGCAGACTTGATTGACGCCAAACGTCTCGCAGTCGATGAGGATGACAAGGTATTAGTTTGGATAGGGAAAGGGATAAATGGGAAAAAGGAGAAACGGAGAAATGGGGAAGGCGAAACGGACTCCGAACTCCAAACTTCCCAACCCCCAATCCCTAACCCCCAACCCCTAGCAGCGGAGCGCCGCCAACTGACGGTGATGTTTTGCGATCTGGTTGGCTCGACGGCGCTCTCCGCGCAGCTCGACCCCGAAGAGCTGCGTATTCTGGTGCAGGCCTACCAAGAAGCCTGTGCCGCGATTATCACGCGTTATACGGGCCAGATCGCGCAGTACCTCGGCGACGGGCTGCTGGTGTACTTCGGCTATCCGCTCGCCCACGAGGATGACGCACAGCGGGCCGTGCACACGGGGCTCGGCATTGTCGAGGCCATAGCAACCTTGTCCGTGCCCCGAAACCTCCGGTTACCTTTTCCCTTGCAAGTGCGGATCGGCATTCACACTGGGTTAGTCGTCGTAGGCGAGATGGGAGGAGGTGACAAGCGGGAACTGCTGGCCATGGGCGAGACACCGAATATCGCGGCCCGCGTACAGGGAGAAGCCGAGCCTAATACTGTAGTGCTCAGCGCGGCCACGTATCGGCTGGTGCAGGGCTTATTCGAGTGCCAGGATCTGGGGCCACGCACACTAAAAGGAGTTGCGACGCCGCTGCCGTTATTCCGTGTCATGCGCGAGAGTGGTGCGCAGAGCCGCTTTGAGGCGGCGGTACGTACGGGCCTCACGCCGTTGGTGGGTAGAGAAGAAGAGCTGAAGTTATTACACCGCCAGTGGGAGCGGGCCAAAGTGGGCGAAGGCCAGGTGGTATTGCTCAGCGGCGAGGCGGGCATTGGTAAATCCCGGCTGGTGCAAGAACTCAAAGACCAGGTCGTGCAAGAGGGAGCGACGCGCATCGAGTTGCGCTGTTCGCCCTATCATCAAAACAGCGCGCTGTATCCGGTGCTTGAGCACTTGCAGCGCGTGCTGCACTTTGAACGCGAAGATAGTCTTGACGAGAAACTGCGCAAGTTAGAGGTAGGGGCACGGCGCGCCGTGCCCCTACAGGCGGAGACAATACCGCTACTGGCGGCCTTGTTGGCATTGCCGCACCCCGCAGGGTATCTACCACTGAACCTAACGCCCGAGCGGCAGAAGCAGAAGACGCAGGAAGTCTTAGTTGGGTGGTTGATGCTAGAAGCCGAACAGGGCGCAGTCTATAGTGCCTGGGAAGACCTGCACTGGGCTGATCCTTCGACACTCGAACTGCTCTCCCTCTTCCTCAAGCAAATCCCAACGGCGCGGCTGTTGGTGCTGCTGACCTTCCGCCCCGAGTTTACCCCGCCGTGGGGGAGCCGGTCATATTTGAGCCAGCTCACACTTAGTCGCTTAGATCGTACTCAAGTCAGTGAGATGGTGGAGCGCGTGGCGGGCGGCAAGAGATTGTCAGCAGAAATGGTGCAACAGGTCGTTGCCAAGACCGATGGCGTACCGCTCTTTGTCGAGGAGTTAACGAAGAGTGTCCTGGAAGCTGTCGGGGCGCAGGGCGGTGCGTCCCTCCACGCGCTGGCGATTCCCATGACGTTGCAGGATGCACTGATGGCGCGGCTGGATCGTTTGTCCACGGTGCGCGAGGTCGCCCAGCTTGGTGCTGCCTTGGGTCGGGAGTTCTCCTATGACGTGATTCGTGCCGTCTCACCACTTGACGAGACGAACTTACAGCAGGCGCTGGCCAGGTTGGTCGAAGCCGAACTGCTCTATCAGCGCGGCTTGCCACCGCAGGTGCGCTATGTCTTCAAGCATGCTCTGGTGCAGGACACCGCATACCAATCGCTGCTCAAGAGCACGCGCAAGCACTATCACCATCAGATAGCCCAAGTTCTGGTGAGTCACTTTCCCGACACGATCACAACCCATCCGGAGTTGGTGGCCCATCACTACGCAGAGGCCGGACTGAGCAAGCAAGCGATTTCTTACTGGCAGCGGGCCGGGGAGCGGGCGATGCAACTGCCGGCCTATACCGAAGCAGTACGGTTCTATCACCTCGCCCTGCAGGAGCTAGAACGGCAGGAGTCTGTGGACGAGGCGCAACGCTGCACTCTGTTGTTGGCACTGGGTGACGCGCAACGGAAGGCGGGCGAACACCTTGCGGCCCAGGACACGTTCTTGCACGCTGCCGATAGCGCCCGGGTGCTAGGAGCAACCGAGAGCTTCGTCCGTGCGGGGCTGGAACTCGAAAGGCTGACTCATGAGGTCGGTCTTCCCGCGGCCCCGGCGGTGCGCCTGCTCGAGGAAGCGTTGCAGGGACTCGGGGCGGAAGACAGCCTCCTCACGGCGCAAACCCTGGGCGGGTTGGCCCGCGTACTAGGGGTCATAGGCGGGCAGCAAACGGCGATGGTCTACGCCCAGCAGGCAGTAGATATGGCTCGACGCCTTGCCGATCCAGAGCTGCTCGCCGCCAATCTCCAGGGGATACTCCACGCCCTGGAGTATCCCTGGCCAGAACACCTGCAGCAGCGCCTGGCCTGCGCCAGCGAAATGCTGCAATTTGCCAAGACGGCGAACGCTCAACAACCTCTGCTCGACGCACACTACTGGCGTGTGCTTTGCCTACTCGAGTTGGGAGATATATTGGCCACCGACGCGGAGATCGACGCGCACGCCCACTTGACGGAAGAGCGGCAGCTACCCTTCGAACTTTGCCTCGCCACAGAGCTTCGGGCCATGCGGGCCTTGATGCAGGGCCGCTTCGCTGACAGCGAACACCTGGCCCATCAAGCCTTCACCATTGGCCAGAGTTTGCAAACGGAAAATGCGGCTGGTGTCTTTGGCCTGCAGATGTTTACCCTGCGCCGCGAGCAGGGCCGCCTCAAGGAACTCGCACCCGTCGTCCGTTATTTCGTGCAGCGACACACCGTGGCTGGCTCTTGGCGTCCCGCCCTAGCACTGATCTACAGCGAACTTGGACTTACGCAGGAGACGCGGACGGAGTTCGAGCACTTAGCGCAGCATGATTTCACTGATATTCCCCGCGATGCCTTGTGGATGGCAAGCATGACGTATCTGGTTGACGTCTGTACGTTCTTAAAAGACAAGGTGCGGGCGGCTACCCTCTATCAGCTCCTCTTACCCTACGCAGGCCACAACGTTGTCATTGGTAACGCCGCGGCTTGTTACGGCGCGCTCTCGCGCTATTTGGGTGCCTTAGCTACCACTCTGGAACGGTGGAACGAGGCGGCGCAGCACTTCGAGGATGCTCTCGCCATGAACGCGCGTATGGAAGCGTGGCCCTGGCTGGCGCACACACAGTATCAGTACGCTACCATGCTGCTGGCGCGTAATCAGTCGGGTGATAGTGAGAAAGCTCGGGAATTGCTCAAGGCGGCATTGGTCACTGCTCGTAAACTCGGCATGCGTGCGTTAGAAGAACGAATTACTATACGCGCTGAGTAGCGTGCGCTATGCGCACGAACTTTTCTGAGCCGGCTCATGTAGCGTGTGCTGTGCGTACGAATTCCCTATGCGCACGATCACTGCGGTTCCCCGTAGTCCTCCTCCAGGGCATCAGTTGCTTTCTCACTCTCCGCCCACTCCAACGGATACGACCCTTGCTTGACGTATCGGTGAAAGCTCGAACAGGGCCAGTCCTTCACTTTTACCACGTACCCATGCTTCACCAGGTTCCAGTGAATATACTCCACATGCCGGATGAAGTCCTGCTCATCACGAATCTGATGTTCCCAAAATCGCCGCTGCCAGAGTCCCAACTCTCGACGCTGTTAGCAGGAGCGGTTTGGTGGCCGTTCAATTAAATCTCGGGTCGCTTGGCTCACGAGCCGTTTGATCACGTTCCACCGCAGGGCATAGTTTGCATCGCCTGGCGGAAGAGTCCAGGTACAGTGCAAATGTTCCGGGAGGAGGATGAAGGCATCAATCGTAAATGGATCTGAGATTACGCAGCCTGGGCAAACTCCTGTAACGCCGAAGGATTTTGTGGGATCGAGCGGACAAATAACGACTGTCGGAATGCGTAGATACTCTGGTTTTGCGCAAAGGCAGTTTGTTGGGT
>Ga0081539_10000745_pt1 | contig 64913 bp, 65 predicted proteins | sample TabmetS4T2R2_FD_71023 | JGI IMG/M metagenome (GOLD analysis project Ga0081539, IMG submission 71023) | Tabebuia heterophylla rhizosphere microbial communities from the University of Puerto Rico - S4T2R2 | ecosystem: Host-associated > Plants > Roots > Rhizosphere ...
CCTGCCCGCGCCGGCCGGCCGTGAGGTCGAGGCCCATGTCGAACTGATCGCTGCGGTGCCAGTAATGTTCGGCATTGTCGTCGTCGAGCACCTCGACGTCGACGTCCTGGGTCGCGCCCAGCATCGACATCAGCGACAGCACCGGCGTCGGGTTGACCCCGCCGATCACCTCGGCGTCGCCGAGCAGGACGGAACTTTCGTGCAGCATCAGCCGCTGCGTCCGGAAGAACAATTCGGCGGCGCGCAGCACAAACGGGTCTTCGCAGCCGTCGAGCGCATTGCGCAGGATGACATGGACGAGCTGGTTGACGAACAGCGGCGGCAGATGGACCGAACTGCTACGGATCAGCGCGAGATAGGCCGCTTCCAGGGTCGGATGCCTGAGCAGGAGATCGCGGAAGGCCAGCACGAATTGCCAGTTTTCCCGCGCATCGGCGTCGGCGATCGCAGCAACTTCGCCCGCATCAACCGGGCGCCGCGGCACCGCCAGCAATTGCCGGTGCAGCCTTTGCTCGACGTCGCAGGCGTCTTCCGGCGGCATCAATTCGGGTCGGACAAAATAGGCCTTCAAAAATTCGTCGGTCACGACCAGGCCACCGCTGTCGTTGCGGTCGAGCAGATGATGGCCGCAGGAGATCCAGAAGTCGTTCATCGGCGCGGCGGCTCCACGGTCAGGTCGGCGAGGCTGAGGTGCTGATCAGGTTCGGCATCGTCCTCGATCTCCATGAACGAAAACGCCTTGCCGTGGCGATCCTGCCCTTCCCTGAGCTGCAGCCGGCGGAAGGATTCCCGCACCTCGCCTCCCTCGACCGCGCGGTGGACCGCGATCAGGCTGGAGATCGGATGCGCACAGAGCTGCTCTGCGAAGGCGACCTCCTCTTTCGCCGCAGGCCGCGCGGTTGCGAGGTCAGGCGCACCGAATTTGTCTACGAGCTGTTGCGCCAACAGCTCCACAAGCGCGCGACGATCCTCTTCCGTGGCAGGGACGATCTGCACCAGCGTCGACCAACCCCAGGATTGCACACCGAGAAAGCCGCCGCGAAACGCCGCGCGGTCCTTGCCCGCGAGTGTAGCGGGATCGCGGTCATAGAAGCGGAACGCGCCGGACACCGCCCAATCGCCGGGTTCCGCCGCCGCGTCGAACACAAAGGTGTCGGAGGGATCGAGCGCGATGGTGCGCAGCAGCTTCATAACCGCGGCCCTCCGCTTTCGGGATCGAGCCAGGTCGGCTTTGCCAGCGCCTGCGCCAGTCCAATCGGCGCGGCCTTCTCAGCCCCGATCCGCTGCACCACGAGATCGCCATTGGCCTCGATGCGCCGGCTGGTTTGCGGCTGTCGCTCCAGCAAAGCAAGATATTGGTGCGCGAGGCTGGCAAAGCCATCGCCCTGCCAGCGGTCGAAGGCGACCATCAGATGCCGCGCAAAGCTCTCGGTCACTTCGACCGCGCCGATCTCGCCAAAACCTTCCTCCTGAAGCGCCGAGGCAAGCGGATGAACGCCGGCCTCGGTTTCCGTCATCGCGACCGTGCGGATCATGGCGCCGAACACCAGCCAGGGCGGCACATCGTCCTCGCGGGTGGATTTTGGCCAGCCGAGCCGCCCGCCCCCGACGAGGCCGCCGTCAACGCGGACGGCGTCCGGCCAATCGATGGTCACCGGCTTGTTCGGCGGCGCATAGGCGCGCAGGGCATCCGCAAGCGCCACCATGCCGGCATAGAAGGCGCGGCGCGCTGTGTGCAAGGGTTCGGTTGGTTCCAGCACCACGGCAAATTCGGCGAGATCGAACCGTCCGACATAGACCAAAGTTCCGGCGCCGCGCTCTCCGGCAATGCCAAGCGCATGCGCAAACGCCTCGCCGCCCTCGCGCAGCCGGACCAAAGTATAGGGCGGCGGCAGGTCGAGGCGCTCGGTAACGGTTTCGCGCGTTCGTGCAGTCGGCAAAAGCTTGCTCCGGCTTCCTTTTTTCTGTTTAGAATGATTATACGAGCCGGGCGGCCGGGGCGAGTCCGCATTCGGCTGTTTCCTAGTCAACTCATCGGAGTGATCGACCGCGTATGGCACGTCCGCCCAACAAGATACTGATGTGCTCCTGCGAAGACACGATGCGGCTGGATACGGCCGCCGTCGAGCGCGGCTGCCGCAATAGCGAGATCACGAGCTTTCGTCATCTGTGCCGGGCCGAGATCGAAGGATTCCGCGACGCCGCCAAGGTCGAGGGATCGCTGACGGTTGCCTGCACCCAGGAAGCGCCGCTGTTCTCTGACGAAGCCGGCGAGCGCCCCGACGGCATCGAGTTCGTCAACATCAGAGAGACCGCCGGCTGGTCGAAGCAAGGCGCGAGCGCAGGACCGAAGATGGCTGCGCTACTCGCGGCCGCCGCCGAAACCGCGCCGGAAATCCCTTTTGTTACGCTGTCGAGCGACGGCGTCATCCTGATCTATGGCCGCGACGAAGCCGCCATCGAGGCCGGCAAGCTGTTGGCCGATCATCTCGACGTCACCGTGATGATCACAAAACTCTCCGGGATCACGCCGCCGTCGACGACGGCATTCCCCGTAGTCAAGGGCACCATCCGCAACGCCAAAGGCCATTTCGGCGCCTTCGAACTCACCATCGACGATTTTGCGGCGCCCCGCCCCTCCTCGCGCGATGCATTCGTGTTCGACGCGGCGCGCAATGGCGCAACCTCGCGCTGCGATCTCGTGCTTGATCTTTCCGGCGGTCCCGCCCTGTTTCCCGCCCACGATCTGCGCGACGGCTATCTGCGCGCCGATCCCAGGGATCCCGCAGCGATGCTGCGGGCGGTGTTGAAGGCGCGTGATCTCGTCGGCAGCTTTGACAAGCCGCAATACATCAACTTCACCGCCGAGCTCTGCGCGCATTCGCGCTCAAAATTGACCGGTTGCCACCGCTGTCTCGATCTCTGTCCGACCGGCGCGATCGTGCCCAATGGCGATCACGTCAAAATCAGCGCAGAAATTTGCGCCGGATGCGGCCAGTGCGCCGCCGCCTGCCCGACCAGCGCCGCTTCCTACGCGCTGCCGCCGGCGGACAGCTTGCTGCACAAGCTGCGCGCCATGCTGCAGGCCTATCATCAGGCGGGCGGCGCCAGGCCGATCATGTTGCTGCATGACGGCGCGCATGGCACCGCGCTGATCGACGCGCTGGCGCGTCATGGCGACGGTCTGCCGGCGAATGTGTTGCCGCTGGCAGTCAATGAGATCACGCAGGTCGGATTGGAGGTCATTGTCGCAGCCTTCGCCTATGGCGCGACCGACATGCGCTTCCTGCTGCGGGCAAAGCCGTTGCACGATGTAACGGGATTGACGCAAACCATCGCCATGGCCGATGCCGTCCTTGCAGGCCTCGGCTTGGCCGGGCGGCGCGTCGCCACCATCGAGACCGACGATCCCGATGCGCTGGGTGATGCGCTCTACGGCATCGCGCCCGGAGCGGCCGTAGCCCAGCCTGCCACCTTCCGCACGGTCGGCAAGCGGCGTGACATCCTGCGCTTTGCGCTCTCCGAACTGCATCGCGTGGCGCCGGCGCCGGTGGACGTGATCGCGCTGCCCGAAGGCGCGCCGCTCGGCGCGGTGAACGTCAATGTCGAGGGCTGCACGCTCTGCCTTTCCTGCGTATCGGCCTGTCCGACCGGCGCGCTGCTGGACGATCCCGACCGTCCGGCGCTGAAATTCGTCGAGGATGCCTGCGTGCAGTGCGGGCTGTGCCAGGCGACCTGCCCCGAGAAAGTCATCACCCTGCAGCCGCAGATCGATTTCCGCGCCAGCCGCGCCACCGCGCGCCTGATCAAGGAAGAGGAGCCGGCGCTCTGCATCCGCTGCAGCAAGCCGTTCGGAGTCAAGAGCACGATCGAGAAGGTCGCGGCGAAGCTGGAGGGGCGGCACTGGATGTATCCGGGCGGCGCCAGCCGCGCCGATGCGATCCGGATGTGCGCCGACTGCCGCGTCATCACCATGAGCGAGCAGCAGTTCGATCCGTTCGCCGGCGTGCCCGAGCGGCCGCTTCCCCGCACCACCGACGACTACTTGCGCGAACGCGACAAGAAGTGATTACTTCGCGGTGGCGCGGCCGAGGAAATCGGTGAGCGCCTTGCGGTCTTCCGCCGACCCGATGCGCTGCTCCGGCATTTTGGTGCCGGGCGTGTAGGCATTCGGGCCGACCTCGAACAGTTGCGAGACCGTTTCCGGCGTCCAGACGATGCTCATGGTCTTCAGCGCGTCGGAAAAGCGATAGCCCGGCAGCGAGGCGATCTTGCGCCCGAACAGTCCGGCCAATGTCGGCCCCGCGCGCGGCCCGTCCTTCTCCGAGAGGGTGTGGCAGGCGACGCAGGCACGAAACACCTCCGCACCGTGATCGCCGGCATAGGCGGCCAGGGGATCGCCGGGCGCGCCCGGCTGCGGCGCGCCGATGGGACTGCCGGTCTGCGCATTCCAGCGCCGGATCGTGGCGTCGGCGCCGCCGGTCAACAGAGTCGCGCCATCTGGCATGAAGGCGACGGTCCACACCGGCATCCCAGGCCCCACCAGCGCACTGGTAAGGCTGCGGGTCTTGCGGTCGATCAGGTTCACGGTGCCGCCAATGCCGGCGGCGGCGACGCGAGCGCCGTCAGGCGAGATCGCGAGCGCAATGATCGGCGTCGTGCCCGCTTGCACCTCGGCGACGTCCTTCGTGCCCGGCGAGAGGAAGCGCACATTGCCATCCGCTCCGCCGGTGACAATTTCGCCGTCGGGCGCAACCGCGACGGCATTGAGCGGCGCCGGCAACGTGATGATGTCGGGCGTGCCGTCCGGCAGCGGCCAGATGCGAACCGTCAGGTCGTAGCCGACGCTGACCAGCGACTTGCCATCTGATGTGAACGCCACGCCGTGGACGTTTTGCGTATGTCCCTCCAGCACACGCTTCGCACCGCCACCGAGCGGCCACAGCCGCGCCGTGCTGTCCCAGGAAGCCGACGCCAGCGTCGTACCATCGGGCGAAACTGCGAGCGCCACGATCGGCGCCGTGTGTCCCTCAAGAATTTCGTCCGGTTGCTGGCGGCCCGCCGTCCACAAAGCGATCTTCGCGTCGGCGCCCGCGGTCGCCATGCGACCGTCCCTGAGAAAGGCGACGGCATTGACCGCGTCGGCGTGGAATCGCAGCACCTGCTCCGCCGATCCGCCCGCCAGCGACCAGCGGATCGCCGCCGTGTCGAAACTGCCTGACAGAACGTCCTTGCCGTCAGCCGAAATCGCGATGGAGCGGACCGGGCCGCCGTGGCCGGCGAGTTGCGCGTGCGCGAAAGAAGTATCGAGCAGCGCCGCGACGATGGCGCAAAGAGTCAGGGTCCGTTTCATCGGCTCGTCGAATGCAGCTCGCAGGATGGTGGGCGCGGAAAGCCCGCCATACTGCACAACTGCCTGACGCGATGGAAGGCCCGGCCGGGACGATCACAACACCGCCATAGTTCCCGCTGCGCTAGGCCTGCAGCTGCCCGGTCAGCCGGCCGTGGAACGCGAGGCTGCGCGGATCGAGCCCGGTGAAGCTGATGACCCGGCCGTGGGCGCGGTATTTGGTCTCGACCGCATCGAGGGCTGCGACGCTGGACGCGTCCCAGATCTGGGAATGCGTCAGATCGACCGTGACCTCCTTGGGATCGAGTGCATAGGAAAAGCGCTCGACGAGATCGTTGCTGCTTCCGAAGAACAGCGGCCCGTGCACGGCGTAGCGGACGGCACTGCCGCATTCGCTCGGCATGCGCTCGACGCGGATGACGTGCGCAACGCGGCGCGCGAACAGCACCATGGCGAGCAGCACGCCGCCGACGATGCCGAAGGCGAGATTGCCGGTCGCGACGGTGATGATGACGGTCACCACCAGCACCGAGGTTTCCGACTTCGGCATCCGTTTCAGCGTCGAAGGCATCACGCTGTGCCAGTCAAAGGTTTTCAGTGCCGCGATCATCATCACGGCGGCGAGCGCCACCAGCGGGATCTGCGCCATCAGATTGCTCAGCACGGTGACCAGCACCAGCAGCACGATCGCAGCCGCCGCCGTCGATATACGCGAACGGCCGCCGCCGATCTTCACGTTGACCACGGTCTGCGCGATCATGGCGCAGCCGGCGATGCCGCCATAGAAGCCGGCCGCGATGTTCGCGATGCCGAGCGCCCAGGACTCCCTGCCCTTGTGCGAGCGGGTGTCGGTGACGTCGTCGACCAGCTTTGCGGTGAGCAGCGTCTCCAGGAGCCCGACAAAAGCAACGCTGAGCGCCGTGGGCCAGATAATGCTGAGCGTCGCCAGGTTGAGCGGCACCGTCAATTGCGTGAGCCCCGGCAGCCCGGGCGCCATCGCCCCGCCATTGCCGCCGACATTGGGCACCGTGAGATGACCTGAGATCACGATCGCCGTGACGATAACGATGGCGATCAGGGGCGCCGGAATGACCGTGATCAGGCGCGGCGCCAGCAGCACGATCGCAATGGTCAGCGCAAACAGCGGATAGACGATCCACGGCACGTTCAGGATATGCGGCACCTGCGCGAAGAAGATCAGAATGCCCAGCGAATTGACAAAGCCGATCATCACCGAGCGCGGGATGAAGCGCGTCAGCCGCGCCATGCCGGTCAGGCCGAAGACGATCTGGATGACGCCCGCCAGCAGGATGGTCGGCAGGATGTAGCCGGTGCCATAGGTCTTCACCATCGGCCCGATCACGAGCGCGATTGAGCCCGCAGCCGCCGTCACCATCGCGGGCCGGCCGCCGAGCACGGACATCACCAGCCCCAGCACGACAGAAGAGAACAGCGCGACCTTGGGGTCGACGCCGGACACGAAGGAGAACGAGATCACCTCGGGGATCAGCGCCAGCGCCGTCACCACGCCCGCCAGCGTCTCGCGGGTGAACTCGCGCGGCGAGGTCAGCACGGAGCCGATCGATGGAGCGTCCTCGAAGCTGGCCTGGGCCGTGCGGTCATCAATTGCGGTCATCTTGATTTTCCTGGCTCAGTTGGCCGGCTCGCGCACGACGCAGCGAAAGCCGATGTGGCATGTCGATGAATCGATACTTTCGCCCTGGCGCGCGGCGGGGCGCGCGCGCTGGCAGTAATTGGCCGCGCAGAGATGCGAGCCGCCCTTCACCACCATGAGCGTGTGACGCGGATCGACGTCCTCGCGCTGGCAGCAGGATTTGTCGGCGCCGCCTGCGGGCGCATAAAGCGTAGTGGTCCACTCCCAGACATTGCCGACCATGTCGTGCAGGCCGTACCCATTCGGCGGAAAGGCATCGACGGGCGAGGTCCCTTCAAAACCGTCCTCGGCAAGATTCTCGAAGGGAAAGCGGCCCTGCCAGGTGTTGGCGAGATAGCGCCCCTCGGGATTGGCGGCATCGCCCCAGGGATAGGCAGCGCCGTCGAGCCCGCCGCGGGCGGCGAATTCCCATTCCACCTCGTTGGGCAGCGCCTTGCCCGCCCACGCCGCATAGGCTTGGGCGTCCTCAAAATTGATGTGCACAACGGGATGCTTATCCTTCCGGTCGATCGAGCTATTCGGCCCGTTCGGATGCCGCCAGTCGGCGCCGGGCACATAAGCCCACCAGGCGCGATGGTCGCGCAGGCTCACCGGACGCGGCGGTTTGACGAACACCAGCGAACCTGGAACCAGAAATTCCTCCGCCGCATCCGGATACATTTCCCGGGTCGGCTTCCGCTCGGAGAACGTCGCATATCCCGTCGCTTCGACGAAGCGGCGGAATTGCGCATTGGTCACGGGATGGCGGTCGATCCAGAAACCGTCCGTGGTCTCGGGACGGACCGGACGCTCCTCGCGATAGAACGCATTCGAGCCCATCAGAAAAGTGCCGCCGGGAATCCAGACCATGTCTTCCCGGCGGGCAATGCTAGCGGAGCCGGCGGCCGCGGGCGCATCGCCTTTCAGCGACGCGCCACGCTTCGAACAGCAGTGGGTTGCAACCTGTTCCACGGCCCCTGCTCGCTGATCAGCGGAAGTTCTGCTTCGGCACGAAGTTCAGCGGCGCGCCGGGCGGAATCAACTCCTCCTTCTTCACGCTGTCCTCGAACTCGCGCACGATGCGGTGGGCATGCTGCATCACCCACCAGCGCACATAGCGCTGGTTGACGGCTTCGCGCTCCTTGGGATCTTCCTGCAGATGCGTGATGCGGGCGAAGCCGAGCGGCAGCTCCGGATCGTGGAAATGCTGCTGGCGCTTGAAGTTGATCTTGAAATCCTTCCACTTCACGGCGTGCAGCTCGTCCTTCAGCCAGACCATGCAGGACTCGCGGTTGGAGTCCTTCTGCTTGCCGAGGAAGAATTCGGTCTGGTCCTTGCCGTCGATCAGGCGATCCTTCGGCGGCTCGCAGCCGACAAATTTCAAGAGCGTGGTGAACATGTCGGTGACATGCACCATCTCGTTGCTCTCGACGCCCGCCGGGATGTGGTTGGGCCAGCGGATCAGAAGCGGCGTGCGGATACCGCCCTCGGCGGAGGAGAAGTAGGAGCCGTCGAAGAAGCCGCCGGTGCCACGGCCGGCGAGATGATCCTCGGCGCCGTTGTCGCCGCACATCACGACGATGGTGTTGTCGCGCACGCCGAGCCGGTCGAGGGTGTCGAGCAGCACGCCGAAATCGTGATCCAGCATCAGCAGGCAATCGCCCCAGTCGCCATTGGTGCTCTTGCCCTTGAACTCGTCGCGCGGGCTCATCGGGAAGTGCATCAGCGAGTGGTTGAAGTAGCAGTAGAAGGGCTTGTCCTCCTTGACCGCCTTCTCCATGAACTTGATGGCTCGCTTCTGGTACTCGAGGTCGCAGGTCTCCTTGGTCTTCATGGTGAGCTGCTGGTCCTGCAGCGGCCAGGCGCCCTTGCCCTTTACGCCCTCATGCATGTGCGAATAGCCGTCGCGCTCGGCGACGTAATGCGGATCTTCCAGCCACATGCACTCATCGTAGGTACGGAGCGGCCCGTACCATTCGTCAAAGCCGTGATCGGTCGGGAAGCGGCCGTTCTCGGCGCCGATGTGCCACTTGCCGTAGATCGACGAGGTGTAGCCGGCTTCCGCCAGGATCGAGGCGATGGTGCGCTCCCAGGAGACGATGCCGGAGGCATTGCCGCCGAGCGCGATGGTGTGGTTGCCCGAGCGGATCGGAAAACGTCCGGTCATCAGCGCCGAGCGGGTCGGCGTGCACTGTGGCTCCACGACATAATGCGTGAGCTTCATGCCTTCCTTGGCGAAATCGTCCATCCGCCTGGTGTCGGCGCCGCGCAGGATGCCGCCGCCATAGCAGCCGAGCTCGCCCATGCCGAGATTGTCGACATGGAAGAACAGAATGTTTGGTTTGTTAGCCATCGATAGCTCCGATTAGGTGGCGTCACTCACGCCATGTCTTCGATCGTTGAATGCGCCGCTTTTGCGGAATGGCGCTCCTGCCATTTCGGACCTGGTCCGCGCATGTAGTGCTGTTCGGGTCGGTATCTGTGGCCAAAGATTGCTGCGAGCCGGCGCCACATTGCTGCCAGCGACGCGCCGAGCTCAGCCATCCCGGGTTTGCCGGCATGAAAAATGCTTGGTTTCTTTGCCATCGATCGCTCCGAACGATTGGCGCAAGGACGCACCAATCCCTTAACGACGCGGGTCACGCGTCATTTTCCTCGTGTTGCTGTTTCGCTCCCTACCCAGCAGCGAAGTTGTGTATGTCAGTAAAGTTGGCCCACTCCTTTCGGTCCCACCTTCATTCCAAAGCCGGACAGCCCGCGCTCCTTGATCTCCGGTGCCATGGCGGCGAGCGACTCCTCGCGGATCAGCCCCTTGAGCTCCTGAACCAGGTTCATGAACTCGGGGGTGTCAGTCATCTCGGGCGTACGCGGCCGCGGCAGCGGCACCTTGATCTCCGCCTTGATGCGTCCGGGCCGCGCCGTCATCACGTAGATGCGGTCGGACAGGAAAATCGATTCCTCGATGTCATGGGTGATGAACAGCACGGAGATGCGGAACTGCTGCCAGATATTGGTCAGGATCTCCTGCATCACCACGCGCGTCTGCGTGTCGAGCGCACCGAACGGCTCGTCCATCAGCAGCACTTGGGGGCTGGTCGCGAGCGCGCGAACGATGCCGATGCGCTGCTTCATGCCGCCGGAGAGCTGGTCGGGATAATGATTCTCGAACGACAGCAGCCCTGCCAGATCGAGCAGCGAGCGCGCTGTGGTAAGCCGCTTGTTCTGGTCGACGCCGGCCATCTTCAGGCCGAACTCCACGTTCTTGCGCACCGACAGCCAGGGGAACAGCGAATACTGCTGGAACACGACGCCGCGGTCGGAGCCGGGCCGCGTGATCGCCTTGCCGTCGAGCAGCGCCTCGCCTTTGGTCGGCTTGACGAAGCCGGCGACGATGCTGAGCAGCGTGGACTTGCCGCAGCCGGACGGCCCGATCAGCGAAACGAATTCACCAGGCTGCACGTTGAGCGAGACATCCTTGACCGCGATGACCTCGCTTTCGTCGGCGCCGAAAGTGACGCCCATGCTGCGGACATCGATGAAACCTTTTGCGGCTTCGCTGTGTGCTTCTGCGATGCTCATTTCCGGCCTCCGGGTGCATAAGCGAGCCAGGGCATAAGGAAGAAGCCGACCATGCGGATGACGCCGCTGCAGGCCAGCCCAAGGACGCCGATCGTGATCATGCCGAGCATGATCGCGGGGTAGTCCACCAGCGAATAGGCTTCCCAGGTGAAGTAGCCGACGCCGAACTGGCCGGAGATCATCTCGGCTGCGATCAGCGACACCCAGGCCACGCCCATGCCGACGGCAAGGCCGGTGAAGATGTGCGGCAGCGAGCCCGGCAGGATGACGTTCCAGAACAGTTGCGCCTCGTTGGCGCCGAGGCAGCGCCCGGCGCGGATCAGAACGCCATCCAGCGAGTGCACGCCATGGATGGTGTTGAGCAGGATCGGGAAGAACGCGCCGATGAAGGTGATGAAGACGATCGCCGCCTCGTTGTTCGGCCACAGCATGATCGACATCGGCACCCAGGCGATCGCAGGGATCGGCCGGAGGATTTCCACGCAGGGCATGCACAGATCGCGCACGCGCTCATACTTGCCGATCAGAAGCCCCAGCGGCACGCCGATGGCGATCGCGATCAGGAAGCCGGTGACGATGCGACGCACGCTGATGGCGATGTTGACGAGATATTTGTTCGACAGCCCAACCTGGGTGAGCTGGTTGAACACCTCGGCCGGCGTCGGCACGTTCTTGAAGCGGATGTAGAACTCGAAGCGATATTTGGTTCCGAGATACCAGACCAGGAACAAGGCGCCGATCGAGATGCAGCCGAGAACGAGTGTGATGATGCGGTCGCGGGTGATGCGTCGGGACAGCCAGCGTGCGATGTCCTGCAGCGTGACGCCACGCACCAACTCGGGCTCGGTTGCAACCGGCTCTGACGGCGCCGTCTGCCCTTCCGTTACCTTCGCTTCGGGCTTTTCGGACGTGGATATCATCATGCTCCCTGCGATCCGCTCAGGATCGACTTTTCCTGCCGGTATCGGGATTGCCACAACCTTCGCTGTCGCCAAGCTTCCCATCGCGGCCCCCTATTGTCCGACGTTGATGGCGGAAAGCGCTTCGGTGTAGGTGGCGAGCTTGCCGCCGTTCTTCGCGGCATAGGCTTCCGCATCCTTCTTCAGCAGGAACGGCACCACGTCAGGATTCTTGGCGTCCGGCTTGATCGCGTAGAAGGCGGCGTCAGCGAAGACCTTGATGCCGAGCTCGTGGTCGACGAGATAGACGGCGTTGAACTTCTTGCCTTCAGCGGTGAACTTCTTGACGCCGAGCAACGCACAGACCGGCGAGGAGAACGGCACGATGTCGCCGCCCTGGATCCAGACCTCGCCGGCGAGCTTGGGATCGTTGACCGGCGCGTTGCAGACGGGGTCGGTGCCGGTGACATTGTAGGTATCGAAAGCAGCGAGCTGCTTGTCGTAGTCGAGCCCGAGCTCCTTGTAGGTGGCGCGGATATAGCTGTCATTGACCCAGGCGCCGATGTCGAGCGGCTTGATCATGTTGAGCTTCTGAAGGATCGCGTAGTTGCCGCCCACCGCATCGATCAAGAGCTTCTTGATGGTGGGATCGAGCGTGTGCACCCCGCCCGGACCGAGGAAGATGTAGACCACTTCCTTGTTGATCTTGGTCCATTCCTCGATCTTCTCGGCGGCAAGCTTCGGATTCTTGCGCATCCACTCGTTCGCCTCGATGAGAGATTTCAGGTAGGCCGTGACGATCTCCGGATATTTCTCGGCAAAATCCTTGCGCACCGTCACGCCATGGAAGGTCGGAACCTTGGTCTCGGCGCCGTCGTAGATCTTGCGGGCAAAACCCTTGAACGGCAGCAGCTCGGCAAAGGGCACGAAGTCGCCATGGGCATCGATACGCTTTTCCTGCAGGTTGGTGCTGCCGACTTCCGGTGACTGCGACACCAAATTCCAGAAATCCGGCGGCAAACCCCGCCGTTGCAGCGAGGTCAGCATCATGCCGTGCGCGGCGGAGCCGAAGGGTACGGAGACGTTCTTGCCTTTGAGGTCGGCCAGTTCGTAGAAGGACGAGTCCTTGTGGACCACGATGCCGTTGCCGCCGCCCGCCGCGTTGTAAGCGATGATGGCGATGAGCTGCGTCGGGTTGTTGGTGTTCTGCCCGGTGGCGCCATTCACCATCAACGGATAATCGCCCATCATCCCGATCTGGATGTTGTTGGCCATCATGCCGTTGGTGATCGGCGGACCCGACGTCGCGTTCTGCCAGGAGAGCTTGTACTGAAAATCCTTGTACTTGCCGGTTTTCGGCAGGTTCTTTTCGAGCAGACCAAGCTCCTTGATGACGACGCCGCCGGTCACCGTATTGGTCGTCGTGTTCTGCGTGCCGATGCCTATCTCCAACACCTCCGCGCGCAAATGCACGGGGGTGAGCACAAGCGCCGCGGCCACGCACCAGGGGGCGACCTTCGAACCGCAAGACATCAGTTTGGCGACGTTCATCACGTTAACCCCTTAATTTGCCGCGGATTGGCGGGAGGGCAGCTCGCCGTTGGGCTGCGCTCGGCACTCTCAAAGGTGCAAGGGCCAAGCCAGTTTGCACCGTCCCTGCGCGACAGGTTGTCCCTGTCCGCCGCAAGCGACGCACCGAATTGAGGGAAGAAGAAACAGCGGTAACCAAGCCCACTCGCGCACTCCTCAAGACGACCGAATTGCCGTGCTTGACGTGAGTTCTGGGCTCCCAAAGGGATTCACGAAACAAGGATTGTTTGCGGCGCGCAAATCCTTGCCGAAAAAGTCCGGCTGCTTAAGAAATAGCCAAAAGCAACAAAGAGTTTGATGAAATCTTGGGCGACATGGCCCTGGCGCGAGCAGATGAAGACGTCGCTTTGAATCGATCCGTCGCTTTGACGTGTTTCAGTCAACCTCGTCCGGCAGGCCGCTCTTGGCGGCCTTGCCATCGCGCATCTTCGCCAGCGGCGCACTGTCCTTGATCAGGATGTTGGTGCCCTGCGCATCGAGCACGCCCATCTCGGAAAGACGTTTCAATGCGGTCGTCACCCACTGTCGCGTGACACCGATCATGTTCGCGAGATCGGCATGGGTGAATGAGGCCGCGATCAGCGTGCCGCCGCGCTCCTCCACGCCGTAGAGATCCATCAGATGCAGCAGCAGATGCGCCAGCCGCTCCGTCGGCGAGCGCGTGCCGAGCATCTGCGCCAGCGATGAATAGCAGCGGCCCTTGAAGCTGAGACCTTCGATGATCCCCAGCGCCAGCGCAGGAATCTTCAGCACCATTTGCCGCAGCACCTCGCCGGGCAGATGCAACACGCTACTATTTATCGCCGCCACGCCGGACCAGACATGGATGCCGCGGTTGAACACATCGGGCCCGCCGACGAAATTGCCGGGATGCCAGTAGGCGAGCGTGATCTCGCGCCCCGAGGGGCCGATGTGGAAGACGCGGATGCGTCCGCTCTCGATGAGATAGATGCCGTCCTGCTGCCCGCCTTGCGAAAACACCTGGCCGCCGCGGTAAAATACCTTGCGCTTGCCGGCACTGACGACTTGCTGGATTTCCGCTTCGGAAAGGCCCTGGAACAGCGGAACGGGGCCTCCTCCCCGCGCCTTCTCGTCGGGCATCAGCATCGCGCCGAAGCGCGCCTGATCTGCCCAGCCGAGGGTCGTCCCGGTCGTCCAGGTGGTTGCACGCTTGCCTGTCAACAGGGCCTCCATCCCCCAACAAAGTGCAAATAGTGCGCCAACCGGCCGCGCCAAGGCACTCGCGGCACCCTATATGGTAAAGAGCTCCGCCCTTCAGAAGATTTCCCGCGTGCTTTACCTCGAACTCGCCATCGTCACCGTCCTCATCGTCATCAACGGCCTCCTCTCCATGTCGGAACTCGCGATCGTCTCCTCGCGCCCGGCAAGGCTGGCGGGCTTCGTCGAGCGAGGCGTCAGCGGCTCACGCCGCGCGCTGGCGCTCGCCTCCGACCCCGGAAAATTTCTTTCCACCGTGCAGATCGGCATCACGCTGATCGGGGTGCTGTCGGGCGCGTTTTCCGGGGCCACGCTGGGGCAGCGGCTGTCGCTCTGGCTGGTCGAACTCGGCCTGTCGCAAGCCGCGGCCGACACCATCGGCGTTGGTCTTGTCGTCGGCTTCATCACCTATGCCTCGCTGATCGTCGGCGAGCTGGTGCCGAAACAGATCGCGCTGCGCGATCCCGAGTCCATCGCGGTCAGGGTCGCGCCGGCAATGAACGTGATGGCGAGGATCTCGCTGCCGCTGGTGTGGCTGCTCGATCGCTCCGGCAAGGCGCTGCTCTGGCTGCTCGGCCATCGCGGCGAGGCGGAGGAGCGCGTCAGCGAGGAGGAAATCCGCACGCTGGTGGTGGAAGCCGAACATGCCGGAGTGCTCGAGCCCGGCGAGAAGGAAATGATCGCCGGGGTCATGCGGCTCGGCGATCTCCCGGTCGGCGCCGTCATGACGCCGCGCAACGAAGTGAGTTTCGTCGACCTCGCCGATCCCGAGCCGGTGATTTTCGCGGCGCTGCAGAAGACCAATCATTCGCGCTGCGTCGTGTTCGACGGCGACCGAGACAGCGCGCTCGGCATCGTGCACGCCAAGGACCTGCTCGACGCATATCTCGCGGGCAAGACGCCCGATATCCGCACGCTGACGCGCCAGGCGCCGATCCTTCCCGAAATGCTCGACGCGCGCGATGTGATCGCCATCCTGCGGGACTCGCCGGTGCATATCGGTCTCGTGCACGACGAGTACGGCGTGTTCCAGGGCGTCGTCACCAGCTTCGACATTCTCGAGGCCATCGTCGGCACGTTCAGCACCGAGCACGGCCCGGCGGAGGCCGCCTACACCAGACGCGATGACGGCTCCTACCTGATATCCGGCTGGATGCCGGCGCTGGAATTCGCCGACCTGCTCGGCATCACCTTGCCGACATCGCGGCCGTACCAGACCTGTGCCGGCTTCCTGCTGCAGGAATTCGCCGCCATCCCCGACGTCGGCGACAAGGTTACGGTCGGCGACTGGCGCTTCGAGGTCGTCGATATGGACGGCCGGCGCATCGACAAGGTCCTGGCGAGCCGGCCCGAGAAAGCCTGATCAAACCGGGGCTTGACGGACATCCTTCGAGTTGTCGGGTATCCCACACGACTGCCCCGCTTGTTGATAACCCCTATCCTGCTATTCCCGCCGCGCGACATAGGCAGTTGGCGTGCTATCGACATTTCCGACCAAAACCGGGACGGAAGACACCATGCGGATAACCCTCGTCGGCTCCCGCCATTTCGGCGTGACGACTTTCAATATGCTGCGCGAGCACGGCGTCGAGGTCGCAAGGGTCGTGGTCCATGACGGCGAGGACCGGCTTGCCGCCGCCGCCAAGGCCGCCGGCATCCAGGTCGTGGTGCAGGCCAATCCCAGGCTCGTGGTGGCCTCCGAGATCGCGCCCAAGACCGACCTGATCATCACCGCCCACAGCCATGCGCGGATTGGCAAGGACGCACTGGCCGCCTCCAGACTTGGCGGCATCGGCTATCATCCCTCACTGCTGCCGCGTCATCGCGGCCTTGCCGCGGTCGAGTGGACCATCAAGGAAGGCGATCCGATCGCCGGCGGCACCATCTATCATCTCGCCGACCGCATGGACGCCGGAGCGATCGCCGCGCAGGACTGGGTGTTCGTCAAGAAAGGCGAGACGGCACGCGAATTGTGGGAGCGCGCGCTGGCGCCGCTCGGCCTGCGCCTGCTCGCCGAAGTGATTGATACCGCCAAGGCCAATGGCTCGCTTCCGGCCACGCCGCAGGATGAGCAGTTCGCAACTCTTGCCCCCGCCCTCGATCCCGTCAAACACTAGGCGCGCCCCATGATTGCTGCGCCTGCCAGGCCGTGGCGAATTCGTATTCCTACGCTGTCCGACCGTCCAAGAATCAGCCATAAGTGCTTGTCTTATCAGGAACTTTCATGATTGCTGCGGCGCATCAAAGTTCGGCCTCATTGCGCCCAAATAAGCCGGCATCACCCCAATTTGAGGTACCCGGTTCATGCGCCGCAATCGCATTCACTTGCTCGTTGCTTCCACGTTTTTCGCCGCCGGTCCCGCCGCCCCCGCCTTCGCCGGTCAGCCCTTTGACGGCCAGTGGAATGTCACCGTGGTGACCAAGAGCGGCAATTGCGAGCCTTCGACCTCTTCGACCCTGACGATATCAGAAGGTCGCATTTCGGCACCGGACGCCGCCATTTCCGGTACCATCGGCCGCGAGGGACTTGTGCGAGTCTCGATCAATGGTGCATATGCGAACGGTCAACTCAGTGGCAACTCCGGCTCAGGGAAGTGGAATGGCGCATCAGCAGGCGTACCGTGCAGCGGTCGATGGGAAGCATCCCGTCAATAAGGCCCGGCTAGCCGAAACCTTCGCGTATTCGCGGCGGCTTGCATTTGCAGCCGCCGCTTTTTTTGCGGCATCGACCGCGGTCGGTCACGCGCAGTCGGGAGGACCGTATGCCGGCATGGCCGGCACCTGGTCGGGCGGCGGCACCGTCACGCTGGATGACGGCTCGCGCGAGCGCCTGCGCTGCCGCGCGACCTACCAGGTTGCCGGCATCAACATGACGATGTCGCTGACCTGCGCCAGCGATGCCTACAAGTTCAATCTCGGAGCCCAGGTCGTCGATCAGGCCGGCCAGGTCACCGGTACCTGGAGCGAGACCAGCCGCAACATTGCCGGCACGCTGGCCGGCCGCGGCGGCGGCGGCAATTTCCAGGTCGTCGCCAGCACCGCCGGCTTCAATGCCAATATCTCGCTGCGCACGGCCGGCAACAAGCAGACGGTGACGATGCGCGCCGACAGCGTCTTCCGCGGCGCCGACATTTCGCTCTCGAAATAGCGTCGACAGCGCGACGTGAATGACGCCCCGGTTCGGTCGATCCGGGGCGTTTTTCGTTGCACGCCGTTGACGGCTAAGCAGCCGGCGGCTTCTCGAGCTTCGCCGCGGTTTCCTTGATCGTCTTCGCGATCAGGAGCGCCTGCTCCTTGTTGAAAGCGAAATCCCAAATGCCCTTCTGGGTGGTCAGCGACAGCACCATGATGTCGGGCTGATGCTCGGGCCAGCCCGTGGCAAAGCCCACGACGAACTCGGCGGTGGTCTTTCGTGTCATGTTCATGTCTCAACACTCTCTTCAGGCCGCCGGGACGAAGGCGGTGACTTCGATTTCGACTTTGGCGCGCTCGTCGACGAGGCCGTCGATATAGAGCAGCGTCGAGGGCGGAAAATTCTTGCCCAGCGTTTCCTTCCAGGCCGCGCCAATGCCGGCGCCGGAAGCCTGGTACTCGCTCTTGCTGGTGAGATACCAGGTCAGCCGCACGATGTGCTCCGGACCGGCGCCAGCTTCTGCAAGCAGCTTGACGATCCGCTTCAGCGCGGTTCCGACTTGCGCGGCGAGATCAGGCGCATAGTCACCCTTCTCGTCGCCGCCGGTCTGGCCGGCCAGCACCACCCATTTGCCGGGGCCATCGACCACGACACCGTGTGAAAAGCCGCGCGGTTTCGACCATTCGGCCGGTTGCAGGACACGCATGCGCTTTGTTTCCTCCCGAGGATTGCCCGCCTCCTTAGCACCGATCAGACCCATGATCCCACAGCGAAATTGAGCCTTGTGCAGGGCTGCGTCAGCAGATTTGCCCGTTGCAACGGCAGCCAAGGTCGAACATACCGGCCTGCCCGCTTCGGAAACGTCATTCTCTGATGGAACGCACCCCCTCCAAACCGATGGCCGCGCTGTGGATGGCCGGCTGGCTCGCTCTGATGCTGACGATCGCGGTCGCGGGCCGCGAGGCGTTGCGCGAGCTCAACGTGTTTCAATTGATCCTGCTCCGCTCCAGCGTCGGGCTCCTCATGCTCTATCCGCTGATTCATCGCGCCGGCGGTTTTCCTGCCATGCGAACGCAGCGACTGCCGCAGCACATCGCGCGCAACATCATTCATTTCGGCGCGCAGCTCGGCTGGTTCTTTGCGCTGACGCTGATCCCGATCGGCCAAGTGGTGGCGATCGAATTCACCATGCCGATCTGGACCGCCATCGTTGCCGCGCTGTTTCTCGGCGAGCGCATGACGATCTGGAAGTCCTGCGCGATCGTGCTCGGCGTCGTCGGCGTCATCATGATCGTGCGGCCCGCCACCGGCGAGATCAATCCGGGTCAGTTGATTGCGCTGGCCGCCGCCGTCGGCTTCGGCGTTTCGGTCGTCATGGTGAAATCGCTGACCCGCACCGAGCAGACCGTGACGATCGTCTTCTACATGGCCGTGGTGCAGATAGCCGGCAGCCTGTTACCCGGGCTGTATGCCTGGACCTGGCCGTCGCTGATCACGTGGGGCTGGGCGATCGTGGTCGCCTTCTGTGGCACGTTCTCGCACTACTGCATGACGCGCGCGCTGCTGTACGCCGACGCCACCGTGGTGGTCCCAATGGACTTCCTGCGGGTTCCGCTCACTGCGCTGGCGGGTTGGTTGCTTTATTCGGAGCGGCTGGACGCCTTCACCGTGCTCGGCGCCGTCCTGATCCTCACCGGGAACCTGGTGAACCTGCGGGCGTCGGCGCCGATTCCGGCGCGCGCCGCCACTTGAGCGGGCGAATGACGTCCGGCGGCACCGCTGCAAGAAATTTCTTGAGCGATTTTGGCGGCTTGCTTGTGATCCAAATCACGCAGGCGCACTAATCCTGTTCTGAACCTGACGCCGATCGGCAACAACAGCTCAAATCGGGGTACGCGGGCCGATTTTTTGTGGCGCGAAGCGTGGCTTTTTCGTGTATCCTGCACCGCAAGACTTTCCGCCAAAGAGTTTCGATTCCACCAGGGGCATTTCAGATGCGCTACATCTCCCTCGTCGTTTCCCTGATCTGCATGGCGCTGACTGCGACCGCCGCCCAGGCCGACAAGCGGGTCGCCTTCGTCGTCGGCAACGGCGCCTACAAGAACGTGGCTGCGCTTCCCAACCCGCCCGTCGACGCCAAAGCCATGGCGGTCGCACTGCGGAACGTCGGCTTCGAAGTCGTCGAGGGAACCAACCTCACCCGCGACAAGATGACCGAGCGGCTGCTCGACTTCGGCAAGCGGGCACAAGGCGCCGACGTCGCCGTGTTCTTCTACGCCGGCCACGGCATCGCGATTTCGGGCACCAACTACCTGCTACCTGTTGATGCCGACATCAAATCCGAGATGGACGTGAAACTCGGCGCCGCCATCAACATCGACCTCACGCTCGACCAGACGATGGGCGACGCCAAGGTCAAGCTGGTATTCCTTGACGCCTGCCGCGACAATCCCTTCGCCGCCAAGATCAAGTCGAACTCGGCGACCCGCAGCGTCAACGTGCAGACCGGCCTTGCCGAGATGAAGTCCGGCGAAGGCACGCTGATCGCGTTCGCGACCGGCCCGGGTCAGACCGCGCTCGACGGCACCGAAGGCGGCAACAGCCCCTTCACCCGCGCGCTGCTTGCCAACATCACCAAGCCGGGCGTCGAGATCCAGCAGGCGATGACCCAGGTCCGCGCCCAGGTCAACGAGGAGACCAACAAGGGCCAGCTGCCCTGGGGTCACACCAACCTGATCGGCGCCGTCTATCTCAACGGCGCGCCCGCGCCGAGCGCGCCCGGCACCGCCGCAGCACCCGCGCAGCAGCAGGTTGCGCTGGCACCGAACACCGAGGTCGAAGTCGAGTTCTGGCGCTCGATCAAGGACTCCACCAAGGTCGAGGAGTACAAGGCCTATCTGACCAACTACCCGAACGGCCAGTTCCGCTCGCTGGCGCAGTCGCGCATCGCCTCCCTCGAGCAGGGCGGCGGCGTCAAGCCCGACGCCACGCGCAACCTGTCCGGCGGCGTCGATCCCGCCGTCTTCACCGAAGAAGCGTCCCAGCTCACCGAGGACCAGATCGGCCTCGACAAGGGCCAGCGCCGCGACGTGCAGCGCCGCCTGACGGGCCTCGGCTTCGACACAAAGGTGACCGGCGTGTTCACCCCGGACACCCGCAACGTGATCACCCGCTGGCAGGCCGCCCGCGGCTACCCGAAGAGCGGTTATCTCAACAAGCTGCAGCACAAGGCGCTGCTGACGGAAATCGTCGCGACCCAGCCCGCCTCGGCCTCCAGCAGCGATGATGAGGACAAGCCGGCGCCGCCGCGCCGTCGCGCCCAGAGCGGCGGTGGTGGCGGCGGTCAAGCGGCACCCGCTCCGCGCCAGCACAGCGGCGGCGGTCCCGATCCGGCCGCGATGGGCCGCTTCATGGGCGGCGTCGTCGGCGGCGTCCTGCGCTGATCCGCTCTCATCGCGAACAACAAAAGCCCGGGCTTCGGCCCGGGCTTTTTCATGACAGCACGTGGATATCACTTAATGACAGACGCTGACGAGACCCGCGGGAGAATGCGAGCGATTTGGTTTGACGCGTTGAGGGCGATTGCGGATTTCGAACTGCAGCGCGAGCGCTGGCTCGATCGGACCAACACCAATCCGGCCTGGTCGTACATCGAATTCGTTTGCAAGTACCCTGACCCGGCTCAACTAAGGGATGGAGTGCAGAAGGGTTACGTGTCGCCGGACGAGGCTACGATCCTCCAGGATTTTGGCGAGACCCTGATCGCACACAGATCGCCGACCGGTAACGACCGCGACCACGAGGCTATCCTGAGTGATCCTGCGTGGCAGGAGGTGGTTCGAGCGGCAGGTATTGCCTTACAGCGCGTTGAAGCGCTTCAATGTTAAGCAGCGAACCCAAGAACCTGGGACTGCCCTACTTGCCCGCCGCCTTGCGCAGCGCCTCGTTGATGCGGTCCTGCCAGCCCGGTCCGCCCGCCTGAAAATGTTCCAGCACGTCCTGGTCGATGCGCAGCGTGATCTGCTCCTTCACGCCGGGCACGGCGTTCGCCTTCGGCGGCGCTGCGGCGACTTTTGCGGTGGCACGCTTGAAGGCGGCCTCCGCCTCGGTGCGGGCATCGTTGAGCGTGCGCGGCCGGCGTGGTGGGTCGGACATGGTCAAATCCCCTCGAACAGTACGGTGGAAAGATAGCGTTCGGAGAACGACGGCACGATGGCGAGCACGGTCTTGCCGGCCGCCTCCGGCCGTTTGCCCACAGCCAGCGCCGCCGCGATCGCCGCGCCCGACGAGATACCGCCGGGAATGCCCTCGTTGCGCGCGAGCGCCCGCGACATCTCGATGGCGGTCGCGCTGTCCACCTTCACGATCTCGTCGATCACGGAACGGTCGAGGATGTCGGGCACGAAGCCCGCGCCGATGCCCTGGATCTTGTGCGGCGTGTGCTGGCCGCCGGACAGCACCGGGCTCTCCTCCGGCTCCACCGCGACGATCTTCAGCTGTGGCCTGCGCGGCTTCAGCACCTGGCCGACCCCGGTGATGGTGCCGCCAGTGCCGACGCCGGCGACGAAGAAATCGATATTGCCGCCGGTGTCGTTCCAGATCTCCTCCGCCGTGGTGCGGCGGTGGATTTCCGGATTGGCGAGGTTCTTGAACTGCTGCGGCATCACCGAGTTCGGCGTACTGCGGATCAGCTCCTCGGCCGTCGCGATCGCGCCTTTCATGCCCTGCGCCGCCGGCGTCAGGATGATCTCCGCGCCGAGAAACGCCAGCATCTTGCGCCGCTCGATCGACATCGATTCCGGCATCACCAGCTTCAGCCGGTAGCCGCGCGCCGCGGCGACGAAGGCGAGCGCAATGCCGGTGTTGCCCGAGGTCGGCTCGATCAGCACGGTGTCGGCATTGACGATGCCCGCCTTCTCCATCGCCGTCACCATCGACGCGCCGATGCGGTCCTTCACGCTCGTCGCCGGATTGAAATATTCGAGCTTGGCGAGAATGGTGGCGTTGATGCCTTGCATTTTCGGCAATTTGTTCAGACGGACGATCGGAGTGTCGCCGATGGCATCGACAATGGAGTCGAAAACGCGGCCGCGGCCGGGACGGTGCAGTGCAGCGTTTGGTGTCGGCGCATCCATCGCGGTACTCCTGTGACGGAAATGTGTGGGAGGCGTGACGTTGTTCCCTACTTAGGGGCCACGCAGGGCAACGCGCAAGATGCCAGCGGCGGAACAGCAACTTCGCTGCGATGCAAAATCACTTGATTCCAGAAATCACACCAAACCAACGTATTTGTGTTGCGACACCGTCAAAGACGTCGTTTAATACTTTGGTCGTGAGCAACGGTCCGTATCACCGCTGTGCAGCGTAGATCGGGCTCACAAGGCTCCCCGGTTCTGAACGCAAGGAGGTCAACGATGGCAGCAGTTGCTGAAGTATTGTCGACCGTCGCGTCTCAACCCGATCCGCGCGGGTGCGATCTTCCCACCTGCCCGGTGTGTGCGGACTCCATGGTCGCCGCCGAAGCGTCCGCGTATCTCAACGATCACGTGATCTCGTATCTGTGGACCTGCGATACCTGCGGCTACGGCTTTGTCACCAAGCATGCGGTGAAGAAGTTCGCGTGTAACTAAGCACTCATCTTGGAGCAATGTCACCGCGCGCCCAATCGGCGCGCGTTTGATTCCGGAAGTTCTCGAACGTGCCGTTTGATATCGCCGTGCGGATGTCCTGCATCAGCCGCTGGTAATAGGCGACGTTGATCTCCGACAGCAGCATGGCGCCCAGCGTCTCGCCCGAACGCACGAGATGGTGCAGATAGGCGCGCGAAATGTCGCGGGTCGATGGCCAGTCGCTTGCCTCGTCGAGCGGCCGCGGATCGTCGGCATGCCGCGCGTTGCGCATATTGAGCTGGCCGTAGCGCGTGAAGGCCATGCCATGGCGACCATTGCGGGTCGGCAGCACGCAGTCGAACATGTCCATGCCACGCGCCACCGCCTCCAGCAGGTCTTCCGGCGTGCCGACGCCCATCAGGTAGCGCGGGCGATCAACCGGCAGCTCGTGCTCGGTGGCCTCCAGCATCGCAAGCATCACCGCTTGCGGCTCGCCAACCGCAAGCCCCCCGATCGCGTAGCCATGGAAGCCGACGTCGATCGTCCCGCGCGCGCTGGTCCGCCGAAACTCCGGCACGTCGCCGCCCTGCACAATGCCGAATAGCATGTAGCCCTCGGGCGCGCTCTCGAAGGCGCGCCTGGAGCGCTCGCCCCAGCGCAGCGACAACTGCATGGCGCGCTCGATGTCGCCGCGTTCGGCCGGCAGCCGCACGCATTCGTCCATCTGCATGGCAATGTCCGCGCCGAGCAGCCGCTGCACCTCGATCGACCGCTCGGGCGACAGCTCGACTTTCGCCCCGTCGATATGCGAGCGGAAGGTCACGGCCTGCTCGCTCACTTTCCGCAAGTCCGACAGCGACATCACCTGAAAACCGCCGGAGTCCGTCAGCATCGGCCCGCCCCAGCCGGTGAATTTCTGCAAGCCACCGAGTGCGGCGATCCGCTCGGCGCCGGGCCGCAGCATCAAATGATAGGTGTTGCCGAGCACGATGTCGGAGCCGGCGTCGCGCACCTCGCGCCAATACAGCCCCTTCATGGCGCCGGCGGTGCCGATCGGCATGAAGGCCGGCGTGCGCACCACGCCGTGCGGCGTGGTCAATCGTCCCGTGCGCGCGCCGCCATTGGTTGCCAGCAGCTCAAAATGGTTGGGAAGGCTCATGGCAGGGCTTATGACGTGACAGCCATGCGCAATTCAACCGGTTTGAGGCCGATTTAACCCGTTGACGGGGCCAAATCTCTCCCGCATAAGTCCGTGCCATGACGCTGACCGCGAAAACCACGACCAAAACCACCAAGCCCTGCCGGGGCTCGGGAGGCGTGCGCGCGTAGTCAGTTCAGACGCATCAACTTCACCCGATGCCCCGCCTCAAAAAGGTCCGGGGCTTTTTTATTGCCCGCAGCGAAGCATGGAGAACGAAAGTGAGTAACGATCCCGTAGTCGCGATAGTCGGCGTCACCGGCGCTGTCGGCGCCGAATTCATCGCCACCATGGACCGCCGCAATTTTCGCGTCGGAAAGCTGAAGGCGCTGGCCAGCGCCCGCTCGGCCGGCAAGACCGTCACCTTTCGCGGCCGGGAAGTCGTGATCGAGGAGCTCACCGAGCGCGCCTTCGACGGCGTCGACATCGCGTTGTTCTCCGCCGGCGGCAGCATTTCCCGCAAGTTTGCTCCGATTGCGGTCAAGGCCGGCGCCGTCGTCATCGACAACTCCTCCGCCTTCCGCATGGACCCGAACGTCCCGCTGGTCATCCCCGAGATCAACGCCGGCCGCATCCGCGACCACAAGGGCATCATCGCCAACCCGAACTGCGCTGCCATCACTGTGCTGGTGCCGCTTTGGCCGATCCACCGCGAAAATCGCATCAAGCGCCTGATCGTCTCGACCTACCAGGCCGCCAGCGGCGCGGGTGCAGCGGCGATGCAAGAGCTCGTGGAATCGACCCGCGCCCACCTCAACGGGCAGGCCTACCCGCCCCGGGTGATGCCGCATCCCTACGCCTTCAACCTGTTCAGCCACAACACGGCGATCGATCCCGAGACCGGCTACAACGACGAGGAAACCAAGGTCATCAAGGAGACCCGCAAGATCTTCGAGGACGACAAGATCGCGGTCGGCGTCACCTGCGTGCGCGTGCCGGTGCTGCGCGCCCACTGCGAGTCCATCACCTTCGAATGCGAGCGCACGATCAGCGAGGACGACGTGCGGACGTTGCTGGCGAAGGCGCCGGGCGTGAAGATCGTCGATGATCGCGCAAAGAACTACTTTCCAATGCCCGTGGACGCCTCCGGCCAGGACGATGTCCTGGTCGGCCGCATCCGGCAGGATCTCAGCGATCCCTCGGGTCACTCGATCTCGATGTTCGTCGCCACTGATCAGTTGCTCAAGGGCGCCGCACTGAACGCAATCCAGATCGCGGAATTGCTGCCGCAGCGCGCGATGGCGTGAAACAGCCACCGAACTTGTAGGGTCGGCAAAGGCGCGAAGCGCCGTGCCCACCCTGCGCAGCCTACTCGAGGCCCCGCAGCTCCCGTGCGCGGAACAGCAGACACGCATCGCCATACGAATAGAACCGGTACCCGCCCGCAATCGCATGCGCGTAGGCCTGCTTCATCGCATCGAGCCCGGAAAACGCCGCCACCAGCATGAACAGGGTCGAGCGCGGCAGGTGGAAGTTGGTCAGCAGAATGTCGACCGCCCGAAAGCGGTAGCCCGGCGTGATGAAGATCGAGGTCTCGCCGGCAAACGGCTGGATCGTGCCATCGTCATGCGCGGCGCTTTCCAGGAGCCGCAGCGAGGTGGTGCCGACCGCGACGATGCGCCCGCCCTTGGCGCGCGCTTCGTTGAGGTTTCGCGCGGTCTCCGCGGATACCGTGCCCCATTCCGCATGCATGCGGTGCCCGGCGGTGTCCTCGGCCTTGACCGGCAGGAACGTCCCTGCCCCGACATGCAGCGTCAGGCGGTTGATCTCGACGCCACGCCGGCGCAACGCGGCATCCAGTGCCGGCGTGAAATGCAGCCCGGCCGTGGGTGCCGCGACCGCGCCTTCGTTCGCGGCAAACATGGTCTGGTAGTCGGCAGCGTCCTGCTCGTCCGGTGCGCGCTTTGAGGCGATGTAGGGCGGTAGCGGCGTCGCGCCCAGATCAGATATTGCCTGATCCAGCGCCGGACCGTGGAAGGAAAAGGACAACGTCACCTCGCCCTCGGCGCCCTTGGCTTCGACCTCGGCATCGAGATGGCCGAGCAGGCAGACCTTGCCTTCATTGCCGAAGCGGATGCGGTCGCCGCTGGCAAGCTTCTTCGCCGGCTTGACCAGCGCCTGCCAGCGCGAGCCGTCGAGCCGCTTGATCAGCGTCGCCTCGATCTTCGGCTCGGTCTCGCGCCCGATGCGGCGGCCTTTCAGCTGCGCCGAAATCACCCTTGTGTCATTGACTACAAGCTGGTCGCCCGGCTCCAGCCATTGCGGCAGTTCCGCCACGTGGCGGTCGCGCAGCACCCCGTCGCCCTGCACCACCAGCATCTTTGCGGAGTCGCGCGGGCTCGCCGGGCGCAGCGCGATGCGCTCAGGCGGCAGATCGAAATCGAAGAGGTCAGTGCGCATGGGATCGGCACACTGCCGAGCCCTCATCCTGAGGAGCGCGTCAGCGCGTCTCGAAGGATGAGGCCCGGCTGTTGCGGCGTCAGTGGCCTCATGGTTCGAGACGCCCGCTTCGCGGGCTCCTCACCATGAGGGGAAACATCAGGCTCAAAGCGCCATGTGCGCCTTGACGATCTTGTCGGGATCCTTGACCGGCTCGCCGCGCTTGATCTTGTCGACGTTCTCCATCCCTTCGGTCACCTTGCCCCATACCGTGTACTGCCGGTTGAGGAAGGAGGCATCGTCGAAGCAGATGAAGAACTGGCTGTCGGCGGAGTCAGGACTTGCCGCGCGCGCCATCGAGGCGGTGCCGCGGACGTGCGGCTCGCTGTTGAACTCGGCCTTCAGCTTCTTGCCGGAGCCGCCGGTGCCGGTGCCCTGCGGGCAGCCGGTCTGCGCCATGAAGCCCTCGATCACGCGGTGGAACACGATGCCGTCGTAGAATCCTTCGCGCACCAGCTCCTTGATGCGCGCGACATGGTTCGGCGCCAGATCCGGACGCATCTCGATCTTCACGGGCCCCTGGGTGGTTTCGAGGATCAACGTATTTTCGGTGTCAGCCATGCTTGTCTCTCTGCTGGTTTGGGTGAGGTCTTGCGTGTCCAAAATCTGATCGCGAAGGGCCGGCCCGCGACGGCGCCGCCTAATCCTTCGCTAAATGGCAACGGCGTGCAGCGTTGCAACGCTTCCATGGCGGCGATCCGGTAGGCGAGGCGGTCACTGTCGGACGCCCCTTCGGTCTCATAGGTGATCCGCGGCCGGCCCAAAATGGCGCCATCGCGGTTGAAGCTCACCCGCACCGTGATGTCCACCGGCCTCGCCTGCGCACGCGGCGGCGCCTTCCAGCACTGGTGTAGCCGCTCCACCACGTCCTTGATGCTGTCGAGCGGCTCGGCCGCGGCCGGCACCGGCAAGGTAAGCAGCATTGCCGCAAACCATAGTCCCGGTTTGCCGCGCCGCGCCACCGCCGCTCACTTGATGTCGGATGCGACCTGCACCTTCACCATCTTGTCGGGATCGGTCACCGTGCCGCTGCTCGAGCCGGGCGGCGCCTTCTTCAGCTTGTCGACGACGTCCATGCCCTGCACGACCTCGCCGATCACCGTGTACTGGCCGTTGAGGAACGACGCCTCGGCAAAGCAGATGAAGAACTGCGCGTTGGCGCTGTCGACGCTGTCGCCGCGCCGGGCCATGCCGACCACGCCGCGCTTGAAGGGCGTGGAGGAGAACTCCTGCTTCAGGTTGGGATATTTCGAGGCGCCGGTGCCGTTGAATTTCTCGCCGTCGCCGGTCTGCGCCATGAAGCCGTCCATCACGCGGTGGAACGGCACGTTGTTGTAGAAGCCGTCGCGGGCGAGCTGCTTGATGCGCGCGGCATGCCCGGGCGCGAGATCGGCGCGCAGCGCGATGACGATGCGGCCCTTGGTCGAGTCGATGACGATCGCATTGGCCTTGTCGAGATTGGCCGGCAGCGGCTGGGCGAGCGCGGGAGCCATGGCAAACAGCGCGGCGATGAGGGCGAGAACTCGGATCATGGAAACTCCGAAAAGCAGATGAACGGGGATCGCTGATGTCGTCAGACGAATTTGGCCTTGAGGGCTTTGGCGACCGCAGGCGGCACGAAGGCGGAGACGTCGCCGCCCATGCTGGCGATCTGGCGTACCAGTGTGGCGGTGATCGGGCGAGCGGCCACCGATGCCGGCACGAAGACCGTATGGACCTCAGGCGCCATGGTCTCGTTCATGCCTGCGATCTGCATCTCGTAATTGAGGTCGGTGCCGTCACGTAAGCCCCGAATCATGATGGTGGCGCCGGCCTTTTGCGCCGCCCTCACCGTGAGATCGTCATAGGTAATGCAGTCGAAGGCGCACCCGGCCTTCTGGGCGATGGGCGCGAAGACCGTGCGGACCATGTCCAGCCGTTCCTCGGTCGAAAACAGCGGTTTTTTGTTGGGCTGCACCCCAATTGCGACAATCAGCCTGTCGCAGAGGGTGACGGCATGCCGGACCACGTCCAGATGGCCGTTGGTGACGGGATCAAAGGAGCCGGGATAAAGCGCGATGCGGGGCATATGCCCCTCCTAGCCTGCCCGGTCCGGCCCGGCAAGGTTCCCGCACTTGGGCCAAAGACCCGTAAATCTATTTTACCTCAGCCAATGAACCACTTGCGCCCCCAACGCGTCTTTTAGACGGGTCACCATTGTTTCGTGCCGCGCCGGGCCACGAAACAAAACCGGGACCGGACGAAACCATTTTCCGCATCGGAGAAGACGTCCGGAAACCGGGTTTGGTTACCTAGGTCACAACGAAACGTCGGTCCGCCAAGGGCCGAGGGACAGGGGACAGTCAATGATCAAGGCACTTTCCGCCGTAGCCGTTGCTGCGTTGATCGCCGCCGCGCTGACGGTTCTTCCCGGATTTGCCCCGCAGGTCGAAGCCAGCGTGCCCGTGGCGCTTGCGAAGGGCGACCGTCTCGACATCAGTAAAGTTGGCCGCAGCTGCTCAGAGCAGGCCTGGCCGAATTTCGAAGCGTCCTGCCTGCGCGGTGCCGGCAACAAGCTGGTGGTTCGCGAAGCCCGCCTGGTAACCGCGGACCGTACGCCGTAACCGCACTGACGAATTACCTTCGTTGCTCCAAGTCGAAATCCCCGGGATGCCCCCCGGGGATTTTCGTTTTCGCAGGGACCTGCGCCCAGGAACAAATCCCCCATAGCAATTTGCGACGTCTCGTCGCAGACTGCGCGAATTGAGCTTGTGGGGCCCGTTCATGACTGCGACCTCAACCGGAATCCATGGCCCCTCCAGTGCGATCCCGGTCGCCGCCACGCTCGGCGCGCTCGGCGTCGTCTATGGCGACATCGGCACCAGCCCTCTCTACGCGCTCAAGGAAGCCGCCAAGGCCGCCGCTCCCGGCGCAACGCCCGGTCCCGACGCCGTGCTCGGCGTGGTGTCGCTGATCTTCTGGGCGCTGATCCTGATCATCTCGATCAAATATGCGCTGCTGATCCTGCGCGCCGACAATCGCGGCGAAGGCGGCATCGTCGCGATGCTGGCGCTGCTCTCCGCACGCAACGCGCAGCAGGGCACCTGGCGCGCGCATCTGCTGGTGGTCGGCCTGATCGGCGCGGCCCTGCTCTACGGCGACGGCGCGATTACGCCGGCGATCTCGGTGCTGAGCGCCCTTGAGGGATTGAAGGTGGACGCGCCCGCGCTGGCGCCGGCCGTGGTGCCCCTCACCGTCGCCATCCTGGTCGGCCTCTTCATCATGCAGAAGCAGGGCACCGGATTCATCGGCGGCATCTTCGGTCCGGTGATGCTGTTCTGGTTCGCCTCGCTCGGCGCGCTCGGCATCCACGGCATCGTGATGGCGCCCGGCGTACTCGCTGCGCTCAATCCGCTCTATGCCTTCAACTTCCTCGTCCACCACAACTTCCATATCGGCTTTGCCGTGCTGGGCGCGGCTTTCCTCGCGGTGACCGGCGGCGAGGCCATGTACGCCGACATGGGACATTTCGGACGCATTCCGATCCGGCTTGCCTGGTTCGGCATCGCGCTGCCCGGCCTGGTGTTGAATTACTTCGGCCAGGCGGCGCTGCTGATCACCGACGCGAGCGCGATCGAGAACCCGTTCTACCAGCTTGCGCCGGACTGGCTGCATTATCCGCTCGTGGCGCTCGCCACCGTCGCCACCGTCATCGCCTCGCAGGCGATCATCTCCGGCGTCTACTCGCTGACCCAGCAGGCGATCCAGCTCGGCTTCCTGCCGCGCATGCACATCCAGCACACCACCAGCCACGCAATCGGCCAGATCTATGTGCCGCTGGTGAACTGGCTGCTTGCCGCCGCCACGCTTGGCGCGGTGATCGGCTTCGGCACGTCGGATGCGCTGGCCGGCGCCTACGGCATCGCGGTGTCGCTGCTGATGGCGATCACCACACTGCTGGCCGCACTGGTTGCGCTGCACTGGGGCTATTCGCCCGTCATCGTGATCGGCGTCAACGGCTTCTTCTTCGTCATCGACTGCATCTTCTTCGCCGCCAACTCGGTGAAGCTGCATGAGGGCGGCTGGTTCCCGCTCGTGCTCGCCGCCGTGGTCGCTTTCCTGATGCTGACATGGCGCGGCGGAGTGAAGCTGGTTGAGAAGGCGCGCGCGAAACTGCGCCAGCCTGAAGAGGATTTGATCGAGACCGCGGTCAACCGGTGCCACTCGAGACTTCCGGGCACCGCCGTGTTCCTGGCATCCGCGCCGAACGGCGTGCCGCTGGCATTGACGCAATTCGTCAAGCACAACCAGGTACTGCATCAGCGCGTCCTGCTGGTGACCGTACAGATCGAGGAGTCCCCACACATACCGGATGCCGACCGCGCCGAGGTGAACGAGATCAGCCCCGGCATCACCAGGGTGATCCTGCATTACGGCTTCATGCAGTATCCGACGATCTACGAAGGGCTGAAGCTCGCTTGTCAGCAGGCCAAGCTGCCCCGCACCGTCGACCTCTCCAAAATCACCTATTTCATTGGTCGCGAGACCATCATCCCGCGCGAGGACGTTCCGGGCATGTGGGTGTGGCGCGAGTCGATCTTCGCCTTCCTGCAGCGCAACGCCGAACGAACGGCCGCGTTCTTCGACGTGCCGACCGGACAGGTCGTGGAGTTCGGCACGGAGATCGAGATCTAGTTCAGCATCCGCTTACGCGGGGATGCGGGCCGCGCATTGCCTGAGGTCGGCGATCTGCTCCGGCGCCAGCGCCCGCTTTGGCACGATATTGAACAGGCGCGGCGCCTGATAAAGAATAAAGACCTGCGCGTTCTCGGCCCACTTCAGGTAGTCGCTCCAGGCCACCTGCCATTCGCCGCTGGTGCCCGTGATCGTGAGGCCATTCTCCGACCAGGAGAAGGTGTAGGGACGATGGAGAGCCTTGTGCTTGCGATAGATTCGCCGTGTCCTGATCGGGGCCATCAAATAGTAATCCGCAACCAGCAGGACCACGACGGCGGCAAAGCAGGCGTTCACGACAATCACCGCGATCGTCCCCCAGCGGTCGAAATAGGCGATCGTCATCCAGACGACATAGGCCACGACCAGCAGGGAAAAATTTACAAGCGCGACACGGCTACGAAGGCACTTCAGGGTGTGGAGGCGGTTCGCCGCCAGATAGTCCTCTGTGGTAAGGGTCAGTGAAACGGACCGGTCCATGACGCCACCTCGACAAAACGGCCACCGACGGCTGCTTGCGCCATCGGGGCCGATTTTTGGGGCATAGAGATGGCGAAGGGCGCGCTAGCTGCCGTTCCCGTTGTCGCCGTTGCCGTTTTCTTCCTCGCCGATGTGCTCGACCGAGACGACATGCTCGTCATCGGCGGTGTCGAACACGATCACGCCTTGGGTGGAGCGGCCGGCGATGCGGATGTCCTCGACCGGGCAGCGGATCAGCTGGCCCTTGTCGGTGACCAGCATGATCTGGTCGCTGTCCTCAACGGGGAATGACGCCACCAGCTTGCCGTTGCGGTTGTTGACGCTCATGGCGACGATGCCTTTGCCGCCGCGCCCCGTGGTGCGGTACTCGTAGGACGAGGTGCGCTTGCCGAAACCGTTGACGGAGACGGTGAGCACCACCTGCTCCTGCGCCGACATCTCGACATAGCGTTCCTGCGAGATCTGCGCAGCGTCGGAGGCCTCCTCGGTCTCCGTCTCGACCGTATCCTCGCCGCCTTCGCCGGCCATGGCCCGCCGCATCTTGAGATACGCCGTGCGCTCGTCCGAGGTCGCCTCGACATGGCGCAGGATCGCCAGCGAAATCAGCTTGTCGCCGTTGGCGAGCGCGATGCCGCGCACACCCATCGAAGTGCGGCCGGTGAAGACGCGCACATCGGTGACGGGGAAGCGGATGCACTGGCCGCCGGCGGCAGTGAGCAGCACGTCGTCGCGCTCGGTGCAGATCTGCACGTCGACGATGGCCTCGCCCTCCCCGAGCTTCATGGCGATGATGCCGGAGCGGCGGACGTCGACGAAGTCGCTTAGCTTGTTGCGGCGGACGGTGCCGCCGGTGGTGGCGAACATCACGTCGAGCTCGGCCCAGGTGGATTCATCCTCCGGCAGCGGCATGATGGTGGTGATGCGCTCACCCTGCTCCAGCGGCAGGATGTTGATCAGCGCCTTGCCGCGGGCATTGGGCGCCGCCATCGGCAGCCGCCAGACCTTTTCCTTGTAGACCTGGCCGCGCGAGGAGAAGAACAAGACCGGCGTGTGCGTGGAGGCCACGAACAGGCGGCTGACAAAGTCCTCGTCGCGGGTCTGCATGCCGGCACGGCCCTTGCCGCCGCGGCGCTGCGCCCGGTAGGTCGACAGCGGCACGCGCTTGACATAGCCGGCGTGCGAGACGGTGACGACCATGTCCTCGCGCTGGATCAGGTCCTCGTCCTCCATCTCGCCTTCCTGCTCGATGATGACGGTCTTGCGCGGCGTGGCGAACTCCGCCTTCACGTCGGAAAGCTCGGTCTTGACGATCGCCTGCACGCGGGCGCGCGAGCGCAGGATTTCCAGATAGTCGTTGATCTCGACCTTGAGCTTTTCGAGCTCCTCGGAGATTTCGTCGCGGCCGAGCGCGGTGAGGCGCTGCAGGCGCAGATCGAGGATGGCTCTGGCCTGCTCCATCGACAGGCGGATGGTGCCGTCGGCACTGATACGATGGCGCGGATCGTCGATCAGCGTCAGCATCGCCTCGACGTCCCTCGCCGCCCAGTCGCGCTCCATCAGGCGATCGCGCGCGGTGGTCGGATCGGGCGAGCTGCGGATGACCTGGATGACCTCGTCGATATTGGCGACCGCAATGGCGAGACCGACCAGGATGTGGGCGCGGTCACGCGCCTTGTTGAGCAGGAATTTGGTGCGGCGGGTGACGACCTGCTCGCGGAAGGCGATGAACACCGTCAAGAGGTCGCGCAGATTCATCAACTGCGGCCGCCCGCCGTCGAGCGCCACCATGTTGGCGCCAAAGCTCGTCTGCAGCGGCGTGAACTTGTAGAGCTGGTTCAGTACCACGTCAGGCACGGCGTCGCGCTTCAGTTCCACCACCACGCGGAATCCCTCGCGGTCGGACTCGTCGCGCAGATCGGCGATGCCCTCGATCTTCTTCTCGCGCATTAGCTCGGCAATGCGCTCCACCATGGAGGCCTTGTTCACCTGGTAGGGAATTTCCGAGATGATGATCGCCTCGCGATCCCTGCGGATGGTGTCGATCGTCACCTTGCCGCGCATCACGATCGAGCCGCGGCCGAGATGATAGGCAGCGCGGATGCCCTGGTGGCCGAGGATGATGCCACCGGTGGGAAAATCCGGGCCCGGCATGATCTTGATGAGGTCGTCGACGCCGAGCGCGGGATTGTCGATCAACGCGATACAGGCGTCGATGGTCTCGCCGAGATTGTGCGGCGGGATGTTGGTGGCCATGCCGACGGCGATGCCGCCGGCGCCGTTGACCAAAAGGTTCGGGAATTTCGCCGGCAGGACCGACGGCTCTTTTTCCTGGCCGTCATAGTTCGGGACGAAGTCGACGGTGTCCTTGTCGATGTCGTCGAGCAGGTGCTGCGCGATCTTGGTGAGGCGCGATTCCGTGTAGCGCATCGCTGCCGGCATATCGCCGTCGACCGAGCCAAAGTTGCCCTGGCCGTCGATCAGCGGCACGCGCATGGAGAAATCCTGCGCCATGCGCACCAGCGCGTCGTAGACCGACTGGTCGCCGTGCGGATGATATTTACCGATGACGTCGCCGACGGTGCGCGCGGACTTTCGGTAGGTCTTGTTCCACTCGAACCCGTTCTCGTGCATCGCATAGAGGATGCGCCGGTGCACGGGTTTCAGGCCGTCGCGCGCATCCGGCAGCGCACGCGCCACGATCACGCTCATGGCGTAGTCGAGGTAGCTGCGCTTCATCTCGTCGAGGATGGATACGGGACGAATATCGGAGGGCGCCGGCGGCTCGCCGGGCTTGTCGTCTTCGGTATCGGACAAAGGGAATCCGTAGGTTCAGGTCGTCAGAATCGTATAGCCGATTTGGGCTCTTCAAACCACTTTTTAAAGCTCTCCGCCAGCGCTTTTTCCCCTCGTTTTTTCATGGACTTACGGGGCCTGCAGGGACCCCGGAATCGACCTTGGAAAATGCCCGCCTCGAGCTGCCGAATCAAGCCTCGTTTCAGGGCCCGAAAACCACCGCATGCATGACCCGTCCGGGCATGAACGCGAACAGGCCTGCGATGATCAGCGCGCCGGCAAAGATCGAGATCATCGTGAACTTGTGGCCGCGCACTTTGTGCCGGCGCGCGTACCAGACGCCGAGCACCAGCATGATCGGGGTGAAGATCGACAGCAGATGGATCGGACTCCACGGCCCGAAGATGCGCAGCTGATGAATCCAGAACGAGGAGATCGCCACGACCGCCATCAGCGCCACCCAGATCCACCCGAGCGTCCGGTGCGGCAGCGTGCCCTTGGGCGCGGCGAGCTGCACAACGCCGAGCGCAAAGGCCGCCATGGCGGCAAACGCGTGCATGGGGATGGCGGGAGCGGCATCGAGTAGCGGCGTGAGGCTCATGGGCGCGACGTCCGGGGCTTGTGGTACGCGGTTCCGAGGTGAAACGGTTAATGTAAATATCATTTACATCCGACTGCGTCCAGACGTGCGGAATTGGCGACCGACCCCAGGCCCGGTAGCCCGGCCATTGCGACCATGGATAAACCTTAAATTGTGCATAAAGGCTTGTTGCCGAGGATGCCATGATGCAGGACCAAGCAAGAGGCAGCATCGTTCGTCGGATCAACGCGTGGTGCAAATCCGCGACGGCGTCTTCGCTCTGTGCAGCATTGCTGGCGGCGTTTCCGGCGGAAGCAGCTTCGCCAGCGCCGATCAAGCTCGCGGTGTTCGATTTCGAACTTGAAGATCTTACCGACAGGCCCTCATCCATCGGCGAAACGCCGTCCGACACCGAACAATTGAGGCGCGTCACCGATGAGGTTCGTCAGCTGTTGGCGCAGTCCGGGCGCTACAGTTTGATAGATGTAGGCAGCGCGGATGCGGCCGCGGTGAAGGCGCATACGCTTCGCGAGTGCAATGGCTGCGACGCCGGCATCGCCCTGAAGCTAGGCGCGGAGCAGTCCTTTGTCGGCGTCGTGAAGCGGATCAGCCGCACGGAATACACGATAAGATTTCAAATCCGCGATGCCCCAAACGGCACCGTCATTTCCACCCAGGACAGCGGGCTTCGCATGGGTGCCAACTACTCGTGGAGCCGAGGCGCGGCACGCTTGATCGAGGATCGGCTGCTGGAGAGCCGAACCCAGCAATAGCGTCGCGGGACTGGCGTGGTCGATCGCATTGGGTCAGGCGCAAGACTACGCCGACCTAAGGACCCGCAGGAGGTCGAAAAGCCCGGAAAAACCGTGCTCCTAGAACGGGATGTCGTCGTTCATATCGCTGTTGCGACTGCCGCCGGCGGCAGCCACGCGACGCGGGGCTGGGCTCGAGCTGCCGAAGTCGCCGCCGCCCTCCTCGGCATAACCGCCACCACCGCCACCGCGGCCATCGAGCATGGTGAGGGTCGAATTGAAGCCCTGCAGCACGACCTCGGTCGAGTATTTTTCCACCCCGCTCTGGTCGGTCCATTTGCGGGTCTGCAGCGCGCCTTCGATGTACACCTTGGCGCCCTTCTTCAGGTACTGCTCGGCGATCTTGCAGAGACCCTCGTTGAAGATCACCACGCGGTGCCACTCGGTCTTTTCCTTGCGCTCGCCGGTCGCCTTGTCGCGCCAGGTCTCCGACGTCGCCACGCTCAGATTGGCGATCGGCCGCCCGTCCTGGGTACGCCGGATTTCCGGATCCTTGCCCAGATTTCCGACCAGGATCACCTTGTTCACACTTCCCGCCATCGCCGCTCTCCACGCTCCAAATCACTGCAAAATCGCTAGGCTGCCGGCGCCGGCAGCATGATCGCCGCCTTGATCGTCTCCTTGGCCCACGCCCGTCCGCCGACCTATACGCTCAACGGCGCGGCTTTCCCTAAGGTCCCCGGCCGGGCATCCCGGTTATCCACATATAGCACCGCCAGCGCTAATGTTCCAGTTTTGTTCCACAGATTCCGGCCGCCTGGCGGCCGCGCTCTAAGGTTCGTAGCCGGTCCAATCCGGGAACCCGACGGTCCAGTCCAAGTTCGCGGAACTCCTGACAAAAACGTTAATTTTGCCGCCTCCTCACTTAGTTGCCGAGTGTTGCATTTGGGAGACGGCCTTTAGAGTCGGAATCCTGTAAATTTCCGGATGGATGGACTTGGATGGACTTGGCGCTCGCGCCGCAACCGCTTCGGGACCAACGGAAGCGGATAAGAACCGGAGAGAGAAATGAAGAAGCTTCTGCTCGGTATTGCCGGCGTCGTCGCGCTGGCTGCACCAGCTTCCGCTGCAGATCTCGCTGCGCGTCCTTACACGAAGGCGCCGCCGCCCATGATCGCAGCGGTCTATGACTGGAGCGGCTTCTACATCGGCGCCAATGGCGGCTGGGGTTCGAGCCACAAGTGCTGGGACTTTGTGGACGGCGCTGGTGCGCTCATCGCGAACGACGGTTGCCACGACGCGACCGGCGGCACGGCCGGCGGTCAGATTGGCTACCGCTGGCAAACGGGCGCCTGGGTGTTCGGCGTCGAGGGCCAGGGCAACTGGGCGGACCTCAAGGGTCGCAGCATCAGCATCTCCGATCCCACGCTCACCATCGAATCCCGCATCGGTGCGTTCGGCCTGCTCACCGGCCAGATCGGCTACGCCTTCAACAATGTGCTGTTCTACGTGAAGGGCGGCGCTGCAGTCACCGACGATCGTTTCCGCTTCTTCGCCACGGCCACCAACGTTCAACTCACGAACACGGTCAACGATACCCGCTGGGGCGGCACGGTCGGCGCCGGCCTCGAGTTCGGCTTCACCCCGAACTGGTCGGCCGCGATCGAGTACGACCACCTGTTCATGGGTAACCGCACCTACACCTTCACCAGCATACTGCCACCGGTCGTTACCAGTAACGAACGCATCAAGCAGGACGTCGACCTCGTCACCGTCCGCGTGAACTATCGCTGGGGCGGCCCGGTCGTCGCGAAGTACTGAGATCAGCTGTACTGTTTTCGAGAAGGCCGGCTTCGCGCCGGCCTTTTTTGTTTGCGCGCGGCTAATGGCCCGCTGCGGAACCGCAGGCCGCTGCTGACGCCTGCCGCCATGGCGCAAACTATCCGTTGATGATTCGCGCGCGGCACTGGAAAATATGCCCCGTTCTTCCTACGTTCCGGTGTGCCCCTTGGCGTCTGAGCCCGGCCCGCCCGGCGAAAGCGCGCCTCTATCAAGCGCGTTTCATGCGCATCTGGGAATGCCTGTTATGGATGAAGTGCTCCGCGCCAAACGCCAACAGAACGCGTCCGCCTCGCGCGCCATCACCATCCGCGGCGCGCGCGAGCATAATCTGAAGAACATCGACGTCGAGATCCCTCGCGACAGGTTGGTGGTGTTCACCGGCCTCTCCGGCTCGGGAAAATCCTCGCTCGCCTTCGACACCATCTATGCCGAGGGCCAGCGCCGTTATGTGGAGTCGCTCTCGGCTTACGCGCGCCAGTTCCTGGAGATGATGCAGAAGCCGGATGTCGATCAGATCGACGGACTGTCGCCAGCGATCTCGATCGAGCAGAAGACGACCTCGAAAAACCCGCGCTCCACCGTCGGCACCGTCACCGAGATCTACGACTATATGCGCCTGCTCTGGGCCCGCGTCGGCGTGCCCTATTCGCCGGCCACGGGCCTGCCGATCGAGAGCCAGGTCGTCTCGCAAATGGTCGACCGCGTGCTGGCGCTGCCGGAAGGCACCCGTCTCTATCTGCTGGCGCCGGTCGTGCGCGGCCGCAAGGGCGAATACAGGAAAGAGCTCGCCGAGTACCTCAAGAAGGGATTCCAGCGCGTCAAGATCGACGGCACCTTCCATGAGCTTGCCAGCGCGCCGGCGCTCGACAAGAAGTTTCCACACGACATCGACGTCGTCGTCGACCGCATCGTGGTGCGCGCCGATATCGGCCAACGCCTCGCCGAGAGCTTTGAGACTGCGCTAAAACTCGCTGAAGGCCTCGCGGTGATCGAATATGCCGACGCGCCGGCGGCGGCCGCCGAAGACAGCAAGAAGAAGACGGCGAAGATCCACGACAAGAGCGGGCCCGAGCGCATCCTGTTCTCGGAAAAATTCGCCTGCCCGGTTTCCGGCTTCACCATCCCCGAGATCGAGCCGCGGCTGTTCTCCTTCAACAATCCCTATGGTGCCTGTCCGGAATGCGGCGGCCTCGGCGTCGAGCAGCATATCGACGAGGACCTCGTCATCCCCGACAAGGAGATGACCTTGCGCAAGGGCGCGATCGCGCCCTGGGCGAAATCGTCCTCGCCCTATTACCTGCAGACGCTGACCGCGCTGGGCAAGCATTACAAGTTCACGCTCGACACGCCGTGGAAGGAACTGCCGAAGAAGGTGCAGACCGTCCTGCTGACGGGCTCCGGCGAGGAAGCGATCAAGTTCTCGTATGAAGACGGCGTGCGCTCCTACGACACCAAGAAACCGTTCGAGGGCGTGATCACCAATCTCGAGCGCCGCTACCGCGAGACCGAAAGCGAGTGGGCGCGCGAGGAACTGGCGAAGTATTTTTCCGACGTGCCCTGCGCCGGCTGTCACGGCCATCGCCTGAAGCCGGAGGCGCTGTGCGTCAAGATCGGCGGCAAGCATATCGGCGAGGTCGCCGAGCTCTCGGTCAAGCGCGCCGGCGAATGGTTCGAGAGCGTGCCGGAAGCGCTCAACGCACAGCAGAACGAGATCGCCGGTCGCGTGCTGAAAGAGATTCGCGAGCGGTTGTCCTTCCTGCTCGACGTCGGCCTCAATTATCTCACGCTATCCCGCTCGTCCGGCACGCTGTCCGGCGGCGAGAGCCAGCGCATCCGCCTCGCCTCGCAGATCGGCTCGGGGCTAACCGGTGTGCTCTATGTGCTGGACGAGCCTTCGATCGGCCTGCACCAGCGCGACAATGCGCGGCTCCTGGAAACGCTGAAGCGGCTGCGCGACCTCGGCAATACCGTGATCGTGGTCGAGCATGACGAGGACGCCATTCGGCTAGCCGACCATGTGCTCGACATCGGCCCCGGCGCCGGCATGCATGGCGGCCATATCGTCGCCCACGGCACGCCCGCCGACATCATGCGCAACGCCAATTCGTTGACCGGAAAATATCTCACCGGCGAGCTGGCGGTGGCGATCCCGGAACGGCGGCCGCCGAACCATCGCCGCACCATCAAGGTCGTGAACGCGCGCGGCAATAATCTGAAGAACGTCACAGCGGAGATTCCGCTTGGGCTATTCACCTGCGTCACCGGCGTATCCGGTGGCGGTAAGTCGACGCTGTTGATCGACACGCTCTACCGCGCCATCGCGCGCAAGCTGAACGGCGCCAGCGAAGGCGCAGCACCCCACGACCGCATCGAGGGGCTCGAGCATATCGACAAGATCATCGACATCGACCAGTCGCCGATCGGCCGCACCCCGCGCTCGAATCCTGCGACCTATACCGGCGCCTTCACGCCGATCCGCGAATGGTTCGCCGGCCTGCCGGAAGCGAAGGCGCGCGGCTACGAGCCCGGGCGCTTCTCCTTCAACGTCAAGGGCGGCCGCTGCGAGGCCTGCCAGGGCGACGGCGTCATCAAGATCGAGATGCACTTTTTGCCCGACGTCTACGTGACCTGCGACACCTGCAAGGGCAAGCGCTACAACCGCGAGACGCTGGAAGTCCTGTTCAAGGGCAAGAGCATCGCCGACGTCCTCGACATGACCGTGGAAGAGGCCGCCGACTTCTTCAAGGCCGTCCCGCGCGTCCGCGAAACTTTCAACACGCTGCACCGCGTCGGCCTCGACTACATCCATGTCGGCCAGCAGGCCACGACCCTGTCCGGCGGCGAAGCCCAGCGCGTCAAGCTGGCAAAAGAACTGTCAAAGCGCGCCACCGGCCGCACGCTCTATATCCTGGACGAGCCGACCACCGGTCTGCACTTCCACGACGTCAAGAAGCTTTTGGAGGTGCTGCACGAGCTGGTCGCCCAGGGCAATACGGTGGTGGTGATCGAGCACAATCTCGAAGTCATCAAGACCGCCGACTGGGTCATCGACCTCGGCCCCGAAGGCGGCGACGGCGGCGGCGAAATCGTCGCCTGGGGCCCGCCGGAGGATATTGTGAAGGCGCCGCGCAGCTACACCGGCAAGTTCCTGGCACCGGTGCTGAAGAAGGCGGACGGCAAGCCAAGGAAGAGCAGCGGGGCGAGCGAGGCGGCGGAGTAGTACGGTTGCTACTCGTCGATAAAAGCAATGGCCCTGTCGAGTCTCAATTTTGAGGACATTACAGAGACAAGTCTCAGCGAGCAGGTGACCGCGGGGATTCCCGAAGGAGTCCTGATCGACTACAAGCGAGATATGTACGGCAAGAAGGACGATGACATAAAGGAATTTTTGAAAGATGTTTCGTCCTTCGCCAACACTTCGGGCGGGCACCTAGTAATTGGGGTTGACGAAACTGGTGGCGTTCCTACCGAAATTACTCCCTTGAATGGGGACGCCGATCAAGATCTTCAGCGTCTGGAGAATCTCGCACGCGATGGAATTGAGCCGCGCATTTCCGGGCTCCGGATGAGGGCAGTCTCAGTCCAGGGCGGCTATGTGATCGTTCTGCGGATTCCAAAAAGCTGGAGTCCGCCTCACAGAGTGAGCGCCCGCGGTACAAACCGAATCTACGGCCGCAGTTCTGCGGGCGCATATGAGTTTAGCATTGACGAACTTCGAGTGATCTTTACCGCCGCAGCTGGCGTTCTCGATCGTGTGCGCGCGTTTCGCTCAGAGCGCCTAGCAAAGCTCGATGTAGGTGAGGCCATCGTTCCGCTAGCCAAAGACAACGGTCGCCTAGTTCTCCATCTCGTACCTACGGCTGCGTTTGGATTTCTAAGTCAGATAGAGCCGGGTGCAGCGCACGCTGCCCAAGATCTCCTCAGGCCCATGGATAGTATGGGATTGTCACCGCGGATAAACTTTGATGGGTATGCAAGTCTTTATCATGGCACCGACGGAAAGTGCCGTTCCTACACGCAGGTTTTCCGCAACGGAATAATCGAGGCCGTCAAGGTGCGCGTCGTCAGTGACCCGCAAGATGGCCAGGTGTGGATACCAGTTCTAAGCGTCGGTCGCTGGATATTTGACCAGCTTCCTCAGTATCTAGCCGCGATGCAGAAGCTGGGCGTTCCTCCTCCCATCGTCCTTATGATCACACTACAAGGCGTTCGCGGCCGCCCGTCTTGGAGTTGAACGGCAATCATATGACTATCCGCCTAAACTTGACCGTGACGTACTCGAATTGCCGGAATGCGTCGTCCAGCAATATGGTTCTGACGTGGACTACCAACGAGTTGCTCGACCGGCGTTCGATGCGCTTTGGAACAGCGGCGGTTTTTTTCGATCAGCGCATTTCGACGCCACCGGCGCTTGGAAAATTCCGCGATAGTTGGGGCTAACTAGCCCTACTCCGGCGCCCGCAACCCCGGCGAGGAAATCCACCTATCGATCTGCGCGGCCATCTCGCTGGCGCGGGCCTGGCGCAGCAGCTGCTCGCGCTGCTTGCCGGGCGGCAGAAGGTGCGCGGCCGCGCGGGCCTGTTGCGCGTGCTGCAGCAATCGCGCCTCGAACGATGTCTCGTGCTTCACTCTACGCCGCATGACCATGGCTCGCGCCGCCCCCGCGCCTACCCCGTCATCAGCCTAGCGCCCTCCCGCACCCGGCACTGTCCATTAGTGCACTTCGCAACACACGCAGGAACACTTTCCCGCATCACGCGTCGTCTTGACGCCTCCGGCATGAGACCCCCCAAAAGCCCGGCCGGAGGAAAACCTGTACCACCCAGGTTGGCGGCTCCGGTGCCCGCAAAAGTCCGGGGCCGCTTACCTGTTTTCGTGGCCCCGGCGCAACATGCGCCATGTTCCGTACCGAGGAACGGCATTTGTAATGCCGCGATGACACGCCGCCGTCGTAGTGTTGCCTCACCCGGGCTGGGGGCATTTCGATCGCAAATTGATTGCGGGATCCCGGGCAGGCCGCCGGATCGACTGGTCCGGCGGCCGTTCTGTTTCCAAGGGCAACGCCAGCGCTGGAGCGAGCCCGGCCGGCCCGATCGTTGTGGATTCCCCGGCCCCTTCATTTTCCGTCATCGCGTTGATCGACGACGCAAATTTTCTCCCGTCGCAAACGCTGTTACACGCGTGTCAACGTCCGGTAATGCAAGCGTTAATGCTGCGTCACCTTGTCCTTGCAACCTTTCTCCCGGGGCAGGTTCATCCGGGAGTTTGGTGTCATGCAATTCAAACGAAGACTGCTTTTGTACGCCTCGGCCGCTGCGTTCGCCCTTGCATCGCACGCGGCGAACGCGGACTCTGTTGAATCATTGAAGTCGATCAAGCACATCGTCGTCATCTATCAGGAAAACCACAGCTTTGATAATTTATACGGACTCTGGGGCGATGTCTGGGGCGAGCCGGTCAACGGCCTGAACTACGCCGATCTCGCCCACACCAGGCAGGTGCGCCAGGACAATGTCACGGCCTATCTCTGCCTGATGCAGAACGACGTCAATCTCACCTCGCCGCCCCTGCCCGGTCCCTGCACCGACAGTTCCGGCACCCCCGTGATTACCAGCGATTTCCTGAACCAGCCGTTCAAGATTGATGACTTCATCGCCTCCACCGACAAGACCTGCCCGCCGCCGTCAGTGTTTGCGCCCAACGGCGTGCTCAAGAACAGCCCCGGCGCGCTGCCCGGCGGCTGCACCCGCGACATGGTGCATCGCTTCTACAGCGAGCAGTACCAAATCAACAAAGGCAAGCAGAACCGCTACGTCACCGGCAGCGACGCCGTCGGCCTGTCGATGGGCTACTACGACACCAGGAACTTGCCGATCTACAAATACCTGCATCGCCACGGCGCGCCGCATTACGTCATCGCCGACAGCTTCTTCCAGGCCGCCTTCGGCGGCTCGTTCCTGAACCATCAATGGTTTATTGCAGCCGCGACGCCGGTCTTCGCCAACGCCGCGCAGAGCGGTACAGCCGACCTGCACTCCATTGTGGATAGCAACGGCATGCCGACGGCGACGCCGCTCTATACGCCCACCACGACTCCGGTGAAGGATTCGCGGCTGACCGTGAAGTGCCCACCGCCGGCCGGCGTCAACGTCGCCTGCGGCGACTATGCGATCAATACGATCCAGCCGACCTACCAGCCGTTCGCGCCCAATACGACGGTCGCCAACCAGCTGCCGCCGCTGACCAATCCGACCATCGGCGACCGCCTGTCGGCGAAGGGCGTGGACTGGGCCTGGTATTCGGGCGGCTGGTCGAACGCCGACGGCGACATCGACGGCCCCGGCTGGACCAACGGCCATGGCCCAACCTGCAGCGATCCCAACGCCAATACATCAGCGGTTTTCCCGCACTGCCCGGACTTCCTGTTCCAGTATCACCACCAGGCGCTGAACTATTTTGCCAAATACGCGCCCGGCACGGCCGCGCGCGCTGCGCACCTGCGCGACGAGGCGGAATTCATCAAGGCCGCCAAGCAGGGCAAGCTCAAGCAGGTCAGCTTCGTCAAGCCGGTCGGCGAGGAGAACGAGCATCCCGGCTACACCAGCGAGGCCAACGGCAGCGACCACCTCGTCGATCTGATCAAGGCGATCGTCGACGGTCCCGACGGCAACCACGCCCTGATCATCGTCACCTATGACGAGTTCGGCGGATCGTGGGACCACGCGCCGCCGCCGCCCGCCGCCAAGCAGGCGCCGTTCAATCATCCCATCCATGGGCCGCGCGGTCCGAGCGACCAGTGGGGCCCCGGTACGCGCGTTCCCGCGCTCCTGATCTCCAAGCGCTTCCACAAGTCCGGCGTCGATCATCGCGACTACGACACCACGTCGATCCTGAAGCTGATCGAGGACCGCTTCAATCTGCAGCCGCTCGGGCCGCGCGACGCTGCCGTGCACAGCCTTCAGCACGCGCTGAAGCACGCCGGAATGCACGACTAAGGTCCTCGCGGACTCGCAAATATCCGGGGCGGCACGGCACAGCGCCTGCCGCCCCGGCGCAACCTGCCACACATCGCCAACTGGCCTGACGCAGCACGACCGACGTGCCCTGCGGCAAGCGTCGATTTTCCGCACCATAATCAGGAGGGATTCATGACCACACGCAACGGCGGCTACGACAATCCGCGCAAGATCGGCCTTCTCTTGCTTGCTGCCTGCCTTTCGATCGGCCCAGTCTTCAGCGCCCACGCTCACGATGACGACCATGACAGGGGTGGCGAGAGCCGGGCTTACGCCATCGGAATATGGGGCGACTTGCCATATTCCGACCTCCAGGCAACGACCGGCGTGCCGAACCTGATTGCCGACATGAACGCCCAGAAGCTCGCCTTTGTGGTCCACGACGGCGACCTCAAGGCCGGCAGCGGCACGCCGGGATCGGCGACGCCCACGACCTGCAGCAACGCCCTCTACGACCAGGCGCTCGGATATTTCAACTCGCTCAAGACCGCCGTGATGTTCACGCCCGGCGACAATGACTGGACCGACTGTGACCGGCCGGCCAACGGCTCGTTCAATTCGCGCGAAAGGCTGGACTATCAGCGGCAGTTTTTCTTCGGCACCAGTTTTTCGCTGGGCCAAAGGCCAATCAGGCAGGAGGTGCAGCGCGACAAGCTGTGTCTCGATCACAACAACCAGTATGTGGGCTGCGTCGAGAACCGCCGCTGGACCGTGAACGGCGTGGTTTACGCCACCCTCAACATCCAGGGATCGTGCAACAACCGTTGCGACGTGTTGCCCGACGACGCCGAATGGGCCGCGCGCAACAACGCCAACATCCTCTGGATGGAGCAGACCTTCGACGTCGCGAAGATGAAGCGCGCAGCCGCCATCATGTTCATCGCGCAGGCCAACCCGGGGTGGGACCTGGCGGACCCGACCCGCGCCCCGCTGCGCGATCCGAGGACGCTTGCGGAAACCGATGCTTTGCCGGACGGCTACAAGGACTTCCTGGTCGCGTTCCGCGATGAGGTTGTCGGCTTCCGCCGACCGGTCGCCTATGTCCATGGCGACTCCCACTATTTCCGGATCGACCGGCCGTTTCTCGATGCGCAGGGGCGACGGCTCGAAAACTTCATCCGCGTCGAGACTTTTGGCAACAATGCCGCCAACGGCAACAATGACGTGATGTGGCTGAAGGTGCTGGTCGACGATCGCAGCCGCGAGGTGTTCGCTTTCCAGCCGCAGATCGTGCCCGCCAACCGCACTGCCGTGCCGGCGCCATTGCCGGGTCATGTTGCGAACAATGATCACAACTAACTGATCATTTCGCGTCTTGAACGTCGCGTCCGCCGGTGCTGCCGGCGGGCGCATTTTCCTTATCCCGGATCAGGCGATGCCGTCATTCGGCTCGAGATTTTCCCTTCCGCGCACCGCCATGCTTGCGGTGGCACTGCTTGCCTGCCACAGCGTGCCGGCGCTGGCCCAGGTCAAGGTGGAGGGGCCCGCGGACGCGGTCCGCATCGACGTGACCAACGCGCCGCTTCGTGACGTCTTGGGAGCGCTGCAAACCCGGTTTGGTCTTCGCTATCGCAGCAACGACGCCCTCGATGCCCAGCGGACCGCAAAGCTGCGCGCCCCGCTGCGCCGCGTGCTGGCCCGGCTGCTCGAGGGCTACGATTTCGTCATTACCGTTACGCCCGGCGGCATCGATGTGCTGATCCTGCAGCAAAACGCCGCCGCCAACGTCGCGATCCCCCGCACCTTGGCGGCGCAGGCGCCGGCGACGGCCGTCGCACCGGTCACGCCTCCAGGGCAGCCCAGTTACCGCGAACGCGATTGACGAAGGAAAACTGCCCTCACGCGCCGGCGATCGCGCCCTCCACGAACCCCGTTGGGTCCTGACAGAACTCGCGCATCACTTTGAAATGATCGGTCTGCTCTACAGTCACCGGCTCCAGCGCATACTTTGTCAGCCGCAGCAGACGCGCGTTGGGATAGGCCATCAGCATCGGCGAATGCGTGGCCATCACCACCTGGCAGATCTTTGAATTCTCCATCCGATGCAGGAGCTTCAAAAATTCGATCTGGCGCGCCGGCGACAATGCGGATTCCGGCTCGTCGAAGATGAAGATGCCTTGCCGCTGGCAGCGCTCCTCGAAGAAGCGCATGAAACCTTCGCCGTGGGAATGCGAGAGGAAGTCCGCGTAGGGACTGCTGACTGCATCAAGATATCGCGCGACCGAGAAGAAACTTTCCGCGCGGAAGAACCAGCCTGTGGTGATCTTGGGTAGCCAGCTTGCGCGCAGTGCATTCGACAATTGTCCCCCCATCTCCTCGACCGCGTCGGAATGGTCGACCGGCATGTAGCCCTTGCCGCCGCCGGCTTCGTCGTAGCCGGCCAGCACGGCGATGCCCTCGAGCAGCGTCGATTTACCGGTGCCGTTTTCGCCGACGATGATGGTGATGGGCTTGTCGAACGAGAGTTCGAACTCGTCGCTTAGGAACGGCAGGCAGTATGGGTAGACCTTGCGATCGGCGATGCGCGACGGATCGAGCCACAACCGCCGCAGATACGGCGCGGGCAAATTGATCGGGCGATGTTTTCGGGCCATTTCGAGTATCCCCACGGCAAACAGCCGCGATTGCACCGGTTGAACCATGGCACATCGGAGAGAACGTAACAAGAACGTTACTTCGGCGCGAACGGCAGTGCATCCAAGAACGAAATTCCGGAGCATTCCCAAGCGGTTCGGCTCATTCGGCTGGCGACCTCCTGAGCCCCATCATTCCCATAATCGGAATAAGCGCTTGACTTTTACGCAAATCAGAACTAGTTTACGGCTCAGCCCGCGCCACCATGAGGGACGCTTCGCGGTCGTCACGAAACGGGGTGCGGGTTGCGATGGGCCGCTGCGGCGTCAGCGCGGTGCAAACCGCGCAGACGAAACGTTGGCAGCGGCCGGTGAAGTCGTGTGGTCCTGGCGCCGCGACCCTGGCGTCTATCCCCTCCGGCCCGTGCTGGAGAGGCAACGGTGACAAAAAAGGCCGCTCACCGGGGAGAGCACGAAGTAAGCCGCCCAACCATTGCGCGGGGAAGGCCGGGATGTCCTGGCCGTACCTGTCAAACCCGTGTGCGTTCTTTCTACCCATTGCACACGGTGCTTGCGGGTGCCGCCGGCGCCCGGCCTTCCCTGCGCCCTCTGTCAGAGAGAGGGCCAACGAGATGCAAGACTCGAGCGAAAAACACGCTGCGGGAATGAGAGCGTGTGCTTCCAGGGACGACACTTCCCTTCTCCCCTTGTGGGAGAAGGTGGCGCGCATCGAAGATGCGCGACGGATGAGGGGTCTCTATCCGCGTACGCAATTGCCTCAATGAGACTCCCATTGGAGAAACAGACCCCTCACCCCGCTTCGCGTTCCGCGACATAGCCGATGCGAAGCATCGGCGTTCTTAGGGACGGCGGCCGGCGGCCGCCTATGCCTCTCCCACAAGGGCAGAGGGTCAGAGGGCTTCCTCCAGTGGCTCGAGCACCAGCTCCATCGTCATCAGCACGGGATTGTCGCCACGCACCAGCCGCCCCTCCGCAAGTCCGCCGAGATAGTCCACCAGCGCCACATCGAGCTGCGCTTCCAGGGCGCCGCTGGCGCCATGCGCGATCTCGCCGGACTCGATGAAAAGTTCGGTCGCGAACGGCACGACACTGCCGCCATCGGCAAAGCGCGCGCCGATGATGCTGCCGACGCCGCCGCGCAGCCGCGCGCGGCTGATGCCGCGCTGGCGGCAAAACGCCTCGAGGCACCCGGCAAAATCCTGGTTGGGCCGCAGCCGCAGCGCAAACGCCGGATGCGTCTGCTTCACCGCCGTTGCCTCGCGCGCCACCGGGCCGAACAGCTTGAAGCCGGTTTCGGGATCGGGCTCGGCGAGAAAGATCGCACCATCGATGCCGAAGGCGTCCACCTCGAAGGGTTCGGCGACGATGGTCTCCTCGGGGAGGATATGCCCGCCATTGATGCGCCCGTCGGCCTCGGTCCACAGCGCGTGGCAATGGAAGAACGGCGCGCCGTCGCGCTCGCCGAAAGTCATCGCACCCATCTTCAGCCGCGTCACGCCTGCGGGCCGGAATGTGTCGCTGTAGAAGGCCGCGTGCTCGGGCGTCTTGGCCAGCGCCGGCATCACATAGGCGAACGGCCCGAGCGCGCCGCCGCGCATGTTGAGCACGCCGCCGGCAAAACCCTGCGCCGCAAAGCCACGGCGCGCGGCTTCCAGCAGCGGAATCCCGCTCTCCATGATGAAAGAGAACGCCCGTCCCCGCGCCGCCGCGCATTGAATGCGTTCGGCCACGGGCGCGCCTGGCTGCTCGATCCTTCGCATCGATCAACCCGTCTTCGCGATATCCGCCAGCAGCCCGCGCGCCTCCAGCTCGTCGCGCACCATCCGTTTCGGCACCTTGCCATAGCCGGATTTCGGCAGCGCCTCCCAGAAGAAGAAGCGTTTTGGCATCTTGTAGCGCGGCACCTTTGGCGCAAGGAATGCCGCCAGTTCCGCCTCGCTAACGGGCTTTGCGCCCTCGCGCGCGACGCAGACGGCGACGCCCACTTCACCCCAGAACGGGTCGGGCACGCCGAGGACCGCGACCTCACCGATCGCGGGATGGGTGAGAATCTTTTCCTCCACCTCGCGCGGATAGATGTTGGAGCCGCCGGAGATGTACATGTCGGAAGCGCGGCCGGTGATGTAGACAAAACCCTCCGCATCGACATGGCCGAGATCGCCGGTGCGGAACCAGCCGTCGCGAAACGCCTTCGCATTGGCCTCGGGGTTGTCGTAGTAGCCGGCGAACACCGCAGGGCCGATCACGCAGATCTCACCGGTCTCGAAGGGCTTCAGCTCGCGGCCATTGTCGTCCTGGATCGAAACCTGCATGCCCGTACGCTCAAAGCCGCAGGTGCCGATCCGCGCATGCGGGCCATCCTCAGGATCGTGCAGGCCCGGCGGCAGCACGGTGATGTTGCCGGTGACCTCGCCGAGCCCGAAATATTGCACCAGCACGCCGCCGAGTTTTTTCAGCGCCGCCTTCTGATCTTCGCGATACATCGGCGCGCCGGCATAGATGACATAACGCAACGAGGAATGGTCGTGCTTGTCGGCCGCGGGATGCTCGACCAGCATCTTCAGGATGGTCGGCACGGTGAAAATGTTGGTGACGCGATGCGCCTCGATCAGCCGGAACGTCTCGGCGATGTCGAACTTTTCCGTCGGCAGCAGGATGGTCGGCACACCGCGCGCGGCCTGCACCAGTTGATGCACGCCGGCGCCATGCGACAGCGGCGCCACCACCAGCGAGGCGTCGCTCTCGGTGGTGCCGGGCATGAGGTCGGCGAGATGATTGGTCACCACAAAGGCCATCTGGCCATGGGTGAGCACCGCTGCCTTGGATCGCCCCGTCGTGCCCGAGGTGAAGAAGAACCAGCAGGGATCGTTGTAGTCGACAGCAGCCTCCTCGACCTTCGCGTCGGCATGCGCCGCGATCGCCTCGGCCACCGTGCGCTCGCCGAAGGCGCCGGTGTCGCCGATGCGCCAGGTGAACGCGAGCGCCGGACTCGCCGCCTTCACAGCCGCCGCATGATCGGCAAAGTCGCCATGGCACAGAAACGCCTTGGCGCCGGAGGCGGTGGCGAGCCAGGTGACTTCATCCGGCATCAGCCGGAAATTGGTGGGCACCCACACCGCGCCGAGCCGGAAGGCGGCAAACATCGAGAAAAACATCTCGTCGCAATTCTTGGAATGGACGAGGATGCGGTCGCCCTTCGCGATGCCACGCGCCGCCAGCGCCGCCGCCAAAGCCGTGACCTTCGCCTCGATCTCGCGCCAGGTGAAACGCTTGTCGGCCCAGATGAAGCCAATGCGGTCGCCATGCCGCCGCGCATTTTGCGTGAGCATGTAGGCGAGGTTCATCACCCGGTTCGACATGCGGATGAGCCCGCCCTTCGGCGTGGCAGGATGATCGATCACCTCGGCACTCCCCGGCTTTTCTTGTCAAAGGTTCGGGCCTGGAACAGGCTTAGCCCGACGGGCTTGAATAAAGCCCAGCCACGCCGAGACCTCAATGCCCAGTGCGACCTACGACCTGTTCCGCGCGGCGATCCTGGCCGAGAGGCAGGTCGTCTGCAGCTACGACGGCCGCGTCCGCGAGCTCTGTCCGCATATCATCGGCCGCAACAGGAATGGCGAGGAAGTCGTGCTGGCCTGGCAATTCGCCGGCCAGAGCAGCGGCGCCCTGCCGCAATGGCGCTGCCTGCGACTCGCCAATGTGCGGGACGCCCGCGCGCGCGAAGGGCGATGGCACGAGGGCGGCTCGCATCGCAGCGAACAGACCTGCGTCAACGACATCGATCTCGACATCAATATCCATGTCCGCAGGCGGCGGTAGCCCTACCGCTCCATCCAATCCGGCTCGCGGATCGGGATCTGCGCCGTCTCCTTTACCGAGGACAGTACGATGATCGTTTCGGTGCGCTCGACACCCGGCACGGCCTTGATCACCTTGGCCAGCAGTCCCTCGAGCATGCGCGTGTTCTTCACCCGCACCTTCAGCATGTAATTCCAGGTGCCGGTGACGTGATGGGCTTCCATGACGACGGGCTGGCTCAGCACTTTCTTCAGAAAGATCTTCTCCGTCTCCGGTCGGCTCCAGGCGATGTAGAGGAAGGCCAAGAGATCATAGCCCATCGCCTCCGCCGAAATCTGCGCGTGGTAGCCCTCGATCAGGCCGCGCTCGCCGAGCTTGCGGATGCGCTCGTTGACGGAGGACGCAGCGAGCCCGACCTGCGTTGCGAGCTGCGCCTGCGGCGTGCGCGCGTCCTTCTGCAGCAGCTCGATCAGCGCGAGGTCGATGTCGTCGATGTCGGCCATGCGCTCTCAGGTCCGGGTGACATGCATCACACTGACCCTAGCAAGCCGAATGTCGTTCGGCAATTGACGGTGAACCAGCGGCGGCATGGCCTTCACCAAGGCCGTGCAATCAGGACGCCAGCATTCCGCGGACGCCCATTGCGGCAAACGCTCCGCGCCCCTGGCGCCGGACTAACAGAGAGGAACTACCATGAAGAAGCTTGTGCTCGCCCTTGCGGCCGCCGCTGCGATCGCCGCGGTCTCCGCCACCTCAGCCAGCGCGCTGACCATTCTCAAGCCGACCGGCTGTTGCGGCGGCTGGCATCCGCAGCCCCATTGGGGCGGCGGCATCTCGATCGGCGTCGGCGTTGTCGACCCCGGCTTCTCGGGTGGCTACGGCGGCTGCTACACGACCTATCGCAAGGTGCTGATCCCCAACATCGGCATCGTGATGAAGAAGACGCTGGTTTGCGCCTGATCGGTGCGGCCATCGCAACGTTTGAAGGCGCCGGCCGGCCAGCCGGCGCCTTCGGCGTCAGCGGCGTCCCATCCAGACGCCCGCGCCGAGCAGCACCAGCCCCACGACGCCGGAAGCGATGCCGTGCTTCATCCGCACCCGCGTCAGGCCCGTTTCATGTCCGGGAAAGAAGCTCGGCAATTGATCCGCCGGCACCAGGAAATAAACGGCAGCAACGATCAGCAACACGACGCCGAGCAAGATCAGGACGAGCTTCATGGGATTCCTCGAATGCATTGCGCAGGAGAACGGTGGGAGCCTTCTCTATCGCCAACGCAGTGCATCGGGCAAGCGGCCGCCGGCCCATTTTTCAGGGGCCGGCAAGGCCAACTTCGCACAAGGGATCAATGCCCGTGCTTCAGCAAATCCTGATCGCTGAGATCCCAGTCCTGCCACAGTTGCAGCGCGCCGAGCAGCACGACGAGCACACCAAGCGCGGCGTGCCAGAACAGCATCATGCCGTCATTGGCGTAACCGAAGATCGCGGGCGAGGCGATCAGCCAGAGCCCGAGCAGGATTTCGCCGACCTCCTGCCAGCGTTGCAGCGCGACGTATTCGAGCTGAGCCAGTCCCAGCACGATGATGCCGACCGTGAAGGTGTTGAGGATCATGATGCTGCGGTCGCCGTCGACGACGTCCTGGCTCGTTTGCGCCGGGAACCACGGCGACAGCACGATCAGCAGGCCGAGCAGCATGCCCAACCAGTCCTCCCATGTGCGGTGAATACCCAAAAGTCGAAAGTCCGACATTGTAGACCTCCTTGCCAAAGAGGCATACGTCAGCGGCCGGAGAGCACCACACCCGATGGTCAGGCGACCGTCCGGCCGCATCGGGGGCGTATGTCTTGATGAAAACGTGGCAACAATTCTGCGAGTCCACAAGAGCGCCGGTGGAACAATTTGCAGCGGAAACGACAGACAGGGTGACATGATCGACAAGGTTAAGAACAACACGGCAGAACACCGCTTTGAGCTCGAGGTCGAGGGCCACCTGGCCGCGGCCTATTACGAGCGCGCCGGCAACGTCATCACCTTCGAGCACACCGAGGTGCCGGCCGAGCTAGGCGGCAAGGGCGTCGGCTCCCGGCTCGTCAAGGGCGCGCTCGAACAGGTCCGCGCCGACGGCCTGAAGGTCGTGGCGCAATGCCCGTTCGTCAAAGCATGGATCGGCAAGAATCCGGCCTATGCGGATCTTCTGCAAGCTTGAGGAATGGCACTGCTCTTTGACGCCGAGTAGCGCGCGCTATGTCCTGCTTGCGAAAGGAACGTGTTCACGCCCATAAATGAACATTGAGAATAGACGAGAGGATTGCAATGGCCGCCGTCCGCGACAACAAGACCCTGGGCCGGTTCGAGCTCGACGTCGATGGCGCGACGGCGTTCGCCAATTACCGCGTGACGCCGCAGGCCGTGGTCATCACCCACACGGAAACGCCGCGGGCGCTGCGCGGCCGCGGCGTGGCTTCCGAGCTGATCAAGGGCTCGCTGGATCTGATCCGCGCCGACGGCCACAAGGTGATCGCCGGCTGCGGCTTCGTGGTGGATTATCTATACAAGCACCCGGAATATGCCGACCTGATGGCCTGACCGCCTCAGACGATCTTGATCGACATATCCGGCAGTCCCTCGATCTTGCAGAGCAGCACGTCGCCCTTGACGATGGGGCCGACATTTTCCGGCGTGCCGGAATAGATGATGTCGCCGGCCTTCAGCTCGAAGGCTTCCGACAGTTTCGAGATTTGCTCGGCGACGCTCCAGATCATGTTCTGAAGGTTCGAGTTCTGCTTGACGTTGCCGTTCACCGCGAGCGAGATCGCGCCTTTGGTGAAGTGGCCGGTCTTGGCGGCGGGATGAATCGGCCCGAGCACGGCGGAGCGATCGAAACTCTTGCCGATTTCCCAGGGCTTTTTCTCGTCGCCCATCGCGCGCTGCAGGTCGCGGCGGGTCATGTCGAGCCCGACGGCGTAGCCATAGACATGGTCGAGCGCCTGCTCTGTGGCGATATTGCTGCCGCCGGATTTCAGCGCCGCGACCAGTTCGACCTCGTAGTGATAATTCTTGGTCAGCGACGGATAGGGATGATCGGCAACCGAGCCGATCGCCACGTTCTGGATCGCGTCCGTCGGCTTTTGGAAGAAGAACGGCGGCTCGCGGTTCGGATCGGAGCCCATCTCGCGCGCATGCGCCGCGTAGTTGCGCCCGATGCAGTAGATCCGGCGCACCGCGAACACGTCGCTCTCGCCGACGATCGGGATCGTCGTGGTCGCGACCGGAAAGATCGCTTTCGGCCCGGCCTGCGCTCCAGCCGGTGTGGTGGCGGCAGCCCCGGCCAGCGCCAGTGCGCCGGTCGTCAAAATGGTTCGGCGATCGAGATTATCCATGGGTGTTCTCCCCTTTTCTTGATTGTCATTGTAGCAAAAAGGCCCGCGCCTGGCGCGGGCCTCATCGTGTGGTCGGCGATCGCGTCAGTGCTTGATCTCCGGCGGCAGCTTGCCGCCGTTTGCCGCGAGCTTGGCCATCACCTGCTTGTGCAGCCAGATGTTCATGCTGGCGGAATCATTGGTGTCGCCGGTGTAGCCGAGCTCCTTGGCAAGCTCCTTGCGCGCCGAAAGGCTGGAGTCGATGTCGAGCGCCTTCATCAGGTCGACGATGGAGTGCTTCCAATCGAGCTTCTCTCCCTTGGCGGCGACCGCCTTGTCGAGGATGGGAGCGACGTCGACCGTCTGCGCCGGCGCGGGTGCTGCAGCGCCGCCGCCGGACGCCGCGCCGCCTGCCGGTGTCGCGCTGGCCTTACTGCCGAAGATCGCGTTCATGATTGTTCCGAAAATACTCATCCTTCGCTCCCAATAAACTTGAAGATGCCGTGGGGGTTCGTGGCGCTTTCGAGGATTTCCGGCAGCACCCTGGCCGGGGGTCGCACGTTAACTCTACTCCACAGCCAACAGGCTTGCCAGTGCGGCAATCACCGAAGCTTGAGCAAGACAGCCGGCACAATTGGGAGTACCATCTCATTGGCAGTTCGCGACATGGCCAGTTCGGTTTCCTTTCGCGCCTGGTCTGATCGTGATCGTTTGACGGGAACGGCGCAGCAGTGCCATTCGCGTGGCATGTCGGTGCGGCCGCCTCCCCAGAGGGAGACAACGACCATGGCCACGCCATATCAAGGAAACGTCACAAATGTCGGTGCATCCGACGGGGCCGGACCGGTGGTCCGTACCATCGGTATTTCCGACCTGCATCGCGCGCTCCAGCTCGGCTGGGAAGATTTCAAGGCGGTGCCAAGCCACGCCATCATCCTTTGCGTAATCTACCCCGTCGTCGGCCTCGTGCTGGCACGGCTGGTGCATGGGTATGCCGTGTTGCCGCTGCTTTTCCCGCTCGCGGCCGGCTTCGCCCTGCTCGGCCCGTTCGCGGCCATCGGCCTTTACGAACTGAGCCGCCGCCGCGAGGCGGGTGAGCCGGCGTCGGCCTGGGATGCGTTTGAAGTATTCCGCTCGCCCTCCTTCGGCGCCATGCTCGGGCTCGGCGCGCTGCTGCTCGCGCTGTTCGTGGCCTGGATCTTGACGGCGCAGGCGGTTTACACCGCCGCGTTTGGCTACGAAACGCTCGCCAACGTTCCCGACTTCGCCAAACAGGTACTCACCACACCGCAAGGCTGGTGGCTGATCATCGTCGGCTGCGGCGTCGGCTTCCTGTTTGCGCTAGCGGCGCTGTGCATCAGCGTGGTCTCCTTCCCGATCATGCTCGATCGCCAAACCGGCGCCGGCGAAGCCATTGCGACGTCGCTCCACGCCGTCCTGCGCAATCCCGTTCCGATGGCGGCATGGGGCCTGATCGTCGCCGTGCTGCTGGTTGCGGGAACGGTGCCGTTCTTCCTCGGCCTTGCCGTCGTGATCCCGCTGCTTGGCCATGCCACCTGGCACCTCTATCGCCAGGTGATCGTGCCCGATCCGGCCGCGCGCCCGGTGATCCCGCCAGCCCGGCCGCGCAAGCCGGCGGCGGACTTCCCAGCCAATTTGTTCCCGTGGAAGCGCGGCTGAGCACGAGTACTTGCAATCACCCGGGCCGCCGGCTGGTCGTCAGCCGGCGGCCTGTCGTTGGGGTCCATAAACGAGGCGTGAAGCATAGCGAGATGTTTGTGAAACCTGCGGCATGCTGCAGCCTTGTTTTGGCCGCTGTTGCCCGAACATTAATTGGGTTTGCGCCGACAAATGTCGGGATTTGAGTCGATGTTGGAGCCACTTGCGTGATGAATCCAAGCAATTCTCTCAAAGCGCTCGCGCTCAGTGCGCTGCTCACGATGTCGGCGGCGCCGGCGTTCGCTGCCGCCTGCGGCACCGGCACGTTCGAAGCCTGGCTCGAGGATTTCAAGAAGGAGGCGGTAGCCAAGGGCGTCCCGCAGAATGTCGTCGCGACGAGCCTCGCAGGGGTAACGCTCGACAAGTCCGTAATCGCGCGCGATCAAAATCAGAAGGTATTCGCGCAGACCTTTGAGGAGTTTTCCGGCCGCATGGTGCCGCCGCGCCTGACCCGCGGCGCCAACATGCTCAAGCAATATGGCTCCGTGCTCGGGCGTATCGAGCAGACCTATGGTGTGCCCGGCGAAATCATCGTGGCGATCTGGGGACTGGAAACCGACTACGGCGTCAACCTCGGCAAATTCCAGACGCTGCGTTCGCTTGCCTCGCTCGCCTATGACTGCCGCCGCTCCGATCTCTTCAAGGCGGAACTGATGGACGCGCTGCGCATCGTCGAGCGCGGCGATATCCCGCCGCAGGATCTGCGTGGCGCCTGGGCCGGCGAGATCGGCCAGACCCAATTCATGCCGTCGAACTACATCAAATATGCCGTCGATTTCGACGGCAACGGCAAGCGCGACCTGCTGCGCAGCGTGCCCGACGTTCTCGCCTCGACCGCAAATTTCCTCGCCAGCAAGGGCTGGCAGCGCGGCAAGGATTGGGAAGCCGGCAGCGCCAATTTCGCGGTCATCAAAGAATGGAACAAGAGCGAGGTCTATTCCAGGACCATCGGCTATTTCGCCACCCAGCTTGCGCGGGCACCTTGACGTAAAGAGAGGAGCCGATCGCGCGGCAAAAGTGAATTAAAGTTCATTTGTTCGTCAAACTTCTCATGCGGATCGCGCATGCGAAATGCTTCGATGGCAAGGAGTTATCTGCTGACAGAGTCCTTGCCTGAACGTCCCGAGGTCACCACTTCGGAACTCTCAGCGCGTATGTTCTGATTATGACAATCCCCATATTTTTCAACGCTCTCGAAGGATAAATGCCCGGCCATCGCTCGCCCCATTGGGTAGCCCGGTGAAAGGTTAAGCGCTCCTTACGAGAGCCATGCTCTTTCGGCTTAGCTGCACCGCAACATCGGAAGTACTGCGGTGCAGCACAAGCCTCTATATTCATTTCAACGATTTGGCCGTCCTCCAAGGGCTGAATCGAACTTACTAGGAGACTACCAATGCTGCTCTCGCTCATCCGCCTGATCCAGTCGTTCCGGGACTATCAGCGCAATGTCGCCGAACTGTCCCAGCTCAGCGATCGCGAACTGGCCGACATCGGCCTTGATCGTTCGGACATTCCGCGCGTTGCAGCCGGCACCTACAACGGCTGAAACGCGTTCAGCCCGAAATGAACGGATAGCGCCCGCCTCGTGCGGGCGTTGTCGTCTCTGGAACGCACTCTGCGCAGGTGCGCGAGCCGCCAAAACGCGCTAACCCTGCGCGCCATGACAAAACCAAAATCACATCCCGGCCCCGTGCACATCGTCGGCGCGGGCCTCGCCGGCTCGGAAGCCGCCTGGCAGGTCGCAAGCGCCGGCATCTCCGTGGTGCTGCATGAGATGCGCCCCGACCGGATGACGGAGGCACACCGCACCGAAGGCTGCGCTGAGCTGGTCTGCTCCAATTCCTTCCGCTCGGATGATGCCGCCAACAACGCGGTCGGCCTGCTGCATGCCGAGATGCGCAAGCTCGGCTCGCTGATCATGCGCGCGGCCGATGCCAATCAGGTGCCCGCCGGCGGCGCGCTGGCGGTGGACCGCGACGGATTTTCGGCCGCAGTGACCAAGGCGCTGCACGAGCATCCGCTGATCGAGATCGCCCGCGGCGAGATCGCGGGCCTGCCGCCTGCGCAATGGGACAATGTGATCGTAGCCACAGGCCCCCTCACCTCGGCGCCGCTGGCGGACGCCATCCGCGCGCTGACCGACGAAAGCGCGCTGGCATTTTTCGACGCGATCGCGCCGATCGTGCATCGCGACTCCATCGACATGAACGTGGCCTGGTTCCAGTCGCGCTACGACAAGATCGGACCCGGCGGCACCGGCGCTGATTACATCAACTGCCCGATGACCAAGGAGCAGTACGACGCCTTCGTCGCGGCGCTGCTCGAGGGCGAGAAGGTCGACTTCAAGGACTGGGAAACGAATACACCCTATTTCGACGGCTGCCTGCCGGTCGAGGTGATGGCCGAACGCGGCCTTGAGACGCTGCGGCACGGGCCGATGAAGCCGGTCGGGCTCACTAACCCGCATAATCCGACAGTGAAACCCTACGCAATCGTGCAGCTGCGCCAGGACAACAAGCTCGGCACGCTCTACAACATCGTCGGCTTCCAGACCAAGCTGAAGCATGGCGCGCAGCAGCGCGTGTTCCGCACCATTCCGGGGCTGGAGAACGCCGAGTTCGCGCGGCTCGGCGGCCTGCATCGCAACACCTTCCTCAACTCGCCAAAGCTGCTCGATCAGCAGCTGCGGTTGCGGGCGCAGCCGCGGCTGCGTTTTGCCGGGCAGATGACGGGCTGCGAGGGCTATGTGGAATCCGCCAGCATCGGCCTGATCGCCGGCCTCTACGCCGCTGCAAACGCGCGCTCGCAGGAGCTGGCGCCGCCGCCGCCGACGACGGCGCTGGGCTCGCTGCTCGGCCACATCACGGGCGGGCATATCGAGACCATCGATGCCGGGACGCGCTCGTTCCAGCCCATGAACATCAATTTCGGCCTGTTTCCGCCGCTGGCGAGCCCGCCGACCAAAAAACCCGACGGATCGCGGCTGCGCGGCAACGAGAAGACGGTGGCGAAGAAGCAGGCGCTGAGCGCGCGTGCGCTCGCCGATCTCGACCGCTGGATCGCCGATCATCTGCGCGTCGCGGCGGCCGCGTGAGCGTCCGATGAGCCTGCCCAAAGACGACGCCGCCGAGCTTGCGGCACGCTGGCGCGACGGCGTGCTGCTCAAGCGCGACGTGTTTTCCATTGTCGAGCGCGGCCGGTATCGGGCTGAGAGCGGCGAAGTCGACGGCGTGTTGCGCCGGCTCGACGAGGTGCCGTGGTGGTCCTGGGGGCTGGCGCTTCACTTGTTCTCGCGCGAGCGGCGCGCGCTGGCGCGGGCGCGCGAGCTCGACGTCGGCCCAAGACTGCTGTGGGCCGGCAAGCGCGCGCTGGTACGCGGCTTCATCGATGGCGTGGCGCTGCATCTGGCAAAACCGCATGGCAATGCCGCCTATTTCCGCTCTGCTAGGCAGGCACTGCACCGGCTGCATCGCGCGGGCATCTGCCACAATGATCTGGCGAAGGAACAGAACTGGCTGGTCGGCCGCGATGGCCGCGCCTACCTGACCGACTTCCAGCTGGCGGCGTGCTTCTCCAAGCGAAACTGGCTGTTTCGCGTGGCGGCCTATGAAGACATCCGGCACATGCTGAAACACAAGCGCAGCTACGCGCCGGACGCGCTGACGCCGAAAGAACGCAAGATCCTCGCGCGAAAATCCGTGGTCGCCAGCGTCTGGCTGAAGACCGGCAAGAAAGTGTATCAGGCCGTCACCCGCGGCCTGTTCAATTTCAGGGACCGCGAGGGCGGCGGCAAGCGGCTGGTCAACGACGCGCCCGTACTGGCCGAACTGATCCGCAAGAATCCCGCGGTGCGCGATACCGCCATCGTTGCGTTCGCCGACCGCCGCACCGGCGTCGGGCTGTACGCCTTCGTCGAGGCCGATCAGGTCTCGCTGGAGACGCAGCTGCGCGATGAACTCGCCGCCGCCAAGGGCGCGAAACCGCCCGAGCATATTCAGGTGGTTCACGCCCTGCCGCGCGATGCCGCGGGCCAGCCGCGCACGGAAATCCTGCAGCTCGTGGCGATGAACCAGCTCGATCTGATCGAGCCGATGATGCGCAGCGACGAGGACCGCGCGTTCCTGCGCGATATCCTCGACAGCCGCAAGAATTTGCGCGATCGCTTCAATTTCGAGGCGGACCTAAACTTACAGTAGTTGTCATCGCCCGCGAATGCGGGCGATCCAGTATTCCAGAGACAGTAAGTGTTACGCTGAGAGGCCGCGGCGTACTGGATACCCCGCTTTCGCGGGGTATGACGACCTTACTCCCCGCCGCGAAACTCCGCCGATCGAGAGGCGCGCCACAGCGCCCACAACAGGCGGAAGCGCGGCATCCGGCGCAGCGCAAATGGATCGGTGTCGCGGCGCGACAGGCGCGTGATGTCGCGGCGGACCAGCGCGAGAGGCAGGAAAGCCGGACGGACCTCCTGCGGGACGTCCGCCAGCAAGGCCAGCGCCGTCTTCAGGTGCTTGCTCGCCTCGCCTACGAGCTGATCGACCGCGGCGCGGGCCTGCGGCGTCTGCTTGCCGGCAAACACCTCGTCCACGCTGCTGCCGTGCTGCTGCAAGAATTGCTGCGGCAGGAACAGCTGGCGGCGCGCGGTGTCCTGCGGCACGTTGTTAATGACCTCGATCATGCCGTAGGCAAGGCCGGCATGGCGCGCGACGTGGTCGATCGCCTCCGACGGCCGCACCAGGATGCGGGCGCAGCAGGCGAACAGCGTGGAAGCGGTATCGTTGGCATAGCCTTCCAGCGCCGACAGCGACGGCATCGGATCGTTGTAGAGATCGAATTCGTGCTCGATGATGAGCTGCGCCAGGCGCTCGATCGGCAGTCGCCAGGTGCGGATCGTCCACATCAGCTCGGAAGCCACCGGATTGCCCTCGATGCCGCCATGGTCCTGGCCGGCCAAGAGGTCGGTCCACCATTGCAGCCGCATCTGGCCTGGCAGCGGCTGGCTCACCTGGTCACGTACGCGCGAAATCTCGACATTGAAGGCATGGATCGCCAGCATCGGCCGGCGGTGCACGCCGGGCAGAAACAGCGTCGAGGCGTAGCGCGGAAAGTCGTGGGTGCGCACGAGATTGGCACAGAAGGCGGCGGCGTCCTGATTGGCCATTAGGGCACCGCGATCAGGGCAGCGGCGACCCGGCGGCGCTCGCCCAGCATGATGTTGTAGGTGCGGATCGCGGGCCCGGTCTGCATCGCATCCAGCACGATATGGACCGCGCGCAATTCCTCGCGCAATCCGCGCGGCGGCACCCACACGTCTGTGCCAGTGCCAACGATCAGGGTGTCGATGCTGTTGGCGGCATCGAACACCTTTTTCAGGGAATAACGATCGATCTGCTCCGGCAGGGTGATATCCCACGCCCAGATCGAATCCGGCAGGCACAGCAGCGATCCGCGATGCGACATGTCGGCAAAGGCAAAGCCGCCCTTGCCGTAGGCTTCGATCGGCGCCGACCTCGGGAAGTGCAGACCGTCCGAGGCGTTGGGCATGACTACTTCTTTGCTGGTGCGCTCGACTTGGCTGTCACCATTTCCGGCTTCCGGGCCGGCGCATCGGCCTTGACGGCCGGCGTCTCCGGCGCGTCGGCCCGGTGGGTGCCGACGCCGAGATAGATCAGAATGGGCGCCGCAATGAAGATCGAGGTGTAGGTGCCGACCAGCACGACGCCGAACATCATCACTGCCGTGAAGCTGTGGATGGCCTGGCCGCCGAACAAAAGCAGCGCGAGCAGCGCCAGTGACACCGTCAAGTGGGTGATGATCGAGCGCGACAGCGTCGAGTTGATGGACTCGTTGAGCAGCTGCGGCATCGGCATCTTCTTGTAGCGCCGCAGCATTTCGCGAATGCGGTCGTAGATGACGACGGTGTCGTTGAGCGAATAGCCGAGAATCGTCAGCAGCGCCGCGATGCTGGTGAGGTCGAAATCGACCTGGGTGATCGACATGAAGCCGATGGTCAGCACGATGTCGTGCACGTTGGCGATCATGGCGCCGAGCGCGAACTGCCATTCGAAGCGGAACCAGAGATAGATCAGGATCGCGCCGATCGCGAGCATTAGGCCCGCCATGCCCCAGCCGAGCAATTCGCCGGACACGCGCGGTCCCACCACTTCAACGCGACGGTATTCCACGCTGTCGCCGAGCGCGCCGCGGACCTTGTCCACCGCTTCCTGCTGCGCCTTGTCGCCGCCCGGCTGTTCGGCGACGCGCAGCAGCACGTCGGCCGGACCGCCGAATTGCTGCAGCTGTACCTCGCCGAGACCGAGACCGCCGAGGGTGGCACGCATCTTCGCGAGGTCGGCCGCTTCGGCCTTCGCCCGCACCTCCATCAGGGTGCCGCCCTTGAAGTCGATGCCGAAATTCAGGCCGTGGGTGAAGAACAGCACAATCGCCACGATCGACAGCGTCGCCGAAATCGGAAACGAGATACGGCGGAACTGGGTGAAGTCGAAATGCGTGTCGTCAGGCACGATGCGCAGCGACGGCAGCAGGCCGAGTATGCTGACCAAGGTCAGCACGGCAATCAGGACGCCGAGCGCGATGAGAACGAATTGCGTAGTGGTCACAGCCGGCCCCGGATTGCTAGATCGGCACGGTCTTCGGCCGCTTCCACTGCACCCACCACGCCACGATCAGGCGGGTCATGGTGAAGGCGGTGAACACCGTGGTGATGATACCGATGCCGAGCGTCACAGCGAAGCCGCGCACCGGGCCGGTTCCGATCATGAACAGCACCGCAGCGGCGATGAAGGTGGTGATGTTGGAGTCGAGAATGGTGGCAAGCGCCCGGGTGAATCCGGCGTCGATCGCCGAAATCGCGCTGCGCCCGCCGCGCAATTCCTCGCGGACGCGCTCATAGATCAGCACGTTGGAGTCCACCGCGATACCGACGGTGAGCACGATGCCGGCGATGCCCGGCAAGGTCAGCGTGGCGTTGAGCAGCGACAATAGCCCAAAGATCATGGCGACGTTGATGACCACGGCGATGTTGGCGAACACGCCGAACAGGCGGTAGGTCACCAGCATGAACACGATCACCAGGATCGAGCCGACATAGGCGGCGAGCTCGCCTTTCGCAATGGAGTCCTGGCCCAGGCCGGGCCCCACGGTGCGCTCCTCCACGACGGTGAGCGGCGCCGGCAGCGCGCCGGCGCGCAGCAGGATCGCCAAGTCATTGGCAGACTGCACGGTAAAGCTGCCGGAAATCTGGCCCTGTCCGCCGGTAATCGGCTCGCGGATCACGGGCGCCGAGATCACCTTGCCGTCGAGCACGATGGCAAACCGCACGCCAACGTTCTCCGTGGTTGCCTGCGCAAACTTGCGCGAGCCCGCGGTATTGAACTTGAACGAGACGATCGGCTCACCCGAGCGCTGGTCGAAACTCGGCTGTGCGTCGATGAGATCGCCGCCGGAGACCAGCACCTGTTTTTTGACGACGACGGAGGCTTCGCCCCTGGTGGCGCTGGGCAGCACCTCTGTATCCGGCGGTGCCCTGCCCTGCGCGACCTGATCCGGCGACACGCTGTCGTCGACCATGCGGAATTCCATCTTGGCGGTCTTGCCCAGAAGCTCCTTGAGGCGTGTCGGATCCTGCAGGCCCGGCACCTGCACCAGGATGCGGTCGGTGCCCTGCCGCTGGATGATCGGCTCCACGGTGCCGAGCTCGTTGACGCGGCGCTCGACGATCTGGATCGACTGCTCGATGGTCTTGCGCATGCGTTCGAGCATCGCCGGCTGCGTGATGGTGATGCGGATCAGGCTGCCGCCGGCCTCCGTCACTTCGAGGTCGCGCTGGCCGGTACCACCCATCAGGCCGCCGATTGGCTGCGACATGTCGCGCAGCTTCGACAGTGCGGCCGGCACATCCGTTTCCTTGCCGATGCGAACCTCAACCGCGTCATTCCGCACGGCAGCGGTTCTCTGTATCCTGGCGTCACGCAGCACCCGTAAGGCTTCCTCGCGGACGGCCTCGAGCCGATCCTTCCTCACCGAGTTGGCATCGACTTCAAGCAGCAGGTAGGAGCCGCCCTGCAGGTCGAGGCCGAGCACCAGGCGCCGCTGCGCCCAGGCCGGCCAGGTCTTGACGGTGGCCTCAGGAAAGAAGTTCGGAACGGCGCACAGGCACACCACCAGCGCCGTCAGAACGATCGCCAGCGCCTTCCACCGCGTAAAATACAACATCGGGTTGACCCGTCAGAGAACGAAAATGCAGCGCGAAGATCAGCTCGAAGCGGCTTCGTCCTTGGCTTCGGACTTTTCCTTGGCCGGCTCGCCCTTGGCGCGCACGCCGGAGATCATCTGGCGCATCTGCCGCACCCGCACGCCGTCGGAAATCTCGAACTCGATCTGGTCGTCGTCGACCACCTTGGTGACCTTGCCGACCAGGCCGCCCGAGGTCACCACGGTGTCGCCGCGGCGGATGTTCTTCACCAGCTCCTGGTGGTCCTTCATCTTCTTCTGCTGCGGGCGCAGGATCAGGAAGTACATGATCACGAAGATCAGCGCGAACGGCAGCAGCGACATCAGCATGCTGTTGGCGTCGCCG
>Ga0081539_10000746_pt1 | contig 64662 bp, 68 predicted proteins | sample TabmetS4T2R2_FD_71023 | JGI IMG/M metagenome (GOLD analysis project Ga0081539, IMG submission 71023) | Tabebuia heterophylla rhizosphere microbial communities from the University of Puerto Rico - S4T2R2 | ecosystem: Host-associated > Plants > Roots > Rhizosphere ...
CCCGAACGACCCGAACGACCCGAACGACCCGAACGACCCGAACGACCCGAACGACCCGAACGATCCGAACGATCCGAACGATCCGAACGATCCGAACGATCCGAACGATCCGAACGATCCGAACGATCCGAACGACTGCGGAGGAGTGAATGGCAGGCGGAGCCTACAGCGCCCTGAGCGGCATGCGCGCACGACTTGGCGAGCTCGATCGCATCGCGTCCGATCTCGCCAACGTGAGCACGGCCGGCTACAAGAGCGAACGGATCGGCGTGTCCAGCGCGGAACGGAACGAATTCGGCGGACTGCTCGATGCCGCCGTCGACGCCGTGGTCGGCCGCTCGAAGGTCGATTTTGCGCCAGGAGTGATGAAGACCACCGGCAACGAACTCGACGTGGCGATCGAAGGCAAAGGGTTCTTCGTCATCGATACGCCCGCCGGCCAGCGTTATACGCGGGCCGGCAACTTCACGCGACGCGCCGACGGTCTGCTGGTCACGCAGGACGGAGACACGGTGCTCGGTGAAGGTGGCGAGATTCGCCTCACCGGCGGACCGGTCTCGATCCAAGGCAACGGTACCGTTCGCAGTGGCAATCAGGTCGTCGGTCAACTGCAGGTGGTCGATTTCGCGGAGGCCGAACTGGTCCGCGAGTCGGGTGCGCGATTCCGGGCCGTCGACGGCGCCGAATCGCAGCCGTTCGAAGGCGCGCTCGTTCCCGGCGCCATCGAGCAGGCCAATGTGTCGGCGGTCGACCGCATGACGGCGTTGACCGAGGTCACACGCGGGTTCGAGATGATGCAGCGCGGCGTGTCGGTTCTGATGAACGACCTCGACTCCAGGGCAATCATGGAGCTGGGCAAACGGTAAATCGGCAAAAGGCTTGAAAAGCGTTAACTCCCAACTCCCAACACACTGACGCTCGAGCCAACTCCCAAACGGAGAGGGCAACTCCCAGAGTAGCGTCCGGCTTCAGCCGGACTTGGGAGTTGAAAGTTGGCTCCAGCGAAGGAGTTGGGAATTGACGAGCGAGGAGATCGAAGTGATCCGAGCACTCTATACGGCGGCGAGCGGAATGAATTCGCAGCAGGCCAACATCGACAACATCGCGCACAACCTCGCCAACGTGAACACCGTTGGCTTCAAGAAGAGCCGCGTCGAGTTCGAAGACCTCGTCTACCAGAAGATGAAGGCGGCCGGTTCGCCGACGTCGCAGGAGGCCGAGGCGCCGATCGGCCTCGAAGCCGGTCTCGGCTCGCGAGCGGTCGCGACCGCGCGCAACTTCAGCTCGGGCAACCTGCGCAACACGAGCAACCCGCTCGACCTGGCCATCGAAGGCTCCGGGTTCCTGCAGGTGTCGCTGCCAGGAGGCGAGACGGGCTATACGCGCGCCGGCGCGCTGCACCTGAACGGACAGGGACAGATCGTCACGGCCGATGGCGTGACCGTCCAGCCGGCGATCACGATTCCGCCGAACGCGACCAGCATCTCGATCTCGAAGGACGGGATCGTGTCGGTGTCGCTGCCCGATTCCGCGCCGCAGCAGGTCGGCACGATGGAGCTCGCGAATTTCCAGAACCCGGCCGGGCTCGAGCCGCGCGGCGGGAACATCTTCACCGCGACGCCGGCGTCGGGCGACGCGCAGACCGGCGTCCCTGGCAGCGACGGCCTCGGCACGCTGGCGCAGGGCTTCCTCGAGGATTCCAACGTGAGCGTCGTCGAGGAGATGGTGAACATGATCCTCGGTCAGCGCGCGTACGAGGCGAACTCACGCGTGATTCGCGCCGCGGATGAAATGCTGCAGCAGGTCAACAGCCTTCAGCGGTAATCAGTGATGTCGGAGTACTTGTCATCGTCGCTTGCAGTCGTGGTCTGGTTGTGCGCGTCGACCGCGTTCGCGGCCGGGGTTCCGCCGCACATCGCGATCGAGCGGGCAGTGGCCGAGCGTATCGGTGCTGGAATGTCGGTCACTGTGGTGTCGGTCGAGACCGACGTGATGCCGACGGCCGGTCTCGAGGCAGTCCCGGATCCAGGAGGACGCACCGGAGTACGGGTGAGGTTCCAGCTGCTGGCGCATGGTGCGCGCGTGGGAACGGCTGTCGCAGTCGTCAAGGTTCGCGGACCGCATGCGCGTGTCACCAAGGCGATTGCGCGTGACGAGATGCTCTCGCAGGACACGTGGCAGATCGTCACGGGAGAACTGACGGACCTGCCGTTCCGGCATCTTCCGACGCCGGACGAGATCGCCACGCTCAAGGCGAGACGCGACGTCGCGCCGGGCGAGGTGTTGACCGACGCGATTGTGACGGTGCCACCGCTCGTGCGGTCGGGTGAAAAAGTCGACGTGACCGTTCATATCGGATCGGTGGAAGCAAGCGGGACGGCCGTCGCCTCGGGCAGCGGACATCTTGGCGACACGATCCGCATCATCCAGCGCGCGAACCGCCGGTTGCTCAACGCGCGTATCAGCGGCCCCGGGGCCGTGGAGTTGATTCCATGAGTCTCAGAGTTCCTGCCGCGGTTCTGTTGCTGATGGTGCTGGTCACGCCGGTGTGTGCGGAGGACGCCAAGGGATCGCAGCCCAAGGGTGATTCCAAGAAGACCCAGGCGCCCGCCCCTCCAACCGACAACTACGACGTGCTGCTCGCGGCGTATCTCAAGGAAGCACGCGCGCAGCTTACGCCCCCCGCGCCCGCGTCGCTGTGGATGGCCGGCCTGCTCGGCGATCTTCGCGCGCGCAACGTCAACGACCTGGTGACGGTGCAGGTCGTGGAGACGATCACCGCGCAGGGTTCGGCTGATTCGTCGCTCGACAAGAACAGCAAGGGCAGCGGGTCGGTGACGAGCCTGTTCGGCCTGGAATCGAAATATCCAGGATTCCTGGATCCGACGAGCCTCGCGTCACTTGGCGCCAACACCAGCTTCAAGGGCGGTGGCAATACGTCGCGAAGCGGATCGCTGTCGGCCGTGATGACCACGCGGGTGGCTGACGTGCTGCCGAACGGGAACCTCGTGCTCGAGGGTGTGCGCGAGATCGAAATCAACGGCGACCGGCAGATTGTCGTGCTGACCGGCGTCGTGCGGCCGGCCGATATCGGGCCCGGCAACGTCGTGACGTCGACCGCCATCGGGCAGATGCGGATCCGCTACTTCGGCCGCGGCCTGATCAAGGACAACCTCCAGCCCGGAATCCTTATCCGGATCCTGAACAAGATCTTCTGATGATGATGATCACACTGGCTCGCGTGCGTCGTGCGTATCGACGAACGTCGTGGTTTCTGATCGCCGCGTGGTTAATCGGTGCCTCGCCGGCGCACGCGCAAATCGAAACCCTCGGCGTGCCGCGTGTCGATCCCGTTGCCGGCGCCGCGCGGATCAAGGATATCGCGTCGCTGCAGGGCGCGGTCGACACACCGCTCATTGGCTACGGTCTCGTCGTCGGCCTGACCAAGACGGGAGACAAGCGACAGACCGTCTTCTCCGCGCAGACCCTGGCGAACATGCTGGAACGCTTCGGCATTGCCGTCGCGCCGGGCGAAATCAAGATCGAGAACGTCGCGGCGGTCCTCGTCACCGCACAGCTCGGCCCGTACGCACAGAGTGGCGCGCGGCTCGATGTCACGGTCTCGTCGATCGGTGATGCGCGCAGCCTGCAGGGCGGCACGCTCGTGCCGACGCCGCTGCGTGCGCCCGATGGCGGCGTCGTTGCGCTCGCGCAGGGGGCGCTTACGCTGGGTGGCTTTGGCGTCGATGGTGGCGGTGGAAACAGCATCCAGGTGAATCATCTGACCGTTGGTCGCGTGCCCGGTGGCGCGCTGCTGCAGGCATCGCGTCCGTCGGCGGCCCCGACCGGCGATGCCGTGCGATGGGCGCTGCACGAGCCGGACTTCATCTCCGCGAATCGTCTGGCGCGAGCCGTCAACCTCGAGCTCGGAATGGACGCGGCGTCGGTCATCGATGCGGGTGCGGTCACCGTGCGCGTCCCAGCGGATTACCAGGGACACCTGCCGGAGTTGATCGCGCGGCTCGAGCCGCTGTCGGTCGAAACCGATTCACCGGCGAAAGTGGTCATCAACGAGCGGACCGGTACGGTCGTGATGGGTGGGGAGGTCCGGCTGGGCACCGCGGCGGTCGCGCACGGCAGCCTCGCGGTCCGGATCTCGACGCAGCTCAACGTGTCGCAGCCACCGCCACTGTCGCAGGGACAGACGACCGTGACCCCGCAGACCGACGTCGACATCAAGGAGAACGACGCCAGGCTCGTGACACTCGATGCGGGCGCCACGCTCAGCGACGTGGTGCGCGCGCTCAATCTGCTCGGCGCCACACCGCGCGACATCATCGCGGTCATGCAGGCGCTCAAGGCGGCCGGCGCCTTGCGTGCGGAGATCGTGATTCTGTGACGAACGATGTCTCGGCCCTCCTCGATCGCGCCCGGCAGAGCGCGGCGGCCGCGCAGGAGGGCAAGCCGGTCTCGAATGACGATCGTCAGAAGTTGCTGCGGATCGCGCAGGAGTTCGAGTCGATGCTGCTCCTGCAGGTGTTGCGCGACATGCGCAAGGCCGGACGCTGGGATGACGAGGAGGAAGGCGAGCACTCGGGTTTGGGCGCGGACACGATGTTCGAGACCGTGGACGTGGAGCTCGCGTCGCACCTCTCGCGCGCGCAGGGACTCGGGTTGTCGACGCAGCTCCTCGCCGCCTTCGACCGCATGCAGACCGGCAGTCGTGCGGGTGACCCGAGTGGCCACATCCAGCTTCAGCCGGAGCCGGCAGTCGCAGCACCGGCCGCACCATCCTTGCCCGGACCACCGAAAGTGCCGTCGATGGTTGCACCCCAGCTGGTGCTTCCCTCGATCGCTACTCCCGACGCTGCCGACGTTCCGGCGGTGGACGGCCGCGTGACGTCCCAGTTCGGCTGGCGGCGCGATCCCTTCACGGGTCATTCGCGGTTTCATCGTGGCGTCGATCTCGCGGCCGCGTATGGGCAGGAAGTGCAGGCGGCGCGCGCCGGTCGAGTCGTGTTCAGCGGCGAGCAGGGCGGCTACGGAAATACCGTCGTCGTCGAGCATCAGGACGGCACCAAGTCCCGGTACGCGCACCTGTCAGCCATCCTCGTCAGCAACGGAGCCGCTGTCGGCGCTGGGGAAGCCGTGGGCAGGGCCGGGCACAGCGGGCGAGCGACGGGCACGCACGTGCATTTCGAGATCACGAGCGCCGACGGGCGGCCGGTCGCTCCAGACACATGGATGAGAGGAACGTAGAGGGGACGTCTCTGGTCTCTGGTCTTTGGTCTCGAGTCGCGACGAAAGACCACAGATCAGACACGAGAGACCGGAGGCAAGAGGCGCGAGCCGCGAGACGAAATTAAAGGCAATAGGACCGGCTGCCGATAGCGTAGGCAGCGAAGACTCCGTCCCGGCGCCCTGGAGCAGCAGATGAAAATCGAAACCAACCGCCCACGAATCGACACGACCGCCACCGACGAAGCCCAGAAGGTCGGGGCCGATCGCCGTACAGGCAAGGTCGGTGGCCGTCAGACGTCCTCGACCGATACGGTCGAGGTCTCGTCCGATGCCAAGTTGCTGTCTCAGGCGATGAAGGTTGCCCACGACACCCCTGACATCCGCGCGGATGTCGTCGAGCGCATGCGCGAGAAGCTGGCCGCGGGCGCCGTCGGCAACGATGCCGGCCGCTTGGCAGACAGCATGCTCGACGCCCTCCTGAAGCGCTGACGTGACCAGGCAAGGTTCACGCGCCGCGCGTGGTGCTGCGCGTCTGCGCAGCGCGCTCGAGCAGAGCGCGGCCGCGATGGCGGCCAGCGACCTCGAAGGGCTGCTCGCCGGCGAAGCGGCGCTGAACGATGCGCTCGCGGAGCTCACGAACCTTTCAACGCTTTCGGTCGACGACCGCCGCGCGCTGCAGGAAGACGTCGAGGCCGCGCGCTCGGCCCTGCGTCGATGCCGTCATCTGGGTACGGCGCTCACGGATTTCATCACGCTGTCGCTTGCCGCGCAGAGACGAGCCGACGGCTATGACCCGCAGCGCGCCGCTGCGCTCGACGCGAGCGGCGGTAGTTGGAGGGCATGAGCCATGTCTGACCTTCTCACCAGTCTCAACTCGGCCGCGCGTTCGCTCGACGCCCAGCGCTTCGGCATGGACGTGACGGGCCAGAACATCGCCAACGTGAACACACCGGGGTATTCACGCCGGACGCTCGATCTGGTCTGGATCGCGCCGTACGACAAGACAAGCGCTGGCGGCGGCGTCGAAGTGATCGGCGTTCGCGCGCTGCGCGATCGTCTGCTCGATCGCCGGCTGCAGCAGGAACTGCCCGCGGAGCGACGCGAAGCGGCGATCGCGGAAGCGTTGCGTACCGTCGAAGCGGCCATCGGCCGGCCGGGCGAGTCGCTCGACGTCAAGCTCAATGCGTTCTTCGACGCGTTTGCGAAGCTCGCGGACAATCCGACCTCGTCGGTCGCGCGCCAGGAGGTCCTGCTGCAGGGCGGCACACTCGCCACGTCGTTCCAGGACATGGCCGCGCGGTTGCGTTCCGCGCAGGCCGACTCCGATCAGCAGATTCGCGCGGTCGTCGATCAGGTCAATACGCTGACCTCGCGGATCTCGGCGCTGAACGCGACCGCGTCGCATGCGGCCGCCACTGGTGCGCTGCCGGCGCTGCAGGACGAGCAACTGTACCTTGCGCGCCAGTTGTCCGAGCTCGTCGACGTGTCGGTGATCGATCACGGCAACGGCGTGGTCGACATCACGCTTGGCAACGGCAAGCCGCTGGTGGTTGCTGAGCATCAATACGATCTCGGCACCTCGTCGACCGCGCCGCTCGGCTACGCCTCCATCACGGCAGGTGGCGTGGACGTGACCTCGCAGATTACGGGCGGGCGCCTGGGTGGGCTGCTGCAGGTGCGCGATGTCAATGTGCCGGCGTACCTCGATCAACTCGACACGCTGGCCTACAACGTCGCGGCTCAGGTCAACACGCTGCATACCGCTGGCTACGATCAGACCGGCACCGCAGGCGTCGCGTTCTTCACCTTCTCGCCGTCGATCGTCGGGTCCGCGGGCGCCGCCGAGGCGCTGATCGTCAATCCGGTGGTCGCAGCTGACGCACGCAAGATCGCCGCCGCGAGCATCACCGACGTCGGCGACAACCAGACGGCGCGTGGCATCGCGGCCCTTCGTGATGCGCGCGTGCTCAACTCCGGTACTGCCACGTTCACCGATGCGTGGGGGCAGATGGTCTACGCCGTCGGCCGCGACTCCAAGGACGCCGCCGACGACCAGGCGACGCGCGAAGAGATCGTGCGACAGGTCGATCAGCTGCGCGATCAGATCTCGGGCGTCTCGCTCGACGAAGAGGCCGCCAACCTGCTGAAGTTCCAGCGGGCCTACGAAGCGAACGCGCGCTTCTTCAAGGCGTGCGAAGACACCATCGACTCGCTGTTACGGAATCTCTCCTAACGGGGTAATCCAGTGGGCTTACGAGTAACGTTCAACGGACAGTTTCGCGACGCCACCACCAACGTCGAGCGCGCCAGCGAACGGCTGCTGCAATTTCAGCGACAGGTGTCCAGCGGCCGCCGCCTGGATCGCGTGAGCGACGATCCATCGGGTGCCTCCTCCGCGCTCGGCGAGCGGACGAAGATCGCACAAGTCGATCAGTTCACACGCAGTACCGATTCCGCGTATTCGCGGCTGACCGTGATCGACACCGTGCTCTCGGACATCGTGACGAAGCTGACGGCGGCGCAGGTCGCGGCCACCAGCGCGCTCGGCACGACGCCCACCACCGCGCAGCGCACGGCGGCCGCCGAGCAGCTCGATGGTCTCAAAGCGGCACTGCTCGACGACTTCAATACCTCGCTGCAGGGGAATTACCTCTTTGCCGGGACGAAGTCGACGAGCAAGCCGTACGTCACGGGTAGTGGTGGAACCGTCGCCGCCTATGCCGGCAGCAGCACTGAAATCCAGGTCGACATCGAAGAGGATCGCGCCGTGACCGTGTCGTTCGACGGGGGAGCGATCACGAAGGGCTCGGACTCGACCGACGTATTCGCGATCATGGACAGCCTGATCGCCGCCGTGAACGCGGCGGACAGCACGGCCATCAACAGCGGCATCGCGTCGCTGCAGAACGTCTTCGGACGCGTCACCGCAGCGCAGAGCCGCGTCGGTGCGTCGATGCAGACACTCGATGCCGAGAAGTTGCGCCTGAGCGCCACCAAGCTGGCGTCGAGCGAGCGTTTGTCGAAGCTCGAAGACGCGAACATGGCCGAAGCGATCACCGGAATGCAGCAGGCCGATACCGCCTATAAAGCGGCGCTCGGCGCCGCCGCCACCGCCGCCAAAGTCTCTCTGATGGATTACCTGTGATGAGTCAGATCCCGAATACCGGCAGCGCCGCCGTGACGCTCGATCCCACCGACGCGGTGACGCCCGCACCGGAGGTCATCACCTTCCCAAAGGGGCTGCCTGGATTCGAGGCGTGCCGATCGTTCGTGCTCATCGCACCCGAGGGCGAGACGATCGTCCAATGCCTCCGATCAGTGGAAGGACCTGCGGCGTCGTTTCTCGTGATCGATCCCCGACGCGCGATGACCGGGTATCGCTGCGACCTGAGCAACGCCGATCGCGAACGGCTTCAGGCGTCGACCGACGCGCCGCTGCTCTGGCTGGCGCTCGTGACCATCGAAGACGAAGGGACGATCGTCGTCAACCTGCGTGCACCCGTCGTCGTCAATCCCGTGACGATGCTCGGTGCGCAGGTGATTCCACATCACTGCCTGTACCCGCTGCGGCATGTGCTGGTGTCCGCGGAGTAGGGCGCGATGCTCGTGTTCACGCGGAGGCGGAAACAGTCGATCCGTATCGGCGACGGGATCGAAGTGCAGGTGCTGCGCGTCGGTCGCGACGGCGTGCGCCTGGGCGTGATCGCGCCTCCCGAAGTCCCCGTTCACCGGCAGGAAGTCTACGAGCAGATTCGCGAAGCGAATCGGACGGCCGCCGGCGCGCCGCAGGACGTCTCTCTGGTCGCGCGGCGCCTCGGCCGCGCATGCGAGTAATCAGCTCTCAATCGTAGTGGCCGGCTTCAGCCGGCCCGACGGTCCGCCTAAAGGCGGACCCCACGTTTGGGTCGTAGGGGCCGCCTTCCGGCGGCTCCACGTTTGGCGTCGTAGGGGCCGCCTTCAGGCGGCCCGTCATCCGCGTGGCTGCGACGGCAGCGTCAGAATCGCGCGAACGCCGCCGGCTGGCGCGCAATCGAGCACGATGGAGCCGGCGTAGGCGTCAGCCAGGTCGCGTACGATGGCAAGACCCAGACCCGATCCGGGCGAACCCTCGTCGGCGCGAACACCGCGCCGCAACACCTGCTCCCGCATCGACGCCGCCAGCCCCGGGCCGTCATCGTCGACGTGGACGGTCACGAACGGACCGCGCGACGTCGCCGTCACGCTCACGTGTGACGCCGCCCACTTGCAGGCGTTGTCCAGAACGTTGCCGACCATCTCCTCGAGATCTTCCAGCGGCACGCGGACGGTGAGCTCCGCGGGCACATCGACGGTGATGGCGAGCCCGCGGTCGGCATAGAGCCGCTCCATCGTCCGGACAAGACCGCACGTCGCGTCCGTCACGTTCGCCGCGGCACCGGGAACCGTTGCCGATGCGGTGGCCCGTGCCTGAGCGAGGTGCGAATCAATCTGCCGCCGCATGCGTTCGACCTGCCGCCGCATCGACGCCGCCAGCTCGTGTTGTCCTCCCGTGTCTGCGCGCTCGATATCCTGCAGCAGGACGGCGATCGGTGTCTTGAGGCCATGCGCCAAATCGCCCGCTTTGGCCACGGCGCGCGCCACACGCTGCTCGCGATCCTCGAGCAGCCTGTTGAGGTCATCGACGATCGGTGTCACTTCGATGGGGTACTCGCCTTCGAGGCGGGCGCTGCGTCCATCGCGCACCTCGCCCAGCCGCTCGCGCAGCACCCGGAACGGCGAGAGACCGCGTCGCACGATGAAGACCCCCGCCACCATGAACACCACGCCCGCACTAATCGGCATCGCCCAGTGCACGCGCCACGCCCATGTGCTGTCCCGTGGAAAGAAGTGAACCGCGAACGTCGTGATGACGCACAGTGCCACCACCCACACGACGAAGAGCAGGACCAGCCGCCGCTGCAGCGAATGGAATTTCATGGTGACTCGATCCGATAGCCCAGGCCGCGAACCGTGGCGATCGACGCGGCTCCCAATTTCTTGCGCAGCCGCGCGATGAACACTTCAACGGTGTTGGAGTCGCGATCCTCGTCGCGTGCGTAGATGTGCTCGGCGAGCTCCGCCTGCGAGACGACGCGTCCGCGATGATGCATCAAGTACGACAGCACGCGAAATTCATGGCTCGTCAGGCGGATGGGCGCACCAGCAAGCGTCACACGTGACGTGCGTGGATCGAGCACGATGGCGCCGCTCTGCAGCGCCGGCGCCGCGTGGCCAACGGTCCGGCGAATCAGCGCTCGCACACGGGCGAGCACTTCCTCGATCTGGAACGGCTTGGTCACGTAGTCGTCGGCGCCGCTGTCGATCCCCACGACCTTCTCGTGCCAGCTCGCGCGTGCCGTGAGGACGAGCACGGGCGCCGTCATGCCGGAGGCACGCCACTGCCGGAGCAAAGTCAGCCCGTCGATTGTCGGCAACCCCAGGTCGAGGACGATGGCGTCGTACTGCTCGGTCATGCCCAGGAATTCGGCGCGCGCCCCGTCGCCGGCACAGTCGACCGCATACCCGGCGCCGACGAGCGCGTCGGCCAGGGAGGTCGTCAGCGCCGGTTCATCTTCGACGATCAGGACGCGCACTCACAAACTCCCAATTCCAACTCCCTGACGCCCGTTCCAACTCCCAATGCGTTGGGAGTTGAGCGTTGGCTCCAGCGCAAGGGCGTTGGGAGTTATCAGACCCCGCTCCCGCTGAATCCATCCTGAACGGCGCGTTCAGGGAACGTTCACGGCCGCGCCCAGACTGAGGCGAGCGATTCAGCGCCGCCGCGTCCGCGCGGCCAATTATGGTGAGTGTCGCTGCCTTATGAGGCCGCGCGTTCTGCCGGCACCAGACGACGGAGAACCGGCGGCAGCGCATGCGCGGGCTGGGTGACGATGCGGCGATAGGCGGCGGGCCAGCAGGGGTTCAGGTTCTCGATCGTGCGCTCCGTGTCCCATCTGCGCCAGACCTGCTCGAACCACCCAGGCACGACCTCTTTCGCATGGCCGAAGGTCGAGATCTTGCGGAGGATCTGCTCGTCGGTTCGCGCGTAACTCATATGGTGCATGCGCAGCGTGTCGGCGGGCAGGTCGAAGAAGGCGGCGGCCTGATAGGTGCGGTTCTCGACGAAGCGGCCGGTGCCCAGGCGAACGAACACGCTTGCTGTCACCTGTTCGGGCGGATCGACGCGATATTCGTGCGACTTCCAATACGTGAAACACGACGAACGCCAGCAGTCGATCTGCGGGTTCTGACGAACGACCTGCATCGCCGTGGCGAGCTGATTCGAGTCATAGATCTCATCGGCATCGAGCACGAAGCAGTAGTCGGCGCCGGCCTGCGAGGCGACGCGGAGTCCGGCGTTGCGTTGTGACGCCTCGTCGGGCCAATCCCCGCGAACCAGATGAATCTTGCCGCCGGGATCGGCAAGGCCGGAGATGCGCTCGATGAGCGCCGACTGATCGCGGCCCTCGCTGTGCCATGGTCGCTCGCCGACCAGGAACCAGATCGAATCGCACGCGTCGTACACGGATTCGATCGCCGGCGCCAGCCACGAGTCGTCATCGTAGATGCAACACACCGCCGCGAAACGTGCTGTCTGCTGCCGCTCGATGAAGGGCTCGAGTGCTGGCTTCCTGCGCAGGTGCTGGACGAGGGACGTAAAGTCACTCTCGTCGAGCAACTGAGCCAGCGTGCGATCCGTTCGGAACAGGTTCCAGTCGCCGCCCAGGAACGCGTAGGTCAGCGCCGCCCCCCACTTCTTGCGGAAGGCCTCCGTGTAGTGCGCATCGCGCTGCGCCTGCTCTTCGGACGTCTCGGGCCCGCGCCACGTCGACTGCCCCTGAAAGTGCAGCACGTATGAGGCGCGCGCGTATTCCTGAGGGATGCCCGATTGCCAGGCGCGCACGGCGTAATCGCGATCCTCGCCGCCGCCTTTGCCGAACCGTTCGTCGAAATCGCCCACTGTCTCGTAGACGACCCGCGGAATCTTGATGCAGAAGAACGCGAGCGACGCGACGCGCTGATACCCAGAGGCGGTCGTCCGATTGTGGTGCGCAATGGCCTCGAGCTCGGCTTCGTGGCCGGTGTAATCGTCGAGATCCATCGCCGGGCTCGTGGCCAGCATGCCCGCGCGTCCGCCGACTTGTGCGTTCGATACCGGTGACACCAGACTGCGACGGTCTGTCGCCAGTGGCTCGAGCCAGCCGCTCGTGAACACCAGGTCGTTGTTCATCAGGAAGAGATCCGCCTGAGACTTGCGCGCGTATGCCAGCAGGACGTTCGCGTTCCGTGCGAACGACTGTGGCTGCTTCGGGCGGAACACCGTCACGCGGTCTGCCGGGATCTCCTTCGGTACGGCGAAGTTCCCGTCGTTGTCGACCAGCACGAGATGGTCACCCTCGTCGAGTGGCGTGTGCTCGAAGAACGAGCGCAGCGCGACCGGCGTGTATCTCCGCGACGCCGCGGTCGTGATCATTCCGAAGAGATGCGGGGGGCGCTTGTAGGTATCAGGCATGTCGCTTGGTCGTCCAGAAGTGTCGCTGCGCCGGACACACGAAGAACACGAGACGGCTATCCGGTGTTTCGGGCGTGCAGGTCGCCGTCTATAGACGGGGCCAGATGCTTACCGGAATTTCACCCCGCTCTAACGACTTCACCCTGACGCTTCTCTACGCTTGGAGCATCGGTAGCGCGGGCCTTTGTCAGGACCGCGACTGCATCACCGCCACCATGACGTGGCTGTCAGACCAAAGAGGTAAGCAAGATGCGTCAGATGCGATCGCTAATTCGAGTTGGTGCGCCCACAGTGGCGTTTGGTTTCGCGGTGGCAGCCCTGAGCCTGGTCGCGGGATCCGCCAGTTCCACCCATGCGGCCTTGATCGATGCCGGCAAGGGTCCACAGGTCCTGATTGGGACCGACGACGACAACACCGCGAACACCGTGATTCAGCCCGCCGGCGTGGCGGCCAATCAATCCCTCAACAACACCGACGTCCTGGAAGGCGGGCCCGGCAACGACGTGCTGATCGGAAAGCTCGGCAGCGATGTGATGCTCGGAGGTCCGGGACGCGACATCCTCGTCGGTGGACCGGATCCGGGCGGGCCGAACAGCGACATCCAGTTCGGTGGACCCGACGACGACGTGAGCCTGTGGGCGCCGGGCGATGGCAGCGAGGCGTTCATCGGCGGACCAGGAAAAGACGCGCTCGTGTTCGGCGTCACGGACAAGAGTGCCGGCGTTCCGATCCTCTCGGCACCTGTTCCCGGCTTTCCCTATGGCATCCCCACGGCGAACGTCAGTGGTCAGGGCGGATTCTGCACGCTCGAACCCGCTCCCGCTTCGTCTGGCTACGACTATCTGGTGCGCTTCTTCGGGCGGGCGACGGGCAACCTTGCGGTTACGGTTCGCACCCGCGAGGTCGAACAGCTCTTCTGCACCTCGGTCGCGGGTGGACAGATCACCTACGCCGACCTCACGCAACCGTCGCCGGCGTTCGTCATCGTCTCGCAGGCGGAAGTCGAGGCGCTGAATCCAACGGTTGGACAGATGGTGAGGTAAGAGGCCTCATGCACGACGCCATCATCGTCGGGGCGCAGTGCGCGGGCGCGGCCACGGCCATGCTCCTCGCACGCAAGGGGTACAAAGTCCTGCTCGTCGATCGGAGCCGTCTGCCGAGCGACCTGCCGCACGGTCACTTCGTGCATCGACATGGACCCTCGCGCCTCGCACGATGGGGGCTGCTCGATCGGGTGCTCGCGACCGACTGTCCACCGGTCGTGAGTTGCGTGCTGGATTTCGGAGACTATCCACTCGTCGCGAGCGATTACGAGGCGCAGCGAAACGCGGCGTCGCGGCAGGACTACGCGCAGATTGTCGCGATGGCGCAGTTCCGGCCGGTTCCGCAGCAGATGCTCAGTGTTCGCGCCGCGGTTCGCGGCAACTCCGATCTGTCGCGACAGTTCGTTCTCGCGCGGCAGGGACTGGTGCCGTGGGAATCAATCATCGCGAATCTGGATAGCGCGATGGCTTAGGGAAAATCCCAAATCCCAAAATCGCAAATCCCAAATCGCAAATCCCAAATCCCAAAATCTCAAAAGCCACACAGCTCCAATGCTCGACCCTCTTCCGGACAAACGGCTGGGGTTTCCACTTTGAGTTTGAGATTGGAATTTGGGTTTTGGGGGTTGGGATTTGGGATTTGACTCGTTCAAGTACTATGACGTCCGGTGACCGGACCCATGGTGCTCGACCCTGTTCTTGAATTCGATCAGTTCCAACTCGATCGGGCGGGCGGTACGCTGCGCGGCAGCGCCGGACCGATTTCGCTCACGCCCAAGGCGCTGGCGTTGCTCGAGTATCTCGCCGCGCGGCCGGGCCGGCTCATTACCAAGCAGGAGCTCCTCGATGCGATCTGGCCTGGCGTGTACGTGGCCGACGGCGCGCTGAAGGTCTGCATTCGCGAGATCCGTCGCGCCCTTGACGATGACGCCAGAACTCCACGCTTCATCGAGACCGCCCATCGGCGTGGATATCGCTTCATCGCGGCGGTCACAGAGATGACCACCGCGCCACGTGCAGCGACCACGAGGAGCCATGTTCACGAGCCGGTTGCGGTTCGATATGCGCGCAGCGGAGACGTCAACATCGCGTATCAGGTGCTCGGCGATGGACCGACCGATCTGGTGTTCGTGATGGGGTGGGTCTCGCACCTCGAGTACTACTGGCGCGAGCCGTCGTTTTCGCGTTTTCTGCGGCGCCTGGCCGGATTCTCGCGGCTGATCCTGTTCGACAAGCGCGGCACCGGCTTGTCCGATCCGGTCACCCAGATGCCGACGCTCGAGCAACGCATGGACGATGTCCGCGCGGTGCTCGATGCGGTCGGATCGCGCCGCGCCGTGCTGCTGGGCGTGTCCGAGGGCGGACCGATGTGCGCGCTGTTCGCCGCCACGTATCCGAACCGCACCGAAGCGGTGGTGATGATTGGGACCTATGCGCGTCGCACACGTGCCGCCGACTATCCCTGGGCGCCAACCGACGACGAGCGGGAAGCGTTCTGTCGCGAGATGCTGGATCGATGGGGAGGGCCGGTCGGAATCGAGGATCGCGCGCCGACGATGGCGAACGATCCGACGTTCCGCGAGTGGTGGGCGAGCTATCTCAGGATGGGGGCCAGTCCCGCTGCCGCGGTCGCGCTGACGCGGATGAACGCGCAGATCGATATTCGGCATGTTCTGCCGACGGTGCGGGTGCCGACGCTGGTGCTGCATCGAACCGGCGATCGATGCCTGCGCGTCGAAGAAGGGCGATTCGTGGCGAGCCTGGTTCCCGATGCGCGCTTCGTCGAGCTGCCGGGGAACGACCATCTTCCCTTCGTCGGCGATCAGGACGCGATCCTGCGGGAGATCGAAGACTTCGTCGGCCAGTCACGCACGCACAGTCATTCGCATCGAATGCTGGCGACCGTTCTGTGTGCCACGTGCCGCGGCCGCGAGGGACATCGCGACCCGGCGGCGATCGAGACCGTGCGCGCGTTCGTCGCGTCCGAGGCGGCGCGATTCGGTGGCGGCCCGGTGCAATGCGACGGCGATCACGTGTTCACGGTCTTCGACGGCCCTGCTCGAGCCATTCGCTGCGGGTGCGCCGTCGGCGCCGCCGAGCCGCGGCCGGACGCGGCGATCCGTGTTGGTCTTCACACCGGCGAATGCGATCTGGTGGCCGGCGTCGCGCGTGGTCTCGTCGCGGACATCGCGACGCGCGTCGCCGAGCTCGCGCGCCCCGGAGAAGTCCTCGTCTCACGCACCGTCGTCGACCTCGTCGCCGGTTCGGATCTGCATTTCAGCGACCGCGGCTCCCATCGACTCGCCGAGGGCATGCAATGGCACGTGTTCGCGGTGCAGCCCGACGCTCCTGATGTACGGTTGCCGAGCGATCGGAGCCGCAGCTCGATGGCCGCCGAACGCTCACGCTGATTCTGCTGCTGTCGCCGATCCGTCCCATCCTGTCGCGATGGCGACACCATTGAGTAGCTGGGTAGCTGGGGAATGCCCGCGAAGCGATACGGCACCTAGCCACCCAGCTACCTAGCCACCGAGCTACCTTGCCCTGGCGCCGATCCTGCACTGGCGCAGGACCGTGCCCAGGCTCTCGGTGTGCCTCATCGTCAAGAACGAGGAGCGCCACCTCCCGCGCTGCCTCGAGTCGGTCCGTGGCGTGGCCGACGAGATCGTCGTGGTCGATACCGGCAGCACTGACCGTACGCTGGAGATCGCGCGCGAACATGGCGCACGCGTGGCGCACTTCGAATGGCGCGATGACTTCAGCGCGGCCAAGAACTTCTCAATCGAACAGGCGACCGGCGACTGGATCCTGTCGATCGACGCCGACGAGTCGATTGCGGCACGTGACCACTCGAGGATTCGCGCGATCGTCGACGCGGACGCCGTGGACGCGGTCGTCGTGGCTCACCGGCACTACGTGAGCGGTGACACCGTGCTGGTCGGCTGGCAGCCTGGCGCCGGAGGTTACGCGGAAGGGGAGCCGTTTCGCGGCTTCGTCGACGAAGACTGCCGGCGGCTGTTCCGCAATCGCCCGTGGCTGCGGTTTCGCAATCGCGTGCACGAGGAGCTCGTCTCGCTGGATGAGGGTCGGCCGCTCGTCGAATCGCGTGGCGCCTGGGTCCTGCATCACTACGGCAAGAGCGACGGCGCGGAACGACTGCGCGGCAAGGGCGAGGCGTATCTCCGAATCGGCCGCAAGAAGGTCGAAGACCATCCGGATGATCCGCAAGCCCACTACGAGCTAGGGGTGCAGTACGCCGAGCTGCATCAGCCGATCGATGCGATTGCCTGTTTCGAGCGGACACTCGCGATGTCGCCACATTTCCGCGACGCGCGGTTCCGGCTCGCGCTCTGTCAACTCGAGGCGAAGGAGTACCGGGCGGCACTGCAGGCACTGCGCGAGTGTCATCGTCTGTTGCCCCGACAGCGGGCCGAAATCTGCCTGACCGAAGGCAACGCACACCGCGAGCTCGGGGACCTCATACGCGCGGAACACGCATTCCGTCGGGCGCTCAAAGAGAACCCGGCCTTCACGCCGGCGAGCATGAACCTCGCGCTTCTGTACACGCGCGAGCGCCGCTACGACGAGGCCCTCGCGTGCCTGGATCGCGCCGTCGAGCGGGCTGCGAACGACATCCAGCTTCGCTCGCTGCGCGGCCACGTCAGGTGTGAAGCCGGCGACGAAGCGGCGGCGCTCGAGGATCTCAAACGAGCCACGGGTGACACGCGAGCTCTTCGCCTGTGCGTCAAGATTCTCGTCCGACAGCGACGATTCGATGAGGCGCGCGACTGTCTCATGGGAGTGGACAGCGGCGCGGATGCGGAGCTGTCAGCCCTTGGCGGAGCGATCTCCCTCGGGCTCGGGCATGTCGATGAGGCGATCGCGCATCTGCGAGAAAGCCTCCGCATGGCGCCAACCGTCGATGCCGCTCTGAATCTATCGACCGCGCTGCAATCGCAGGGTGCGACGACCGAAGCATTCCGTGCTGCCGCACAGGCTCTCGGCATCGCCCCATCGAGTCACGCCGCACAGACGCGATTCGGGCAGTTCGCGGGGGACCAGTTTCAGCATCGACGTGACGCGGACAGTCGCGTCCTCACGTTCGCGTTCTACCAACCGTACAGCCTCGATTACGACGGAACGACGCCCCGAGAGCGTGGGCTCGGCGGAACCGAGAGCGCCGTTGTCTACCTCGCGGAGTCGCTCGCGCGGCGGGGACACCGCTGCATCGTCTTCAACGGCTGCGGCCAGGAACGCGAGGTCGCCGGCGTCGAGTACGCACGATGGGAGTCGATGCCCGTCCGCTGCATTGTCGAACGCCCAGACGTGATCGTCGCCGTTCGGTCGTGGGACACGATCGGCCGACTGCGGTTGGCGCCGCTGCAGATCTTCTGGACGGGAGACGCGTTCGATCAGCCATTCGTGCAGACGCTGTCGAACCGCGATGCACGCCAGCACATCGACTTCTTCATGCTCCAGAGCGATTGGCAGGCCGCGACGTTCCAGATGCACCATGCCGTGCCCGTCGCGCAGACGATCAAGACCACGCTCGGCGCCGCCGCGTCGGCGAGCGTCGACACGCACCCCGTGGTCGGCGCATCCAGACCTCGCCGGCTCGCCTATGTGAGCACACCGTTTCGCGGCCTCGACGTGCTGCTGGAGCTGTTCCCGCGCATCCGCCAGGCCTGTCCCGACGCCGAGCTGCACGTGTTCAGCAGCATGCGCGTCTACGGCGTGTCCGCAGCTGACGACCAGGCGCAATTCGAAGCGCTGTATCGGAAGGCACGCGCGCTCGACGGCGTCACGCTGGTCGGTTCGTTGCCGCAGCTCGAACTTGCGCAGCGGCTGGAAGACTGTCGCGTGCTCGCCTATCCGAACCATTTCGAGGAAACGTTCTGCATCGCCGCCGCCGAAGCGCAAGCTGCGGGATGCCCGGTCGTCACGTCGGCGCTGGGCGCGTTGCCGGAGACCGTCGGAAACGCTGGTCTGTGCATCGCCGGCGACCCGCGAAGTGTGAGCTACCAGCACGCGTTCATCGCGGCATGCATCGATCTCCTGACGAACGACGCGCACTGGCACGCGATGAGCGATCGTGCGCGCGCACGGGCCACGCGCCACTTCTCGTGGCCGACGATCGCGGCACAGTGGGAGTCGGTGTGTACCTCGAGTCTGATGACAGAGCCTCCGGAGATGGAACGGATCGCCGTCCATCTGGCCAACGACAGAGCAGGTCTCGCTCAGCGCATGCTGGCCCGAACCCCAAAGGCGGACTATGTTCCGTCTGACGCGTGGGAAGCATTGACAGCGTTTGTCGCCTGGCGCGCAGGCGCCGCATCGCGGCCCGCATCAGCGTCGCTGCAGCAGATCGCTCTCCATTTCCGATCGTTGCGGCGAGCCGCAGTGTTGGACGACGCGGCCGTCGAACTGTCCGCGACCCGCTGAACCGTGCACACGGCTTGCTGTACAATGTACATGCATGGGCAAGCTCTATTCGGCTTCGGTCGTTCGTGAGCGGCTCGCCGATGCTCTCGATGAGGCCGAACGGGGTGACGCTGTGTTCATCGAGCGGCGCGGCGTCAGATTCCGTCTTGCGCTCGAGCCGTCTGCCCCGCGGACGAAGCGGAGGGCGGCGCGACGAATCGAAGTACTCGACGCCGCCGTCGCTCACGGCACATGGAGCTGGGAGTGGAAGCCCGGCACGCTGAGGTTCAAGTCGCGGCGCCGGTGAGGACCGGCGACAGGCGCGTGATTCTTCTCGATACCAACGCGCTGATCTGGCTCGATCAAGCGCATCCGCGAGCACGGAAACTGCGACGACCTCACTTGCGGCTCTTCGTCTCGCCAGCCACACTTCTCGAACTGCAGGTCTTGCAGGAAGTTGGCCGCATTCGCGTCCGTAACGGCGATCCGTACTCGCTGTCGATCGGTGAACACTGGTCCCTCGACGATCCGCCCGCTGCCACGTGGTTCTCGTACGCGGCCGATCTCGCCTGGACTCGCGATCCGTTCGATCGGCTGATCGCCGCCCACGGACGCCTGCGAAGCTGGCGCGTGGCGACAGCCGATCCCGTGATGCTGGAACATCTCGGGCCGCGAGCAACATTCGAACTCTAGCCGCGGCGGAACGGAGTGAAGGGTTGCTGGGTGCGACCCCGCTACCCCTTGCGATTGACGAGCGCGGCGCCCGAGACGTGCGGGGCGACGACGCGACGGTAGGCGGCGAGTGTGGTCTCGCCCTGCTCGAGCGTGCGTGCGGCGAAGCTGCGCGCCGATTCGGCTTCCTTCAGCGATTCGAGCGACTCGCGATCGGACACCAGAATCGCCGCCACGCGCACGGCGGCTTCGCGATGACGAGCGGCCACGTCCTGGAACTCCGGATCGTCGGCCAGCTCCCCGGCGCGCTTCGCCAGCGTCAGCCTGATTGGTTTCAACTCGTGTTCGATGGTGACGAGGTTTGCCATCACCGCGTCGCGCGCGTCGGAGACGGTGTTGAGCGCGTCGAAGTCACCCGCGAGCGTCGCCTCCCGTTGCTGGTTCGCCAGCTCCTGCAGCCGGTGGAGCAGGGTCAGTTCGGCGTCGAGGCCGGCGCGATATTGGGCCAGCAGCCCGGCGACCTCGCCGTTGCGGCTCATCGCTGCGCCGCGGCCTGCTGGGCGATCTGCGACCAGCCGTCACGCAGCGGCGTCAGCACTTTCACGATGTCGTCGATCGCCGACGCGTCGCGCTTCGTCGTGACGTCGACCAGGCGACTGATCGCAAAGGCGTAGAGCCGATCCAGTTCCTCGGCGATCGCTCCGCCCTCCTTCATGTTGAGCGTGCCTTGCAGCTCCGTAAGGATCGCCAGCGCGCGGGAGATCGCGGTCGTTCGCGCGCCGACGTCTTTGCGCGCCATGGCGTCGCGCGCTTCGCCGAGGGACTGCAGGACGCCGTCATAGAGCATCACGACCAGCTCCAGCGGCGAACGTGTATGGACATTCGTGCGGCGGTACGTATCGATGCCGCGAGCAACGGCTGGCACTCTGGTGTTCTCCCCTTGACCGTTAGAACGATATGTTGTTCCCGATCGACTGCAGCGACGAGCTTTGACTCTTGAGGCGCGTCATCAACAGGTCCGCGGCGATGTACTCCTGCTGCAGCGCCTGCCGCCGCACTTCGAGCATCACCTCCATGTTCGAGATGCGCGTGTTGAGGTTGGTGACCTGCGCGTCGAGCCGTTCGCGAATGGTCGCGACCAGGCCTCCGGATTCCGTGTAGTCCTCGATGACACTGGACAGCCGGCCGAACGCGCCGCTCTCGCCGTCGGTCCCCGAGAACAGCCGCTGGACGTCGCTCACCGAGCTCGACATGGACTCCTGGAAGGCGTCGGAGTCGAGCGTCATCTTACCGTCTCGATCGAAACCGATCCCGATGGCCGGCAATGAGGTGAACGTGCCCCCCGTGTACTCGCGAAGCATCGCATCGCGGAGGTTGTCCTTGAAACCGCGCAGCAGCGGATCGCGTCCGATGCTCGCCTTGCCTGACATCGCCGCGGTCGACTGCTCCTTCATGAACGTCACGATGTTGTTGTAGGCGGTGATGAAGCTCTTGACGAGCTCCTCCGCCTTGTCGACATCGCGGGACACCGAGACCACCGCGTGGGTGGCCGGGTCCTTCTTGGCGAGCGTCAACGTCACGCCGGGTACGACGTTCTCGACCGTGTTCGACGCGCTCGTCACCGACAGGCCGTTGACCGTGAACGCCGCATCGAGAGCTTTCTGCGCGTTGTCGAGGTCAGAATCCCCCGACACCCCATCGTTATCCGTGTCGGTGAACGCGACGCCGCTGCCGCCGGTGAGGGCACTGGTCAGCGTGAACGCGTTCGACAGCCCGGTTTCTCTCGCGATCAGTACGAGCTTGTAGCTCCCCGTCGCGACCTGCACGACGCTGGCGGTTGCCGGCGAATCCTCTTCGTCGTTGATCAGCTTCGCGAGCTCCGCAAGCGTCGTCGAGCCGGTCAGCGAAATCGTGACCGGTGCACCGGATGTGGGCGTCAACGTGATGGAGCCGCCGGTGCCGACGACGTCGGACGTGGCGGTGAACGTCGATGAAGATGCGGTCACCTGGGCGCGAGCCAGTTCGCTGACGACAACGTCATAGGTGCCGGGAACCGTGCCGCCAGTGGCCGACGCGCCGACACCTTCGTCGCTGCTCGTCGCGCTCAAGACCGACATCGAGCCGAGGTCTTTGAGCTTGTCGGCCGCCGCGCCAAGAGTGGTCAGTTTGCCGGCGAGCGTCCCGAACGCCGTGTTCTGCGTCTGAAGCGTGGTTTTGCTGGTTTCGATCGCGGTAAGCGGCAGCCGCTCCTGCGCCATGACGGCATTCAGGATGTAGCCGAAGTCGATCTGGTTGAACCCGCTGAACGTGACATTATTCGCCACGGTCGGACCTCTAGCGAGAATCGAGCCATTCCGCCGCGCCAAGGTTTCGGCGGACGAAGGCCGCGTACGCCGAGGCTTCGGCGGACAGGGCGTCACGAGCGAGGCCGGTCACTCACCGGCCCCACCCGTAAGCAACGAGCGATTACCGCAGCAACGACAGAACCGCCGACGTCGACTGGTTCGCCTGCGCCAAGGCGGCGATACCGCTCTGGGTCAGGATGTTGAAGCGGGTCATGTTCGCCGATTCCTCTGCGACGTTCGCGTCGCGGATGCGGCCTTCGGCAGCCTTGGTGTTCACAACCTGCGACTGCGAGAGGCTGATCGCGAACGAAATCCGGTTCTCCAAGGTTCCGATGGTGTTCTGAACGCCGCCGAGGGTGCTGACCGCCGCCTTCACCTGGCTGAGCGCCGTCTGCGCCTGGGCGACCGACGTGAACGACGTCTGCGTGATGCCGAGGTCCGACGTCTGCGTCGCGCCGATCGAGGTCGCCGTGATCTTGCCGTTGGACGACGTGCTCTCGGCCGAGACGAACACCGAGAAGCCCGCGGCCGCCGTCATGCCACCCACTGCGGCCTCACGGTCGATTTCCGACGTCAGCGTGTTGAACTCGTCCGACAGCTTCGAGATGTCCACGCCGTTGGCGCCCGACGAAGCCGCCTGCGTGGCCAGCGTCGCCATCCGATCGAGCAGCGTCGAGATGTTCGCGAGCGCGCCGTCCTTGATCTGGAGGACCGACAGACCGTCGTTCGCGTTGCGGATGCCCTGGTTCAGGATCGCGATGGTGTTGCGATAGCTGTTGGCAACCGCCAGACCTGCAGAGTCATCGCCCGAGTAGTTGATCCGGAAGCCGCTGGCCAGGCGATTGAGTGCCTTGTTCAGGCCGACCTGCGTCATCTCCATGTTCGCCTGGGCATTGGCCGAGGCGACGTTGCTCACAACTGAAAAACCCATGTCTCATTCCTCCGTGAAGTTCGGCCCGCGTCCCTGCGGGTCCGTGGCGGCGATGACCGCCAGATTCCTTGTGCTGAGTGGTAATCGGAAGGGCCGGCGAGAGCTTGAACGACCTCTCGCTCGTCAAGTCCCCATCTCCAACTCCCAACGCCAGACAACCGGGCGAATGGGAAATTAGGGGTTGTTTGAACGTGTTGGGAGCCGGCTCCAGCGTCAGAGGATCGGGAGTTGACTCTTCGTCACACCCTGTCGGATCTCCGTCACCGACCGTCAGACATCGCGCTGGCGGGGATGTGCAAATGCTGGAAGTGCACAACCTCGCCACGCCGGACCGCGATGCGGTTCGTTGCCCCAATTTCGCTGCGAATGTGGGCCGCATTGCGGTCCCCGGCGTGCGGAGCGCGCCAAGAAGACACAGCCAACCAGCAAACGGCACCGTGGGAAATCGATGTCGGGGCCGTTGGCTGGCCGCCCCATGACGCAGTGCGCAGAGCTGGTATTGCCGTTGCACAACGCCTCTGGCGCAGCCCTCGATGACACGCGTTCACGTGGCCGAGACCACCGTTCCGTTTGCTCCTCCCGCGCTCGGCGACGACGAGATCGGCGAAGTGATCGCCACGCTCGAATCGCGGTGGCTCACCACGGGACCGCGCGTCGCGGCGTTCGAGCGGGCGTTTGCGCACTACGTGAACGCGCCGCACGCGATCGCGTTGAATTCCTGCACCGCGGCGCTGCATCTGTCGCTGCTGGCGGCGCAGGTCGGCGAAGGAGACGAGGTCATCACCACGCCGCTGACGTTCTGTGCCACGGCCAACACGATCGTGCACACGCGGGCAACGCCGGTGTTTGCCGACGTCGACCTGGGCACGGGCAATCTCGATCCCTCGGCCGCCGCTGCCGCAGTGACGAGCCGTACCCGCGCGCTCATTCCGGTGCATTACGCCGGCCGCCCGGTTGACGTCGCGGCGTTCCGCGCGATCGCGGACCGCCGCTCGCTCACGCTGATAGAGGACGCGGCCCACTGCGTGGAAGGCGTCGCGGCCAGCCGCAAGATCGGCAGCACTGCGGACTTCACCTGTTTCAGCTTCTACGCCACGAAGAACCTCACCACCGGTGAAGGCGGGATGGTGACGACGGCCGACTCGGATGCGGCGGCGTTCATCAGGACGGCGTCGCTCCATGGACTGAGCCGGGACGCGTGGAAGCGATACGCGCCCGGTGGATCGGCCCACTACGACGTGGTGATGCCGGGCTTCAAATACAACATGATGGACCTGCAGGCCGCGATTGGCCTGCACCAGCTCGCGCGCATCGAGTCCATGTATGCGCGCCGTTCCACGATCTGGTCACGCTACGACGCCGCGCTCGCGGGATTGCCGCTGCGCCTGCCGGTTCCCGTGCCTGCCGGAGACCGGCACGCGCGACACCTCTATACGGTGCTCGTCGATGAAGCGGCCGGCATCTCGCGCGATCGGCTGCAGGAGCAGCTGACCGAGCGTGGCATTTCAACCAGCATTCATTTCCGCGCGCTGCATCTGCATCCGTATTACCAGGAGCGATTCGGCTTCACGCGCGGCATGTTCCCGGTCGCCGAGGCGCTGTCGGACACGACGCTCTCGCTGCCGCTGTCGGCAGCCATGACCGACGACAGCGTCGACCGGGTCATCGAGGCCTTCCATGACGTCCTTCGCTGAGATTCGTGTGGTGTTTCGTGCCGCGGCCGGACCGCGTCGCGGGTTCGGGCACATGGTGCGCTGTCTGTCGCTGGCGCGCGCGCTCGGTGTGCGTCCGCTGATGTCGGTCCGTGGAGGCGCGGCCGTGCGAGAGACGGCATTGGCGCTCGGCGCCGACGTACTCCTGGACGAAGGAACGCGGGCGCTGTCCGCAATCGAGCCCGATGTGGTCGTCATCGACGATCCGATCACCAAGGATGCGAAGCGGTGGATGGCGGCCGCCCGGCGTCTCGGCGCGCTCGTGGTCACCGTGCACGACCTCGGGATCGGGGCTCGTGGGGCTGACCTCGTCATCGATGGCAGCGTGACACGTCAGGCACGGCGACGCAGCGGACGTCGCGCGCTGATCGGATCGAAGTTCGCCGTTCTGGATCCACGCCTTGCGAAGACCCGCCGGCCGGAGGTCTTGTCCAGCCGTGTGCTCATCGCGCTTGGCGGCGGTCCGCACACCCAGCTGGCGGAAGCGGTCGCGTCGGCGATTGTCGCCAGCGATCCCTACACGGAAGTGCGAATCGCGGGTGGATTCATCGCGCGGCCGCGTCCCGTGCATCCACGCATCACGTGGGTGCGTTCACGTGGTCTGGCGCCGGAGCTCGCGCAGGCCAAGGTCGCAATCGTTGGCGGCGGGGTGTCGCTCTACGAAGCCGCGGCTTTGGGTGTGCCGACGATCGGCGTACCGGTGGTCAAGGCACAGGTCCCTACGGTTCTCGCATTCCAGCGTCGCGGAGCCGCGCTGGGTGTGCCATTTGCGGCGCCAGCCCAGACAGCAGCAACCAAGGCGCTCGCGCTGCTGAACGATCGGGAACAGCGCGACGAGTTGTCACGCCGATCGCGTGCGCTGGTCGATGGTCGGGGTGCGTGGCGGGCGGCAGCCGCGGTCATCGCACTGGCCAAGGAGCAACGAGGATGAGCGGACTGATCCTCGATCTCGACGACACGTTGTATCCGCGCGAACAGTTCGTGCTCGGCGGATTTGCGGCGGTCGCGCGGCACATGGCCGCGTGCCACCTGGTCTCGGCCGACGAAGCGTTGATCACGCTGATGACTGCCTACGACGGCGACGAACGCGGTCGCGAGTTTCAGGTGCTGTGCCGGCATTTCGGTCTGTCGCTCGACCTGATTCCCGAGCTCGTCGCGGTCTTCCGCGAGCATCAGCCCTCGCTGTGGCTGCGGCCTGGTGTGGTCGACACGCTCTACCGGCTGCGGCGCGAGGGATGGCGCATCGCGATCCTCACCAATGGATTGCCGGCCGTGCAAGCAGCGAAAGTCGACGCGCTCGGACTGCGTCGACTCGTGGATGCGGTGGTGTACGCCGAGGAGTACGCGTCAGGCGGGAAGCCTGATGCCGCCGCCTTCGGCGCCGCGCTCGCGCGGCTCAACCTGCCGGCGTCTTCGTGCATCGCTGTTGGCGACGATGCGGTGTGTGATGTTCGCGGGGGACAGGCAGCGGGCCTGCGTACGGTTCGCGTGTCACCGACCAACCTCGAGGGGCCTGTGCAGCACGAGGCCGACGTCGTGATCGAACGCTTCGAAGATCTGCCGGACGTTGTGCCCGCGTTGCTCGAGTTGGTGGACAGCCATGTCGCTTAAGATTGCCGGCCAGCCGATCGGCACGCGCGCTCCCGTCTTCGTCATCGCGGAAATCGGGCTGAACCATAGTGGTTCTCTCACGCGCGCCCTCGAGCTGGTGGATGCAGCGGCCTACGCGCGCGCCAGCGCGATCAAGCTGCAGACGCTCTACGCGGATCGCCTCGTCGCCGAATCCTGTCCCGCCCCCGCGCATGTCTCCGCCTCGTCGCTGCGTGAGTTCTTCAGCCGGTTCGAGTTGGACGTCGACGCGCACCGCGCCATCTTCGAGCGCGCGCGCAGTCACGGGATGGCGGTGCTGTCCACGCCGTTCTCGGAAGACGCCGTTCCGATGCTGCAGGCGCTCGAGATCGATGCGTTCAAGATCGCCAGTGGAGATCTCACCTACGACGGGCTGGTCGCCAAAGCGGCGCGCACACGGCTTCCGGTCATCATGTCGACCGGGATGAGCACGGTCGACGAGGCTGCCCATGCCCTGGCTGTCGCGCGCCGCAATGGCGGCAGCGAAGTCGCGATGCTCCACTGCGTATCTGCGTACCCGACCCCGGCTCACTCCGAAAACCTTCGCGCCATGCTGACCCTGGCGGCGGCGCTCCAGATCCCGGTGGGACTGTCGGATCACGGTCGCGGCCTGCCGTCGGCGATTGCCGCCGTGGCGTTGGGTGCCTGCGTCTACGAGCGTCATCTCATGCTCGACGGCGACACGGAAGCGATCGATGCGGCCGTGTCGAGCACGCCGTCCGAACTGCGAACGATCGTGCAGGTGATGGAAGAAACGCGAATGGCGCTGGGCACGGGCCGCAAGGTGTGTCAGCGCGTCGAAGCACCCAACATGATTCCCAGCCGGCGCGGTCTCTACGCGCGGCGCGCGATGCGGGCGGGTGAATGTGTGAGCGATGCCGACGTCATCGCGCTGCGGCCCACCTCGGGGCTTGCGCCCGCGGACCTGCCACGGCTCGTCGGCAGCGCCCTGCCCCGTGATTTGGCAGCGGGGGAGCCGTTCCTCTCGACCGACCTGGCGCTGGAGCGCGCGTCGTGAAACCGCTCAACATCCTGATGACCGCGGCATCGCGGCGCGTCCCGCTCGTGCACGCGTTCCGCAACGCGCTGCACGCGACGGGCGGCGGCCGCATCATCGTCACGGATGTGAACCCCCTTTCGCCGGCGGTGCACGTCGCCGACCGCGCCTATCGCGTCCCGTTGGCGACCGATCCCGACTATATCCCGGAGCTCCTGGCGATCTGCCAAGCCGAGCGCATTCGCCTGGTTGTCCCGACCATCGACGACGAGCTGCCGATCGTCGCCGCGGCCAGAAGTCGATTTGCCGCCGTGGGGGCGATGACCGCCTGCTCGATGGAGACGACCGCGCTGCTGTGCAACGACAAGTACGCCACCTGCCAGCACCTGCGCCGCGCGGGCGTGCCGGCGGCGGCGACCTGGCTGCCCACGGAGCTGACACCGGACGTGAAGCTGCCGTTGTTCATCAAACCGCGCGGGGGGCGTGGTGCCGTTGGCGCGTTTCCCTTGCACTCGCGACGCGAGCTCGAATTCTTCCTGCAGTACGTCCACGAACCCGTCGTGCAGGAATACCTCGACGGTCCGGAGTTCACCATCGATGTGCTCTGTGACTTCGATGGTCAGCCGCTGTCGATCGTGCCGCGCGAACGCGTGGTGATTCGCTCGGGTGTCATGGATCGCGGGCGCACGGTCAAGAGCGCGCGGCTGATCGAGCTTGCGCGCATGGTGTGTCTGGCAATCCCGTTTGCCGGACCCATCAACATCCAGTGCCGGATGCGCGACGGCGAGCCGGTCGTCTTCGAAATCAATCCGCGTTTCTCCGGTGGCATTCCGCTGACGATCGAATCCGGCGCCGACTTTCCGCACATGCTCGTGCGGTTGGCTCGTGGCGCGCGCGTCGAGGCGTCGATCGGGACGTTCCGCGAAGACCTGTGGATGACGAGCTTCGAGAGCTCGTTCTTCCTGCACGCGACCGAAATCGAAATGCCGGCGCTCGAGCGCCGCATTACCGAGGTCGCCTGATGAAAGCCAGGGAGCAAGTGGGGATGAAAGCGGGAATTATGCTGCTCGCGCGTACGGCATCGACGCGATTGCCGGCGAAGGCGCTCGAGCCGATCGGCGACTGGGTGATCCTCGAACACTGTTTGCGGCGGCTGACGGCCAGCGGAGTGGGTCGCGTCGTGCTCGCCACGACCACGCAACCTGAAGACGATGCTCTTGTCGCCGTGGCGCGTGGCATCGGTGTGCCGGTGTTCCGTGGCGACAGCGCCGATGTGCTCGGGCGAACTGTCGCTGCCGCACGCGAATTCGGCCTCGATCCGATCGTGCGCGCCACCGGGGACAACCCGGCGGTGGACATGCAGGCACCCGGGCGCATGCTGGCGGCGCTTCGCGCGTCGAAGGCAGACTATGTGCGCGAGGACGGCCTGCCGTACGGGGCCGACGTCGAGGCGATGACGGCCTCCGCACTTCGCCGTGCCGCGGAGCTCACGAGCGAGTCTTCCGACCGCGAGCACGTCACGACATTTATTCGTCGCCGGACCGATCTATTCCGCGTCGTTCACGTGCAGGCGCCGGCTCCGCTGACCAGACCATCGCTGCGGCTGACCGTTGATACACCAGATGATCTCGTCCACGTGCGCGAGTTGTTCGCGCGCACGAAATCCGAGTACCCGTCGCTCCGCCGGCTGATTGAAGCGGCTGGAGCCCGGGTGCATGTCGAGGTCGCATGAGGCAGACGCGTCGTCGTCGCGGACCCCGGCTCGATCTTCCCGCCATTCTGCTCGCGCCCGCCGGCGTGGTGATCGTCCTGCTCGCGCAGTACGCGCACGGGTCGACCGCCACCGCGTTGATGCAGGGTGCCGCGGCGCTGATTGTGTTCGGCGGCACCGCTGGCGCCGTGCTCCTGACGTTTTCTCCGAGCGATGTCTGGGTCGCCGTGCGCGCCGCGGCGGGCGCCTTCCGCCGTCCCGAGCGTGACGTCGAATCGCTGGTCGCGACGTTGGTCAGCATGTCCGTGCGGGCCCATCGCAGCGGCGTGTTGTCATTGGATGCGGACGTCGACACGACGAACGATCCGTTCCTGCGCGAGGGATTGATGCTCGCGGTGGACGGAACACCGCCGGCGGTCTTTCGGGAGCTGCTGGCGATCGAGAAGTCCGCGCGTGAGGCTCAAGACGATGCTCCGGCGCGCGTGTTCGAGGCAGCGGCCGGCTATGCGCCGACAATGGGGATTCTTGGCGCCGTGCTCGGACTGATGCGTGTCATGGAGAACCTCGGGGCTCCGGGTGCGCTCGGGGCCGGTATTGCGGTGGCCTTCGTGGCGACCGTCTATGGCGTCGGTATCGCGAATCTCGTGCTGTTGCCCGTCGCTGGACGACTGCGCGAACGAGCGGCGGCATCGGCACGCCGGCGCGAAGTGATCGCGCACGGCCTCGAAGCGATCCATCAGCGTCTGAATCCGCGGCTGGTCGCCCGCCGGTTGCGCCCCTTCTCGGATCCCTCGTCATGGACGGACGAGGGCGGCGTGCGCCTGCAGAACCGCGCGGTCTCATCGAGGTTGCCGGCGTGACCCGTCAGCAGCACAGCCGGGCGGGCCATGACCGCTGGCTCGTGTCGTATGCGGATCTGGTGACGCTGCTCCTGGCGCTCTTCACGACGCTCTATGCTGCATCGACGCTCGATGCGCGCAAGGCGGATCCGATTGTCTCCTCGTTTCGTGAAGCGGTCCACGCCGAGTCGGTGGCCGTTGCGTCCGATGGTCGCGGCGCGGACGCTTCGGGTCCGCGAACGGGGAAGCCGGCGCTCGTCCCTCCAGTGGAGCTCGTTGCGCGGCTGACAGCGTTCGCGGATTTGAAGGCGCGCCTGGCTCGCGAACTCGAGGACGCGGTGCGGGAGCAGCGACTCGAGATTGCGATCGATGGCCGCGGCCTGGTGCTGTCGCTTCCTGAACAGGCGACATTCCCGGTGGGAACGGCCGATGTCACGCCGGCGGCGCGGGAGTTGATCACGCGGCTGGCCGACAAGGTCGCGGCGCTCCCGAACCTGATTCGAGTCGAAGGACACACCGACGACGTGCCGATTCGCACGCTGCGTTTTGCCTCGAACTGGGAGCTGTCGACCGCGCGGGCAAGCGCGGTCGTGGCGCTGCTGATCGGGTCGGTCGGGATCGATCCGGCACGATTGTCGGCCGCCGGATACGGTCAATTCCATCCGCGAGTGCCGAACTCGTCTCCGGAGAACCGCGCCCGCAACCGCCGCATCGATCTCGTCGTCATGGAGGCGGCGCAATGAACCTCGAATCCCGCGAGGTTCAGCAGTACTTGCTCGGTCGTGAGGTCCGCGACGTCCTCGCGCCCGAGGACCGTCGTCGTCTCAGCGGCATGCGGCTGCTGGTGACGGGCGCGGGCGGCACGATTGGGAGCGAGCTTGCGCGTCAGCTCGCCGACTGTGGGCCTGAGTCGCTGACGATTCTGGACCACAGCGAGTACGCGCTCTTTCGCATCGAACGCGAGTTGCGCGAACGCTGGCCGCTGCTGAAGCTTGAATCGGTGCTGGCCGACGTCTCGCGCCGCGCAGACGTGCGATCCACGTTCCATCTGACCCGGCCGCACGCCATTTATCACGCCGCCGCCTACAAACACGTGACGATCACCGAGCGCAGCATCGTTCCGGCGGCGCGTGTGAACGTGCTCGGCACGCTGGAGACGGCGCTTGCCGCCCGTGAGGCCGGCGCTCGCTTCGTGCTCATCTCGTCGGACAAGGCGGCCGAGCCGCGCAGCGTGATGGGAGCGACCAAGCGCATGGCGGAGATGGTCGCGCTCAACGCGGGCGGACGTCTGTTCCGGCCCGTCGCGGTCCGCTTCGGGAACATCCTGGCGAGCAGCGGCAGCCTGGTCGAAATCATGAATCGTTGCATCGCCGAGCGCCGCAACATTCCTCTGACGGACCCCGACGCCACGCGCTTTTTCATGACCGCCGGCGAAGCCGTGTCGCTCGTGCTAAAAGCGGATTTGATCGGTCGTCGCTCGGAGGTGTTCTGGCTCGACATGGGCGAGCCGCTGCGGATCGGCGATCTGGCGGATCGTCTGATCGCCATCGCGACACCGGACGGCTCCGAGCGGGTGGGCATCGACATCATCGGGCTGCGGCCGGGCGAAAAGATGCACGAGCACCTGACGACGCAGGGGCTCGAGATGTGTGCGACCCGCCATCCGCGGATCTGGTCCGCGCGTCAGTCGCCGCTGCAGTCGCAGCTCCTGACCGAGATGATTCGCGTGCTGCGACGCGCCGTCGCCGCGGGCGATGCGATGCAGGTGCTCAGTGCCCTTGAAGCCGGCGGTGAGTTCATCGCCAGCCCTGCGGCCTGGGCAGCCGCACGTCACACACCAGCGATGGGGAAGCACCCGGCGTTGTCGGCATCAGCGTAGGCCCATGAAAGAAGCCATCATCGCGTTCTGCACGCCCGATCTGAAACGATCGCGGGCTTCGGTTCGATCTGCGCTATGAGAAGTACCACCACGACACGGACATCGGCGTGGCCGCGTGGGCGCAAGGCGACAAGGTCGCGTGCGCGCTCGACCTCGCAATCATGCACGTCCAGGCCGACTATGCCTCACGCGTGACGAACGTCACGGAAGTGTTCGCGCGCGACGAGGCGCGATTCCGGGAGAAATGGCGCTCGTTCGCCGCCAGCCTGTACGAACGCGACGATCTGCAGCACTGGAAACGGCTCGCCGAGAGTCGCAACTGATTGCGCAGTCGGACCGCGCTGTCTCTGGGTTCAGCTCGAGGAAAACAATCAGGTCGTCGCGCCGGAGTGCGGCGCAGGCACATGGCTAGATGTTGCCATGTGGACTCTTCTTCAGCATCGTGCATCCCTTGATCAACTCCGCGATGCCGTCATTCAGCGAGTGCGCTGGAGCGAAGCCCGTGCGCTCGATCTTCTCGTTCGACACGATGTAGTCGCGCTTGTCGGGGTCCTCGTTGATGTCCGACTCCAGATACACGAAGCTCGGAACCTGCTTCTGAATGGCGGCGCACAGCTCGAGCTTCGACAGGTTCGCGTCCGACAGTCCCACGTTGTACGCCTGACCGCGCATCGACTCGAAGTTGTCGATGCCATGGATGAACGCCCGCGCGACGTCGCGCACGTGGACGTAGTTCCGTTTGAAGTGTCCTTCGAACACCACGATGAAACCGTCGCGGCAGGCGCGCAGCGTGAAGTCGTTCACGAGCAGGTCGAACCGCATCCGCGGCGACAACCCGAACACGGTCGCCAGGCGGAAGCTGATGGCGTTCTCATGACGGCCGAGGAGTGCCTCCTCGACTTCGACTTTCGTCCGGCCGTAGAGCGAGATCGGCCGCATCGGCGTCTCCTCGGTGCAGAACCGACCGGTCTCGCCCACGCCGTAGCCGCTGTTCGAGATCGGCATCAGGACGCGCTGGTGCTTGCTCAGGAGCCCGAGCATGTCGACCACCGCGTCGCGATTGATCGTCTCCGTTGCCATCGGATCGCGATCGCACAGCGGAGCACCGACCAGCGCGGCGAGCGGGATGATGATGTCCGCCTCCTTCACCAGCGGCGCCATCGTCTGCATCGAGCGCACGTCGCCGCGCACCAGGTTGAAGCACCGGTGATAGCAGACGCCTGCCAGGCTGGTCTGGTCGAACATGAAGTTGTCGACCACGGTGACCTTGTGGCCGCGGTCGAGGAGAGCGGGAACAAGCGTTGAGCCGATGTAGCCGGCGGCGCCGGTGACGAGAATTCGTGACATAGAAATCGCTCTTGTGTCTCCGGGCCGCCTAAAGGCGGCCCTTACGTACGATGTTTTCTATCTGGATCGCGTTTTACCGGGCCGCCTCGTCCAGCACCTCACGGAGCCGGAGCAGCTGCGGCGTCAAGTCGTACGGGTGATTGCCGACGAAGAACCCGCGATCGTGAATCGTGTTGGCGTTCACGATGTCGCCGACCGTGTCGTAGTCGTAGTAGCGAATCACGTCGTGCCGGAGGAAACACCCTCCGGTGACGATGCGATATTCGATGCCGGCCGCCTTCAACGCCCGCAGGATGCGCGCGCGGTCCAGCGACAGCTCCGGGTTGAGCACGATCGTGAACGCGAACCACGAGCTCTTCCCGAGCTCACGCTGAATGATGAAACGGGGATCATCCTGGAACAGGCTGACGAACAGCTCCGCGTTGCGGCGTCTCGTGTCGATGAGCGAGTCCATCTTCTTCAGCTGCTCGAGGCCGATCGCACCGGACAGCTCCAGCGGCCGTGCATTGTAGCCGGGAAGAATGAATCGATACGCCTCGAAGAAGTCGTCGTCGCGATGCTCGAAGAGATCCGTGTCGGCGGGGAGGTCACGGGTCCAGCCGTGGGCGCGCAACGACCGCGCCAGGTGCGCCAGCTCCGTGTTGTCGGTCACGATCATCCCGCCCTCCATCGTCGAGATGTGGTGCGAGAAGAAGAAACTGAAGGTGCCGATATCGCCGAAGGTGCCGCAGGGGCGGCCATTCAGCGTGGCGCCGAGCGATTCGCAGTTGTCTTCGAACAGATAGAGGTCGTGCTCGTCGCAGAACCGGCGCATCACGTCGAGCGCGCACGGATTTCCGAGAATGCTGACCGCGACCACCATTCGTGTCTTCGGCGTGAGCGCTTTCTCGAGCTGCCTCACGTCCATGTTGATGCTCTCGAGCTCGACGTCGACGAATCGCAGCTTCAATCCGTACTGGTGCAGCGGGTGATACGTCGTCGCCCATGAGATTGACGGGACGATCACTTCGTCGCCGGGGCGGACAGGGCGGTGCCGCTTGTGCGCGAATGCGCCCATGGCGACCAGGTTCGCTGCCGAACCGGAGCCGACCATGACGGCATGGCGCACGCCGAAGCGCCGCGCGAACTCGGATTCGAACGCCACCACCTGCGGTCCCATCGTGAGGCGGCCGCGCTCGATGACGCGATGCATGCAGTCGATCTCTTCACGGCCCCACGACGTGCTGGCGAGTGGGTAGAAAGGCTCGGTGGCGAGAGAAGAGAGAGCAGTCTTGGGTGTCATTCGGTGTCCCTCATCCGACCGACCGGACCAGGTTCGGGGCCAATTCGGCGCCGACGGCCTCGGGCGAGTAGTCGCGCTCGGGGTCGTAAAAGATGATTTGCGTGCCGGAGAACTGGAAGCGGAAGGGCACGTGCAACGCGCCGCGCAACGCATCTTTGACCGCCTGCTGACGCGACGGCGGCACGAAGAGCAGCATGAAGCCGCCACCGCCGGCGCCAACGAGCTTGCCGCCGAGCGCTCCCGCGCGGCGCGCAGCGTCGTACAGGCCATCGATCCCGTCGGTGGAGACCTGTGTACTCAGCGAGCGCTTCGCCTCCCACGCTTCGTGCAACAAGGCGCCAATCGGCTCGAGGTCACCGTCACCTTGCAGGATGTCGATCGCTTCCTCGACGAGGTCACGAACCAGACGAAGTTGACGACGCTTCGATTCGTTGAGGTCGTTGGCGTAGCTGTTGGCCACCTGCGAGGCGATGCGCTCGACGCCGGTGTAGAACAACATCAGGTTCGATTGCAGGGCGCTCACGCGGTGTTTGCTGACCGTCACCGGACGAACGGAGAAGTCGCCGCTCGGCGTGAAGCTGATGTGATTGATACCACCGAACGCCGTGATGATCTGATCCTGGCAGCCGACGGTCTCCGCCAGCAGCTTCTGCTCGACGTGGATCGCTTCGCGCGCGAGCTGCTCGCGACTGCGCATCTCCCCCTTGAGAGCGTAGAGCGCGTGCAGCAGACCAACGGTGAAGGCGGAGCTCGACCCCATGCCGCTGCGGGCGGGCAGATCGCCGTCGTGGTGAATTTCGACGCCGGCGTCCATGTTCAGGTGTTGCAACACCGCACGCACGACCGGGTGCGTGATTTCCTCGCGCGTCTGGCAGTTCTCGATGCGCGAGTAGACGAGCCGGTACTTGTGCTCGAAGAACGGCGGCAGGTAACGGCAGGTCAGATAGCAGTATTTGTCGATCGTGGTGGCGAGGACGGCGCCGCCGTGTTTCGTATACCACGACGGGTAGTCGGTGCCTCCACCGAAGAGCGACAGTCGGAATGGCGTGCGGCTGATGATCATGCTGCGTTAGCCTCGTGCTGGGCCGGCTAAAGCCGGCCCCCACGTCCGATCAGGTGTACGGAGGGTCTTGCTTTGCAGACCCGCCGGTTCGCCGGCGACGTGTTCCAAGAACCACGCGTACGTGCGTTCGACTCCTTCGCGAAGCGCGATGCCCGGTGAAAATCCGAGCGAACGCACGCTCGTCGAGTCGAGCACCTTCATCGGCGCGCCATCCGGGCGCGTCGTATCGAACACGAGCTCGCCGTCGAAACCGACAACCTCGCGAACCGTCGCCGCGAGCTCGGCGATCGTGGTGCCGACACCGCACGAGAGATTGATCGGCTCGCGTGCGTCATAGTGCGCGAGCGCTGTGACGCAGGCATCGGCCAGATCGTCGACGTAGGTGAGATCGCGTGTCTGTCGACCGCTGCCCCAGACAACGAACGATTTGTCGTTGCGGCGCCTGGCATCGTGCATCCGGCGGATCATGCCGGCCACGACGTGTGAGTTGTCCGGATCGAAATCGTCCCCAGGCCCATAGACGTCGCCAGCGATTCCGGTGACGAAGCGCACCTGGTGTTGGTCCCGATACGCGCGGCACAGCACCAGGCCTGCAAGCTTCGCGGTGGCGTATGCCTCGCTGGTCGGCTCGAGCGGGCCGGTGAACAGCGACTCGGGATGCATCGGCTGCGCAGATGATCGCGGGTAGGTGCAGGAGCTCGCGAGATAGAGCAACGAGTCGACGCCGGCACGATGGGCAGCGGGCAGCACCGCCCCGACGACATCGAGGTTGTCGACCATCAGATCGACCGGGGTGCGACGGTTCGCCGCGATGCCGCCGGATCTGCCCGCGGCAACCACGACGTGCGTCGGCCGCAGTTCAACGAACGTCGCTTCGAGCGCTGCGCGGTTGCGAAGCGTCGCGTCGAGGATGTCGCCGCCGCAGACGATCACGCCGTCGGTCGCGGCAAGGCGCGCCGCGAGCGCCGCGCCGACCGGAGTTCCGACACCGGCGACGAAGATCCGACTGCCCGACAGGGACGAAATGTGCGAGTTTCTCAGTATCGCCACGTGTTTCCGCTGATTCCGCGAGGCGACACTGCGAATGGTGTGCCGGGATACCGCATCCCGTCCGTGCACAGGTCTTGCACCGGCAGGCCGAGATGCCATCCATGATGAACGGGATCGAGGCCTGTCCGATCGAGACGACCGGCAAGGCACGCACGCTCAGCGCACGCGCAGTCATGGAGGCTCGCATCGCGGCGCAGTTCGCTGAAAGTGCGCGGTTGAACACGCTGGCCGTTCGCGAAATGGCGTCCCCGATCGCGCGCGCCATCGACGTGATCGTCGACGCGCTACGCCGGGGAGGCAAGGTCATGGCGTGCGGAAACGGCGGGTCGGCCGCAGACGCACAGCACTTCGCCGCCGAATTCGTCAATCGATTTCAGATCGAGCGGGAACCGCTGGCCGCACTCGCCTTGACGACCGACAGCTCTATTCTCACGGCCATTGGCAACGACTACAGCTTCGACCTGGTCTTCGACAAGCAGGTTCGCGCCCTCGGACGCGCCGGTGACGTGCTGGTCGCGATCTCGACATCGGGCAGCTCCAAGGACCTGATCTCGGCGATGCGCAGTGCCAGCAGTCTCGGGATAACCGTGATCGCGTTGACAGGAAATGGTGGGGGAGCCATGCGGCCTCTGCTCGGCGAGCAGGACGTGCACCTGTGCGTCCCGCATCAGGCCACTCCGCGGATCCAGGAAATGCACCTGTTGACGCTCCACTGCATCTGCGACGGCGTCGATGCGGTGTTGGGCGGCGCAGCGCCCTACTAAAATAATCGACTGGGCGGGTGAGCCGGCCCGCGGCGACCGTGGACAGCGTGATCATCGACGGGACGTAAATCGGGCCGCAGATGATTCTGGCGCGTCGCCGCCGCCATCGCCATGGGCTCGACGGAGCTTTGCTGCACACCGGCGCAAATTTGCACGGGGAATGGTTGTCGCCGATCGCCTCGGATGCCGGAAGGCCGCCACCGTGCGAGCGGCCCAAGGTTTGCCTACAGCTCTGTGGAGAACCCATTCGAATGACGCAGGCGCCTATCGACCGGTCCGTAATCGAGCAGTGTCTGGGCGACGGGGCCCAGGGTGTTGACCAGATGATTGCGGACGTGAAGGGACTCGCGACACAGTTCCGCGAGCACGACACCGGCGCGGGCAACTACGGTTTGGCGCGGTTCGCGCACAACCTCAAAGCGTTGATTGTCCTCGTGCAGACGCTGCGCGGCCCGATTGCTGAAATCGACCCGCCCCTGCTGGCGGCGCTTCCGACGGAACAGGACGTGGAGACGCTTGGCTCGTGGCTCGAATCGCTGGTCGACGCGCAGGCCGGCCAGGACTGGCTCACCGTGGCCGATGTGCTCGAATACGATCTCGAGCCGACGCTGAGTGCGTGGATGGAGCAGCTGCAGATGCTCCAGCGTCAGTGCCTTCAGTCGGTAGCTGGGTAGATAAGCGGATGGGCGGATGGGTAAATACTCTTGTCTTTACCCATCACTTCAGACGCGCTGTGAAGACAAGTGTTCTTACCTAGCCACCTACCTGCCTAGCAACCCAGCTACCCTCGCGTAGAGCTCCGCGTGCCGCGCCACCATCGCGTCCGTCGTGTAGCCAGCGAGAAACTTGCGCGCGGCGGCATCGACGATCTGGTCACGAATCTCCCGCCTGATTGACGTCGCGCGACTCAGTGCTGCCGCAAGGCTCCGCGCATCGTCGGACTCGAACAGCCATCCGGTGTCGTAGTCGGATACCAGTTCGCGCAGCCGCGGGACGTTGCTTGCGACCACGGGGACACCGGCGCGGAACGCCTCGAGCACGACCAATCCGCCTTCCGCGAAACGCGACGGCACCACGACCGCGTCGAAGAGACCGATCCAGGTTGCGGCATCGGGCTGATATCCGACGACGTGGACACGATCGACGACGCCAGCCTCGCGCGCTGGCGCGACAAGCGTGTCGCCGCCTTCGCCGATGAACACGGCATGAATGGTCCGGGCGCCTTCGAGCGCCAGCGCGCGCACGAGGAGCGCCTGATTCCTGTTGTCTGTCACTGGACCAATGCAGCCGACGACCACGCGTCCGACGCCACGAATGCGTTCCATCGAGGCGAGCGTGGAAGGTGCCGGCGGTGGCGCGTGAGGGGAGACACCCACGGGAATCATCGTGATTCGTTCACGGGCAACACCCGCCTGCGCCAGGAAATCCTGCGTCGCCGCCGACGTGGCGACGACAGCGTCGACCGTTTTCAACAGGTCGATGTCGTGCCTGGCCTGCGCCGTCGTCTTCGCGCTGCTTAAGCCGTGCTGTGTGTGGACGACGATCGGGCGTCCGGTCGTCGGGGCGTCGGAGATGCGCAGGGCAATCGCGGCGGAAACCGGGGCGTGCGCATGGAGCACGTCGATCCCGCCGGCATTTCGGAGCTGCCGAAGCCGCGACACGACCTGTTCAGTGAGGGCGGGTGCCCCTTCGAAGAGCGAGGTCTCCGCGCGAACTTGAACGCCGGCGCTCTGGAGTCGATTGAGATGGTGAGGGTGCTTCTCGTATCCCGCGGGTCCCGTTGCCGAAGTCACAATGAGGACTCCATCGCCGCTCGCGCGCTGCGCACAGGCGAGATCCGTGATCGCGCGACCCTGTCCTCCGTGCAGAAAGGGCGTGAGATGGACGACCGAGCGGGACATTCAGATGGTCCGGCCGGAACCCCAAACGATTGGCATGTGCTGGTGTCAACGAACGACCTCGGCAGATCCCACAGCCGAGTTGCACAGGTTAGTCGCCGGTGTCCCAGACTAGGGCACGCCCGGCTGGTGGCCGGTGGTTAGCGGCTCGTAGGATCGGCCGAGCGGTGCGTCGAGTTTTCGGCCTGAATGTCGGGCGTCCGGCGCCCGGGTGCGGCTAAGCCGGACGTCACGAAGAAGATGTGGGGTCCGCCTTCAGGCGGACCGGCTGTCTTAAGGCGCCCAGAAATTCTGCCGATTCCTTCCGCAGTGTCATCCATCCTCATTGCCGAAAACGATCCAGTCGCGGGCGATCGTCTGGCCGGCTGGCTCGGACAGGCAGGCTACAGGTGCGAGACGGCCCCGATGGCTGACGCGCTGACGTATGCGCGCGAGCAGTCGCCCGACGCCATCCTGGTCTCGATCGGGCCCACAGACGATGGCAGCCTGTGGGTGTTGCGCGCGCTGAACGCGCAACCGGACGGCGCCGCGACCTTGGCGCTGACTCGCGGCCCCAGCGTCGATCTCGCCCTCGAGGCACGGCGTCTCGGCGCCGTCGATTGCCTGCCCTGGCCCTCGTCGCGCGCGCGCGTGCTCGAGTCCGTGCAGCGGGCCGTGACCTGGCGCGCGCAGGTCCGCGACGCACAGCATCGACTCGATTCGCTCCGCGAAGAAGTCGCTCGTGGTCAGGCGCGCCTCCAGGAGTTGGTCCGCAATCTCTCCGCCTACGTGGCCACGCAGACATTGGTGGCCAGCGTCGAGGAGCAATCCGCCGATCTGGCGGAACATGCTCACCGCGTGGCGCGATCGTCTGTTGCCTTGAGCGAGGCGCTGGGGCTGTCGCGCGGAGACGTACGCACAGTGCGCACGGCCGCACTGCTCGAGGATCTGGGCAAGCTGGCGCTGCCCGCGTCGCTGCTCAAGAGCACTCGCCCGTTGAGCGACGACGAGATGATCGTGATGCGGTCGCACGTCGCGATTGCCGCGGAAGTGCTGCGCGGCATCGCGGGGCTCGAAAGCGTGGCCGACCTGGTGCTGTGCTCGCGTGAGCGGTTCGATGGCGGCGGATATCCCGCCGGCCGACGTGGAGCGGCCATTCCGCTTGGCGCGCGGATTATCGCTGTTGCCGACGCCTACGACCTGTTGACGTCGCCGCGCACGTCCCTTGACCCGCTCTCTCACGACGGTGCCAACGCAGAGCTCGTGCGCCGCGCCGGGACGCAGTTCGACCCGGACGTCGTCGGCGCGTGGCTCGACCTGACGGAGCGGGCGCGATGCTGCTGATCGTCGGCCTCGTCGTCGTCATCGGCGCCGTCATCGCCGGTTACATGATGGAAGGCGGCGCGCTGCTGGTGCTCAACCAGCCGGCCGAATTCCTGATCATCGGTGGCTGCGCGTTGGGGACGCTCCTGGTCAGCACGCCGATGTCCGTGCTCAAGCTGACGCTGTCGCAGATCAAGGGGGCGATGGGTGGCGGACAGAAAAGGCAGGATTACATCGATCTGCTGTCGCTGCTCTATCAGATCTTCAAGCAGGTGCAGCAGTCGGGCGTGATGTCCCTCGAACCGCACTTCGAGGATGCGACCAAGAGCCCGCTGCTGAACAAGTATCCGAGCTTCATGGGGCGACACGACGCGGTCGACTTCCTCGCCGATTCCGTGAAGATCATCATCGTCGGTGGTATCGCCGCGCACGATCTCGAGGCGCTGATGGACGAGGACCTCAAAGCGCATCATGACGCCGCGCTGCGCCCCTCGGGGGCGCTGTCCAAGATCGGCGACGCGCTGCCTGGCCTCGGCATCGTGGCCGCGGTTCTCGGCGTCGTGATCACGATGGGACACATCGACGGTCCGCCCGCGGAGATCGGCGAACGCGTCGGTGCGGCGCTGGTCGGGACGTTTCTCGGCATTTTGATGTCCTATGGTTTCGTGCAGCCGATCGCCACGCTGCTCGAAGGCGCCGTGGCGCAGGACGCGTATTACTGCCTGTGCATCAAGGCGGGATTGCTCGCCATTTACAAGGGCAATCCGCCGGCGATTGCCGTGGAGTTCGCGCGCCGCGTGCTGCCGCACGAGGTCCGGCCGACCTTCAACGAGACCGAAGAATTCTGCAGGGCGGCGATGCAGCGTGAGACGGCACAGGCGGCCGCGGCGTAATGGGTACCAAAGACGCGATCGTCATCATCAAGAAGAAGGGGCACGCCAAGCACGGCCATCATGGCGGTGCGTGGAAGGTTGCCTACGCCGACTTCGTGACCGCGATGATGTCGTTCTTCCTGGTGATGTGGATCGTCGGACAGAACCAGGACGTGCGCAAAGGCATCGCCGGGTACTTCCGCGATCCCGCGGCGTTCACCGGCGGCAAAGGTGTGCTGCCAGGCGCGCGACAGGGAACCACGGGCGAGGAATACGAAGCCGCTCCCAACGTGGAGTCGATCAAGGTCAAGGATGCGGAGTCGATGCTGCAGAAAGCGGCAGAGCGCCTGCGCGAGCGACTGCAGGCGATTCCGGCGTTCGAGAAGATCAAGGACCGCATCGAGATCCGCCTGACTCAGGATGGCCTGCTGGTCGAACTGCTCGATGGTCAGCGTGAAGGCTTCTTCGATTCCGGAAGCGCCGTTCCACGACCAGAGACCGTCGAGCTGTTGCAAGTCATGGGACAGGAACTGGCGCAGCTCGGGCACCAGGTCCTGATCGACGGTCACACTGACGCGCAGCCGTATTCGTCGGTCAACGCCTATACGAACTGGGAGCTGTCAGTCGATCGCGCCAACGCGGCGCGGCGCGTGCTGCAGGCCGCCGGTCTCGCACGCACGCAACTAGAGGGCGTTCGTGGCTTCGCCGATACCAAACTGCGCGTTCCTGACAGTCCGCTGGACGCGACCAATCGGCGGATCTCGATCCTCGTTCGCCGATGATCTGAAGGCGGACCTGAAGGTCCGCCTCTACGATCGCAGAAAATTCGCGATCCCCTCTAACGCTCGTGGCGCGCAGCGTCGATAATACCCGCGCCAATCAGCCCAACGACTCCGCCCCTTTGCATCCCCGCGGAGCCCCTGCGCTGATTGCCAGTATGTTCTGCCGCGCTCCGCGCGGCTACGACCGCTATGCCAATAACAACGAGTTCAATTTCCGCAACGAGGAGCATAGCGGTCCCATGACGGACGTGTCTCACCACAGTGCCCTTGGACGTCCGGCCGTCGAAACGGTCGTCACCACGGTTTCCGCTCCGGTTTCTGTGTTGATCGTTGACGACGACGACCGCTATGTCGCGTTCGTGAGTCAGGCGTTCGAAGAGAATACCGACGCCCACATCCAGCTGATTCACGTTCGCCGGCTGTCGGAAATCTGGCGCGTGCTACGCGCCACACCCATCTCGGTGGTCCTGCTCGACGTGGAGCTCCCGGACGGCAACGGTCTCGAGTGGTTGCGACAAAACCGCAGCAGGCTCGAGTCCGCCGTCATCGTGCTCACTGGGCATGCGGAATACAACCGCGAGGCAGAGTTCGATGTGGCCCAGGACTTCATGGTCAAGTGGGAGGTCGAGCCGGCGCAGGTCGTGCGCGCGGTTCGCTACGCGGCCGACCGCGAACGCGTGCGGCAGCAGCTGCTCCGCAGTCGCGAGTATTTCCAGTCGCTGATCGATCAGGCGCGCGATCTCATCACCGTCGTCGACGAGCAGGGCGTCGTCGTCTATCAGAGTCCGACGTGCACGGGCATGCTGGGCCTGCCCCCCGACAGCTTCGTCGGCCGTCCGCTGCTCGATTTCGTCGAAGAGCCGGACGTGCCGCGCGTGCGCCAGCTGCTCGCATCGCTCTTCGCCAGCGGCGAAACGCCGCCGGCAGGCGAGTTCAACATCCGGCACGCCGACGGAACGTTTCGCACCGTGGAGACCGTGGCGTCGCGCATCGCGGCGCCCGGCGAGACCGGCCGCGTCGTGCTCAATTCGCGCGACGTGACCGAGCGCCGTCGCGCAGCCGAAACGCTGCGCCAGCGCGATCAGCAGCTGCGTCAGGCGCAGAAGATGGAAGCCGTCGGCCGTCTGGCGGGCGGCATCGCGCACGACTTCAGCAACGTGCTCACCGTGATCACGGGTGCCTCCGAGCGGCTGCGCGACATGCTCGGCCCCTCGTCGGCGGCGCGCCATGACGTCGATACCATTCTCAAGAATTGCCAGCGCGCGGCGTCGTTGACCCGTCAGCTGCTCGCATTCAGCCGCCAGCAGACGCTCGCGCCGCGTCCGATCGATCTGGGTTCGCTCGTGAAGAACACCGGCCAGCTGCTGACGCAGTTGATCGGCGAGCATATCCGCCTCTCGATCGACGTCGCGTCCGATCTGCGGCCGATCGAGGCCGACCCGGTGCAGATGGAGCAGGTGCTGATGAACCTGGCCATCAACGCGCGCGACGCGATGCCGGCCGGCGGCTCGCTGCGCGTGCTGGTGCGCAACATGGAGGTCGGCGAGGACTTCGCGCGCACGCATGCGCCGATGCCGCTCGGCCCGTTCGCGCACCTGCAGGTGTCCGACACCGGCTGCGGCATGACCGCGGAGACGAAGGCGCACGCATTCGAGCCGTTCTTCACCACCAAGGATCCGGTGCACGGCACCGGTCTCGGCCTGTCGACCGTTTACGGGATCATCAAGCAGAGTGGCGGCTACATCTACATCGACAGCGAACCGGGCGTCGGCACGACGTTCGACGTCTACATGCCGCCGACGTCGCGACCCGTCATCGAAGAGCCTCCGCGCCAGCATCGCCATGGACCGGTCCGCGCCGCAACGATTCTCCTGACCGAAGACGAAGACGACGTACGCGAGCTGTTGACGGATGTTCTCGAAGCGCAGGGATACTCCGTCGTCGCGGCCAACAGCCCCGACGATGCCTACGCAGCCGCGTCGAAATACACGAAGCCGATCGACTTGCTCTTGACCGACGTGGTCATGCCGGGAGGCACTGGTCCCGATCTGGCGCGGCGGCTCGCGGCGGTCCGACCGGGTCTGAAGGTTCTGTTCATCTCCGGGTATCCGGAACACGGATCATCGGCCAACGGGTCGGTCCTCGACGCAGGAGTTCCCTTCCTGCAGAAGCCCTTCACGCGAGACCTTTTACTGGAGAAGGTGCGCGAAATTCTGGGCTGACGCGCGAACCGAGAACGCGGAACGACGGCGAACCCCGAACCCGGAACCCCGAACCCGGAACCAGGAAGCGCGAACCCGGAACTCGGAACCCGGAACCTGGAACTTAAGGTATGGGGTCCCTCCGTCGATTTCCATCACGTGAACATTGCTGTTGCCCGTGCGTTTCAAACCGTCCCAGATGTCTCTCAGGCGGTCGAACTGCGCCGTGTCCGGATGGTCACCGGCGCGCTCGAACGGTTACTCGACTCTACCGCGCGACGCGAAGGTCGTGAGCGGGAATTGATTGCGGAAACGGTTGCTCGAGGCGTGGATCTGCTCGAGCTGCTCGCGCGCGATGCCAGCCGCCGGCTCGATGGCCATGCCCCGGCCCTGCTCGACGATGCCGTGCAATCGCTGCTGAACGAAGTGGAACGGATCACGTCGGCGCCGAGCGCCTCAGGCCAGACGGTGACGCGCGGCGTGTGCGTCCGCGGCCCGTGGCCGGCGAGGCAAGACGCGTAGTGTCCGGCTCCGGCCGGACCCACACCCTTAATCTTCCAAACGTTTCTTGAGCTCGTCTCGCTCGCGCTGGGAGGGCCGGTCGGCCTCATCCTGAGCGTTGGGTGGGTATTTGTGCTCCCCGCGGCGATCGGACTCGTACTCCTGGCGGCGCTCAGCTTCCTTGCCAGGCGATGGCTTGTCCTCAATTGTGAGGCGCACTCCTCCAAGTAAGTGCTCGATCACATCCCATTGGTGCTTCTTGCGGTCTACGGGGGGCACAATGTGAATTTCATGCATCGGAGGTGCCGAAGAAAACTCCCACCTCCCTTACGCTCGAGCCAACTCCCAATTCCCAACTCTCAAATGCGTTGGGAGTTGGAGTCGGAATTCGATTGGGAGTTGGAAGTTGACATGCGTCACAGTTCGGTCGTCCTCATCCAGACGCCTCGTCGAACCTCGCGCAGCAGCCCGGCCTCCACGAGGTGATCGACGATGCGCTCGGCCACATTTTCCTGAACCTCCAGCCACTTCGACATCATGTCGGTCGTGACCTGAACGCCAGGATTCTGCACGATTTGGGTCACGACCCACCTGACGAGCTCGGCGCGTTTCTCGATGTCGCGTCGTTCGGACATGCGGCCCCCAATCCTTCTTCGCCAACCTAGGCACATACGAGCAGATCGACGAACGTGCCTGTCGCGCCTCTATATATCCCCCGACCTCAGGTGTTGTCCACGCTCAAGTTACCGCCTTTGCCGTCGATGACAAAGTCGTAAGAAGTTGACGATGCGGAAGCGGACCATACGTGAACAGTTACTGATCGCGTCGAGTGCGATGGCGGTCGTCACGCTGCTGCCGGGTGTCTTGGCGTACTGGACGGCGGTGCGCGACACACGACGCGCCGACGTCGCGGTCGCGATCCTTCGACCGGCCGCGTCGCACGTCAGCACCGAAGCGCTGCTCACACTCGCTCGCGCTCAGGCCGAGGTCGACAGCGCCGAGCACGCGCTGCTCGCGCGAAACGTTCCCGACAGTCTGCGCGCCGAGAAGGTGCAGCGTTTCGATGCCGCACAGAAGGCGTTCGCGGAAGCCAAGGCGACATGCGCGCAATTGAAGCTGCCGACGGCGTCGTCGCGCACGTGGAATGACCTCGTCGCCGCATGGGACGTCTGGTCGGCCGATCAGAAACAGTTCCGAACCCTCTTCGACGCGTACCACAAGCGCCCGACTCGTGCCGGGTACCGCCGGATGACCGAACAGGGACTTGTCGCCGACGCGAAATCGTTCGGCACGGTGCGTGACGTGCTGGCGAAGCTGATCACAGACACCCGCGCCGACCAGGATCGCCACGCGACGAGTGAACCGGCGCCGGCCAGCGCTGTTGCCCCGCGCCTCGCACTCGCCACGACGACGGTGGCCCTCGTGACGGTGCTCGCGATCGCGTTCGTCCTCCGTCGCTCGATCGACCGTGAGATCCGTCGCGTCGTGCAGCAGCTGTGGCAGGCGAATCAGAAGGTGGCCTCGGCGGCCGCACAGATTGCCGATACATCGCAGTCGCTCTCGCACGGGACATCCGAACAGGCAGCATCGCTCGAGCAGACGTCTGCGTCGATGAAGCAGATGGCGTCGACGACACGGCAGAACGCGCAGCACGCGCACGAGGCCGCGTCGCTCGTGGCCGCCGTCGATGCACGCGTGGCCGAGTCGAATACCGCGCTTGCCGCGATGGTCAGCTCGATGAGCGCCATCCAGGAGTCGAGCACGAAGGTGTCGCGGATCATCAAGACGATCGACGCGATCGCGTTTCAGACGAACCTGTTGGCGCTCAACGCTGCGGTGGAAGCGGCCAGAGCGGGTCAGGCCGGAATGGGATTCGCGGTGGTTGCCGACGAGGTCCGCAGCCTCGCGCAGCGATCGGCGCAGGCGGCGAAAGACACGGCCTCGCTGATCGAAGAGTCGATCGCCAAGACGGAAACGGGGAGCCGCACGCTTGCCGCAGTCGCCGGCTCGATTCAGGAAATCACCGACGGTACCGGCAAGGTCAAGCAGCTCGTGATCGAGGTCAGTAACGCCAGCCGGCAGCAGACCGAAGGGATCGATCACGTCTCGCACGCGCTGGCGGATATGGAGCGGGCGACCCGGTCGACCACCGCATGCGTGCAGAAGAGCGCGGTCGCGACCGAACAGCTCACGGCGCAGGCCGACGTGACCAGGCACGTCCTCGAGCAGTTCGCAGGCGCGGCACTGGACACGCCTGTCTCGCCGACGCTTCAGCGGACGCGGATCTTGCCGAAGCCCTCGCACAGCCGCGTTTCCTCGACTCGAGCGGCGGCATCCGTGAAGAAGACGAACGTTCTCCCGATGCCGAAGCGCACCGTGCGCAGCACACCAGCCCCGGCCGCCGACGATCTCATTCCGCTCAAAGCCACCGGCACATACGGAACGTTTTAGAAGGTCAGAACCAGAGAGAGCGATGCGTCCAGAGTTCATTCTCCAAGTCGATGCTGATCTGAGCCGCCTCGCGTGCAGCGTGATGGTGGGCGGTGATGCCGCCGCCGGCGCACTCACGACGGGTCTGCGGCAGTTGGCCAGTGTGCTCGCCATGGCGCCGTTCGACGGTCTAGCGGCGGTCATCGATACGATGATGCGCGCGGCCGATGCCGCCGACGCGGGCAACGAATCGGAGACGCTGGCGGCGGTGGACGTGGCCTGGAACGCGTGGAAGGCGGGCGTCGACGGCGCGGGTCAACCGAACGCACCGACTGACGGATCGACCGGCACCGATGCCCGCGTCGAAGACGACGTCGAGGCGTTGCGCATGGATCCCGAGCTGTCGGGGATGTTCATCGTCGAAGCGCTGGACCACCTCGGAACGATCGAAACGTCCGTCCTGGCGCTCGAAGCCGCGCCCGGCGATACCAAGCTGCTGAACGACATCTTCCGGCCGTTCCACACGGTCAAGGGCAATTCCGGCGCGCTCGGCGTTCGCACGGTTCAGGAGCTCGCGCACCGTGTCGAGAATCTGCTCGACCTCGGCCGCTCGGGCAAGCTCGCCATCGGACCGCGCGAGACGGACGTGATCCTCAAGGCGGTCGACCTTCTGACCGCGATGATCAGCGACCTGCAGCATCGTCTCGGTGGCGACCCCGGTCAGGATCTCGAAGCGGCGCGACTCGAGCTGATGACGCTCGTCGACTCCGTGATCGCACAGGAAGAGCTCGACCCGCAGCTGCTCGCGCCCGTCGTCGCCGAGGAAAGCAGCATCGCGGCGCCGGCGGCGACGGCGGCCCCGTTCAAGCGTCGCGCCGACGACGCGGGTGCCTCGGTCAAGATCGACACGCGCAAATTGGACAGCCTCGTGGACATGGTCGGCGAGCTCGTGATCGTCCAGTCGATCATTCGCGACGATCCGGCGCTGCAGAAGGTCGACGAGCGTCTCACGCGCAATCTCGCGCAGCTGTGCCGCATCACCAGCGATCTCCAGCGCAACGCGATGGCGATGCGCATGGTGCCGATTCGCCAGACATTCCAGAAGATGGCGCGCCTGGTTCGCGACCTGTCGAAGCACTCGGGCAAACAGGTCGACCTCGTGCTCTCCGGTGAAGATACAGAGCTCGATCGCAAGGTCGTCGAAGACATCAACGATCCGCTGATGCACATGGTGCGCAACAGCATCGACCATGGCATCGAGGACGGCGCCACACGTCAGTCGCGTGGCAAGTCCGCCGCCGGCCGCCTGTTGCTGAAGGCCTACCACCAGGGAGGCAGCATCGTCATCGAGATCGAAGACGACGGCGGCGGGTTGAATACGGAGCGGATTCGTCAGAAGGCCATCGCCCAGGGGCTGATCGACGCAGACGCGCAGCTCGATCCGGCAGTCATCCACCAGATGATCTTCCGGCCCGGGTTCTCGACGGCGCAGCAGGTGACGGAGATCTCCGGCCGTGGCGTCGGCATGGACGTCGTGCGTCGGAATATCGAAGCCCTGCGCGGACGGATCGAGATCCACAGCCGGCCTGGCGAGGGAACCACATTCCTGATCCGCCTGCCGTTGACCCTGGCGATCGTCGACGGCCTCGTGCTGCGCACCGGTGCGCAGCGGTTCGTGCTGCCCACGTTCGCGGTGCGCGAGTCGTTGCGGCCGCTGCCGGAACACGTGCACACGGTGCATGGGCAGCCGCGGATGGTCCAGGTGCGCAACTCGCTCATCCCGCTGGTCCGGCTCGCCGAGCTGTTCGGGATCGAGGGTGCGGTCGAGCACGCGTGGGAAGGCACGGTCGTCGTGCTCGAGGACGACGACGATCACGTGGCGCTGGTGATCGACGAGCTGGTCGGCAAGCAGGAAGTGGTGATCAAGTCGCTCGGCGACGCCTTCGGCACCGTGCCCGGTGTGGCTGGCGGCGCGATTCTCGGCGACGGCCGCGTCGGGCTCATTCTCGACGCGCACGGGATCGTGGCGATGATGCAGGGACGCGAGTCGAAGGCGGCGTAGCCGAGGGCCGCCTGAAGGCGGCCCCCACATATGGATCGTCGGGGCCTTTTTGGGCGGCCCCACATTTGGATCGTCGGGGCCTTCTTGGGCGGCCCCCACATTTGGATCGGGGCCGTTCGGCGGCCCGGGGGCGTAGGGGCCACTTTCAGGTGGCCCGTGGAGCGAGGAATGAACACGACACAGAACACAGGTGCGGTCAAGACGGTGGCGGGCCTGGCCGGCAAGTACCTCACGTTTGCGCTCGGCGCCGAAGAGTACGGGCTGCCGGTGCTCAAGGTGCGCGAGATCATCAAGATGCTCGACATCACGCAGGTGCCGCAGATGCCGGCGCACGTGAAGGGCGTGATCAACCTGCGCGGCAAGGTCATCCCGGTCGTCGATCTGCGGTTGAAGTTCGGCTTCACGCCGCAGGACTACAACGAGCGGACCTGCGTGATCGTCGTGGAAGTCGTCATCAGCACCGGCAGGGTCCTGATGGGCATCGTCGTCGACGCGGTCTCCGAGGTGCTCAACCTGGCGGGCGAGGACATCGAGCGGACGCCGGACTTCGGGGAGCACGTCGACACCGATTACATGACGGGCGTCGCGAAGGTGAAGGGCAGGGTCAAGATCCTGCTCGACCTGGACCGCGTCCTCGGCGCCGACGGCACGATCTCGCTGAAGGCTGCGTAATGATGCTCGTCGAGTCGACCCCTACGCTCACCGATGGCGAGCTGGCGGGCATCGTCCGACTCGTGTACGAGAAGAGCGGCATCACACTTCACGCGGGGAAACGCGCGTTGATCGTGGCGCGGCTGACCACTCGCGTTCGCGCGGGTGGATTCGGGAGCTTCAGCGAGTATCTGAAGGCCGTGCGCTCGGATCGATCGGGCCGCGAGCTCGGGCTCCTGCTGGATGCGATCGCCACCAACCATACGAGCTTCTATCGTGAGCCGCAGCACTTCACGTTCCTGCGCGACACGGTCGTGCCGCGCTGGCGCACCTCGGTCGGTCGGCCCCTGCAGATCTGGAGCGCCGCCTGTTCGACCGGCGAAGAGCCTTACACGATCGCGATGACGCTCGCGGACTGTGGCGCGATGAATGCCGGCCGGGTGCAGCTGCTCGCGTCCGATCTGTCCGCGAAAGCGCTCGCTCGCGCGCGGGCCGGTGTGTATCCCATGGACAAGGTGCAGCCGCTCCCGATCGACGTCCTGCGAAAGTATTTCGAGAAAGGCGTCGGCACCCACGCCGGAACGGCGCGCGTGCAGCCCCACGTCCGGCAGGCCGTTCAGTTCGAGCAGTTGAACCTGCTCGAGATCACCGATCTCGGCCGCCGCTTCGATGCGATCTTCTGTCGCAACGTGATGATCTACTTCGACAAGTCGGTCCAGCAGCGCGTGGTCTCGATGCTGGAACGGCATCTGCGCCCGGGCGGGTTCCTGTTCATCTCCCATTCCGAGAGTCTGAACGGCATTGAACACGGGCTGCACTGGGCGGCTCCGGCGACCTATGAGTGGAGGCGCCAGTGAGCGTTCAGATGGGAATGGCGCCGTCGCGTGTGGCGACGGAGGTCGCTGTCGCCGCGCTCGGACGGCGGCTCGTGGTCGGCATCGGCGACTTCGCCGTATCGGACAACCCGGCCGACATCGTCGTGACGCATGCGCTCGGCAGCTGCATCGCCGTCTGCCTGTTCGATCCGCTGGCGAAGGTCGCGGGGCTGCTGCACATCCTGCTGCCCGAATCGCGGATCAATCCGGTACGTGCCAAGGAGCAACCGGCCACGTTCGCCGACACGGGAATTCCGATGTTGTTCAACGCGGCGTATCGGCTCGGGGCGCAGAAGAAGCGGTGCGTCGTTCACCTGATTGGTGGCGCCGAGGTGACGACGTCGTTGGCGAACTCGGCCACGTTCGATATCGGGCGGCGCAACATCCTGGCAGCGCGGAATTCCTTGTGGCGGAACGGCGTGCTCATCAAGGGAGAGTCGGTCGGCGGTTCTCTGGTCAGGACGGTCCACATCGACGTCGCACACGGTGCGATTCAGGTCACCTGCGGGCGGGAAACGCTCGCCCAGCTGTGACGGAAGGAACCCAATGATCAACGAAGGCACAACGGCCGCTGGGAAACGGCCGATGAACCTGCTCATCGTGGACGACTCCGCGATGATGCGCAACATGATCAAGCGCGTCCTGGGGATGACCGATCTGAGCGTCGGCGAGATCTACGAGGCGGGCAATGGACGCGAGGCGCTCGACGTGCTCGAAACGCGCGACGTCGAGGTGCTGCTCACCGACATCAACATGCCCGTGATGTCGGGCACCGAGCTGCTGCGGATCCTGGCGGCCAATTCGCGCTGGCGATCGTTGCGGCGCGTGATCATCTCGACCGACGGGTCGACGGCGCGGCGCGAGGAAGTCGCCGGGCTGCACGTGCGCTGCTATCTGGAAAAACCATTCACCCCGGAGGTCGTTCGCGATGTTCTCACTGCCGTTGCCGACGTCGATCTTCACGCCTGACCGTGAGGCGGCGCTGATGGCCGCGGTCGGCGACGTGGCCGACCGCAGCTTCTTTGCGTTTGCCGAACCGTGCGAAGCCGGCCGCTTTGCCGAGCTCGTCGAGGGTACCGAGCGCTGGTACAGCGCGACCGTCGCGTTCGAAGAAGGTGGCTTCGATGGGAGCGTGCGCTGTCTTGTGTCCGAAGACGCGGCGGCGATGATGTTCGATTCCTTCACGGGACGCAGCGTCGACGATCCCGCTCCACCACAGGCGGACGTGTCCGATCTGATGGGCGAACTGGCGAACATGGTGTGCGGCGCCTGGCTGACGCGCGCGGCCAGTCACCGGACATTCAACTTGAAAACGCTTCCGGTCGTGTTGTCGCAGGCGTGCGCTCCGACGGGTGGCGAATCGTGGATCACGTTCGCCGTCAATGAGCGGCCCGTTGCCGTCGCCGTTCGAGTCGATTCACCACGCGAGCTCGACGGACCCGTCGTGTCCGCCTTTCCACCTGCGCACGGCTACGGTGGACCCGCCGTAGCTTCAGCGGAGGCGGGCAGGCGGACCTCCTCAGAGTCGTAACATGCCGATCGCTCTCCGCCACACGCGAGTGCTGATCGTGGACGATTCGGCGATCGTCCGGAAGATGCTCGCTGACGCCCTGAGGTCGGAACCCGACATCGAAGTCGTCGGCGTGGCGTCCGATCCGTTCGTCGCGCGCGATCTCATCCTGCAGTACAAGCCGGACGTGCTGACGCTCGACGTCGAAATGCCGCGCATGGATGGCCTCACGTTCCTGCGCCGGCTGATGGAGCATTACCCGCTGCCCGTGATCATCGTGAGCTCGGTCACGCAGACGGGGTCGAAGGCGAGCATCGAGGCGCTCGCGGCGGGTGCGATCGAGGTGATCGCGAAGCCAGGCGGTCCACACTCGGTGGGTCAGGTTGGCGATCGGTTGAAGCGCGCGATCCGCGGCATGCGTCCCGGCGCCATGCAGCGGCGTGCCGCGATCGTCACGCGCGCCGCCACGTCGACGGGCCCGGCGAGCCTGGCGCGTGCCAGTGGTCTCGTCCTGATCGGCGCGTCGACCGGGGGTACGCAGGCGATCGAAGCGATCCTGACGCGGCTGCCGTCCGATACGCCGCCGATCCTGATCGTGCAGCACATGCCGGCGCATTTCACCCGCGCGTTCGCGACGCGACTCAATACGGTCTGCCCGATGGAGGTCGTCGAAGCGGCCGGCGAGGAAACGCTCAAGCGCGGCGTGGCCTACGTGGCCCCTGGCGATCATCACATGCTGGTGGAGGCCGACGGCGTCGAACTGCGCACCGTCGTGCGCACCGGCCCGATGGTGCATTACCAGCGGCCGGCGGTCGACGTGCTGTTCCAGTCGGCAGCGAAACTGCGGGGGACGCGACGCGTCGCGTTGCTCCTCACCGGGATGGGCGCCGACGGCGCCGACGGCATGGTGGCGCTGCGACAGGCCAACGCCGTGACGATTGCCGAAGACGAGCAGTCGTGTGTCGTGTTCGGCATGCCGAAGGAAGCGATCGCGCGTGGTGGGGCGATGCACGTGGCGACACTCCTCGATATGCCGCAGTTGATTGCCGAATCGCTGCTGCCGGCGCGGGCTCACACGGCTACCGCCGTGTGAGCAAATCCCAAAACCCAAATCCCGAATCCCAAAACCCAATGCGCGGTTCCATGGCTGGGGGGCTCGAGGGGCGGATTTGTGATTTGGGATTTGGGGCTTAGGTTTTGGGAGTTGCCGTTACAGATCCAGCGGCCAAAGCCGATGTGAATGGAAGGAGTGTCCGCCCATGAAATTTCTTGTCGTCGATGATTCTTCGACGATGCGTCGCATTGTGATCAATACGTTGACCAAGGCCGGCTACAGCGAGTTTGCGGAAGCGGGCAATGGCAGCGAGGCCGTCGATCAGCTGACGAAGAACCCCGTGGACTGTGTCATCACTGACTGGAACATGCCGGTGATGAACGGCCTGGAATTCGTCCGCGCCATGCGCGCCAACGCCACCACGAAGGCGGTGCCGGTGCTGATGGTGACGACCAACGCCGCCAAGGATGACATCCTCGAAGCCCTCAAGGCCGGCGTCAACGATTACGTGATCAAGCCGTTCACGCCCGACGTGATCAAGGCGAAGGTTACCGCGGTGATGTGCAAATGAGTACTACACGAGTGATGGCCGAGGCACCGCCCGTTCCGGATCACATGGTCCGTAGCCTGGTGGAGTCGACCCGAGAAGTCTTCGAGACCATGCTCTTCCAGGTGCCGGTGTCACACCCGGCGCGCGCTGCCGTCAGCCGCGAACCGAGAGCCGATGTCGTGGCGACTATTCATCTCACCGGTCCGTGCCGGGCCGTGATCGGCCTGTATTGCAGCGAGCCGGTGGCGAAGTCGATGGCCGGGTCGATGCTTGGCCTCGAAGCCACCGAGATCGGCGACGAGTTCCCCGACGCGCTCGGCGAGCTGGCGAACATGATCGGCGGATCGTTCCGCAACCGCATGGCCGAGGGCGGCGGCACCTGGGCGATCTCGGTGCCGACCGTGAACATCGGCAGCGGGATCATCACGCACTATCCGACCGACGTCGGTCGCGTGATCTGCCCCTTCGACTCGAAGGGTGGCGAGCTGCTGCTGGAACTGGTACTCCGCCGATAGGATGCAGGGGTCGGGTATCAGGATTCAGGGCTGGTCCAGGAATCAGCCCTCCTGCCCGGCCCAGCCCTGAATCCTGATACCTGACGCCTCATACCTCACTGGCGCGCTGTGACACTCCCGTCGATGACGGGAGACTCCACCGATGCTGCTCACTCTGGCGCTCACTGCCGCGCTCTCGAATCCCGCCGCCTGTGAAAACCTCGAATCCCTTTCTCTGCCCGATACGACGATCACGTCGCCGAAAGGGACAAGGGAGCACAAACGACGCGCAGAACGTTGCGTATAAGTCGCTATCGATACCAATAGCGCGTTCTCTTCGCCCACTCGCTATTGGGGTATTGCCGATGCAGCACGGTAAACGCCCGACGCACGATGTCGCTGCCGTCTTCTGAGCCGCACGCGTGACGCCAGCCGTCGACGACCCGTGCCAGGGCTTCGGCGGCGAGCGGGTCGGTCGGTGTCGCGCGCGCCCATGCGATGGCTTCACGCGCGAGAAATGAACGCGCGTCGCCTGATGCACGAAAGGCTTCCTTCTCGGCTACCGCGCGCTGACGCTCGTCAGCCGAGATGAACAGCGGCGCAGGAACGGCAGCGCCACCGTACAAGAGCTCGCGCAGATCGGAGACCCCGGGGAACGGGTACGGCTGTGGATATGCCGGTCTCCCTTCTTGCCAGCACCACCAGCCACCCGGGTTTGAGCCGGAGAGATTGAACCGCCGTGCCGGCTCCAACACGGCATACGTCACGTCGTTGTCGAGCGTGCGCACGAAGCCGAGCATGCCTGGCGCCCGCACGAGCACGAGAATTCCCGCGCGGTGCCGAGCGGATTGGTTCGCCGCCATCCGGTACTGTTCCAGGTCCGCGCGAAGGTGCGGTACCAGCCTCTGGAGAACAGGCGCGAGTCGCAGCGCCGCATCCTCGCGCCGCAAGACCACCGCGCGCGCGAACGCGACCGACCCGACGCGAATGCGAAGGCGGCGGGGGAGACGCTCGCTCAGCGCCGCGTCGACGAGTCGATCGAGTGGCACGTGATCATTGAGGATGTCAGCGGCATCCCTATCGAACACCGGTTCATCGAAGGACGCCGGCGTTGCAGGCGTCGCCTCTCGCGCTTGTGTGGGCTGCACGACGACCGCTCGCGGCGCGTTCGCGATGAACTCGTCGAACGTGTCTGCGACCATCAGGCGTTCGGCGCGCAGGAGATTCAGTGCTTCCGCGTTCACCCCAGGGCCGGTCGCCGTCGGCAGCGCTGCGAGGAGCGAGCGGGCGGCGGCGCGATCCTTGTGGATGAGCAGACGCGCCCGCGCGACGGCGATCGTGGCAAACGCCGGAGATTCACGACCGACGGCACTGGCGGCGTTCAACAGATCCGTTGCTGCCGGATGCGAAGCGGGCACATTCCACATCGCGGCAACCAGCCAGTGCAGCGACCGCTGTTGCCGCCATCGCTCGATCGCTTGCTCGACCGACGTCGGATTGCCGGCGGTCATCGCCGACACCCACGCGCTCAGGTCATCGAGCGCGATGCGCTCCTTGGGAACCGAGGCCGACACTGCGTAGGCCGTCGGCCATCCGAGAAGGCCTCCTCCGAGCGCGAGGTAGTCGACGATCTCCTGATCCGAGGGTGCGCGGTTGTCTGCAATACGCCGCGACAACGCGAGGAATTGGTCCGCTGGTCGGGTCCGTGCCGCTACGTAATCGATCAGCCCTCGCGCCGAGTCCTGCAGCGAACGGCTCGATGAATCCGCGAGAACAGCATTGAGATCGGATTCCGCCGCCGTATACGACTCGGTCGCATGTTGCGGACCGTCTTCAGGGACCGTCACGCGACGGATGGCAGCCCGCGCGGCGAGGTATTTCCCGTACGGTCGCCACGGCGAATTGCGCTCTTCGGCGATTGTGTGAAAACGCCACGCCGCTTCGTCGTACTGAAGGCCATAGAAATACGCGGAGGCGATCTGATATCGCCGATCGGCCTGCAGCAGATCGTCGGCCCACGCGGGTGCCGCGTCGGGCAGAACGAGCTCCCTGCCGGAGCAGTTCCCGAAGACCGCCAACTGGCCGCGGAGCCACTCGCGCACCTCGCGGCTCGAGGATCCATAGCGCTCGATTCGTGCAGAGAGCGTCCGCGTTGCGGTCGCGAATGCATCGTCCAGGCAGTTGTCGAAGTATTGATAGTTCGCGAGCGCTCGCAAGGGGAAGTCAGGCTCGTGTCCTTGCGGACCTTGCAGCTTCTGAACCAGCGCATCCCATTCTTCGACGGGAGACTTCGTCGCAGCCGCAGCACGGCCTTCCGCCGGGCGGAACGCTCCGCCTCTGACCGGAGCGCGACCATTGAAGACGCGGTACGCCTGCAGCAGATACCGGGGATAGAAACGTGGTTTGACGACGCCGAGGTTGCCGCGGCTATAGGCGTCGCGAAACGCCGGCTCGCGATTGTTGACCGCGATCAGGTCGGTCAGGAATGGGCCGCAGGCCACAAGGACGGCAACGCTCGATGCCATGAGCAGAACGGCGCAGACGAGGGCGAGCGGCAAGCGGGCGCGCGTCACTCTGCGACTCCTCGCGCCAGCCTGACCGATTCCGGCGTCCACGACTTCGGGTTGAAGACATACACGCGACGTCCACTCCGCCGCAGATGGATCGGTTCGTCGAGCGACGTCCCGACCGCGGTGCATTGGCGGGCCACGCTGGTCGGCGTGTCGGCGATCGCTGCGTACGGCGCATTCATCGGACCGAGCCTGAAGATCATCGCGACGGCTTCGTCGATCGGCAGCTGGTCGAGCCAGCGATCGCCGGCGCACCACGAGGCCAGCGCGGTCACCGATACCGGCACGTTGGTCGGCAGTCGGGCGCGGATACGACGAAGCAGGTCGCGGTAGAACGTTCGCTCGGAACGCACGGCGTCGAAGTCCACCTGCACGCCGATAACCTGGGGCAATGCCGCGCTTCGCACGATCGCGACTGCGACGTCGTCGACAATGTCGGCATCGAGCGCGGCCACGGGCGCCGCAGTCTCGATGCGCGTGACGGTCATGAGGGGCGTCGACGGATCGACGAAGAGCGGCTGGCGCCGTGGCCCGTGGATGACGATCCGCCCGTCGATCGTGATCGTCTGCGCCAGGAATGCCACGCCGGCGGAGGCTCCCAGCCCGCGAAGATCCTCAGGTCGTTCCCATGCCCAGAACACGAGCGCCGGCGCCGGAATCGGGCGAGCCCCAGGCATCGAGACAGCCGCGCGACCGGGCGCCACCGACAGCGCGGCGACAACGAATATGCACGCGAAAACGAGAAATCGGCGCATCGCCAAGACAGCATACCCCGGTGACCGCCGCCTGCTTACTGCCGGCTGCCTACTGCCGACTGTCTACTGCGCCAGCTGAAACTCCACCGTCACCTGGATCAGCGTTTCGATGGGAGTTCCGTCCAGCAGCGTGGGATCGAACTCCCATTGCTCGACGGCGTCGACGGCGGCCTGCGACAGGTCGGGGCTCGGGGACGAGAGCACGTGCACGTTGTTGACGACGCCGTCGGACGCAATCACGCCGGTGAGAACGACGATGCCTTCGACCTCGTTCGAAGCGGCACCGGGCGGATAGACCGGCCACACGCGCGCGGCCATCCGTGGCGGCCGGATGTTGCCGCCGACTCGCACGCCATCGGGGTTCGCGGGCGGCGCGGCGGTATCGGCCAGATTGCGAGGGCGCGAAACAGGCGGACGTGGTTCGGCGTTGCTGACGACCGTGACATGCTCCTCGATCATGCCGACCGCCATCGCGATCCGGATCGATGACGTGGCTGCTCCCAGGACATCGACGCCGATGTTGGAGTCGCGAAAGCCTGGAAGCTGAGCAAAGACCGTGTGGCGGCCTGCCGGAACATTGCTGAAAGTGAAGTCGCCTTGCGCATCGGTGGTCGTGCTGCGACGTTGGCCTCGTGCCGTGATCAACGAGATCTCGACCCCCGGCAGCACGTTGTCGAGCTGATCGACCACCCGCCCGGCAACTTCACCGGTTGCGGCCTGCTGGGCACTGGCACGCGCCACTGCGTCGGACGCGGCGATGATTCCCAGCAGTGCGATTCCCAAACCGAGATGACCAACGGCGATCCGCCTGGCGACGCGCGCGGGAGTAGTCATGGCCGCCCTCCGGGTCGCCCCCGATCCTACGCTACCGCGGCTTCCTGAAATACACGGTGACCTGCATCAGCGTCTCGACGGGCATACCGTCGAGCAGCGTGGGATCAAAAGCCCATTCATTCACAGAGTCGATCGCTGCCTGCGCCAGATCCGGGTCGGGCGACGAGAGCGGACGTGTGTTGGACACGCATCCATCGATGCCGATGACTCCTGTCAGGATGACGACGCCCTCCGCTCCGGAACTCGGATAGAACGGCAAGACCTGCCGGAGCTTGCGTGGCACCCGGATGTTGCCTCCGATGCCTTGAGTCGCGGGCGGTGTCACGCCCGCTGGCGGCGAGCACACGAGAGGCGAGCGCGGCTCCGGACGTGGCATTCCGTCCTTCACGACCGTGATCGTCTCCTCGATCATGCCGATCGCCATGACGGCGTTGTGCTCCGTGTTCGCGCCCGATTGCACGGTGAGTATGGACGTCGTCTCGCGGAACCCCGGGAGCGACGCGGTCACACGATACGGACCGGGTGGCAGATCCGACACGGCAAAGTTGCCGGCCCTGCCAGTGGTCGCGTCGTAGCGTTGCCCGGTGGCCTCATTCACCAGCGTCAGGTGCACGGCGGGAAGGAAGTTGTTCAATTGATCGGTGAACGTGCCGCTTGCCGAGCCGGGTGCCGTTTGCGTCGGAGTGGCCGCGGCTGGCACGAAACGCTCGACGGCGCCGGCCCATGGCGCTCGTTTCAATTTCCGTTCGAGCACTGCGGACGGCGCCTTCGCGACCGGTGGCGCATCGCGTATCGAGGCAAGACGTTCCGCGCGGTCGATCACCAGCACGTCGTGCGAGACCGTGGTCTCTTCGAGTCTCAGACCGAGTTGCTCTTCCAACGCCTTCGGGAACGGTTGCACGCCAAAAGGCCTGAACACCGGCTCCAACGCCGGCTTGGCCGTCACCGCGATCGACAGTGGCACCACGCCTAAATCGAGTCGATAGTCGAATCTTCCCTGAAGACCCGTCTGGTCGACGACCTCGCGGTCGACCCACGAACGGCCGATCGATGCGGCGAGATCCGCCGGTGTGACGCCGACACCCGCGCGGCCGGAGAAGCTGTGGTCATGTCCACAGACGCGATTCTGCTGGCCGTTGGCCAATCGACGTCCCGATCGCGCCGCTTGCTGCACCATCTCGGACGTGACGCACGTCCCGTCTGACGGCTTGAGATTCGGTCCCGGCTGACCGGTTGCGAGCGTGAGGGCATACGCGGGGAAGTCTCTGACCTCGTGATGCGTGACGAGATGGAACTGGTGCTCGAGCGCCTCACGAATGCCGCTTCGAAAATCCTCGTTGAGCGTCGTGGCCGACGTTGCCGCCGTGAATGAAATGGATTCCTCGTCGAGCCACGCCGGACCGCCAACGACCGGTGTCTCGGCAAGGTCATAGGCATAACGAATCAAGCTGCGCGCCGGGAAGCCTTTGAATGGCATGTTGCCGCCCACGTATTCGACAGTGACATCCCAGGCACGTGCGTCCTGCGGATCGTCGGTGGGGAAGCGAGCCGGCGCGGGAAACAGCTCGTATCCGAGGATGCGATTGACGTCGCGCGGCCCGAACGTGCGCGAGAGCGAGCCGTCGCGCATCGCAGTCACGATCTCGCCCGCCGGGACCTGCGTGCGAACGACGACGGTCAGCGCCACGAGAAACGCGAGCATGATTGCGGCGACCGCCACTCCCTGCCGCGACGAAGCCGCACGCGGGCGGGGCAGCAGGATGCGGCGGACGCGCTGGATCAGGGAACCGCTGGTTGCCGATAGCGCCAGCCGCGGAGCCCGCGTACTCCAGGCTGCCAGTTCCGTCAGCGCTTCGGCGTAGCGCACCGGATCGCCACACGCGGCGACTGCCACATCGTCGCAGCAGTGTTCACGTTCCGTCCGGATCCGCGACGACACCCACCACACCGCAGGGTGGTAGAACAATACGGTTTCGGACAGTACCTGCAGCAGATTCACGATCCCGTCATGGCGTCGGATGTGCGCGAGTTCGTGAGCGAGGATCGCTTCGACCTGCGCGGGACTCAGCGTGCTGAATGCGGCGATCGGCAGCAGCACGACCGGCTGGAGGTATCCGACGACGGTCGGCGTCGCAACCATCGCCGCATCGACGATGCGCAGCACGCGATTCAGGCCGATCCGATCTGCGACAGTCTGCGCCTCGGCGGACCATCGCGACGGCGCCATCATCACGGCCGCCCGATGGATGCGATGTACGCGCCAGGCGCCGCCAGCAATCCGAAACGCGAGGAACACCACACCGACAGACCACAGCAGGACGAGCAACGGCAGCACCGTGTCCACGGTGACAATGCCCCGCAAGCCTGCGACGGGCGTGCGGGCGATCGTCGTGACCGCGGCGGCAGGTGCTGTCGCGTCTGGGTCGGATGGCTTCGAGAGCAGGGTCAGCGGAGCGATCTCGTCCAGGTTTTGCGAGACGCTGACGACGGTGATCGCCGGCGCCAGCAGCATGGCGCCGAGCGCCACGCATGCCGTTGCGTAACGAGCGGTTGCCGACGAACCGCGGAGCACTCTCAGAAGGACGGCAGCGATCAGCCCGATGAGTGCGCCTTGCCACACGAAGTGAACCAGCGTCCAGCCCGTGACGTACGTCCAGATTGTCATTTCCGCCCTCCGCGAGAGGCGTCCAGCAGTTTTCGGATTTCCGCGATCTCTTCCGGCGACGTTTCCCCGGCAGCCAGTGCCTGCAGCACGAGCTTGGCGGCCGATCCATCGAACGCCCGCTGCATGAGGTCGGTGACCAGCTGCTTTTGCGTGTGGTCTTCGGAGTACGCCGCTTCATACACGTGCGACCGCGTCGTGTCGTCGCGGCGCACGAGACGCTTCTCCGTCATGATCTGGAGGAGCTTGAGCATGGTGGTGTACGCGCCCTCGCGTCCGAGGGCTTCGGCCACCTCGCGCACGGTACTCGGGCCGCGCGTCCACAACACGCGCAGAATCGCGAGCTCGGCGTCGGTGGGCTTCCGCTGTCGCTTCATGCCGGCGATTGTCTACGAGGACATTCGTAGTTGTCAATACGAAAGGATTCGTACAAGCTGGTTGGTGGATGGTGGATGGTGGGTGGTGGGTGGTGGGTGGTGGATGGTGGATGGTGGATGGTGGGAGTGTGTGGTTTGTAGCTGGTCGTTGACCGTCCAAAGCAGAATTGCCGAGGATTCCCGAAGATCTTTCGGACGCGTGACGTCCTACAATCCACGCGACGTGGCACACCAACCACCATCCACCATCAACCATTCACCACCCGGCACGTGTGGAGGTTGAATGTCACGCGCTCTTTACGCGTTTGTCGGCGGCGCCGTCCTCGCGATCGCGATCGCAGTGCCCGTCTCGGCACAGGAAGTCGATCTGGCGGGCATGTGGTCCGCGACCACGGGCAACTTCGAAGAATTGCCGCTGCGAGGCGACCCTGGCGTCGAAGTCGGGGAGTACGTCGGCATCCCGCTGAACGACGCCGCGAGACAACATGCTGTCAGCTGGATGCCGACGATCCACTCATTGCCCGAGTGGCAGGGACGCCCGCATCCCGTCACCTACTCCATGCGCGCACCGCAGCCGAATTTCCGGATGGGCACCATCGTCGATCCTGGCTCGGAGCAGTTGATCGCCTACACCGTGACCGGCTTGTTCGGCCGCGCGGACCGCACGATCTGGATGGATGGCCGGCCGCATCCCTCGAAGTACGCCGAGCACAAGTGGCAGGGTTTCTCGACCGGCGCGTGGCAGGACGGGATGCTCAAGGTCACGACGACGCACATCAAGTACAGCTTCGTGCACCGCAACGGCATCCCGCTCAGTCCCTATGCCGTGATGACCGAGTATTACTCCCGTCATGGCGATCTGCTCACGCTCGCGATCATCGTCGAGGATCCGATCTATCTCGATGAGCCGATGGTGCGCACGGCGACGTTCAAGTGGAACCCGACGCAGACGATCCCGCGGGCGCTTCCCTTCGAAGTCGCCGAAGAACTGCCCTCGCTGCAACGCGGGCAGGTTCCTGCCTATCCACTCGGCGCGCAGCATCCCGAGTACGCGCAGCGGCACGGCCTGCCGTTCGAGGCATCGCTCGGCGGCGCCGCCACCATGTATCCCGAATACGTCAAGCGATTGAAAGCGCTGATGAGCGCGGCTCCGTCCGCCACCGCGTCCACGGCCAGCCAGGAACGCGCGAAATGAACAGATTCTTGCTCGCTGGCGCGTGCGTGGTGTCGTTGTGCGTCGCCGCCGTCGACGCGCAATTCAATCCTCGCCCTCAGAAGCCGGCGTATGACGACGGGCAGATTGAAGTCGTGCCGGTGCAGGGCAGCGTGTATCTCGTTGCCGGATCCGGTGCGAACATCACGGTGCAGTCGACCCCCGACGGTTTTCTGCTCGTGGACACGAGCGTGGCGGAGATGGGCGACAAGGTCGTTGCCGCGCTGCGCACGATCGCCGATAAACCGATTCGCCAGATCATCAACACGAGCGCCGACGAGTTACATACCGGTGGGAACGAACAGCTGTCTGGCGCCGGCGCCAACCTCAATGCGGGTGTCGGCGGGCAGAACGGTCGCGAGCCCAGGCGCCTCGACGGCGCCCCGGTGATCGCGCACGAGAAGGTCCTGCATCGCATGAGCGGCCTGCTTGGGGAGCCGGCACGCATGCCGTACGGCGTGTGGCCACACGACACCTTCTACTCGGATCGCAAGTCGTTCTTCTTCGGCGGGGAAGTGGTCGACATCATGTACGAGCCGGCGGCGCACACTGACGGGGACGTCATCGTCTGGTTCCGAAAGTCGGACGTCATTGCGGCTGGCGACATCTTCACGACGACGACCTACCCGAGAATCGACGCGAAGCGTGGCGGCACGATCGCGGGGACGCTCGACGCCTTGAACAACATCCTCGACATCGCCGTGCCCGAGTTCAACGATCAAGGTGGCACGCTCATCGTCCCGGGTCACGGCCGCATCGGCAACGAGTCGGACGTCGCGGAATATCGCGACATGAACACCATCATTCGCGACCGCATTCGGGAGATGGTCAAGAAAGGCGCGACGCTGGAGCAGGTGAAGGGCGCGCATCCGACGCTCGATTACGACGGTGTCTACTCAACGCCGGCGTGGACGGGCGAGATGTTCGTGGAAGCGATCTTCCGGGAGCTGACCGCGAAATAGTGAAGGCGTGAAACGGCGTTCCGATCGGGCGTGGCGGGCGCCGCCGATAGTCCCGTATGCCTGAGCTAGAGCCCCGCGGTGGGGTCCTGCGAGCGTTGCACCGGCGCGGGTGCCAACGTAGTTGTCATCAGGTGCAGTACCGCGCCCAATACGGCGCGTGCTCCGGCCATCGCCAGGGTCGATGTCAGCGCCAGCAACACCAGAAGGGTCAATCCGTCCATATCACTGCCTTTATGAGCACAGAGCGTGCCGCTTTTGGACCGCTATACAGCCCGAACTTGAGTTCAGAGCCGAAGCGCTTGACCGCCTAGAGCGGTCCCAGCCGCGCGTAGCGCGGCAAGAGATGCCGCAACCGGCCAAAGCGCCCGCGAAAAATATCAATCGCGGAATCCGTCGGCCGGTTCATCGGCACATCTGTTTCCGGCCATTAGCCCGCCATATTGACCACGACTCGAACGCGGCGTGTCATTTCAACGCCACAGCTGTCGGCGGTTCGGCAAAGAGGGTGTCGGCGTTACGATCGCGTCATGGTGCGTCGTGACGACGTGGACAGTGTAGCGTCTACGTCACGCCGTTCTTCTCCGACGGGTGCAAGTCCCGTCTCGGTAAGCGCCGGAGCGCCGAGTAGCAGATCCCAGGCGTCGAGCGA
>Ga0081539_10000747_pt1 | contig 64612 bp, 74 predicted proteins | sample TabmetS4T2R2_FD_71023 | JGI IMG/M metagenome (GOLD analysis project Ga0081539, IMG submission 71023) | Tabebuia heterophylla rhizosphere microbial communities from the University of Puerto Rico - S4T2R2 | ecosystem: Host-associated > Plants > Roots > Rhizosphere ...
CCGACAGACCGGCGAGGCGGACGGGGTCAAGGCCGTCAGCCGCCGAAGGCGGTGGCGCGCTTGCGCCAGCCTTGAGGCCGGCCGATCGGCGGTCTACTTCACAGCACAGTTGCTCCCCGGGGAAGCGGCCTTTCTTGCCCCCGTAGCCGGCGGAATTGCTTCCGCGCCGACGTAGCGCCAGGGTCGCGGCGCCAGGACCACACGATTTCGCCGGCCGCTGCCAGCGTTTCGTCTGGTGGAAACCACCTAACGCCGGCTGCGGCCCATCGCAACCCGCACCACGTTGCGTGACGATGCGCGAACGTCCCTCGTGGCGGTGCGGGCTGGTGAGGAATATAGTTCCGATTTGCGTAAATGTCAAGCCATATTCCGATTAGACGAACGAGGTCCGATGGTTTCTCCCGCATCAACCTGAAATCATTCGGTAAATCAGATTTGATGCGCTGTGCGGCAACCTGGCCTGTGCGCCAATCTGCACCATGCGGCCGGTGGGATCTGGAAATAATCGGTGGCATCCCTTGCCCGGAAGCGAGAGCACGATGAGCAACCGTTTTGCCAGCGCTGCATTTCCGAGCCGGCAGCAATCCTGAGCAAGCGTGCGAGGCATGGAACGAGGTCGTCGTTGAATGCACGCTGATATCCGGCCAATGCATCGGCACTCGCTTTCATCCGAAGTTGTCGCAGCAGAAGTTGTAGGCAGCCGCGGCAGGCGCGACCTGCGGCACCGACGGTGCGCCGGCGCGTTTGGTCGTCGCGAGCAACCGCTTTGCCTCAACGAACGACAGCAGGATGGCAATCGCCGGCGCTTCGTGTCGTCCGTCAATCGTGTCGTCGAACGCGAAGGGAACTTCGGGATGGCAGGATAGCGAGCAGACCCATTCGCCGCCGTCGTAGATCAGCCGGCAAGGACGCCACGCCGGAAGCTCGAGTTCGACCAGACAAAACACCGCGTCGATCCAGGCTTCTGCGTGCAACAGCCGGTCCAGGCGCGCGGTGCTGCCGGTCCTTGCCAGTCGCGTGCAGGCATCCGAGACCACCCTGGAGATCAGGCTCGGCGTGAGCGCCGGTGTCAGGCGAAGCACGTCGATCAACCGATCCAGACGTTCCGTGTCATCGCTTCCACTGGGCACTTGGTTCACCCTCGGTCACGGTCGCCGCATGCGATCCGCCCGGAAAATGGGTGCAGATGTCATAGGGAAACCAGAGCGATCGACGGGGCGCGAAATAGGAATCTCATAGGAATTGGAGCAGCGCGGCAGAAGCGCGGCTTCGGCGTCTTGATCATCACAATGGGTTGTGTCATCGCATTGACCATCAGGGCTTGCCAATGCGTCAGTCCGAACAGTCACGCGCCGATGCCGAACGTACATAAAGATTCAGCGGAAAACGCGGCTCCCAGACGAGGGGGCTTTGCCCTCAGCTCTCTCAGCGGACTCGCTCATCCGGCGGATCGATTCGACTTTCGCGCATTCGGCCTTTCGGTTCTTGCCATTTCCGGCGCCGTCGGAGTCGGATTGGTGCTTTGGCCCTGGCTCGGCACGGAAAATGTCAGCCTTGTGTTTTTGACTGCCATTGTGGCCGTTGCGGCCGGTTGCGGTCTTTGGCCTTCCTTGTTTGCGACGCTGTTGTCCTCGCTCTGCTACAACTTCTTTTTCACAGCTCCCTATTACACCTTCACGATTGACGACCCCGCCAACATCGTCGCGGTGGTCGTCTTTACGATCGTCGCCATCATCGTCTCGAACGTCGCGGCCCGCGCCCGCGTGCAAGCGCTTACCGCCACGGAACGAGCGCGCACCACGGAACTGCTTTACGCATTCAGTCGCAAGCTGGCCGGTACCGGAACGCTCGATGATGTGCTCTGGGCCATCGCGCATCAAACCGCGCTGATGTTGAATGTACGGGTTGTCCTTCTGCTGCCAGAGAACGGCGTCCTTGCGGTCAAGGGGGGATATCCGCCGGAAGATCAGTTGGACGCCGCCGATCTCGCCGCCGCGCAATGGGCGTGGCAACATGCTGATCAGGCGGGGCACGGCTCCAACATTCGGACCGAAGCGAAACGCTTGTTCCTGCCGATGCGGACCGGCCGCGGCGCCATCGGCGTGGTCGGGATCGATAGCGACAGGGACGATCCGCTGCCGACCGCCGCAGAGCGGCGTCTACTGGAAGCCCTGATCGACCAGAGCGCGCTCGCGATCGAGCGCGTTCATCTCGTTGAGGACATGGAGCGGGTAAGGCGCACTTTCGAGACCGAACGCCTGCGGACGGCGCTGCTTACCTCGATATCGCACGACCTCAAGACTCCCCTCGCCGCAGTGCTTGGCGCGGCGGGCACCCTGCGCGATCTCGCAAGCAAGCTGGACCAGGACCAGAAGGACGAACTTCTTGCGACGATCATCGATGAGTCGGAGCGGCTGAACCGCTTCATCGCCAATCTGCTTGACATGACGAGGCTGGAATCGGGGGCGATCATCCCGAATACCGCCCGCCACGATCTGCATGAAATCGTCGGCAGCGTACTTCGCCGCGCGGGAAAGATGCTGCAGCCGAACCGGGTCGAACTCGATCTGGCAGGCGATTTGCCGATGCTTGAACTGGATGCCGTGCTGTTCGAGCAGGTACTGTTCAACATTCTCGACAATGCCTCAAAGTATGCGCCGCCTGACACCGCGATCACCATCCGCAGCAGGTCCGAGCCAGGCGACACCGTCGCGCTGCAAATCATGGATGAAGGCGATGGCATTCCCGCCTCCGAGCTCGGCCAGATCTTCGAGAAGTTCTATCGCGCACGCAAGGGCGACCGCGTTCGCGCCGGCACCGGGCTTGGGCTTGCGATCTCGCGCGGCTTCATCGAGGCGATGCACGGCACGATTTCGGCGGCCAATCGCACCGACCGCAGTGGCGCGACCTTCACCATTCGGCTGCCGATCCCCGCATCGGAGCCAGGCATGGACGAAGTCGCATGAGCGCCGGCGCGTTGAAGGTTTTGGTTATCGACGACGAGCCGCCGATCCGAAAGCTGCTGCGGATGGGATTGGTGACGCAGGGCTATGAGATTCTCGAGGCCCCGAGCGCGAAAACCGCGCTGGAACTGCTGTCGCAATCTCCCGACCTGATCATCCTCGATCTCGGCCTACCTGACATGCAAGGGCTCGACCTGCTGCGGATGCTGCGGGCGCGGAACGAGCATGTTGCGATCGTCGTGCTGTCGAGCCGCGGCGATGAAACCGGCAAGGTCGAGGCGCTGGATAGCGGGGCGGACGACTATGTCACCAAGCCGTTCGGCATGAACGAGCTGCTCGCGCGCACGCGGGCGGCGCTGCGTCACCGCCTGCAGGTACAGGGCGAGCGACCGGTCTTTCGGGCCGGCGATCTGTCGGTCGATCTGGTCCGCCGCATCATCAAGGTCGGCGAGCGCGAGGTAAAACTTTCGCCTAAGGAGTACGATCTGCTTCGGCTGCTGGTCCAGTACGCCGGCAAGGTTCTGACCCACAAATTTCTGCTCGACAAACTGTGGGACCAGAACACGGACGCGCAATACCTGCGCGTCTATGTGCGCCAGCTGAGACAGAAGATCGAAGCCGATCCGGAGCGTCCCGAATTCGTCCTGACCGAGACCGGCATCGGTTACCGGCTCCGCGCTCCGGATTGAAGCGCAAGCCCCCGGGGGGCACGGGATCGGACAATCCCTGCGGCCAGATCAAACCGGATCGATATCGCTGACGATTTTCGCTTCCTCAAGCGCTCCGTCTGGCGGAGGGGAATCGCGGCTCGCGCTTTTCCCTCACCGCGGCAACGCCTTCCCTGGCGTCGTCTCCCAGGAAGCACAGCATTTCCATTGCCAGCGACGCATCAAAGGCCGGTTGCGACATCCGCATCCAGTTGTTGAGCGAACGCTTGGTATATCGGATGGCAAGCTGACTGCCGTTGGCGAGCTTGTCTGCTGTCGCCATGGCCTTATCCATCAGTTGCGCGCGGGGCACACACAAGCTCACCAGACCGATGCGCTCGGCTTCCTTTCCGTCGACGAAGTCCGCCGTCATCAAGTAATACTTGGCTTTTGCCATCCCGCAGAGCAACGGCCACAGGATGACCGCGTGATCGCCGGCGGACACGCCGATGCGAACGTGCCCATCGGTGATCCTCGCCTCCTCCGCCATGATGCTGATGTCGGCCATCAGCGCCACCGCAAGGCCAGCGCCGACGGCCACGCCGTTGATCGCGGAGATGATCGGCTTCTCGCACGCCAGCATATTGAAGACGATATCGCCGGCCTCCTTCAGCGTATCGGCGACTCTGTCGGGATTGCCGACGGTCTCTCCGATCCATGACAGGTCGCCTCCCGCCGAAAACGCGCGGTCGCCGGCGCCGGTCACCACGATCACGCGGACCTCGGGATCGTGGTTCACGACGTCCCAGATCTTGGTCAATTCCCAGTGCATGCGTCCGTTGGTCGCGTTCATTGCTTCCGCTCGATTGAGAGTCAGAAGCAGCACGCCGCTGGGCTTTAAGTCGAATTTGAGAAACTGGAAATCGGCGTAGTTCATGCTTGAGGTCCCTTCCTCGGGTCTGGTTCGGTCGTGATGCTTTGCTCGGAGCGGTCCGTGCGCCGATTTTCGGCGACGTCTTGTCAAGCGCGCCGCTTGCCCTTCTTCCGCTCGCGGCGTGGCTGCGCGAGGCTGACCGTCGTCAGCGACCGCTGCAGCGCGTTGAGATAATGGGCGAACGCGACGCGATCGTCGAATTTGAAGCCGCTGACCGCCTGATCGTAGAACTGGAAGATGCGCTCGCGCAGCTCCTTCCAGAACGCAAACCCGTCCGGCGTGAGCTTGACGACACGGGCGCGCTTGTCCTGGGGATCGGTCACCCTTTCGACAAGGCCGTCGCGCTCGAGTCGTTTCAGGACGCCGTCCAGATTCTGCCGGCTGACGACGAGAAAATCCGCCAGTGTTCCGACGGACATGCCATGGGTTGGTCGGGGATCGGACAGCGCGCCGAGCACTGCCCATTGCACCGTCGTCACGCCGAGCTCCTTCACCGCCTGCTTCTGCAAGGTGTTGGCAACCTGAAACAGCCGGAAGAATATCCGGTTGTTGAGATGATCGGCGACGCGATCCGGCTTGCCAAGCAGAGGGGCACCGGGCTCGCCCGCGGAAACCGTCTCTGCCGTGGCCTTCTGCGACTGCTTTAGCGATGCCATGTTGCCGCCCGCATTGAAATCTCGAATCCCGAAAGAGCATGAGCGCCGCCGCGACGCAACAACGCGAGACCGGCAATCCCTGCAAAACTCCCGTCCCGGTCCAAAGCCAAGATCACCCTATCCGTTCATCGTCAGGCCGCCGGACACGCTGATGACCTGGCCGGTCATGAAGTTGGCGTCGTCGCTCGACAGAAACGCGATCAGGCCGGGGATGTCATCGGGTTGACCGAGACGCTTCAGCGGGATCGCCCGTTTCAGGCCTTCGTAGATCTTCTGTCCGTACTCGCCCTCGCCGACGAACGAGCGCAGCAGCGCTGTGTCGGTCGGGCCGGGACAGACCACGTTGACGCGCACATTGTCGCGCGCGCATTCCCGCGCGATCGTTTTCGAGAATGCGATGATCCCGCCCTTGCAGGCCGAATAGACCGCCTCGCCCGACGACCCGACGCGGCCGGCGTCGGACGCGACATTGACGACCTTGCCGCCGCCGCCGGCGATCAGATGCGGCAACGCCGCCTTGTGCAGATTGAGCGGCCCCTTCAGGTTGATCGCGATGATCTTGTCCCAGAGGTCCGGCTCGGTCTTCAGGAAGGGCGCGGCGACATCCCACCCCGCGTTGTTGACGAGGATGTCCAGCTTGCCGAACCTGGCGACGCCGTGTTCGACGGCGGCCTTCACCTTGGCATAGTCTGCGATGTCAGCCGCAATGCAAAGCAGCCGCGACTCGTCGGCGCCGAGATCAGCAGCGAGACTCTTCAACGCGTCCGCGTTGACGTCGAGCGCGACGATGTTGATGTCCTCGTCGAGGAAGCGCCGGCAGATCGCCCGGCCGATGCCGCCGGCGGCGCCCGTCACGATCGCGACGCGGTTTTTCAGACCTCTCATTTGCCTACTCCTCCGATCGGTTTCGTTGCTGCCGCGATCTTCGCGCGGTCGTCAGATCCGGTTGCCGAGAATCGCGCCTTCGTAGATCGCGCGCTTGGCGTCGAGCTCCCCGGCAAGCCTGGCGCCGCCGATCACATGCACGGTCTGGCCATTGGCCGCGATGCCGTCGGCAATGCCACGATCCGATTCCTGGCCTGCGCAGACCACGATGGTATCGGCTGGCAAGACCTCGTTACGATCGGGCAGCGCAATGTGCAGGCCTTCACTGTCGATCTTCAGGTAGCGCGCTTCCGCGATCTGCCGGACCTTCAGGTCCTTCAGCTCCTGCCGGAGGATCCAGCCGGTGCTCTTGCCGAGCGTGCGGCCGAACGCGCCGGGCGAGCGCTTCACCATCGTGATCTGCCGCCGCGCCGGATGCGCCTTCGGCTTGCCGTTGATGCCCCACCGCTCGAAGAATTCCTCGCGCGTCGGCCTTTTGCCACCCGCCTCCATGGCGAGAAACAGCGCAACGTCATGGCCGATGCCGCCACCGCCGATGACCACCACCCGCTCGCCGGCCTTGACCGTGCCGTCCAGCACCTCGGTGTATCCGACGACCCTGACATCGTCGCCGCCGGGAATATCGATCAGACGCGGCGTTACGCCGGTGGAAACGATCACCTCGTCAAAATTCTCGCGCTTGAGGGCCGACGGATCGACCGCGGCTCCCGTCTTGATTTCGACGCCGGCGTCCGCCAGTTGCGCTTCATAGCTTTGCAGCGATAGGCCATAGTCCTCCTTGCCGGGAATGATGGCGGCCAGCGTGAACTGCCCGCCGATCCGCGCCGCCGCTTCGAACAGCGTGACGTGATGGCCGCGACGCCCGGCTTCGAGCGCAGCGGCCATGCCGGCGACGCCGGCGCCGACCACAGCGACGCGCTTGGCGGTCTGCGCCGGCGCATCGGAGAATTCGCCCTCCCGCGCAGCGCGCGGGTTGACCAGGCAGGTGATCACCTGATCGGTGAAATAGTGATCGAGGCAAGCCTGGTTGCAGGCGATGCAGATGTTGACGAGATCGGGCCGGCCGCGACCGACCTTGTTGACGAATTCGGCGTCGGCCAATAGCGGCCTCGCCATCGACACCAGGTCGGCGGAGCCGTCGGCAATGACCCGTGCGGCGTCTTCCGGCAAGTTGATGCGGTTGCTCGCGGTAACCGGGATTTTTACGACTTCCTTCAGCCGGCGGGTCGACTCGATGAACGCCGCATGCGGGACGGGCCCGGCGATGGTTGGCACGGCGGCTTCATGCCAGCCGATGCCGGTCGAAATGCAATCGGCCCCGGCCTTCTCGACTTCCCTGGCAAGCCAGATCGTCTCGTCCTGCGTCAGGCCGCCTTCGACAAGCTCCAGCGCCGAGATTCGGTAGGAGATGATTGCTTCGCCGATGGCGGCGCGAACCGCCCTGACCACGGCGATGGGAAAGCGCCCGCGATTTTCCAGCGAGCCGCCCCACTCGTCGGTCCGGTGGTTGGTGCGGGGGGCGAGGAACTCGGAGATCAAATAGCCTTCCGAGCCCATGATCTCGACCCCGTCATAGCCGGCCTCGATCGCCAGCTTCGCGGTGTTGGCGTAATCGCGGATCGTCTGCTCGATCTGCCCGGCGGTCAGCTCGGCAGGGACGTCGCGATTGATCGGGGATTTGATCGGCGACGGCGCGACGACCGCCGGATGATAGCCGTAACGGCCCGCATGCAGGATCTGAAGCAGGATACGCCCGCCTGCCGCCCGCACAGGCCCTGCTATCTTGCGGTGGTCGGCGACCTGGTCCGGCCGCTCGAACGTTCCCGGCTCATTCTTCATGCGGCCCGCGAAGTTCGGAGCGAAACCACCGGTAACGATCAAGCCGGCGCCGCCTTTCGCGCGCGCTGCATAGAAGCGGCCCAATTCGTCGAAGCGCTCTGGATGATGCTCGAGGCCCGTATGCATCGAACCCATGACGATCCGGCTTTTCAGCGTCACGGAACCAACCCGGATCGGATCAAGCAGAACAGATCGAGCGTCCATGAAGCGATCCTCCGAAGCCTGCTGCGTCTTGAAGCGCAGTTCGGGTTAAATACCTCTGCTCCAAATATGTCAATATATTTATATATATTGCCGCCAGGAAATTGCCGAAACCAGGCTAAACTGCAGCAAAATCATTTGTATGAGCGATGATCCCTTCAAGACGACCCAGGGAGGGTGGACTACCGCGCGATCCTACATGGAACAATATATTGTCATGAACAGGCTTCCCTTGACACTGGCCGGCCGCGGGGTCAAAATTCGAGAACAATGTCCACAGTGCGGACATCGGGAGATTGCGGCCGGTGTGATGCGGGCAGCTCCCGTCAAAACCAATCAGGGCGGAGGACACCGATGGCGATCAGGAGCCGTTTCGATGACGTCGCTGGCCTCGTCGATACCGAGCGGGGCTTCATCAGCCGGGAAATCTTTGTCGATCCCGATCTTTACAAGGAAGAGCTCGACAAGGTCTTCACCCGGGCCTGGCTGTTCATCGGCCATGAAAGCCTGATTCCGAACCCCGGCGACTTCTACACGACGCGGATGGGCGAAGAGTCCGTCATCCTGTGCCGGGACAAGCAGGGCGTGGTTCACGCCTTCCTCAATTCGTGCCGGCATCGCGGCATGAAGGTGTGCCGCTACGAGCAGGGCAACACCTCGCTCTTCACCTGCCCCTATCACAGCTGGACCTACACCACCGACGGCAAGCTGCAGGGCGTGCCGCAATATCGATCGCTCTATGACGGCCAGCTCGATCGCGACGCCAACTCGCTGGTGTCGGTGGCCAAGCTTGCGATCTACAAGGGAACGGTGTGGGCGACCTGGGACAAGAACGCGCCGGACTTCCTCACCTATCTCGGCGACGCCAAAATCCATCTCGACCAGGCGCTGGACTGCCGCGACGGCCGCGAGGGCGGCTCCGAAGTGATCGGCGTCCACAAATGGGTGTTTCCGGCAAACTGGAAGTTCGCGGCGGAAAATTTCCTCGGCGATACCTATCACAACCCGAGCCATCGCTCGGTCGATTTGATCGGCATCGGCCCCTCCGCAGCCTCCGGCAAGAAGGGACGGCGCGATGACGAGCTGGAAAAGGCCCAGCATGTCTGGATCAGCTTTCCGGAAGGCCACGGCGTGCACAGCGCGATCCAGCCGGAGGCCAACGAGTACATCGAGTCGTTCCTCGACCAGCCCGTGCTCGAAAAATACTTCCGGCACTGCTACGAGGAGCGCAAGCGGCGGCTCGGCGAACAGGCGCGGCTGATGCCGTTCGTCGGCACGATCTTCCCCAACACCTCCTATCACGGGCGGCAGCCGCGCGGGCTGTGCGCCTGGCATCCGCACAGCCCGACCTCGACGGAGGGCTGGCGCTTCTTCCTGGTCGACGCCGACGCGCCAAGGGAGGTCAAGGATTATCTGCGCCGCTACTACATGCGCTATTCCGGCCCGGCGGGGATGACCGAGCAGGACGACATGGAGAACTGGCTCTATGCGACGTCGGCGAGCCTCGGCACCGTCGCGCGGCGCTATCCCTTCAACTACCAGCAATCGATCGGGGCCTGGACGCGCGAGCATCATTCGCTCGGCGGCACCGTCAGCGTGCAGATCACCGAGGAAATCGCACGCGGCTACTATCGGCGCTGGAAGTCCTATATGGGCGGCGGCGGCTGGGATGAATTGCTCGGTGCGCAGGACCGCGTCGCGCAGAGGGCCGCGGAGTGACCTCCCCGCGCGTCGTCATCGTCACCGGCGGCACGTTCGGAATCGGCCGCGCCATCACCCTGCGCCTGGCGGCGCTTGGGCACGCGGTGGTGGCCTTTGGCCTGGAGGCGCCGCAACTCTCGAGCATGGCCGTGGCCGCGATTCCCGGACTTGCAGCCGAACTGAAGGAGCGCGGCCTGCACGCCGACTTGATGGAAGCGGATGTATCGAACGCCGCTGACGTCGCAAGAGTCGTCGAGACGACCTTGCAGCGCCATGGCCGCATCGATGCGCTCGTCAACAATGCGGCGATCGGCCCCCTGGGCACGGTGCTCGATACCGACGAGGCGACGTTCGACCGCATCATCGCGGTCAATCTGAAGGGGCCGTATCTGTGCAGCCGCGCCGTGATCCCGCACATGATGCGCATGGGCGGCGGCGCCATCGTCAATGTCGGCTCCGGCGCCGGCTGGGGCAAGCCCAACATGGCCGCCTATGCCGCCAGCAAGGGCGGCGTGTTCGCGCTCAGCGCGGCGATGGCCTACGATTTCCTGCATCACCGCATCCGCGTCAACACCGTGGTGCCGGGCGGCGGCGGCATCGTGACCGGCATGAGTCTCGGCCGGGTCGGCGGCGACCCCACGCGGCTCGGCCAGGGCGCACCGGGCACGGCGGCGGGACGGCCGGCCACGGGCGAGGACGTTGCGAATGCCATCGCGTTCCTGATCTCGCCCGAGGCGGAGGCGATTTCCGGAACGGTCATCGATGTCGGCTGCTTCGCGCAGCAGGGCGGCCCGGTGCCGGCAAAGCCGGCGACGAAAGCAAGCCAGGGAGAAAAAGCATGAGTGCTGAGCTGCTCGCGGCCGAGGCGCCGCAAACCCTATCGTCCAATCTCCCCCGCACCGGCGCCTACTATCGCCTGAAGGCCGAAATGGAGGATTTTCTCTTTGCGGAGGCCGACCTCCTGGACAACAGACGATTCCGCGACTGGCTGACTCTGCTTGCTGATGACATCACCTATTTCATGCCGATCCGACGCAACGTGAAATTCGGCCAACATTCGGAGCGGGAGAACACCCGTCAGGGCGCAGGGATCAGCTGGTTCGACGAGGATAAATGGACACTGACCAAGCGGGTCGACCAGATCCTCACCGGCGTGCACTACGCCGAAGAACCGCTGTCGCGCGTCTGCCACATGATCAGCAATGTGCAGATCCTGCGCGTGGCGCCGTCGCTCGAGGAGCCGCGTGAAGTCGAGGTTCGCTGCCGCTTCCTGGTCTATCAGAACCGGATCGAATACGAGACCTACACCTTTGTTGGCAAGCGCACCGATCTGATCCGCAGGACGGACGACGGCTGGAAGATCGCGCGGCGCGAAATTCTGCTGGACCAGAACGTGCTGCTCGCCAAGAATCTGAGTACCTTCTTCTGAGCTGATCGCCATGCTCGACCTGATGACCCTGAAGCCCGGCGACCGGCTGCTGCTGCAACAAGAGATCGTTGCGGAAGTGACCGCGAACATGGGCGATGGACAGTGGGTCGAAGTCAAGCTGATCGAAACGCCCGGCCGGCCTTCGGAAGCCGGCGCGATCGAACTGTGTCACGCGCAGGACATCGTGAAACTCTTGAGTGCGAGCTGATGCCCATGCTCCGGTTCGATCACCTGCCGAGCGATTTCAACCCGATGTTCCTGTTTCTCGGCGAGAAGCAGGACCTCGCGGCGCTTGCGAGGCTGTTGCGATCCTTCGCCGGCGCGCCGCGCCAGCTTGATCTCGGGGAGCAACTCAGTGGCTCGCTATCGCGCACGACACTGCGGCTGGTGCCGGCGGGGAGCGACACAGAGGACTTTGGCATGCGAGCGGATCAAGGCGGTTTTCGCTGGGTGCTGAACAGCTGGCAGGCCGAGAAGATCGCCGAACGCATCGAGCTTTTGACCCGTGCGTATCAGAAATCCGGATCTGACATCATCGAGCTTGGCGTCGAAGGAGAAATCCCCGTTAAAATCTCGCTTGGCGAGTTCACCGACGACTTTCTCGTGCAGCGCTTCTAGCTTTCCCTCGCGCATCCTCTGCGGTCCGATAGCCGGACTGCAGGGAGATCGCATTGGCGGCCTGCATGACCAGGGCGCCGAGCCGCGGAATGTCGCTGTCCTTCACGCGGGCCTTGGGACCGAACAGGCCGACGCAGCCGGCAACCTCGCCATTGTGATTGAAGATCGGCGCCGCGAGCGCGACCGCGCCGACAAAGACTTCGCCGTGGCTGATGGCATAGCCCCGGCTGCGCGCGACCTCCAGCGCCTTGGCGAGCTCGGCGCGCCTCGCCTTCGTGACCTGATCGAGGATAGCGTTGCGCCTGTTTTCATCGAGCCAGGCCAGGATTGCCTTGCCGCTCGCGCCCAGCGTGATGTCGCCGGTGTCGCCCACGCCGCGGGCGATGGTGAGCGCATGATGGCTCTCAAGTTCGAGAACGCAAATGCGTTTTTGTTCGCGCACGACGAACAGCGCGGCGGTCTCTCCCGTGCTTTCGCGCAGGGCTTCGAGGATCGGCCGGGCAACATCGACCTTGTCGAGGCCGGCGAGCCAGACGTGGGCGAGCTGCATCACGCCATGCGCCAGGCGAAATCGCTGCGGGTCGCCCTCCGCCTTGATCAGGCCCGTCGCGGCGAGCGTCTGCAGCAGGCGGTACAGCGTCGGCCGGCTCAGGCCGACGCGGCGCTGGATTTCTAGCACGCTGAGCGCCGGCTTGTCTGACGTGAAGCACTGCAGGATAGCGATGGCGCGATCGACCGCGCGGACGGTGCCGCCTTCGCCCTTTGTCTCGATGTCTTCCTTGGCCATCAGGCTATGCTCACCCTGGGTCGAATGGCGATGTCCGCTCCATGGACATATATCTCATTTTGGTGGACGCGTCTTGCGAATTCCTCTAAAGGCCAGCGGACCCTTAGCTCGCAGACGAGGGACAAAGCTCTGGAGGTGACGATGCGGTGGCTGGCAGTGCTGGCGGGCCTGCTCCTTGTTGCGCCGGCGGCGGCGCAGGACTGGCCGAGCAGGAACATCCGTGTGGTCGTGCCCTACCCCGCCGGCGGACCTGCCGATTTCATGGGCCGGCTCGCCGCGCAGAAGCTGCAGGAGAAACTTGGCGTCAGCGTCGTCGTCGAGAACCGCTCGGGCGCCAGCGGCACCATCGGCGCCGAGACGGTGCGGCAGTCGCCGCCCGACGGATATACTTTCCTCGCCGCGCCGGTCGTTCACATCCTGGGACGCCAGGTCGTCAAAGCCGTGCCGTACGATCCCGTTGGCGACTTCACGCCGATTGCCCGCTATGGCGAAGGGCCCCTCGTCGTGCTCGCCAATCCCGCCGCTGTGCCGGGCAAGACGCTCGCCGAGGCGCTGCCGGCCATCAAGAACAAGCCGGACGATTTTCGCTTCGGCCTGTCCGCGCTTGGCTCGCCAAATCATCTGGCGGTGCTCGAGTTCAACAAGCTCACTGGCCTCAATCTTCAGATCATCCCCTATCGCGGCTCGGCGCCGGCGCTGACCGATCTCGTCGGCGGTCAGGTGCAGCTGATGATCGATCCGATCATCACGGCGCTGCCGCTGGTGAAGGCCGGGCAGCTTCGCGCTCTTGCAGTGGCGAGTCCTCGCCGCAGCTCGGTGCTAGCAGACATCCCCACGACCGCGGAGACCGGATTGCCGGGACTCGTATCCTCTTCCTGGTATGGCCTGTGGGGCCCGAAGGATCTGCCGAAGGAAATCGTCGCACGTGTCAACGCCGTGCTGACCGAAGCCGCGCGCGAGCCCGCCGTGGTCGAGCGGCTTGCAACGCTCGGGTTCGAGCCGCTTTCCAGCACGCCGGAGGAATTTTCCGCCGTCATCGCCAGCGACCTGGCGCGGCACAGCGCGCTATTGAGTTCAGTCAAATTCGAGCCGCAGTAAGCTTGCGAGGAGGAGTCATCATGAGATTCTTGGGGCCGCTCAAGCTTGCCGTTCTGGGCGTCGTCGCGGCGTTGTCTGCTTCGCCCGCGCTGGCGCAAACCGACACCTGGCCCAATCGGCCGATCCGCATCGTCGTCGGCTTTGCGCCCGGCGGCAGCAACGACATCGTGGCGCGATTGCTCGCCGACAGGTTCAACAAATCGCTGGGCCAGCCCGCCATCGTCGAGAACAAGCCGGGCGCCGGCGGCGCCGTGGCGGCAACCTTCGTGAAGGGACAGGCGGCCGACGGATACACGCTGCTGGTCGGCGCCAGCGGCGCCATGGTCGTCGGCCCCGCGATCGGCGCGCCGGCAGCCTATGAAACGCTGGTCGATTTCGAGCCGGTCAGTATTTTGGGAACGTTTCCGCTCGTGCTGCTGGTCAATGCGCAGTCGCCGCATAAGAGCCTGAAGGATCTGGTCGCGTGGTCGAAGGCCAATCCCACGATGTCAAACTATGCGAGCGCATCGCCCACCTTCACGCTGGCGACGGAGCTGTTGAAGCTGCGCACCGGGGCTTCGATGCAGCGCGTGTCCTATCGCGGCACCAATGACGTGGTGCTCGCCGTTTTGGGCAACCAGGTCACGACAGCCATGACCGATACGTTGCCGGCCATGCCGCAGCTCAAGGACGGCAAATTGCGCGCGCTGGCGGTGACGTCGCCGAGCAGGCTTGCGGAATTGCCTGATGTGCCGACCATGGCTGAGGCCGGCATCAGCGGCGCTGAAGCCGTGTTCTGGACCGGCCTCTTCGTGCCCAGGGGCACGCCCAGGGAAATCATTGCCCGGCTCGAGGCCGAGGCGAAGGCTGCGATGCAGGATCCGGAAATCCGCCAGCGGCTGCGCGCGCTGGCGACCGACGCGGCAAGCAGCTCGCCGGCCGAATTTGCCGATCGTATCAAGGCGGACCTCAAGGCGTGGGGCGATGTCGCCAAGGCGGCGAATGTCACGCTCGAGTGAGAGTAGTGTACGGCGCTACTGAGCCGCCGGCGCTGCCTTGCCGCGCAGGCCCCAGAGGATCAGCGCAAAGGCGATGATGCCGGTGGGCGCAGCCGGATAGATCACGAGCTGGATCACGGTCTCCTGGAAATCGCTGCCGCGGGCGCCTTGCGCGGCGATCGGCATGATCGAGCCGCCCGCGCCCCACAGCGCAGCAATGACGAATGCCGCGATGGTCGCGAGCGCCGAGTAGACCAGGAACCAGAAGGCGATCCGCGCGACCGTCACGCCGAGATCGAGCATCGGCCAGAGCAGGCCCATGGCAAGGAACAAGACACCCGTGAAGCCGCTTAGGGTATGGACGGAGCGGCCGAGATGGGGTGCGGCCAGCACGGGAATGACAAATCCCTCGAGTGAGGTGAAGAGAAACAGGGCGACGCCAAGTTGCAGCAGGCAGCGCCCCTGGCGCGACAAGGTTTCCGGCAGGTTCATGATTAGCCTCCGTTTCGCGATGCGCCGGATCACGTCCTGCCCGCCCCTCGGGTCCAGCGCCAATGGGAGCACCAGATGAACCTCGTCACGCACAAGAAGTTCAAGGGCGATCGCCTGATGCCATGGGGCAAGGGCACCGTCGTCACCGGCGCCCGCGGATTTGTCTTTCTATCCGGCAACACCGCCACGACTGATGACTACGATCCACTCAAGCAACGAGGCCATGGCGCCGGCAATCCGGCGGCGCAATGGCGCGCGATCCTCGGCAACATCAAAGCGGATCTCGAGGAGCTCGGCTCTTCGCTCGAGCATCTGGTCAAGCTGACCTTCTACGTCAAGGGACCGTTTCCGAACGGCGGCGTGCTCTCCTCGCCGAATTTCCGTCAGGACGTGCTGGACGACTTCTTTGCAGAGCATTGTCCAAGACTCTGCAGCACCGACAACCCGCCGCCATCTGAGGTGATCGGGGTCGCCGCGCTGGCGCATCCCGATATCGTCATCGAGATCGTGGCGATCGCAGCGGTGCCGGACCGGTAGAAAGTTCCTGTTCCCTGTCGCCGGCCTGCCATTTCCGGCTTGACTCATCCATAACCCGGTGGTTATACATCGATCCATAACCAACGGGTTATCGATCGAGATGACGAAGGCCCACGACGTGCTGTTCCGGACGCTCGCCGACCCGACGCGGCGGGCGATCTTCGAGCGACTGTGCCGCGACGGCGAGCAGACCGTCGGGGCGCTGACCGCGCGGGCCGGCATCTCGCAGCCGGCGGTCTCGAAGCATCTCGGCGTGCTGAAGCAGGCCGGCCTGGTGCGCGACCGTCATGAAGGCCGCCAGACGCATTACAGCGCGCAGCTCTCGGCGCTGGCCCCGCTGATCGACTGGACCAGCCGGCTGACCGGGTTTTGGGAAAAGCGATTCGACGATCTCGAGGACTTGCTGAAAAGGATGGACCAATGACAAGCGCCGCCACCGAAACCCGCTCCGTCGTCGTCGAACGTGACATGCCGCATCCGCCGCAAAAGCTCTGGCGCGCACTGACGCAACCGCATCTGATGGAGGAATGGCTGATGAAGAACGATTTTGCCCCGCAAGTGGGCCACCGGTTCAATCTGCGCGGCGACTGGGGCGGCGTGCTGGACTGCGAGGTGCTGGTGGTCGAGCCGAACCGGGAGCTGTCCTACAGCTGGAACCATGTCCATGACGACGCGGCCTACAATCTGCAGAGCGTGGTGACGTTCACGCTCACCCCGACGCCCACGGGAACGCTGCTGCGCATGGAGCAGGTGGGCTTCCGCCCCGACCAGAAGCAGGCGATTGGCGGCGCCAAATTTGGCTGGCAGCAGATGTTCGACAAGCTCGAACAGGTGGCGACGCGCGCGGACTGACGTCGTTTCGTCGCGATTTCGAAAGGGAGACCCAATGAACTGGAACAAGCTGATACGGCAAACCCACCGCTGGCTGTCCATCGCCTTCACCGTGGCGGTCATCGTCAACGTCATCGCCATGGTGCAAGAGAAGCAGGCCGTATGGATCGGCCTGCTGGCGCTGTTCCCGCTCATCCTGCTGATGGTCAGCGGACTCTACATGTTCGCCCTGCCCCACGTGGCCAGGTGGCGAAATGCGTAGGGCAGATTAGCCGCAAGGGGTAATCCGCCGCGATTTCAACAAATAAGAATGGCGGATTACGCTTCCGTCTTCGCTCTTCGATCTTCGTCGGACACGTCGCTAATCCGTCCTACGCAGACTACACTGGTGCAATGAACGGCAAGGTAATCAAGAGATCAGCGAAGAAGCGCACGGCCAAGCGAGCCGCCGCAAAGTCGGCCCTGCTCGCCGGCGGCAATCCGCAGATCGCCAAGGCCGAGGGCGACGCGCCCGTGCAGGCCTATATCGCGGCGATGCCGGGCTGGAAGCGCGATGTCGGCCGCAAGCTGGATGCGCTGATCGTGCGCGCCGTGCCCGGCGTGCACAAGGCGGTCAAATGGAATTCGCCGTTTTACGGCATCAAGGACCAAGGATGGTTCCTCAGCTTTCATTGCTTCACGAAATACGTCAAAGTGACGTTCTTCCGCGGCGCGTCGCTGCGCCCTCTCCCACCCGGCGAGTCCAGGCACAAGGAAGTGCGCTATCTCGACGTCCGCGAGAACGAGGAGACCGACGAAGCGCAGTTCGCCGATTGGGTCAAGCAGGCCAGCCGGCTGCCCGGCGAGCGGATGTAGTCTGTAGGATGGGTTGAGCGCAGCGAAACCCATCGAAAGTTTTCGCGACAAGATGATGGGTTTCGCGAGGGCTCAACCCATCCTACGGCTGAGATGTGAGAGAACAGCACCGACCATGAAGAAAGCGACCACCAAGACGAGCGCGAAGCAAGCCGGCAACGAGTCTCCTGCCCGCCTGATCGATGCGCGGATCAAGAAGCTTGGCGACTGGCGCGGCGAGATACTGGCGCGCGTCCGCGACATCATCAAGCAGGCCGACCCCGACGTGGTCGAGGAAGTGAAATGGCGAAAGCCGTCGAACGGAATGCTCGGCGTTCCGGTGTGGGAGCATGACGGCATCATCTGCACCGGCGAGACCTACAAGGCCGCCGTGAAGCTGACATTTCCGAAGGGCGCTTCGCTGAGAGACCCCGCGGGCCTCTTCAACGCCAGTCTCGAAGGCGGCACCCGCCGCGCCATCGATATTCACGAGGGCGAGACGATCAACGAGAAGGCGCTGAAGGCGCTGTTTCGCGAAGCGGTGGAGTCGAATGTTTCGGCGCAGGCCGCTCGCACCCGGAAGAAATCGTAGGGTGGGCAAAGGCGCGCAGCGCCGCGCCCACCTTGCTTGCGTGCTCTTGAAGGTGGGCACGCTTCGCTTTGCCCACCCTACGACGCCTTCAGACCAGCTCCCGCGCCAGCGCGACGAGACAGCCGCACTGCTCATCCGTTCCAACGGTGATGCGCAGGAAGTCCTGGATCCGCGGTTTCGCAAAATGCCGCACCAGCACGCCGCGCTCGCGCAAGCCTGCTGCGAGCCCGGCGCCGCTGCGGCCGGGGTGGCGCGCGAACACGAAATTCGCAAGCGACGGCAGCACCTCGAAGCCGAGGCCCGTGAGCGCGCGGGCGAGCTGCTCCCGGCTTGCCATGATGCGCCGGCGCGTTTCCTCAAACCATGCGTCGTCCTTGATCGCTTCGACCGCGCCCGCAACCGCAAGGCAATCGAGCGGATAGGAATTGAAACTGTCCTTCACCCGCTCCAGCGCCTCGATCAGCGGCCGTTGGCCGACCGCAAAGCCGACGCGCAGGCCCGCCAGCGCCCGCGACTTCGAGAGGGTCTGCACGACAAGCAGATTGTCGTGGCCCGCCACCAGCGGCACGGCGCTCTCGGCGCCGAAATCGACATAGGCTTCATCGACGACCACGAGCCGGTCGGGGTGCTCCGCCAGCAGCGCCTCGATCGCCTCGCGCGGCAGCGCGATGCCGGTCGGCGCGTTCGGATTGGCCAGCAGGATGGCGCTGCACGGCCGGCGGTAGTCGGCAATCTGCAGCCGCATGTCGGCATCGAGCGGCACCTCCTCGTAGCGGACGCCATAGAGGCGGCTATAGACCGGGTAGAAGCTGTAGGTAATGTCGGCAAACAGCAGCGGCGCATCGTGCTTGAGCAGCGCCTGGAAAGTGTGGGCGAGCACTTCATCCGAGCCGTTGCCGACGAAGACTTCCTCCACTGCCACACCATGGCGCGCTGCGATCGCCTCGCGCAGCGCGGTTGCGCGCGGATCGGGATAGAGGCGAAGACGTTCCGCGGCGGCGGCAATCGCCGCCAGCACGCGCGGCGACGGCGGGTAAGGGTTTTCGTTAGTGTTGAGCTTGATGAGGCCGTCCTGCTTCGGCTGCTCGCCGGGCACGTAAGGCGACAGGGATTCGACGACGGGGCTCCAGAAGCGGCTCATGGCGTGTGACCTGATGGGTAGCGGCGGATTACGCTTACGCTAATCCGCCCTCAGCTTCCACCCGCCCTGCCCGTCGCGCCGGGCGCACCACGGTGACGCTGCACGGCGCTTCGCCCGCGACTTTGGACGAGACGCCGCCCAGGATCGAGCGGGCGAACGAATTCTGCCGCGCGCCGATCACGATGTGATCGACGTGGTTGACGTCGGCGAATTCGAGGATGGCCTCCGCAGGATCGAAGGCCTCGAGCACATGCACCGTCAGCCGGCTCTGGTCGAGCTTCAGCGGCTGCGCCCAGTGCGCGAGCGCAACCATGCGGTCGACGTGCTTGTTGCGCCCTTCCTCGTCGAGCGTGCGGTCGACGGCGAGCCGATTGAGCTTCAGCACGTTGAGGCAGGCCAGCCGCGCCGCGGGCAAGGTCGCCAGCACCTGCCTGGCGGTGACACGCAGCGCGTCATGCAGCGGCTCGGCGTCCTCCGACAGGTCAATGGCGACGACCACGATCGGGCTGGAAGCAAGCTGCGCGGCGACATCGGATTTCGGCTTGGCCAGCAGATCGCCGCGGTTGAAGCGGCGGCGCCACACCGTCGTCAGCGGATCGCGCTCCGCTTTTTCCGAGCGCGCGGTGAGCTTGACCTCGCCCGGGTGGCCGAGGTCGAAGGCCAGCTGCGCGGCGGTCGGATAGCGCCAGGCCGGCTCGATCTCGAGGCAGCGCAGCACGATCTCCTGCAGCCAGGGCGGATAATCGTGCCGGTACCGGCGCGGCGGGTACGGGTCGCGCCACAGCCGGCGCCGAACCGCGCGCAGGGTTTCGCCCTCGCCGAACGGCCGCTCGCCCGTGGTGAAGAAATAGAGGAGAACGCCGAGCGAAAAGATGTCGCTGCGCGGATCGTCACGCACGCCCGACAGCCGCTCCGGCGCCATATAGGGCGCGGTGCCGTAGGGCACGCGGAATTCCTCCTGCAGCAGGTCAGGCAACTGGTTGTGGTGCGACAGGCCGTAATCGATCAGCACCGCCTCGCCGGTTTCGCGGAACATGACGCTGCTCGGCTTGATGTCGTGATGCACGACATTTTGCTTGTGCAGGTCGCAGAGCGCGTCCGCGATCTTGCCGACCAGCACCCTCGCCTCCTCATAAGGCAGCGGCAGGTCGTCGAGCCGGCGGTACAGCGTGGCGCCGGGAAGGCGCTCCATCACCACATAGGCCTGGCGCGCGAAATCGCCGGTGCCGAACCATTTTGGCACGTGCGGCCCCGAAAGCCGCGGCAGGATCATCTGCTCCATCTCGAAGCTGACGATGGCGGCCGGGTCTTCGCCCTCCGACACGCGCGGGATCTTCATCAATAGCGGCACGGAGATGTCGGGATGGGTGACGCTCCACAGCGTCGCCATGCCGCCGGAGTGAACCTGCTCGCCGATGACAAAGCCGTCGATGACGGTGCCGGGCTCGACTTTCGATTTCGTCATCGCTCACCGCCCCATGAAAAGCCGCTCGGCGAGCCATGACGGCAGGCCGTTGGCGAGAATGCGGTCGGCAGCCGCCGCGATGTCGTACGGCGCGCGGCAATAGGTGATCTCGTATTTCTCGGTGTCGAACATCACGAAGGATGCGGCTGGGTTGCCGTCGCGCGGCTGGCCGACCGAGCCCAGCACGGCGAGCCATTGCCGCCCGCGCAACAGCTGCACGGGAACGCCGGTGACCGGGACAAAGCTTGTCATCTTGGCGGTGGCCGACATCGAATAGAGCGCCGGGCGATGGATATGGCCGCAGAAGGTGACATGCGCTGATGTCGCGATCATGCTGCGCCCGGCATCGGCCGCGTCGCGCACGTAGCGCCAGCGCTCGGGGCTTGAGGCCTCGGAATGCACGTAGAGCCGCGTCTCCTCCGCCACGGTGTATGGCAGGCCGGCAAGGAATTGCCGCTGCGGCGCGCTCAGCCGGCCGCGCGTCCATTCGACCGCGGCCTGCGCCTCGGCATTCATGCTCTCGGCGGAAGTCATCATCGCGTTGTCGTGATTGCCGCGCACGACCGGCGTGCCGGCGGCGGCAAGCTCCATCACGGTATCGACCGCCCATTCGGGATCGGCGCCGTAGCCGACGACGTCGCCGAGGCAGACCATTCGTTCGGCGCCCTTGGCGCGCGCCGCCTCGAGGCAAGCGGCAAAGGCCGGCCGGTTGGCGTGAATGTCGGCAAAGATGGCAAGCCGCACGTGTCCTCCGCAAGCGATCCTATCGGTCCCGGCAGGGGCCGGACCTGATGGATATCAAACTATTGCGGAGAGTGCAGTGAGTGTCAGCGCTTGCGCGGGGCTTCCAGGCTCTTGAGCAGCAGATCCAACAGCGCGTCGATCCGCGCGGCCCTGGCGGGGTCCTTCCACTCGTCGGCATGGGCGGGGTGGTGATAGCGGGTGGTGGCCTCGAACACCGCGCGCGCGGTCGACTTGACGTCGGTCACCTGGAAGGCGCCCTGCTTCACGCCGTCGGAAATGATCTGCGCGACCTGCTCGATCATGCGTTCCCGGTGCGCCCGCACCGACTCGCAGGCTTCCTGCGCTAGCGTGAGGTAGGTCGCAAACATCTCGGGGTCTTCGGTGACCTTCTTGTACTTGATGTCGATCATGGTGCGCAGCCACTTCTCGAGCCGCGCCGGCGCGGGTCCGGTGCTCTCCGCGATCTTCTGCAGCGGCGCGTTGGCGCGGTCGAGCCAGCGCTTCGCCACCGCCTGGCGCAGCGAAGCCTTGCTCGGAAAATGGCGATAGACGCTGCCGTGGCTCACATCGAGCGCACGCGCAACGTCGACGACGGTGGCCTTGGCCAGCCCATAGCGGCGCAAGACCTCCTCGGTAGCCTCGAGAATACGCTCAGGCGTCAGGACGACGACTTCGTTCATGTACGTTCCCTTTGCGTCTCTCTAGATCAGCGGCTTAGCGGACGAATCTCCCCGCCTCGGCCTCGAGATGGCGGGCAACCAGCTGGTTCACCCAGAGCTGGAATCGAGCAGCCAGATAAAGAATCTCTGCAGTCATGGTCTTAAGTCCTTCAGTTTTCGAGGTCGCCTCCTTTTGCAACTGGTCGACCCACGCGGCGCCCTGGTCACTTGTTGTTTTTGGCATGCCCCATTCGGGCATCATGCTCGGGCGTCGAAAGTGGATATAGCATCTCGCGCTGACAGATTTCAATATCTGTTATTCACACTTCTGTGATCCACCGGTGCGCCCGATGGCGTGGCCTCTATTGCTCGGCGTCCTTGGGAGGCATCCGGGGCGGCAACAATGGCGTGAACACGGGACCCTGCGCGTCGGCCGCCGGCGTCGTAAACTCGCCGGTCGTGGAATCGCCGCCTGATGTCTCCAGGATCGTCTTCGGGGTGATGTATTCCCGGACGAGGTCCATGATGGTGCCGTCGCCGCCGCCAAAATCCGCGGCGCGCCCGCCCTGCTGGCGCCCGGCCTTGATCTCGTTCTCCGCGGCAAGCGTTTTCTCGGCCAGGCGGGCGTTGTAGGGAACGCGGAACGCCCGGGGAGCTGCACTTGGCCGGTTGCCGTCATCGAGCTCCTCGACCCACAGGTAAATCGAGCCGGGATCGCCCTCGAGCGAATGCGGCTCCACGATTCGCGCGGACAGCAGCTTGAAGTAGGCGGGCAGCCTGTCCGTCGTCGCCCAGCCGAGCAGGGAGCGCATTCCGCCGAAGCTGACCACATAGAACGTGCTGGTCAGGACGACAGCAACAGCCTTCAGCGACCAATGCAGCCGCGCATAGACCAGCACCAGCAGCAGCAGCGCACCGATCACGGCGTAGGCAACCGCCAAGGTAACGATGACCGATTGCACGTTAGTCACGGCGTATCCTCACCCCCGTCTTCGGGTCGATATCCGCGCCATTCCGGCTGACGTTGCGGAACGTCTCCAACAGCGATTTCGGCCGCTGATCGACGTTGATGACCTTGCCCTCGGCATCGAGGCGAAACCGCACCGCGGTCTTCTCGTCGCCGGTGCGATTGAGCGTCAGCTTGTTGTCGAAGATCACCTGCACCGTCGGATTGAGCTTCTGCACCCTCACATGCGCGTCGACCGGCTCGCGTGTGGTCGCCCGGAAGTGCGAGATATTGACGGTGTATTCGCCGGCCAGGATGCCGCGCACGGTGACGATCTCCTCCCGGATCGGCGAAGGGATCTTCTTGCCGTTCACGATGATGAAATCGTTGGCGCCGCCGCGATCGTCGCGGTCGAGCGTCAGGAAACCGGCCTCGCGGTGGCGATACCATGCAATGTTGCCGGCGGGATCCTGCACAAACAGGTCAAGATCGTCGGGATGATTGTCGGGCCAGTCCATCGTGATCATGAACTCGGCCTTGAAATCGATCTTGCCTTCCTTGGAATCGGGCGACACGGCAAGCAACGCCAGAAAAAACAGGAAGGCGATCACCTGCAGCGCCTTGAACAGCATCACGCCGAGCGGATCGAAATTCTCGTCCCGCGGGTAGAGGCCGAAATCATCCAGCATGACGGCGTTCCAAGGCCGGGGTGACATGCGTCTCGGTCAGCATGACGGCATCGGAAAACACCCGCTGGGTCGCGACATCGAGCATGTAATACTGGATCCTGACCAGGATCGATCCGATCAGGCCGGCCAGCGTGGTGTACATTGCAACCGCCATGCCGTCGCTCATCAGCCCCATCGAGGATTTCATTGCGACCTTGTCGGCGGCATCAAGGGTCGCGATCGGCGCGAGCATGATGATGAAGCCGATGATGGTCCCGAGCAGCCCGAGCTTCATCAGCGTGTCCGAGACGAAGGCGCCGAAACCATTTGAACCACGCAGCCGGTCGGCCAGCGCGCGCAGCAGCAGCGTCTGGTCGAGCCGACCGGCGGCTTGCGCCCTTGCCTTCTCCACCAGGCTGCGGATGTGATCGGCCACCAGCCCGCGCGGCAGCTCGCGCGCATCGGCCTCAAGAATGCTGGCCGCGTCAGGCGCGGTCAGGATGGCGCGGCAGCCACGGGCGGCCTCCGCTTCACGCGCAATCGCGCGCGTGCGCCAGAAGCAATGGACGCAAGTGACAATGTAGAGAACAGCGATGATGCTGGAGATGTAGGTTCGGTCCGAGCTGACCATGAGGTGGATCAGCCCATAACGCCATAGCAGGAAGGCCGCGAAAATCGAAAGGCCGGTGAAGATCATCCAGATCAGCAGGACGTCGCGCTCGCCTGAATCCCGCCCCGCTGATGCGCTCGGCTCCGCCGCTATGGAACTCATGCTGTGTTCGCTCCCTGCGGGCACTATTCCATAGCTTCGCCCGCCCAAGAACCCACGGTTTTGTTAATTCAGTGGTGGCCGGCCCGTCCAAAGACATCTGCCCGAACGTCGTTGGCCGATTTTCCCGATCGGTATCGCCTTGGGCTCGGCCATGTCCCTCCCGGATCAGGCGTTTTTCCCCCGTCCAGAGTTCCCTTTGGGTGGCCTCCCGCCGCACGATTTGCTAAAGCGCGGCGTAACCCCGAACGCCAGAGCAGTCGATGATCCCCCGCTATACCCGCCCGGAAATGGCCTCCATCTGGGAGGCGCAGACGCGTTTTAAGATCTGGTTCGAGATCGAGGCGCATGCGGCGGACGCGCTGGCCGAGCTCGGCACAATCCCGAAGGAGGCCGCCAGGACCATCTGGGCCAAGGCGAAAAACGCCACCTTCGACGTGGCGCGGATCGACGAGATCGAGCGCGAGACCAAGCACGACGTCATCGCCTTCCTGACTCATCTGGCCGAAATCGTCGGCCCCGAGGCGCGCTTCGTGCACCAGGGCATGACCTCCTCCGACGTGCTCGACACCTGCCTCAACGTGCAGCTGGTACGCGCGGCGGACCTGCTGATTGCCGACATCGACAAGGTGCTGGCGGCGCTGAAGGCGCGCGCCTTCGAGCACAAGATGACGCCGACCATCGGTCGTTCCCACGGCATCCATGCCGAGCCGGTCACCTTTGGACTGAAACTCGCCTATGCCTATGCCGAATTCTCCCGCGGCCGTGAGCGGCTGCTCGCCGCGCGCAAGGAAGTCGCGACCTGCGCGATCTCGGGCGCGGTCGGCACCTTTGCCCAGATCGATCCGCGTGTCGAAGAACATGTCGCAAAAGCGATGGGCCTCACCCCTGAGCCGGTCTCGACCCAGGTGATCCCGCGCGACCGCCATGCGATGTATTTCGCCACGCTGGGCGTGATCGCGGCCTCCGTGGAACGGCTGGCGGTCGAAATCCGCCATTTGCAGCGCACCGAGGTGCTGGAGGCGGAAGAATTCTTCTCGGAGGGCCAGAAGGGCTCCTCCGCCATGCCGCACAAGCGTAACCCCGTGCTGTCGGAAAACCTCACCGGCCTGTCGCGCATGGTGCGCGCCTACGTGACGCCGGCGCTGGAGAACGTGGCGCTCTGGCACGAGCGCGACATCTCGCACTCTTCCGCCGAGCGCATGATCGGCCCCGACGCCACCGTGACGCTCGACTTCGCGCTGATCCGCCTCGCCGGCCTCGTCGAGAAGCTGCTGGTGTACCCCGCCAACATGCAGAAGAACCTCGACCGGCTCGGCGGGCTCGTGCATTCGCAGCGCGTGCTGATCGCGCTGACGCAAAAGGGCGCCAGCCGCGAGGACGCCTACAAATTCGTGCAGCGCAATGCCATGCCGGTGTGGCGCGGCGAAGGCGATTTCCAGACGCTGCTGAAAAAGGACGCCGACGTGAAGAAGTATCTCAGCGACAAAGAGATCGCCGAGCAGTTCGACCTCGGCTATCACCTGAAGCACGTCGACACGATCTTCAGGCGCGTGTTCGGGGCGGCCTGAGCCGTCCCGACGCCGCCCGGGCCTAGTCGCGCGAGCTGACGTTGAGATGCTCGATCTTGATGGTCGCGCTGCCTTTGTTATTGGCATAGAAGTCGTAAAACGCCCTCAGCCCGATAACCGAGTCATTGACAAAGACGAACACCTCGCCGTCGCTGCGTGGTCTGAACCGGGCCTCGTACAGCTTCCCCTGCCCCGGCGTTACCAGCTTCATATCGAGCACATGCTCTTCGCCGCCCTTGCTGCCGACCCTGAGGACCGGCACGAACCAGCGCGAGAAAACCACACGACGGAACGGAAGGCCCAGGTACATCAGCGGCGACATCCCCTTGAAGCCAAATCCGCGAGGATCCGTCGCGAGGGCGCTATCGGACCAATCCGACGTCACTTCCAGCAGGACGCGATACTCCTCGTCCCGGGCGACCTTGATCCCGGTCGGCATGCAGAAATTCGTGGTGTCGAAGCTCGCGGGCGCCGGGCCGTTGACGCAGAACTTGCCGAACGCGTCGGCCGTGCGGAACGACAATTGGCTCGCGAATGCAACAATGATCAGCAGAATGAGGATGGCAAACAGCGATGGCAGCCCCTGATGCTTGAGCCAGTAGAAGAAGATCCGATAGAGCGGGTTGGTGCGGAAACCGTACGCCAGGCCTTCCCACCATTTCCGGGGTTTTGGCCGCCTGATCCAGATCGCGCGCATGTAGTCGCGGATCCTGCCCTGCAGCCAGCCGCCGAAGAACAGCAGGAAGCCGACGACGACGATGCCCAGCGCCAGATAGCCGGGCGCCGCGCTGTAGGCGTCGAGCCAGGGTGAGAGCATCGACGGCAGGAACGCGCCGGCAAGCGCAATGATCGGCCGCAGCAGCACCAGCGGCGTATCGGCGCCGAGATCGGGATGGTCCAGCAGCGGCACGGCGGCCAGCAACAGCGAGGCACCGACGCAGAGGAAATAGACGATGCGGCGCAGCCAGACCCGATTCCAGATCCGGTGGGTTTGCAGGTCGTAGCGATTGGCCGGATCGCTGGGAGCGTTTCCATGCGAGAGATTGCCGGCCTTGTCGGTGATCTCGTAGGCCGGCGGCAATACGATCGGCACATATCCGTCGGTCGCGACGTTGAAGGGTGGCGGTGGCACCGGCTTGTTGGTCGCTTCGATGCGGTCGAACACCGCCTCGTGGATGATCGGCGCGGGCGGCCAGAGATACTCGGTGCCCGGCGCCAGATCCTTCTTCACGGCCTTCTGGACGATTTTGGCGTCCGGATCGCGGTTGATCAGCGCGCCGAACATGTAGTCGAGATCGCCCAGGAACGAGCGCTTGTAGGGCGGCGCATTGTAGATTTCATGGATGTTGCGCGGCTTGTAACGGTAATAGCCGGCAAAGCCATGCCGCGAATCGTTCAGCTTGTCGAAGCGGTCCGCCAGCGACCGCATCTCCTGAAGCTGGACGGGATTGTAGCGAAGCCCATAGGCCCCGGCGCGATCGAACATCCAGTCCAGGCAGTAGTGAGCCAGTCCGTCCTGCGGATAGCCGCCGCCGACGTCGCAGTGCACGCCGACGAACCAGACCTGGCTGAGCCGCCTGTTGTCGATCGGCTTCAGCGTTGCGCGGTCGGGCACGTCGGGCACCCAACCCTGATTCATGTCGTGGAGCTTGCCATCGACCGTGCTGCGGACATAGCGCTCGTCCCAGATCACCGGTCGGAAGGCGTCCCGCTCGTCCTCCAGCGCCAGCGCATGGCAGGCCCGGTGAATTTTCGAGCTCATGAAGCGATCGGGCATCGACAGCGGCCAGTACCAGTAGTCGATCGCGCTGATGATCTCCTCGATCGGGCCACCATAGGCATCGACGGTGTCCCACACGCCGAGGAAGTGGATTTTCGGAACGTCTACGCGCGCGACAGAAAGCGGGATGCCGAACATCGAGCGATAGGCCTTGATGCAGAGGTCGCGCAGCAAGCGCAGCAGGCCCACGAACCACATGATACTGGTGAAGCGCCGCCGGTAGGCACGGTAGGCGTCCGCGGCATAGCGCGCCAGCGCGGCCTCGTCGCCGTCATAAGGCACCAAGCCCTCGCGCGCGATCAGGCCGGCGACCACGCGGATGGTGAAGGCGCCGCGGCTAAAACCAAAGCCGTAGATGCGGTCGCCTTCGACGTAATTGCGGCAGCAGAAGCTGTAGATGTCGATGACGTTGCGCTTCAGGCCGAAGCCGAAGATGCCGCCGAGGACCGCAAACAGCTTGAAGGACGATGTGCCGACGCCGTTGTCATAATAGGCGACCTGCTTCGTCGCGTCCGTCAGGTCGAGCGTTTGGAACATGCGCCAGACATTGGTCTTGAAGAGCTTTGAAGAACTATTTCCGGTGCCGTCGGAGAGCAGAACAATATTTTTCGACATGGATGACCCCCGTCGTCCAGAATGCCGTAAAAAGCGCATCGTCGCGCGAAATTGCGGAGCGCGCAAGGCTCAATCAAAGCGGGAGTGCGGCGGCTCGCTCGCCGAAGCCGGATCGTGCCAGGCCGGCGTATCGCCAACCGCGCGAGCGGAAATCCGCCCCGACACGCGCCCTGCCCGCTTCAAAGCACCTGTTTCGCAACCGCGGATCGGCTAAAATCCCCCCGTGCCAGCGCCTCCCACGATTCTTGTTTTCGATTCCGGCCTCGGCGGCCTCACCGTGCTGCGCGAGATCGTCGCCGCGCGGCCGGATGCGCATTACGTCTATGTCGCCGACGACGCGTTCTTTCCCTACGGCCACCACAGCGAGGAGCAGATTGTCTCCCGCGTGGTGCCGCTGGTCGGTAAGCTGATCGAAAACCATGAGCCCGATCTCGTGGTGATCGCCTGCAACACCGCCTCCACGCTGGTGATGGCACATTTGCGCAGCGCCTACACCGTCCCCTTCGTCGGCACGGTGCCCGCGATCAAGCCGGCCTGCGCCAGCTCGAAGACCAAGCGCGTGTCGGTGCTCGGCACCAAGGGCACGGTGAAGCGCGAATACACCCACGGCCTGATCCGCGATTTCGCAAGGGGATGCCAAGTGACGCTGGTGGGCTCGCCCGAGCTGGCATCGCTCGCGGAAGCAGCCCTTAGCGGCGAGACGGTCCGTGACGCCGACATCGCGGCCGAAATCGCGCCCTGCTTCGTGGGCGAGGCCCAGAACGCCGCCGCGCGCACCGACACGGTCGTGCTGGCCTGCACGCATTATCCGCTGCTGCTGGAGCGGCTCGCAAAACTCGCGCCCTGGCCGGTCGACTGGATCGATCCGGCGCCCGCGATCGCGCGGCGCGTGGTCGACCTGATCGGCAAGCCCGGCGACATCTTTGATGGCGCCGGCGCGGAGATGATTTTCACCTCGGGCCGGCCGCATACGCTCAGTCAGGCGCTCATGCCGTTTTTCGGTGGCCGCGTTCCGGCCTAGGGCGGCGAGGCATTTCCTAAATCCGACTGGATGCCCGACGCTTAGGGGTACCTTCGCAAAGACCAAAGGATAGCGTTCGTCAGGAGCCGCTGGTAACGGGCGTCCTGCCAAACCGACGGTTCGTGGCCCAGCGCCGTATAGAATACGCGTCCCTCGCCGTAGAAGCGGGTCCATGCGAGAGGCCAACCATAGAATCGTTGATGCACGCCGCTCTTGCCAAGGTCCACCGAGCTAGGGTCGAGGCGCAGAAGCACGCGTGATCCACGATAGTCGAAGTCGCTGATCTGGTAGATCTCGTCCTCTAGTCGCAAAGAATTCTCGAGAAAGGCTACGACGGGATCGCCGGGATCAACCACCTCGATGGTCACGGCCTGATGCCAGGGATGGCCATCGAAGTAGCCGCCGACCAGATTGAGATAGTCTGGCCAAGTGTAGAACGTATCGGTCGCCGAATGAACACCGAGGAATCCGCGGCCCGAGCGCACAAAGTTGAGAAGAGCTGTCCTTTGTGCGTCGCTCATCGGAAGTTCGCCTGACGTGTAGAACATGACTGCGGCGTAGCGCTCGAGGCTTTCGGCCGAAAGTTCAGACGTGTCTTCCGTTGCCGTGACTTCGAAGATGCCCGAATCGCTTCCGAGCTGAGTCAGGATTGTCTTGGAAAGCGGTAGGACTTGATGCCGGTAGCCAGCCGAGCGAGTGAAGTAGAGGACGCGCTTTTTTGGTTGCTCCGCACGCGCGCCGAGCGGTCGCGCTGCCGCTGCGCCGCCAATGAGCGCGATGAAATCACGCCGCCTCACGTTCCGCTCCACGAAAACCCAGGCAATCATGCACCTCAAAGAAGATTAGCACAGATCAGCCCAGCACTGGCCCTTTAGCCTCTGCCGGCTTATGGTCCCCTCGCCGAATGATGACCTGGTCATTTCATCAGGGAGTTTCCATTGACCTCCGCGAAGCCTGCGCCACTCAACCGCCTCAAGAAGATGTGGCGCGAGGGCCGCCCCACTTTTGGCGCCATCGCCACCATTCCCTCGATCCAGACCGTGCGGATCATGGCGCAGTCGCTGGACTGGATCATCGTCGATCTCGAGCACGGGCCGATCGATCTCGGCACGGCGCACGCGATGATCATGGCGACCGCGGGCACGCCCTGCGTGCCGATGCTGCGCATTGCCGCCAATGAGCCGTGGCTGGCGAAAGCGCCGATGGATCTCGGCGCGCTCGGTATCAATTTTCCGATGATCTGCAGCCGTGCCGATGCCGAGAAGGCGGTACGCAGCGTGCGCTATCCGCCCAGGGGCGAGCGGCTGTGGGGCCCGTTCCACGCGCCGTTCCGCTGGAACGTGTCGATGAACGACTACATGGCGACCGCCAATGACGACATGATCTGCATCGTCACCATCGAGCATGTCGAGGCGGTCAACCGCATCGACGAGATCATGGCGACGCCCGGCATCGACCTCGCGGTCATCGGACCGGGCGACCTCGCCACCTCCATCAACAAGCGCGGCCTGCCCGACGACCCCGAGGTGGTGGCGCTGATGCAGCGCGCCGAGCAAGGCATTTTGAAAAGCGGCGTGCCGATCGGTGGCGTGGCGCGCACCGCGGAGGCGGCCAATGCCATGATCGCGCGCGGCTATGCGGCGCTGGCGCTGGGGTTCGACTGGTCGCTGCTCCAGCGCGGCATTGCGGCGAGTTTTGAAGGCATCAAGCGCTGAGCCATCCGCCTTTCTTGCCCACAGTGTCGCTGCTAGGGTCCACGTGCTTTTGGGAGAAACATCATGACAAGAAGAATCGTTCTCGCGCTTATGGCGGCAAGCCTTGCCATTGCGGGCGCCGCCATCGCCCAGCAGGCCGCAATCAGGCGCACGCCGCTGCAGAAGATCGACTTCCCTGCCGGCTACAGCACGGTCACCGCAATCGCCGAAATTCCCGCTGGTGGCGCCGCCGGCCGCCATACCCATCCCGGGGTCGAGGCCGGCTATATCCTCGAGGGGGAAGTCGAGTTTCTGGTCGAGGGCCAGCCGCCGAAAAAGCTGAAAGCCGGCGATTCCTATCAAGTCCCTGAAGGTGTCGCGCACGATGCCAAGGTGATCGGCGACAAGCCTGCAAAGGTACTAGGAACTTACGTGGTCAAGGCAGGCGAACCACTGGCCAAGCCGGCGCCATGACTTTACTATAATACCGTAAGCGACCTGGGCGGAGCGAGCAAAGCCGTGCTCTGATGGCTCGTCGCTTTGGTTTGACAGCGGGGCCGTTTCTGCTAGAAACCGCCCTGCTCGCGGGCCGTTTTCGGCCCGCGATGCGTTTCGCGACCCGTGGTCCGTCCTTGAGCTTTCAAGCCGGACCTGTCGGCAGCAGGGAAATCCCGGCTGCACAGGAGGGCGCGTCTCCTCAAACCGTAAATCTTGACCAAAGAGGACGCGATGACAAAGCGCAGTGAGTCGAAATACAAGATCGATCGCCGCATGGGCCAGAATATCTGGGGCCGCCCGAAGAGCCCCGTGAACCGCAGGGAATACGGCCCCGGCCAGCACGGCCAGCGCCGCAAGGGCAAGCTTTCCGACTTCGGCGTGCAGCTGCGTGCCAAGCAAAAGCTGAAGGGCTATTACGCCAACATCTCAGAGCGCCAGTTCCACGGCATCTATGTCGAGGCCAGCCGCATGAAGGGCGATACCGGCGAACAGCTGATCGGCCTTTTGGAGCGCCGTCTCGACACCGTGGTCTACCGCGCCAAGTTCGTCTCGACCATGTTCGCCGCGCGCCAGTTCATCAACCACGGCCACGTCAAGGTGAACGGCCGCCGCGTCAACATCGGCAGCTACAAGCTCAAGGTCGGCGACAGCATCGAGGTGAAGGAATCCTCCAAGCAGCTCACGCCGGTGCTGGAAGCAACCCAGCTCCCCGAGCGCGACGTGCCTGACTTCCTCGAAGTCGACCACGGCAAGATGACGGCGAAATTCGTCCGCATCCCCGGCCTCTCCGACGTGCCGTTCCCGGTGCAGATGGAGCCGCATCTGATCGTCGAATTCTATTCGCGCTGATCGGTTTTGGTGGAGTGCGATATCGAAGGCCCCGGTTTTGCCGGGGCCTTTTTGTTGAGATATGTTCCGTGCATGTCGCAAAGCCCGAACAAGCCGACCCGCGTGATGCCATCGGCAACGCCGACTGATGTCGAGCTCGAGGCATGGACGGCGCTGCTCCGCGATGAGCAAGTGCTCAGGTATCAGGAGATATTCGCGCATCCCGATTGCAATAACTTTACAGCAGACACGCCTGAAGAAATCCTCACAGCGGCCCGCCAACAAGCCGCTTGTCGGCTGACGGTGGAAGAAGAAGCTGATCTCGATGAGGCCGAAGCGGAGGTCGCCCGCGGCGACCTCGCATCCGAAGATGAAGTCAGCACCATGTGGAACAAGCACGGTCGGTGAACGGTCATACAACTGCTTGCGGAGTAAAGAGAAAAACAATGCACTACACCCCTTCCCCGCGCGATCCGAAGGCGCCGCCGGTGCGCATCAATCTGTTGTCGGACACCCAGACGCGTCCGACCGCGGGCATGCGCGAGGCGATGGCGACTGCCGAGGTCGGCGATGAGCAGATCGGCGACGATCCGACCGTCAATGCGCTGTGCGAGCGCGTGGCCGATCTGCTCGGCAAGGAAGCCGCAGTGTTCATGCCGTCGGGCACCATGTGCAACGTCGCGGCGACGCTGGTGCATTGCCGTCCCGGCGACGAAATCCTGGCACATGAGACGGCGCACATCATTGCGCGGGAGGGCGGCGCGCATGCCGCGCTCGGCGGCTTCCAGATCATGCCACTGAAGGGCGACGACGGACAATTCTCGCCCGAGACGTTGAAGGCCGCGCTGCATCAGCGCTCGCGCTACCAGCCGTCGCAGGTGCTGGTCAGTGTCGAGCAGACCGCCAATATCGGCGGCGGCACGATCTGGAAGAAGGCCGCGCTGGATGAGGTTACGAAGATCGGTAAGGCCAACGGCATGGCCACGCACATGGACGGCGCGCGGCTGCTCAACGCCACTGTTGCCACCGGCATCTCCGCCCGCGACATGGCGGCGGGATGGGATTCCGCCTGGATCGATTTTTCGAAAGGCCTGGGCGCGCCGATCGGCGGCGTTATCGCTGGCTCGCGCGCATTCATCGACGAGGTCTGGCGCTGGAAGCAGCGGCTCGGCGGCTCGATGCGGCAGGCCGGCGTTTGCGCGGCCGCCTGCATCTACGCGCTCGACCATCACGTCGATCGGCTGGCGGACGATCACGCCAATGCCCGCGCGCTGGCGCGCGGGCTGTCGCAGATCAACGGCATCGAAGTGCAGCAGCCCGAGACCAACCTGGTGTTCTTCAAGCCCGACGGCGCCGGCGTCTCCGGCGCGAAGATGGTGGCGGAGCTGCGTCCGCGTGGCGTGCTGTTGGCGATGATGGACGGCCGCATCAGGGCGTGCACCCATCTCGACGTCACCGCCGATATGATCGAGGAGATGGTCGGCCATGTGCGCGAGATCGTGCGCGCCGCGTGAGCCTCACCTGCCGAGCGAGCCGACGTCCTTTTCCAGGGGGGCCCGTGCCCGCCACAGCGCGCTGGCGAGCAAAAGATACACCGCGGCAGTCCACAGGGACTGCCAGTTGCGGAAGCCTTCATTGAAGAAGACGTACAGCGCGCACAGGGCAAACAATCCCGCGAACACCGCCTCGGCGATCGGCCGAGCGCCGCTCTTCGAGCCATTGAGCCAGGCCAGCAGCCAGAACGGCACCACCGCCATGGTCAGCGCCGCGAACGGGAAATCGCGCCAGCGCGGGTCGAACACCAGGCTTAGTGCGATCTCCGTGGCGACGACCGTGGTCACGATCAGCGTGATGCCCAGCACGTTGGCCATGAACGACGGAGTCAGCACCTTGCGCGGTCCCAATACTTCAACAAACGCGGGAAGCGCGCGCCCGGACATCAGGGCATGAGCCGAAAGCAGCGGCGCGGCAATCCCCGCACCCAGCAGCAGGCCCTGCAGCAGCCATCCGCCGAACCCAAATCCCTCGTAGAAGATCTTGCCGACGCCAATGCCGAGCAATATCCCCGCCGCCGTCGCCGACGTCGCAACCGCCATCCATGCGACTGGTCGCGGCGGCCACGGCCGGCGCCGCAGCGCCAAAAGCGCAACGCCGAAGATGCAGGCACAGAGAACCATGCCGCCCGCCATCTGCAGCTTCCAGAGCGGATAGTTGCTGATGGCAAGCCCGGCCGGATATTTCAGCGTGCGGGTGGCGGAGTCGAACAGGCCCCAATAGCCGCCCACCGATCCTTCCCACTTCCGCTTCCACGGCTCGTCATAGGCCTCGAACAGGTTGACGCGATAATTGCCTTGTCTGGCGCGCTCGAGAATCTCGGCAATGAAGCGCGCCTGGTTGATGCGCGAGGGCAGCGCCACGTCGCGCATCCGCCCTTCGCTCGGCCAGCCGGTCTCGCCGATCAAGACGTCTTTGCCGGGGAACGCGGCGGCGACTTGCGCGCGAACGTCATCGACATGGGCGGCGGCATCTTCGGCGCGCACCGGAGCATCCTCCCAATAGGGCAGGAAATGAACGGTGACGAAATCGACGTCGGCGCCGACCTCGCGATAGCGCAGCCAGAACTCCCAGACATCGGCATAGGTGACGGGAACGTCCACGCGCGGCTTGACCGAGCGGATGATGGTTCGAAGGTCGGAAACGGTCATGTCGCCGCGCAGCAGCACTTCGCTGCCGACGATAACAGAAGCGATCACGCCGGGGTGCGCCCTGACCAGCGCGACTGCAGTGTCGGCGAGGAGCATGTTCTTGGCGCGATCGCGGCCAAGCCAGATGCCGAGCAAGACCTTCAAGCCCACCCGAGATGCAAGCTCGGGCACCTTGTCGAGCCCATTGTCGATCGAGTAGGTGCGGATGCACTTGGTGACCTTGGCAAGCTCGACGAGGTCCTCGGCGATCTGCGCCGGGCTGACGATCAGCGACTGGTCGTGCGGCGTCTGTTCGTTGCGGAACGGCGCGTAGGAAACGCACTCCAGCTTGGTCGTGGCTTCGACGGGCGCGCGCGCCAGCGTCACCGGCGTGGCCAGCCACCACCAGACCGCCGCAATGACGCCCAGCGACATCAGGAAGAGCGCCAATGGTACGCGAAAGATGATCGGTCGTGCTCCGGACACAGCAATGTATCGACTGGTTTTAGCCGCCCGAGCTATGCGTGTCGACCCGTCGAAGCCGCAACGCATTGCAAGGGAATACGGAAGCGTCGATACTGAGCCGTTCGCAATACGGCGCATGAAATGACGGCATTCAAAACATTTTCCCGACGCCAATTTGCCCGGATTGCGGGCTGGTCGGCCCTTGCCATGCCGACGCTGACATCGGGCCCCGGGCATGCTCAGTCCGGCGAAAAGACACAGCCGCGCGCGGCGTCATCCTCTTTTCCGAACAACTTTCTGTGGGGTACGGCGACCTCGTCCTACCAGGTCGAGGGCGCCGTGAACGAAGATGGCCGGGGCGCGTCGATCTGGGACCGCTTCGCGCACACGGCAGGCGCGATTGCCGATCGCAGCAACGGCGACACCGCGACCGATCACTATCATCGCTACAAGGAAGACGTTCAGCTGATGAAGGCGCTCGGCACCAAGGCCTACCGCTTTTCGATCGCCTGGCCGCGCGTCTTTCCGGAAGGCGCCGGCGCGCCAAACCCGAAGGGCCTCGATTTCTACAACCGCCTGGTGGACGAGCTGCTGGCCAATGGCATAACGCCGTTCGCAACCCTCTATCATTGGGACCTGCCCCAGGCGCTGCAGGACCGGCTCGGTGGCTGGACCTCTCGCGACACCTCGAAAGCGTTTGCGGATTATTCGGCTCATGTCGCCGCGCGCCTGAGCGACCGCGTGAAGCGCTTCTTCACCATCAACGAATGCTCGAGACACGTCCACCTCGGACACGGCGACGGCGGCGACGCCCCCGGCCTGAAACTGCAGCGATCGGGACAGAACCAGGTCCGTCATCACATCGCGCTCGGCCATGGTCTCGCCGTGCAGGCAATCCGCGCGCATGCGAAAGCCGGCACCAGGGTCGGCCCGGCGGAGAATGCCGTGAGCTGCATCCCCGCCGTCGAGACGCCGGCCAACATCCGCGCCGCCGAGATCGCGACGCGCGAATTCAATGCCGGCTATTTGACGGTGATGCTGGAGGGAAAATACACCGATGCGTATCTGGCGCAGGCCGGCAATGATGCGCCGAAATTCACCGCCGAAGACTTGCGCATCATTGCATCGCCGATCGATTTCATCGGCCTGAATGTTTACACGCCGGACCATTACATCGTCGCCGCGGACAATGAGCGCGGCTTCATGCCGCTGCCGTTCCCCGCATCCTTTCCGCACATGAGAGCCGGCTGGCTAAGGCCCGGCCCCGAGGCGATCTACTGGGCGCCGCGCCATATCGCAAAAATCTGGAACGTGAAGTCGATCTACATCACCGAGAACGGAACGTCGGCGAGCGACCAGCCGGCCGCGGACGGCACCGTCTACGACCTCGATCGCATCATGTATCTGCGCAACTATCTCGGCCAGCTGCAGCGCGCGATATCGGAAGGCGTGCCGGTGCACGGCTATTTCCTCTGGAGCCTGATGGACAATTTCGAATGGGCCGATGGATATGAGCAGCGCTTTGGCCTGTACCATGTCGATTTCGGCACCCAGCGCCGCACGCCAAAACTGAGCGCATCGTTCTATCGCGAGACCATCGCGCGGAATACCGTGGCGTGATCGTCAATCCCTGCGCTGGCCCTTCCCCATCGCCTCGAAGATCATCGTCTTCAGGTTCAGCTGTATCCGTCCGCCTTGGGTGGGCGCCATCACCATGAAGATCCCGAACATGTCGTCGGCGGGATCGACGAAGTAGAAACTGCCGCCGGCGCCGTCCCAGCGGTATTCGCCGAGCGGCCAGTTGGTGCCCGGCGGCGGCGAGGTGCGCACGGCAAAACCGAGCCCGAAGCCGCTGGTGGGCCCCGGAAAATAAAAGGGATCGTGAATAATGCCGGTCTCCGGCCCGATCTGGTCCGACGTCATCAGCGCCACGGTCTCGCGCTTGAGGTAGCGTCTGCCGTCGAGCTCGCCGCCATTGAGCAGCATCTGCAGGAAGCGCGCGTAGTCGCCGATGGTCGACACCAGGCCCGCGCCGCCGGATTCCCAGCGCCGCGGGATGGTCGGGTCGAGTATCCCGGCCACCCGAAAGCGATCGACCAGAAAACCCCGTGCGATCAGCGGCCACTTGGCTTGATCGGCGACATAGTATGCCGTGTGGGTCATGCCGAGCGGATCGAACAAGCGCTGCTTTTCGAACTGATACAGCGTCTGGCCCGAAACGACCTCGACGACGCGGCCGAGAACGTCGGTTGAATGGCTGTAATTCCAGCGCACCGCGGGCTGGTCGGCGAGCGGCAGCATCGCGATCCGATCGGCGAACTCGGCATTGTCGTAGTCGCCGGCGTACAGCAGCGGATTGCCATAGAGCTTCTGCACCTGGGTCTCGCCGAAGAAGCCGTAGCTGATGCCCGAGGTGTGCCGCAACAAATCGCGGATCGTGATCGGGCGCTTCAGCGGCTCGAGCTTGAGGGGATATTTTCCCGATTCATCGGAAACATCGACGCCGACTTTTGTCTGCTCAAAGGAATGAATGTACTTCGCCACGGAATCGTCGAGCGAGAGCTTTCCGTCGTCGACCAGCATCATCACCGCCACCGAGGTGACGGCTTTCGACATCGAATAGATCTGGAAAAGCGTGTCCGGCGACATCGGCAGGCCGGTGTCGGGGTCGCGCACGCCAAAGGTTTCGAAAATGATTGGCTTGCCGTGCTGCTGGATCAGCAGGATGCCGCCGGGGATCTTGCGGTCCGCGATCTCGCCGCGAATGGTGTCGCCCAGCTGCTTCAGCGCCCCGGGCGAAAGCGTTGCCGCAGCCGGCTCTTTGGATTCGGCGCGCGGCTCGTGCGCCCAGCCGGCGGCCAGGGCGAGCGCGAGCGCTGCCGCGGCTAGGCCGCGCGATGCGGCGTTTTCAGTGCGCCAGCGCTTCATAAACCAGCAGTTTCAGGGTGCGCTGGATGCGCTGACGTTCCGAGGGCGTCTGCTCCAGCAGTACAAACATCATCTCCTGCTTGCGGTCGATCACCATGTAGCAGCCGCTGGCGCCGTCCCATTTCAATTCGCCCAGCGAACCCGGCGGCGGCGGTTTGGCGTTGCCTGGATCGGTACGCACGGCAAGCCCGAGCCCCATGCCAAAGCCGTCGCCCGGGAAATAGAAGAAGTCGCGCTCGACGCCGGAGTCCTTGCCGGCATAGTCCGTCGTCATCATCTTGAACGTCTCTGGCGTCAAATAGGTCTTGCCGTCAAATGTTCCGCCGTTGAGCAGCATCTGCGCGAACTTCGAGAAATCGTCCATGGTGGAGACCATGCCGCCGCTGGCGGATTCCCACTTCTGGCGGACCTCGGTCCGATACTCGCGGCCGACCCGGAAATTGCTGTCGTTCGGCACCGGCTGCGCAAGCCGCTTCAGCCGCTCCGGCTCGGTGACGAAGAAATTGGTGTCGACCATGCCCAGGGGATCGAGCAGCTTTTCCTTCTCGATCTCGAGCAATGATTTGCCCGACACGATCTCCATGATCCGCGCCAGTATGTCGGTGGAATGGCCGTATTGCCAGAGCGCGCCGGGCTGGTTGTGCAGCGGCAGTTTTGCGATGCGCTCGGCGAACTCGGCAAGGTCGAACTCGCCGGCATAGATGTTGGCGTCCTTGTAGGCCTTGCGTACGAGGCTGTCGCCATAGAAGCCGTAGGTGATGCCGGAGGTGTGACGCATCAGGTCGAGGATGGTCATGGGGCGGACCGGATCCACCAGTTCGAGCGTCTTGCTGCCGTCCTCGGCCTTCTTCTCCACACCGACCTTCACCTTGGCGAAGGAGGGAATGTATTTCGAGACGGGATCCTCTAACTTCATCTTCCCGTCCTGGATCAGCTGCATCGCCACGACCGAGGTGATCGCCTTGGTCAGCGACGACAGACGGAAGATGGTCTTGTCCGTGACCGGCGCCTTCGTCGCCACGTCCTGCACGCCAAACGTCTCGTGGTAGACGTCCTTGCCGCGCTGCCGGATCAGGACATCCGCGCCGGCGATCTTGCCGGTGTCGACCTCGTTCTTGAAGAACGCAGTTACTTTCGCAAGCTTCTCCTGATTGAATTTCGCGCCGGGCGGGATGTCGAACGTGCCCTCGCTGGAAAAGGTATTTTGGGCGGCAACGGGCGATATGACTGACAACGCCAGCAACGCGCCAAAAGCGGGCGCACAAACGCAATTTCTGAAATGCATCAACCCCTCCTGCATCAGTGGAGGGAGTGTATCGGAGAGGTTAGTCAGGGCAAGGGCCGCTAGAGCGCAGCAAGTGCCCCTTCATGTAGTGCCGCGCTGTCGCGGGAGAAACAGCAAAAGATGACGCTGACGACCGCAGGGGCCGCTTCCAGCGCGCTCACGGTGCTCGCAACCGCGATTTGTGCCGCCTGATCGGGGGGAAAGCGATAGACGCCGGTGGAAATGGCGGGAAAGGCCACTGAGGCCAGGTCATGGGCCTGACACAATTGGATCGCGCGGCGGTAGCAGGAAGCCAGCAAATCGTCCTCGCCGCGGCTGCCGCCATTCCACACCGGCCCGACCGTATGGATGACGTGGCGCGCCTTCAGCCGATAGCCGCGCGTGATCTTGGCATCGCCGGTAGCGCAGCCGTTGAGCGTCCGGCACTCGGAGAGCAGCTCCGGTCCCGCTGCGCGATGGATCGCGCCGTCGACGCCGCCCCCGCCGAGGAGCGACGTGTTGGCCGCGTTGACGATGGCGTCAACGTCCAGTGTCGTGATGTCGGCAACGATGACTTCCAGCCGCGCCTTGCCGATCTGGCGCGCAGCCAAGGCTAGCCTCAGGCCGCGGCGTTGACCGCGATGCCCTTGTCGGCAAACAGCTGCTGCAGCTCGCCGGCCTGGAACATCTCGCGGATGATATCGCAGCCGCCGATGAACTCGCCCTTCACGTAGAGCTGCGGAATGGTCGGCCAGTTCGAATAGTCCTTGATGCCGTTGCGCAGCTCAGCCGACTCCAGGACGTTCAGGCCTTTGTAGCCGACGCCGATGTGGTCGAGGATCTGCACCACCTGCCCCGAGAATCCGCACTGCGGAAATTGCGGCGTACCCTTCATGAACAGCACGACGTCGTTGGCCTTCACCTCACTGTCGATAAATTGCTCGATGCTCATATTCGCTTCCTTTTGGCAGGGCCTCTCGCAGCGCTGCCCTGGCGGGACCGATCCGGCCGATATAACCCGGTGACTGCCCTATATGTAATCCCAAACCCTTGTTTGTCCAAAGTAAAATGCCGGGGATCAGGCATGCGGGGCAAGGTCGGGGCTGCTCCTGCCAGCAGCTGCCATAGCCTGATGACAGCAATATCATAGCCGCAAAAGGCTTTTTTCCCGAAACAGAGCCCCTATCTAGGACGAACTGTGCCGTAGGAACCCGTCCGCCGAAGCAACGTTCTCTCCCTGATTGGAGACCATCGTGACGAAAACAGCCTCCGCCGTGGCCGCCACCACCCCTGCGCCGTCACTGTTTTCCGATCACGGGACGCTTTCGCAGCGTCTGGTAGATGCTTATCTCGCGGTGCGAAACGAGACCGAGCGGCGTGCTGCGCCCCTCTCGCCCGAAGACCAGCTGATTCAGTCGATGCCGGATGCGAGCCCGGCGAAGTGGCACCGCGCCCACACCACCTGGTTCTTCGAGCAGTTTCTGCTCGGCGAGCATTGCACTGATTATCAGCCCTTCCATGCCGACTACGCCTATCTCTTCAATTCCTACTATGTCAGCGCCGGTCCGCGGCATGCCCGCCACCGCCGCGGCGACCTGACCCGCCCCAGCGCCGATGAGGTCACCACTTATCGCCGCCACGTCGATGCGGCGGTCGTGAAATTCTTCCAGACCGCTGATGAAGACACGCTGAAGAAGCTGGCCCCGCTGGTCGAGGTCGGCCTCAACCACGAGCAGCAGCATCAGGAATTGATGTACACCGACATCCTGCATGCCTTTGCGCAGAACCCGATTGCGCCGGCCTACGATCCGGCGTGGAGATTCCCCGCCTCGAATCGTGGTGGCGAGGAATGGACGGCGCTGAACGAAGGCATCCACACGGTCGGACACGCCGACGACAGCTTTCATTTCGACAATGAGAAGCCCGCGCATCGCGCGCTGGTCGGCCCCGTCAAACTCGCGCGCAATCTCGTCACCAATGCCGAATGGCTCGCCTTCATGGCCGACGGCGGCTACCGGACAGCGACGCTGTGGCTGATGGACGGCTTTGCCGTGGTCGGCAACGAAGGCTGGGAAGCGCCGGGGCACTGGCGCAACGCCAATGGCGAATGGCAGATCATGACGCTGGGCGGCCTGCGGCCGATCGATCCCGATGCGCCGGTCTGCCACGTCAGCTATTACGAGGCGGACGCGTTTGCGCGCTGGGCCGGAAAACACCTGCCGACCGAAATGGAGTGGGAGGTCGCGGCGCGCGCCAACCTGCTGAACGACGCCTTCGGCATCGTCTGGCAATGGACCCGCAGCTCCTACTCGCCCTATCCCGGCTACCGCGCCATCGAGGGCGCGCTCGGGGAATATAACGGCAAGTTCATGGTCAACCAGCTGGTGCTGCGCGGCTCATCGCTTGCAACCCCCGACGGTCACAGCCGTATCACCTATCGCAACTTCTTCTATCCGCACCATCGCTGGCAATTCACCGGACTGCGCCTCGCCGACTACGCCTGAGTTCATCATCGATCACGCGCGGGAAAGCGCGTTCGGGAGAGTATCATGAACGTACATGCCCCCGCTTTGGCCGAACCGCACCGCTTTGACGATGCCACGTCGGCATTTGCCGGCGACGTGATAGGCGACCTCTCGCAATTCCCGAAAAAGCTTTCGCCAAAATATTTCTACGATGCCAAGGGATCGGAGCTGTTCGAGCAAATCACGGTACTTCCGGAATATTATCCGACCCGCACCGAGCTCTCGATCCTGCGCGAGCGCGGCGGCGAGATCGCAAAGCTGATCCCGCAAGGCGCGGCCCTGGTCGAGTTCGGCGCCGGCGCCACCACCAAAGTGCGGCTGCTGCTGCAGCGCTCGCGCTTTGCCGCCTATGTGCCGGTCGATATTTCCGGTGAGTTTCTCAACGCCCAGGCCGAGGGCCTGCGCCGCGATTTCCCAAAGCTTGCGGTGTACCCGGTCGCCGCTGATTTCACCGCGCCGTTCGCGCTGCCCGAGGCTGTTGCCGACCTGCCCAAGGTCGGCTTCTTCCCGGGATCGACGCTCGGCAATTTCGAGCCGCAGGAGGCAAAAGCCTTTCTGCGCAGCGCGCGCAAAATCCTGGGGCATGGCGCGCAGATGGTGATCGGCGTCGATCTCGAAAAGGACGAGCGCACGCTCTACGACGCCTATAACGACGCCGCGGGCGTCACCGCGCGCTTCAATCTCAATGTGCTGGAGCGTATCAACCGCGAGCTCGGCGGCAATTTCGACATCTCGAGCTTCCTCCACCGCTCCATCTACAACCGCGACCGCCACCGCATCGAGATGCACCTGATCAGCCGCAAGGCGCAAAGCGTGCGCGTGCTCGGCCATCACTTCTCGTTCCGTCCCGGCGAGAGCATTCACACCGAGAACAGCTACAAATACAGCTTCGACCGCTTTGCCGCGCTCGCCGAGGCCGCGGGCTGGCAGGTGAAGGAGAGCTGGACCGACAAGGGCCGCATGTTCTCGGTCCATGCGCTGGCGGCAGCCGGCGATTGATGGTCGTCCGCGGCCTCCTCACCCTCTCCCCGGCGGGGAGAGATGGACCTCCGCTGTTGCGAGAGCTCGCCCCGTCGCGTTAGCCTCCCCCATTCCTGGGATGGGGGAAACCGCATGAACATCGCCGTCGTCTGCACCGCGCTGCTCGGACTTTTGCTGTTCGGGCTCGGCTTGAATGTGTCACTGCAGCGCCGGCAGAACCGGCGCAGCGTCGGCCATGAAGAGAGCCCAGTCGACCCCTTGCATCGCGCGGTGCGCGCGCATGCCAATACGGCTGAATATGCGCCGTTCTTCGCGGTCCTGTTCCTGTGGTACGCGATGAAGCCGGCGCCGGCCTGGATCATCGCCACCATTGTGCTGGCGACCGTGGCGCGCTTTGCGCTTGCCGGCGCCCTGCTGTTCGGGCCAACGCTCAACCGGCCGAACCCGGCGCGAATGTTCGGCGCGCTGTTCACCTATATCTGCGGGGCGGTGCTCGCGGTCGGCCTGCTCGTCACCTGAGGCAAGCGTTTCAGCTCTTGTCCTTAGGTTTTCGCGCGAAACTTGTCGCGCGCCGCGCGCGGCTTGCGCGACGGCACGATGCGCGGCGCCGGCACCCAGACGTCGGTGACGCGCTCGGCGCTGAGCAGCCAAGCGTGGATGATCCGCCATTTGTCGTGCCCGCGCGACTGGAAATCCAGAAGCGGCGATTTGCCGTCTTCCAATTCAAAAAAGAACTTTAGCGAGTCCTTCCCCGTGGGCCCGCCCGGATCGATCGCCTGTTTGGCGATCCAGCGGTCCCATTCTTCGAGGATCAGAGCCTTTGCTTCATGTTGCTTCATAGTGGCGCGTTCCCAGCCACGGAATACCGTGGGGGTGAGGGTTATCGCGCTGGTCAGGCATATGGCGAGAAGATGTCAGTGCCGCCGCACCCGAAAAGACATCTTCGTTACCGAAGGTGGCAGAAACTTATTAAACCTTTCTGAACTTTTAAGTCGAGTCCAGAATGGCTGCGACCAGCGAATACCCTTTTCTGGTCGAAATTTTGACTCCGACTCAGATGATTTTCCGGCCGCGGCTTGGCTGGGGTTAGTTCGTGCCAGGGGATGTATAGTTATGCGCAACGTGTTTCCGCCGTCGAGCGAGCAGATTTCCAAACCTACATTTCAGAATGATGACGATGCCGACTGGGACGCCGGCATGGAATCCGACGTAGTGTCCCTGCTTGAGGAAAATGCCCGGCTCCGTGCACTGGTCGTGCGGCTGTCCGATCTCGTCCTGAAGAGCGTGGTCGATCAGAAATAGCGCCATAGAAAGCACTATTCCTGCGGGTTTTTGCGCAGCGACAGCGATTCCCATACTGCGACCACGACCATGATCGCGGTGGTGAGGATCGACAGCCATAGCGGCGACAGATCGCGTCCGAGCAGCCCTGTGGCTGCGAGCGCGATGATGCCGGCGCCGTGGGAGAGCTGCAGGAAGCCGCGGATCGCGTGTTTGAACAGGATGGTCCCGGCCAGGAACAGCAGCGGGCCGCCGACGGCGGCCAGCACGGTTTTGCTGTCGGAATGGCCGCCCGGGTGCTTGAGCACGAGCTCGTCGGCGACGGCGCAAAGGATGATGCCGCCGACGATTGGCATGTGCAGATAGGTGTAGGCAAGGCGCGCAACCCGCCCGGATTCGGCGGATCTCGAGATCATCTCGGCGCCGGCCTCGGCTCCCTTGTGGAAATAGATCCACCAGATCGCAATGCTGCCGGTCAAGGCCGACAGAAAGGCGGCGACATTCTCGGGCGTCCAGGCGAGTTCGGCAAAGGTCGCGCCCTGCACGACCACGGTCTCGCCGAGCGCGATGATGATGAAGAGCGAGCAGCGCTCCGCCATATGGCCGCCTTCGACCGACCACGCTTCGACCGAGGAAAAGCCCAGCCCCGGCGTCCAGAAACGCACCGCCGCAGAGACATATTCGATGGCCAGCGCCGCGATCCAGAAATAAAGCCGCCTCTCGCCCTCGGCGAACCCGCCGAGAATCCAGAACACGGCGGAGAAGCAGAGCCAGACCAGGATGCGAATCGCGTTGTGCCGCACCAAGGTGCGATGCTTCGGCGTCGCCAGCAGCCAGAAGGCGGTGCGGCCGACCTGCATGGCGGCATAGGCGCCCGCAAACCAGAGGCCGCGCTCCTCAAACGCCTTCGGAATGGTCGTGGACAGCACGAGGCCGCCGAGCATCAAGAGGAAGAGCAGGATGCGGACCGGCGTCTGATCGGGATCGAGCCAGTTGGTGACCCAGGTGGTGTAGACCCACACCCACCACACCGCGAGAAACAGCAGCGTGACGTGCACCGCGCCCTGCGGCGTGAAATGATTCAGCAGCGTGTGCGACAGCTGCGTGACGGCAAAGACGAAGACGAGGTCGAAGAACAGCTCGGCATTGGTAACCCGGGCATGCCGGTCCGGCACCAGCACGCGAAACATCGCGCCGCGTGGATTATCCTCCGCCATGGCCCTGCCCTCGCGCTTGGGCCTAGCCCTCCGGCACGCCGGTCTGCAGCGCGAGCGCGTGCAGCACGCCGCCCATCTGGCCCTTCAGCGATTGATAGACGATCTGGTGCTGCTGCACCCGGGACTTGCCGCGGAAAGACTCCGAGATCACGGTCGCCGCGTAATGGTCGCCATCGCCGGCGAGATCCCGGATTGTCACCTCGGCATCGGGGATCGCTGCCTTGATCATCGATTCGATATCGCGGGCGTCCATCGGCATTCCAGCAGACCTCCTCAGGTGTTCGAATCACGGCCGGATCGCGCGGCCGTGATGGCCGAAACTACCGCGGCCGGCCTTCTAGGTCACGCATTGAGCTACTATATTCCGGCGACCCAAGGTTTGGAATCTGCCCAATTGTCCCGCATCGATCACGACGGGCTGATCAGAAAAAGGCGAAAAAAGCCATGAAACTCCCCGGTCCCGACCATCCAATCACGATCACCCCCAACCCGAAGCGGGTCCGCGTCTCCGCCGGCGGCGTGGTGATCGCCGAAACCACCCATGCGCTGACCCTGAAGGAGGCGCGCTATCCCGCTGTGCAATATGTACCGCGCGACGATGCCAACATGGCGCTGTTGGAGCGCACCGAGCGCACCACGCACTGCCCCTACAAGGGGGACGCCAACTATTTCTCCATCAAGGCCAACGGCGCGACGCTGGAGAACTCGATCTGGACCTACGAGAACCCGTATCCCGCGATGGCCGACATCGCCGGGCACCTGGCGTTCTATCCCGACAAGGTGCAGATCGAGGAAGTGGCGTAGCGGCGCCAAAGCCGTCATTGCGAGCGAAACGAAGCAATCCATCTATCCCCGCGGGGGTGGATGGATTGCTTCGGTCGCTGCGCTCCTCGCAATGACGTGGTGAGCCGATAGCCTGCCTACGCCCGGAAGATCGTGAGCCCGAGTATCAGCAGCACCAGGAAGATCACGACAAAAATGTAAAACAAGACCCGCGCGATATCGGCAGACGCCGCGGAAATGCCGGTAAAACCGAGCAGGCCCGCGATAATCGACACCACGAGGAAGATCAGTGCCCATTTCAGGATGGTCATAGCCTGCATCTCCACCGTTGCAATCCGAAGGCTAACCTTCGACGCAAGCCGCAGGTTCCTAACGCCGCGGAGATCACCACAAGGACGTAAAAGGGAAAGCGCGGTTGGCCCTTGCCCAAGGCGATTCCCGCTGCGAGATTGAGCCGCCATCACCGTGTCGGGGCACACATGACAACGATTTCACCCACTGCAGCGGACGTCGGCGCGCCCGCCGCGCCGCAGGCCAAAACGCGCAACCTTTCGCTCGACCGGGCGCGCACCTTCCTGACGCTGGTGGTGCTGCTGCACCACGCCGTGATCCCCTACACCCACTTCGGCCATACCGACGCGAAGTCGTTCTTCGGCTTCGACATGATCGTGCTCGCCACCGACAGCTTCTTCATGGCGATGTTCTTCTTCCTGTCGGGCCTGTTTGCCTGGTCGGGCATCGCGCGCAAGGGAGCGGTGAGCTATCTGACGGACCGCCTGGTCCGGCTCGGGCTACCGTTCGTGATCTGCGCCTTCACGATCATTCCGCTCGCCTATTACGCCATCTCGCTGCGGCAGCATCCCGAGATCGGCTTTTCGGAATACTGGTCGACCATGATCACGAAAGGCCCGTGGCCGAGCGGACCGATCTGGTTCCTGTGGGTGCTGCTCAGCTTCGACTTGGTTGCCTGCATCCTGCATCGGCTGTCGCCCAATCTGCTCGATCCGATCAACCGCCTTTCCCTGCGCGGCCGGCGCCGGCCGGCCGAATTCTTTGCGGTCATGTTGGCGGTTACCGCTGCGTTCTATATTCCCGGGCTGATGATTTACGGGCCGAGCAGCTGGTTCGAATTCGGGCCGTTCTCGGTGCAGCACGGCCGTGTGATGCTCTATGCCACCTACTTCTTTTTCGGTGCGGGTGTCGGCGTCGCGAGCATGGATCGCGGGCTGCTGTCGGCAGAGGGCCGAATGGCGAAGGTGAGCTGGGACTGGATGGTGCTGGCGATCATCCCTTACTGCCTGTTGTGGACGCTGATCTTCATCAAGCGTGAAATCCTCGGAAATCCGTCGCCGCTGCCGAACTGGTATGAAGGGCTCTACGCGCTCTGCTTCACCATCTTCAGCGTGGCCATCATGTTCCTGATCCTGGCCTTCTTCCAGAGGTTCAGGCAATCCGGCTCAGCCAGGCTGCTCGATCCGATGCAGGCCGACGCCTACGGCATGTTCCTGGTGCACTACCCGATCGCGCTGTGGCTGCAATACTGGCTGTTCGACTACGACCTGCCGGCGATCGTGAAGGCAACTGTCGGATTCGTGCTGACGGTCGCATTCAGCTGGGCGCTGACGCGCGCGCTGCGGCAGATTCCGGGTGCGAAATATGTGCTGTGACAGATGCTGTCATTCCCGGGCGCGCGAAAGCGCGAACCCGGAATCTCGAGGTTCCGGTTTCGATGCTTCGCATCGCCCCGGAACGACTCGTTAGCCCTTCCCGCTCATGTAGTTTGGCAGCCAGCTTTCGAACGCCTTTGACAGCGAACTGATCGCAACCGGCGTTTCGCCGGCCACCGCTATCGCATCGCCACCCGTGGTGCCGATGCGGGCGCAGGGCACACCCGCGCCCTTCATCTTGGCGAGCACGAGACCGGCGTCGGCGGCCGGCACCGTGACGATGTAGCGCGCCTGGTCCTCGCCGAACCAGTATGCATGCGGCACGGTCGCGGACGGCGCGGCCAAAAGCTGCGCGCCGATGCCACTGGCCATCGCCATTTCCGCCAGCGCCACCAGAAGCCCGCCGTCGGAGACGTCATGCACCGCGGTCGCCGTCCCCGCGCGGATCATGCCGCGCACCACATCGCCGTTGCGCTTCTCGGCGGCGAGATCGACCGGCGGCGGGGCGCCCTCCTCGCGGCCACAGATGTCGCGGAGATACACCGACTGCCCGAGCCAGCCCTGCGTGTCACCGACCAGCAGGATCGCCTCGTCCGCGGCCTTGAAGGCGAGCGTCGCCGATTTGGTGAAATCGTCGAGCACGCCGACGCCGCCGATCGAGGGCGTCGGCAGGATCGCCCGGCCGTTGGTCTCGTTGTAGAGCGAGACGTTGCCGGAGACGACCGGGAAGTCGAGCATGCGGCAGGCTTCCGAAATACCCTTCAGGCAGCCGACGAACTGGCCCATGATCTCGGGCCGCTCCGGATTGCCGAAATTGAGATTGTCGGTGATGGCAAGCGGCTTGCCGCCGACGGCGGTGATGTTGCGCCAGGCTTCGGCCACCGCCTGCTTGCCGCCCTCGAACGGGTCGGCCTCGCAGTAGCGCGGCGTGACGTCGACGGTCATCGCAAGGCCCTTCGGCCCGTCCTCGACGCGCACCACGGCGGCATCGCCGCCCGGCCGCTGCACGGTATTGCCGAGGATGACGTGGTCGTATTGCTCCCACACCCAGCGTTTTGAGCACAGCTCCGGCATGCCGATCAGCTTTTCCAGCGCCGCCGAAATGCTCAAGGGCGATTTCACGTCGCGCGCGTGAATGACAGGCAATGCAGGCGACGCGACATGCGGCCGGTCATAGACCGGCGCCTCGTCGCCAAGCTCCTTGATCGGCAGGTCCGCCATCACGTCGCCACCGTGCTTGACGACAAAGCGCTTGCTCGGCGTGGTGTAGCCGACGACGGCGAAATCGAGGCCCCATTTTTTGAAGATCGCCTCGGCCTGTTTCTCCTTCTCGGGCTTCAGCACCATGAGCATGCGCTCCTGGCTCTCCGAGAGCATCATTTCGTAGGCGCTCATGCCGGTTTCGCGCGTCGGCACGGAATCCAGCATAAGATCGACGCCGAGATCGCCCTTGGCGCCCATCTCGACCGCCGAGCAGGTTAGGCCCGCCGCGCCCATGTCCTGGATGGCGATCACGCAGCCGGCTTCCATGATCTCGAGGCACGCCTCCAGCAACAGCTTCTCGGCAAAGGGATCACCGACCTGCACCGTCGGGCGCTTCTCCTCCGAATCCTCGTCGAACTCGGCCGAGGCCATCGAGGCGCCGTGAATGCCGTCGCGCCCGGTCTTCGAGCCGAGATAGACGATCGGCATGTTTACGCCGGAGGCCGCCGCATAGAAAATCTTGTCGGCGTCGGCAAGCCCAACGGCCATCGCGTTGACGAGGATGTTGCCGTCATAGCGGGTGTGGAAGCGCACCTGCCCGCCCACCGTCGGCACCCCGAAGGAATTGCCGTAGCCGCCGACGCCGGCGACCACGCCGGACACCAGATGCCGCGTCTTCGGATGCTCGGGCGCGCCGAAGGAGAGCGCATTGAGACAGGCGATCGGCCGCGCGCCCATGGTGAAGACGTCGCGCAAGATGCCGCCGACGCCTGTGGTGGCGCCCTGATAGGGCTCGATGTAGCTCGGGTGGTTGTGGCTCTCCATCTTGAAGACCACCGCCTGCCCGTCGCCGATGTCGATGACGCCGGCATTCTCGCCGGGGCCCTGGATCACCCATGGCGCTTTGGTAGGCAGTCCGCGCAGATGGATGCGCGAGGACTTGTACGAGCAGTGTTCGTTCCACATCGCCGAGAAGATGCCGAGCTCGGTGAAGGTCGGGACCCGCCCGATCAGCTTCAAAATGCGCTCATATTCGTCGGGCTTGAGCCCGTGGCTGGCGACGAGCTCGGGGGTGATTTGGGGTTCGTTACTGTGCATGAGGCCCGTAATAGGAAGTCCGAAAGCTTTGGAAAAGGCCTTTTAGGGGCCATTTTCCCGCTGTCCAGAGTTTTGCGGCTGCAGGCCGCAGGAACATGGTTTGCGTATTGCCGGGGATTCGGATTTAAGGGCGCCAAATCCCAATTGAAGGCCCATTTCAGTGAACGAGCTTCCCCAAAACGCATTCCACCTCCGCCCCGATGTGCATGTCGAAACCGAGGGCGAGTTCGCGGGCTGGCGCACCTGGACCCGCGACGCCTTCGAAACCCATAACGGGCCGTTCTGGCACCGCATGGACGAGACCGGGAAGGTGCAATGTGCCTTCCGGGTCGAGAAGAAGCACCTCAACGGCCAGCGCAACGTCCATGGCGGCTGCTTCATGGCGTTTGCCGATTACTGCCTGTTCGCGATGGCGTCAGCGCATCTGCAAAGCCCGGGCGTGACGGTCGGCTTCTCCTGCGAATTCCTCGACGCGGCACGCGAGGGCGAACTGATCGAATGCGACGGCGAGGTGACACGCGCCGGCGGCTCGCTGATTTTCCTGCGCGGCACGCTGCTATCCGGCGAGCGGAAACTGTTCACGTTCTCCGGCACCATCAAGCGCGTGAAGTGGCAGAAGCTGCCCGCGGCATAGCCGGGTTCTGCTGAAATCGCGTATGGTCTCCGCGGACCCTGCCGTGGAGGAAGCAATGGACGTCATCGAAGCGATCCATCGACGCCGCTCCGTGCGCGCCTATCATCCGAGGCCCCTGCCGCGCGAGCTGATCGAAAGCGTGATCCTTGATGCGGCGCAGGCGCCGCCCTCGCATCGTGGCATGGTGCCCTGGACATTCGCCGTCGTCGAAGGCGCAGAGCGCATCGCAGCGCTCGGCGAGCGCGCGATGCAATATGCGCGCGAGCACCGTCCCGACGGGCCCGGCTGGGACTGGATCGAGCGCCCTGGCTTCAAGATTTTCTGGGGCGCGCCGGTTGTCGTCATCATCTCGGGGCCGGTGGGCGACTGCAACCGCGCCGGCCAGAATTTCATGCTGTCGGCGCATGCGCGCGGGCTGGGCTCCTGCTGGGTCGGCTCACCGACGCTGTGGCTCTCCACGCCGGAGGTTCGCGCCGAGCTGAAAATACCGTCCGAGCTCGCGCTGGTCGCGGTGTTCTGCCTGGGCTATCCGGCTGAGGTGCCGGAAGCGACCGCGCGCGAGCGGCCGCCGATCGTCTGGCTGTAGCTTCGTTGGGCACGCGGCCCATGCAATCCCGCGGCTTGTGCCCTTCGCCCGGGTGAGGCCATAAACACGAGCGGAAGCGCCGGGAAGAACCAGTTGCCGAAGAGCACTTTACTCAGCGAGATCGAGGCAGCGCCGGCGCCGCAGCCTGCTCCCTCTCCTGTTCAGCCCAGGCGCGGCTCGTGGCGCGACTATGCGCTGCTATTGGCGCTGGCGTGCTGCTGGAGCTCAACCTACCCGCTGACCAAGATCGGGCTGGGCTCGATCCCGCCGATCACCTTCATCTCGGCGCGCTCGCTGATCGCGGCCGGCTTTCTCATCGCAGTGCTGCGCATCCGCGGACTTCGCCTGCCGACCGACGCCAAGGCGTGGAAGCTGTTCGCCCAGCAGCAAACCATCAACTCGACGATTCCGTTCCTGATGATCACCTGGGCGCAGCAATATGTGCCTGCCTCGACGACGGTTGTGCTGGCCTCGACCACGCCGATCTTCGCCTTCCTCATCACCTGGGGCATCACCCGCCACGAGCCGGCGACGCTGCTCAAACTTGTTGGCGCGATCCTCGGGCTTGCGGGGACGGCCGCGATCATCGGCCTCGATGCGCTCGGCGGCCTCTCCAGCGACATCGTGGCCGAGATGGCGATTCTGGTCGCCACCATCTCCTTTGCCTGCGCCACGATCTTCGGGCTCAGGCTGACCGAATACAAGCCGATGGTGGTCGCCGCCGGCTCGCTGCTGTTCGGCGGCTGTGTGCTATTGCCGCTGGCGATGATCGTCGAGCATCCCTGGACCCTGCGGCCGACGCCACAGGCGCTTGCCGCGGCCGCCACCATGGGCATTTTCTCCTCCGCGCTGGGGTTGATGCTGTTCTACATGTGCCTGCAGCGGCTCGGCACCATCACCACGAATGCGCAGGGCTATCTGCGCATCCCAATCGGTGTTGGGCTATCGGTGCTGCTGCTCGGCGAGAGCGTGCCGCAAAATCTTGCGCTCGGGCTGGTGCTTGTCATGGCGGGCGTGGCCGCGATGACCGTACCCGGCGACGCTCTCCGGCGCGCGATGCAGCAGCTGCGCGGCGGATAGCGATCCGCCGCGACGGACGTGCGCTCTCCCAAAGTATCGAAAACAACCCCATGCAAAGTAGTAGGGCGGCCGCCGGCATTCGAAAAAGCCACTTACTTCTGGTCTGCCAGCAGCTTCTTGAATTTCTCGACGTCGCGCGTGACGAGCTGCTGCAGCACATCCGGCGTGTGCTCGCTGGCGTCAGGCGCCACCGTCGATAGATCAGCAAAGCGCTTTTTCACGGGCTCGCTCTCGACGGCTGCTTTCGCCGCCGCATTGAGCTTCGCAATGATGTCGGCCGGCGTGCCCTTCGGCGCGAACAGGCCGTTCCAGCCCTGCGCCTCGAAATCGGGAAGGCCTGCTTCCGCGGAGGTCGGCAGTTCCGCAAGCGAAGCGAGCCGCACGGTAGAACCGACCACCAGGCCCTTCACCAGCTTTTCGTTGATCGGCTGCGCCACCGAAGCCGCCGCATCGCAGACGCCGTCGATCTGGCCGCCGATTGCGTCGGTGAGCGCGGGCGCCGCGCCGCGATAGCCGACCAGGGTCACATCGATGCCGGCGGCATGGGCAAAGCTCTTGCAGATCAGGAAATTCGAGGAGCCGATGCCGGCGTGGCCGAGATTGACCTTGCCCGGATTGCTCTTGGCATAGGCGATGAACTCCTGCAGGTTTTTTGCTGGAAAATCCTTGCGCAGCGCGATGATGCCAAAGGTCTTGGCGACAACAGCGATCGGCACGAAGGATTCCGGCGTGAACGTCAGCTTGGGATAGATGGTGTAGGCCGCAGCATTGGTGCCGGCATTGCCGATCGCAATGGTGTAGCCGTCGGCCTCCGCGCGCGCCACGCGCGCCAGCGCAATCGAGCCGCCGGCGCCGCCGACATTCTCGATCACCACGCTCTGGCCGAGCGCCGACGTCATCTGCTCCGCCACCGTGCGCGCAATCACATCGGAGGTGCCGCCGGCCGCGAACGGCACGATCATGGTGATGGGACGGCTGGGATAGGTTTGCGCGCTGGCCGTCGTGGCAGTAGCGAGCGCTGCAACCGCGGCAAGCAGCCGCGCAGGGAAAGCAATCACGCAGCTTTCTCCAGATGCGCTACAAGCCCGGCGAACAGGCCGCGGCCGTCGGTGCAGCCCATGATGTCTTCGACGTGGTTTTCCGGATGCGGCATCATGCCGAGCACGTTGCCGCGCTCGTTGACGATACCGGCGATCGAATTCGCCGCGCCGTTGATGTTGGCTTCCTCGTCCACCACGCCTTCCGGCGAGCAGTAGCGGTAGAGCACCCGCCCCTCGCCCTCGAGCCGCTGCAGCGTCTCCTCGTCGGCTTCGTAATTACCCTCGCCATGGGCGACCGGCACGCGGATCACCTGGCCGGCATTGTAGCCGCGGGTGAACGGCGTATCGGAGCGTTCCACACGCAGATACACGTCATGGCAGATGAACTTCAGCCGCGCATTGCGCATCAGGACGCCCGGCAAGAGGCCCGCCTCGCAGAGGATCTGAAAACCGTTGCAGACGCCGAGCACGAGGCCGCCCTTGGCCGCAAAATCGCGCACCGCGTCCATCACGGCCGCGCGCGCCGCAATGGCGCCGCAGCGCAGGTAATCGCCATAGGAGAAGCCGCCAGGGACGACGACAAGGTCGGTGCCTTTCGGCAGTGACGTCTCGGCGTGCCAGACCATCGCCGTCTCATTGCCCGAAGCGAGCTTGAGCGCACGCGCCATGTCGCGCTCGCGATTGATGCCAGGAAAGACGAGAACAGCGGATTTCATGTCAGATTGGGCGCATCGCTAAGTTCGAGCCGGCGTTCGATACGCTCAAGGTGCACGTCGTGACGGCCGAGCATTCCATAGATGTTGTGCGTGTCCTGCTGAGGCGAAATCAAATGGCCGCGCACGGCATTCATTTCAGACTTCAACTCATCGATCTTGTTATCAACTCGGTCCAACCTCTGCTGAACCTGTTTCAGCACTTCAAAAATCGGCTCATTGCTAACTTCGGCCATCTGCTGAGCCCTCAGGCCTTTACCTCGATAGCATAATTCTCGATCACGGTGTTCGCCAAAAGCTTGTCGGCGGCGTCCTTCAGCGCGGCTTCGGCCTTGGCGCGGTCGGCGCCGGCCAGCTCGATGTCGAACACCTTGCCCTGGCGCACGCTGGCGACGCCCTCGACACCGAGCGATTTCAGTGCGCCTTCGATGGCCTTGCCTTGCGGATCGAGGATGCCTGTCTTCAACGTAACGGTAACACGTGCCTTCACGGTCTTTTCCTTGCCCCTCAGCTCTTCACCAGCACCGGGCCGGTGCCGGCCGGCCGCTCGTTCTCCATGAGGATGCCGAGCCGTTTTGCCACTTCGGTGTAGGCCTCGAGCAGGCCTCCCAAATCGCGGCGGAAGCGGTCCTTGTCCAGCTTCTCGTTGGATTTGACGTCCCACAGCCGGCACGAATCGGGGGAAATCTCGTCGGCGACGATGATTCGCATCATCTCGTTCTCGAACAGCCGCCCGCATTCCATCTTGAAGTCGACCAGACGGATGCCGATGCCGAGGAAAAGCCCGGTCAGGAAATCGTTGACGCGGATGGCGAGCGCCATGATGTCGTCGATCTCCTGCGGCGTCGCCCAGCCGAAGGCGGTGATGTGCTCTTCCGACACCATGGGGTCGTTGAGCTGGTCGTTCTTGTAATAGAACTCGATGATCGAGCGCGGCAGCTGGGTACCTTCCTCGATGCCGAGGCGCTGCGACAGCGAGCCGGCCGCCACGTTCCGCACCACCACCTCCAGCGGCACAATCTCAACCTCGCGAATCAGCTGCTCGCGCATGTTGAGACGGCGGATGAAGTGGGTCGGCACCCCGATGTCGTTGAGGTGCTGAAACAGGTACTCCGAGATCCGGTTGTTGAGGACCCCCTTGCCCTCGATGATCTGGTGCTTCTTGGCGTTGAAGGCGGTCGCGTCATCCTTGAAGTGCTGGATCAGGGTGCCCGGCTCGGGGCCCTCGTAAAGCACCTTCGCCTTGCCTTCATAGATGCGTCGCCGACGGCTCATTGGGATGTACCGTGTTTTGTTGAAATCCATCGATTTGGTGTGCTCCGGATGACAAGGACCAAGACCCACGACGGAGCTGCCGTGCAGATCCGGAAACGGAAACAGAACAGGAACCGGACCTGTGGGCAACCTAACCGATTGGCCTATCCAGCACAATCGATCCTGCCCCTTTGGGGCGGAGTTATACGCGGCGGTTTCGGGCTGATTCCGCCGTTTTGCCTGCGGCTTAAAAGCCCGTTGTTCCGCCCCAATCCGGTCCTTATGTAGGCACCCGAGAGGGTCGACGCAACGCGGGCCGCCCTCGTCCAACTTGGCAGGGGATTGGAACTCCGACATGAGCACTTTTGACAAGCGCGAAGAGGGTTTTGAGAAGAAATTCGCCCTCGATGAGGAACAGAGATTCAAGGCCGAAGCCCGCCGCAACCGGCTGCTCGGCCTGTGGGCTGCCGAAAAGCTCGGCATCGCCGGGGACGCTGCCACCGCCTATGCCAAGGAGGTGGTCGCCGCCGATTTCGAGGAAGCCGGCGACGGCGACGTGCTGCGCAAGGTGGCCGGCGATTTCGCGAAGAAGGGCGTCGCGATCTCGGAGGCCGAGGTCCGTGCCAAGATGAGCGAACTATTGGCCGTAGCGGCGGCCCAGGTGAAGGCGGGCATGTAGCGGCCCGCTACTTCTGGCGGCGTTCTCTTCTTCCTGTCGGCCGGCCCGCCTCGCGGCCGGCCGAACCCGTTTTGCCATAACCTTCGCGGAGGATTTCCAGCAGGCGCTGCGATGCCGCGCTCAAGAAGCCGCCGCGGCGCGTCACGGCGACGACGTCCTGGTGTGCTGCGAGATTGCCGACCCGAATGGTGGCGATCGTTTTCGATCGCAGCTCGTCGGCCGCGTTGCTCTGCGACAGCAGCGCCGCGCCAAGACCGGCTTCCACCAGCCGCTTCTGCGCCGTGAGGCTGTCGACCGGCGTCCATTCCACCTCGCCGAGGCCATGGGTGAGGAAAAGCGCGAAGACGTGCGAGGCCGAGATTTCGCGGCGGCCGGGGATTTCCGGAAACGCGATCCAGCGCTCGCCGTGAAGATCGGCGAGCCGCGCGACGCGCTTGCCGGCGAGCGGATGGTCGGGCGCGCAGACCACCTGCAATTGCTCGACGGCAAGGCGCTCATGCTGCAGGTCGCGCAAGCGGTCCATGTCGTAGCGGAGCCCAATGGTGGCTTCGCCGCGGCGGATCAGATCGCTCACCTCCGCGCTGGTCGCGGTGCGCAGGCTCAGCGCGACATCGGGATATTCGCCGGCGAAGCGCTTGATGATGTCGGACAGCCGGCCGCCGGCGAGCGTGCCGACCACCGCAAGCGAGACCGGTCCTGCATTGCGCTGGGTCAGCGCCCGGATGGCATTCTCGGCGTCCTGTGCGGCGGCGACCGCGCGCTCCGCATAGGGCACCATCACCCTGCCGGCGTCGCTCAGCGTGGTACGGCCCGCCACGCGCTCGAACAGGGGCACGCCGAGCTCCTGTTCGAGCAGCGCGATGCGGCGCGAGATCGCCGGCTGCGAGCGATGCAGCGCGCGCGCCGCGTTCGAAACGCCGCCCTTGCGATGCACCGTCAGGAATGTGTTGAGCGCGTCGCTGTCCACTCGTCTCTCCATGCAAAACACTGATGGTCTAGCCAAGAATAACAAATTTGGCTGATGGGTAAAGCGGCGCTATGTATCGTCAAAATGCATGATGGAGAGCAAAATGCGCACGCAAGCGGACAAGGCCAAAACCTTCCGCGCCCTGCACGAGCGGCCGGGCGCCTTCATCATCCCGAACCCGTGGGACGCCGGCACCGCACGGCTGCTTGCTGCCATGGGATTCGAGGCGCTGGCAACCACCAGCCTCGGGGTCGCCAATACGCTAGGAACTTCCACGGTGAGCCTTGCCGCTATTCTGGAGAATTGCCGGGCGATTGCGGAAGCGACCGACCTGCCGGTCAATGCCGATCTGGAAAATTGCGGCGCGCATGAGCCGAAGGCGGCTTCGCAGGCGATCCGGCTCGCCGCGGAAGCAGGCGCCGTCGGCGGCTCGATCGAGGACATGACCGGCGATCTGCGCAATCCGATCTACGATTTCGCGCTTGCCGTGGAGCGGGTGCAGGCCGCGGTCGAAGTGGCGCGTTCGCTGCCCTTCCCCTTCACGCTGACGGCGCGCGCGGAAAATTTCCTCTATGGCCGCAAGGACGTTGACGACACCATCAAGCGGCTGCAGGCCTTCGAGGCCGCGGGCGCCGACGTGCTGTATGCGCCCGGCCTCTATGATCTTGCGACCATCAAGACGGTGGTCTCGGCGCTGAAAAAGCCGTTCAACCTCGTGATGGGTTTTGCCGATCCGACGCTGACCCTCCCGCAACTATCGGCGGCGGGCGTCAAGCGCATCAGCGTCGGCGGCGCCATGGCCCGCGTCGCGCTGGCGGCGTTCCTAAAATGCGCGCACGAGATGAAGGACCAGGGGGCCTTCACCTGGGTGCGCGAGATGGCGCCGATGAAGGAGGTGCGCAGCGCTTTTGCGGCCGGCGGTCCCTTGGCTTCGGCCAACGTTGCGTGATCAACCCTCTGCTGATTTTCATTGCTGCCGCCTTCCTTCTGGCGGGCTTTGTCAAGGGCGTGATCGGGCTCGGCCTGCCGCCGGTATCGATGGGGCTGCTTGCGGTGGCCATGCCGCCCGCGCAGGCGCTTGCGATCGTTATCGCGCCGGCGATTCTGACCAACATCTGGCAGACTTTCGCCGGCCCCTACTTGCGGCACATCATGCGCCGACTTTGGCCGTTGGTGTTGGGTCTGGCGATCGGTACTTCTTGAACGCCGGGATGATGACGGGCCCCCATGCCCGTTACGGCGCGATTTTCCTCGGCATTCTGCTGGTGATCTATGCCGTCGTCAGCCTACGGAAATTCGTCTTCAGCGTCAGTCGGCAGAACGAAAAATGGATCGGCGGCATTGTCGGGCTGATCAGCGGCGTCATTTCGGCCGCGACCGGCGCGCAGGTCATTCCGTCGATGCCGTACCTCCAGGCGATTGACATGGAAAAGGACGAGTTTGTTCAGGCGCTCGGCGTGTTCTTCACGGTCGGGACGCTTGTGCTCGCCTTCAACCTCACCGCCGCTGGACTAATGGACAAATCGACGGCGCTGCCCGGCGCCGTCGCACTCGCCAGCTCGTTCACCGGCATGGCGATCGGCCAGGCCGTGCGCGCGCGACTCGAGCCCGAAACTTTCCGCCGCTGGTTCCTGATTTCGATGATCTGTCTCGGGATCTATCTGGCGGCCGCTGCGACTTACGAAATCTGTTTTGCCTGACCTGGTGGCCGATTCCAACATTTCGCACCCTGTCACAACGACTTTTGCGAATGCTAGACCCGAAGCACCACTGGCAAGTAAATTTGTCCGTGACCGGGATCATCGAACCTACAATTGTCGGAATTAGCAGGGCAGCATCTGCGGGGAGCGTTGAATGAAACCGGATCATGCGCCGACGCCCATCCGGTCGCGTGGTCAGGGGAGTTCGGTAAGATGGCGAAGTTCAGTCAGGCCTACCTCAATTCGCTGTTCTCCTCGCACGACTACTCCAATCTGGTGGAACTGTTCGGGTATCTGCAAGACGGCCTCAGCCGCGACGAACCGACCTACGGTTACCCGGAGCCCGCATTTCTCGTCCTCGAGAGCTTGATCTGGTTTGCGCAGGCGAACCGCTCGGGCGCTTTGACCTATTACGAGGCAGCACCGAAAGCACGGCAGGATGCCATGCTCGATGCCCTTGAACGTGAAGCGCCAACGGGTTTTGCGACGTACTACGCGTTGGGCATGCAAGGCTGGCGAGACGAGCGGACGATCGAGATCGTCGATCTCTGGATCGAAAGTCACGATGAAGAGAACAACCGTTGGCTATGGCGCCTGGTCAACGAGCATCGTGGCATGATTGAGCGGCTCTGCGGCCAGCTCACCCCTCCTTGAAGCCATACTCCGGCACATTGCCGCTGGCGCCGTAATATTTGTACGGCAGGAATTTGCCGGACATGGTGATCTTGACGCGATCGCCCTTCGGGTTCGGCAGGCGCTCCATCACCATGTCGAAATCGATCGCCGACATGATGCCGTCGCCGAATTCCTCCTCGATCAGCGCCTTCCAGGCCGGGCCGTTGATCATGACGAGCTCGTAGAAGCGATAGATCAGCGGGTCGGTCGGCGGCATCTGCGTGCCGGCGCCGCGCATCGGCACCTCGTTGAGCATCGCTACTTCCGACTTCGACAGCCCGAACAGCTCGCCGGCGTTGGCGGCCTGCGGTTTTGTCAGCTTCATCTGGCCCAAAATGGCGCCGACGATCAGCACCTCGGAATAGCCGCCGATCTTGTCGCAGATGTATTTCCAGCTCCAGCCCTTCTCGCGCTTGATGTCGAGCAGCTTTTCCGTGAGGTCGGATCTTTTCATTGCAGTCTCCCCTTCTTGAGATCAGCGCGCAATGGCCTGCGCGGCGTTGGTATCGACCACCCGAGGCGGCGCGACAACGGTCGGCTCGCCTGGACCCGGACGCACGATCGGCACCTGGCGCGGATCGTGCCCGGGATTCTCGGCGGCAAAGCTCTTGCTGCGGCTGACCAGGAAATCGACGATGTGGTTGCGCAGCGCATAGTAATAGGGATGCCGGTGCAGATCGATGCGGCCGCGGTCCTTGGGCAGCGGATTTTCCACGACCTCCGCCAGCACCGCTCCGGGCCCGTTGGTCATCAGGAAAATCTTGTCGGCGAGATAGATCGCCTCGTCGACGTCATGGGTGATCATGAAGGCAGTCTGCCCGGTTTCCAGGCAAATGCGCCGCACCTCATCTTGCAACGTTCCTCGGGTGAGCGCATCCAGCGCCGAAAACGGTTCGTCCATCAGCATGATTTTCGGCGTGATCGACAAGGCGCGTGCAATGCCGACGCGCTGCTTCATGCCCCCTGACAATTCCGACGGTCGTTTGTGCTCGTTGCCGGTCAAGCCCACGAGGTCGATGAACTTTTGCGCATGCGCCTTGACCCTGGCGCGATCCCATTTGCGCCATTTCGACGTGACGGCATAGGCGACGTTGCCGAGCACCGTGCGCCACGGCAACAGCGCGTGACTTTGGAAGATCACGGCGCGGTCGAGGCTGGTCCCTTCGATGCCCTGCCCGTCCACGATGACCGTGCCCTCGCTCGGCTCGTCGAGGCCGGCGAGGATGTTGAGGACCGTGGTCTTGCCGCAGCCGGAATGGCCGATCACGCAAGCAAACTCGCCTCGGGACATCGAGAGCCAAAAGTTCTCGAATACGGTAGTGGTGCCGCCGGCCGCGCCTGGATAGCGCTTGGCGATGCCTTCGATCGAGATGAATTTTTCGCGCACGCCGCCCTACTCCGGAAACGTGACCATGCGCGTGAAGCGCGCCAGGATCTGGTCGAGCAGCATGCCGACGACACCGATCAGCAGAATGGCGATGATCACATTGGTGATCGAGAGGTTGTTCCACTCGTTCCAGACGAAGTAGCCGATGCCGGTTCCGCCGACCAGCATTTCGGCGGCGACGATCACGAGCCAGGCGATGCCGATGGATATCCGCATGCCCGTCAGAATGGTCGGCGCCGCCGCCGGCAGGATCACGGTGAAGGCGCGTCTGATGGTGCCGACCTCGAGCGTGCGCGCGACGTTGATCCATTCCCTGCGCACGCTCGCTACGCCGAACGCGGTGTTGAGCAGCATCGGCCACACCGAGCAGATGAAGATGACGAAGATCGCCGAGATCGAGGAATCCTTGATGGTGTAGAGCGCCAGCGGCATCCAGGCCAGCGGCGAGATCGGCTTCAACACCTGGATGAAGGGGTCGAGCGCCTTGCTGATCAGCGGCGACATGCCGATCAGGAAGCCGAGCGGGATGGCCGTTAACACCGCGATGAGATAGCCGAGCCCGACGCGGGCGATGGAGTAGCCGAGCTGAATGCCGAGCCCCTTGTCATTCGGCCCGTTGTCGTAGAACGGCCGCTTCAGGTGCTCCCACAGCTTGGCGCCGACATCGGCGGGGCCCGGCATCGCAGATTTGCCTTGCGTGGCGGTGACGCCCATCAGTTTGGCGTATTCCGGACTCATGTTGGAGACCGCCGCCGTCGAACGTGTCGCCAGATGCCAGATGCCGAGAAAAGCGGCAAACAGCACCACCGACACGATCGCCGCGCGGAAACGAAGGGCGGAAGTCATCGGGCGCGCCCTCTCAGCCCGTCGTCCCGGCGAACGCCGGGACCCATAACCCCAGGGAGGAGTTTGGCGAAAACTCGTCGTTCGGTACGCCTACCGCCCGCGACCGAAAGATTCCGCGGTATGGGTCCCGGCCTTCGCCGGGACGACAGGCGAGTGTGCAGGGCCGCCTGAGAGCTCACGACGACTTCCTGATCTTGAAGCTCGCGAGGTAATCGTCGGGCTTTTCGGGATCGAAGCTCTTGCTCATCACGGAGAACGACTTGTAGGCAGTCTCGGGCGGCGTCAGGCCCATCTCGGCCATCACCTTCCTGGTGTCGGTGGCGAGATACACCTGTTCGGCCACCGTCTTGTAGTCGACGTCGCCCTTGATCTGGCCCCAGCGCTTCATCTGTGTGAGCATCCACACCGCAAAGGACTGCCAGGGGAACGGATCGAAATCGACGCGCTTGGGATCGGTCTTCACGCCGCCTAGTCCGTCCGCGTAAGTGCCGGTCAGCACCTGCTCCAGGACCGTGACGGGCGCGTTGATGTAGTTCGCCGGCGCAATCGCCTCCGCGATCTGCTTGCGGTTCTCGGCCTTGGCCGCGTAACCGGTGGCGTCGACGATGGCGCGGGTCAGCGCGGCAAAACTGTTCGGCGAGGTCGTGATGAACTCCTTGCTGGCGGCAAAGCTGCAGCAGGGATGGCCGTCCCAGATTTCCTTGGACAGGATGTGCAGGAAGCCGACGCCGTCATAGACCGCGCGCTGGCAGATGTTGTCGGGCGCGAGGAAGCCGTCGATGTTGTCGGCGCGCAGGTTCGCCACCATTTCCGGCGGCGGCACCGAGCGCAGCTGCACGTCGGTATCGGGATCGATGCCGTGCTCGGCGAGATAGTAGCGCAGCAGATAATTGTGCATGGAGTAATCGAAGGGAATGGCGAACTTCATGCCCTTCCAGTCCTTGGGATCGCGCTTGTCCTTGTGCTTCATGGCAAGCGTGATGCCCTGCCCGTTGATGTTCTCGATCGCCGGCACCGTGAACGGGATCGGCTGCGCACCGAGCCCGAGCGAGATCGCGATCGGCATCGGCGCCAGCATGTGGGAGGCGTCGTATTCCTTGTTGATGGTCTTGTCGCGGATGACCGCCCAGCCGGCGGTCTTCACCACTTCGACGTTGAGCCCCTGCTTGGCATAGAAGCCGAGCGGCGAAGCCATGATGATGGGCGTCGCGCACGTGATCGGGATGAAGCCGACCTTGAGGTCTTTCTTCTCCGGCGGACCGCCCTGCGCAAACGCCTCGCTCACCGCCTTGATCGGGAAGAATTGCGAGACCGCGGCCAGCGCGGTGGCGGCGCCGACGGATTTCAGGAAGGCGCGGCGCGCCGCATCCTGCGGGAATACCGCCCGCATGACGGCGGATGCGACCACGCCTTCATAGCGTTTCTCCTCGCTTGCGGGCGGTGCGACCGGTTCGCAGCGCAGGGTGCGCTCGGCATGGTCATGCTCGGCTGCGGAGCGATGCTGGCCGCAAACACAGCCGGACCGGACGAGTTCACGTTCGGAATCGAAGGGATCGTCGAAGATGGACATGTTGCGCCTCATTGTCGCACCGGACCGCTAGCGAGGGTTCTTCCCCGCGCCCATCCGGACAATTTTTCACCGCCCGGCCGCTTTTTGCGCCGCCGGATGGTGACAAGCATGCATGATCCGTGCCGCTTTATGCTGCTTTGCCCGTTACGCGGGCAGCCATCGGCAGCCCCTCGTCGATCGGCAGCGACGGATCGCGCGACCATTCATTCCAGGAGCCGAAGTACATTCGCACGTCCTTCACCCCGGCATTCTTCAACGCCAGGAAGGTGTTCGAGGCGCGGGCACCCTTGAAGCAGTAGAGATAGACCGGCGTATTCTGGGAGATACCGACAGTGGCGCATTCCGCCAGGATCTCGTCCTTGGACTTGAAGCGCGGCCCCTCGCCGGTCGGCTTCATCATGCGATACCACTCCAGCCAGACCGCACCGGGGATGCGCCCCTTGCGCGGACAAAAGTCCTTGCCGTAGGGCGAGGAGCTGTCGCCGATCCACTCGTCGACGTCGCGCACGTCGAGAATGGCGATGCCGGGCTTGCCGAGCGCCGCGAGCATGGTTTTGGCGTCGATCAGGATGTCGCCGGCTTCCGGGACGATGGAGAACGAGGCCTTCGCCGGGCTCGGCACTTCCTTGGTGGTCGGAAAGCTCGCCAGCGCCCAGGCGTCGTAGCCGCCGTGCAGCACTTTCACCTTGGGATAGCCCAACATGGTGAGCAGGTAATAGCCGCGGCAGGACTGGCCGAAGCCGGAATTCATCGACTGCTCGTAGATCACGGCGGTTTCCTTGCCCGAGAGGCCGGCGGCGCCGAACGCGTCGGCGAACTTTGTCTTCAGCTCGGCCATGCCCTCCGGCGTCGAGGTCGCAAGATACGTGAAGATCTCGTGCACGTTCACCGCGCCCGGCAGATGGCCGGCCGCGTAGGCGTCGGGATTGCGCGTGTCGATGATCACGCACGGCTCCTTCTTGATC